>Ga0075425_100006692_pt1 | contig 12112 bp, 10 predicted proteins | sample SoiMethybrSBSTD4_FD_75300 | JGI IMG/M metagenome (GOLD analysis project Ga0075425, IMG submission 75300) | Bulk soil microbial communities from a Populus tree surrounding site in Tennessee, USA - Soil MetaG P. TD hybrid SBSTD4 | ecosystem: Environmental > Terrestrial > Soil > Tree plantation...
GAGATCTTCTGCCCGATCAGCCCGCTCTTGCCCATCCCGCTGACCACGACGCGGCCGGTGCAGGCGTAGAGGACCTCGATGGCGCGGTCGAAGGCGTCGTCGACGCGTGCCACGAGGCCGAGGATGGCGTTGGCCTCGATCTCCAGCACCTTGCGCGCGGTCTCGCGGGACATTGCGCCGATGGTACCGCGCGGGTGACAAAACCCAGAAACGCGAAGGGCTCAAGGCAACGCGACCGTAGAGCGAGGCGGCGCTGCGCAGCAGCGGCGATCTCGCGAGGGGGGTTTCAGGGGGGGTCGCGAACACCCACCAGGATGATGTGTGAGTGCCCCCCCTGACTTGTTAGGTCAAGCCCGAAACGCTACCAGCGACTTCGTCAGTCCGAGCACTCGCTCCGAGAGCAGGGCGGCGTCCGGGAAGATGGCGCGCAGCTCCCGCCGGTCGAGGAGACGCAGACGGGACAGCTCGTCGAGCACGTCCTCACCGTTCCGCTTGAGGTGCGAGTACTTCCAGCGGAGGCCCACCCAGCGCTGGCCCGCCGGGGGCAGGTATTGGAAGAGGGGGAAGAGGAAGTGAGGCTCGACGGGGAAATGCCGGTACGGGGTCTGCACCCAGTAGCGCCGGCCGACGCGGCGGACCTCGTCTCCGAACTGCTTCTGGCGGGCCGGATCGCCGACGTGTTCGATCACGCTGTTGGAGAACACCACGTCGAAGGCGCCCGTGTCGAACACCGAGCCGAGGTCGCAGGCGTCGGCGCGCACGTAGGGCAGGACCGCCGTGGGCGGGGGAGGCGCGATGTTGGCGACGGTCACGCGGTCGCGGTAGGGCGTGGAGAGCCAGGCGGCCTCGTTCCCGCCGAGGTCCAGGATGCGATCCCGGTGTGTCACGGACAGCTTCTCGACGAACCACTCGAACCGTCGGCGGCGGAAGCGGGCGCTGGCCGAGGTGGGATCGGCCGGGTCGGCGAGGCGGCGGAGGAGGCGCGTCACGCTCACGGCGACATGGTATCCCGGGTCCGCGGGGTGCGCCGTGGTGAAGCTTCCGCTCTAGCCGAAGGACTCGACCGGCTCGGATCCGTCGGGAAGGACGGCGACGAAGGGGCGCCCGCCGAGCTTCTGGCGGGCGATGTTCCACAGATAGAGGGGATTGAGGAGGAGGTAGCGCCGCCAGAGGCGTCGAGGCTCCTGGATGAGGCGATACAGCCACTCCAGGCCGTGATCCTGGGCCCATCGCGGAGCCTGGGCCAGGGTCCCCGCGTGGAAGTCGAAGGCCGCGCCCACGGCCAGGATCGGCATGCGCAGGAGATCGCGGTACTCGAAGGCCCACACTTCCTGTCGCGGGCACCCGAGGCCCACGAAGACGGCCCGCGCGCCCGAGGCCTTGATCCGTTCCACGACCGCCGCTCGCTCGGCCGGATCGAGGCGGCGGAAGCGGGACGGTTCCTTCCCGCTGATGATCAGCGTCGGAAAGCGCGCCTGCAGGCTGGCCGCGAACCGTTCGAGCACCGCCGCAGTGCTCCCGTAGAGGTATACGCCCAGACCGCGCTCCGCCAGCGCCTGGGCGGCGAAGAGCGTGAGGTTCGGCCCGTAGACGCGGTCGGGCAGGCGCTGCCCGTGGATCCAGGAGAGGGCCCAGCGTACAGGCTGCCCGTCGGGAACGACGAGATCGAAGCCGTTGAGGCGGCGGGCATGGACGGGGTCCTGGAATCCGGTCATCACCCCGTGCACGGCCAGCGCACTGACCGCGCAAGGCCGGCCCGCGGCGGCGGCCTCCACGACCGAGCTCACCACGTGGTCGTAGTCCACGGCGTGGATGTTGACGCCCAGCACCGAGAACTTGCCCTGGTTGATCACCCTGGGGAAGGGCCGGCCGACCAGCGCTCGCGGTTGGCTTCGTAGATCTCCCGCAGGATCCGGGGCACGTCGTGGTCGATCGACCAGCCCGGATAGGCCCGCTTGAACTTCGACAGGTCGCTGATGTACCAGACGTGATCCCCGCTGCGGCTCGTCTCGGAATAGCTGTGCTTCAGGGGACGCCCCGTGATCTCCTGGCAGAGCTCGATGGCCTCGAGCATGGAGCAGTTGCTCTCGCGGCCGCCGCCGATGTTGAAGACCTCGGCCACGCCCGGGGCGCGGAACACCTCGTCGAAGGCCCGCACCAGATCGTTCGAATGGATGTTGTCGCGGACCTGCTTGCCCTTGTAACCGAAGATCGTGTACGGGGCCCCGGTGGCCGCGCATTTCATCAGGTAGGCGAGGAAGCCGTGCAGGGCGGTCCCGGAATGGGCGGGACCCGTGAGGCAACCGCCCCGGAAGACCGCCGTCTTCATGTCGAAGTAGCGGCCGTATTCCTGCACCAGGACGTCGGCCGCGACCTTGGAGGCGCCGAAGAGCGAATGTTTGCTCTGATCGATGCTCATGTCCTCGGGGACCCCGGCGTGGTAGCGATGGGACGGGTCGATCTCCCATCGTTTCTCCAGCTCCACGAGGGGCAGCTCGTTGGGTCGGTCCCCGTAGACCTTGTTGGTGGAGGTAAAGAGGAAGACGGCCGCGGGGCAATGCGTGCGCGCGGCCTCCAGGACGTTGAGGGTGCCGTTCGCGTTCACGGTGAAATCGGCCTGCGGATCGCGGGCCGCCCAGTCGTGGGACGGCTGGGCGGCGGTGTGGATGACGAGGGAGACGGCGCCCGCGTAGCGGCGGAAGACGGCCTGGAGTGCCGGCTGGTCGCGGATGTCGATGTCGAAATGAACGTACGACTTCACTTCGCTCTCCAGCCGGCGGCGGTTCCAGGCGGTCGAGGCCTCCTCGCCGAAGAAGACCTTGCGCATGTCGTTGTCGATGCCGACCACCTGCAGGCCGCGCCCCGCGAAAAAGCGCACCGCCTCCGAGCCGATGAGGCCCGCGGACCCGGTGATGATGGCAACGGTCATGGCGCGCCGGTGGCGGCGTGGATCCGCAGAAGGCGCCGCAAGAGCCGTGGAAGGCGGCCCAGCCGATAGGCGTTGGGTCCGTCCGAGAGGGCACGGGCCGGGTTCTCGTGCACTTCCATGAAGAGGCCGTGAACGCCCGCCGCCACTCCGGCCGGCCCGAGGGTGTCGATGAAATGCGCGTCCCCGCCCGAGCGGTCGCCCAGTCCTCCCGGCCGTTGCACGCTGTGCGTGATGTCGTAGATGACCGGGTAACCGAACGTCCGCATGGCGGGGAAGGAGCGCATGTCGACGACCAGGTTGTTGTAGCCGAAGCTGAACCCGCGCTCCGTCACCATGATCTTGCGGTTGCCGCTGGCCGCCGCCTTCTCGACGATGCCCTTCATGTCCCAAGGGGCCATGAACTGGCCCTTCTTGATGTTCACGATGCGCCCGCTCTTCGCCGCCTCCATCACGAGGTCGGTCTGCCGGCAGAGGAAGGCCGGGATCTGCAGGACGTCCGCCACCGCCGCCGCGCGCTCGACCTGCGCCACCTCGTGCACGTCCGTGAGAATGGGGACGCCGTGGCGCGCGCGCACGCCGGCCAGGATCTCCAGCCCACGCTCCAGGCCGGGTCCGCGGTAGGAGCCGAGGCTCGACCGGTTCGCCTTGTCGTAGCTGGCCTTGAACACGAACGGGATCCCGAGCTCGCCCGTGATCTCCTTGAGCCGCGCTGCGACCTGCCCCGGATGGCGAGGGCTCTCGATGACGCAGGGCCCCGCGATCAGGAAGAACGGGCCCGTGCCCCGCGAGAGGGCTCGCCAGAGCTGGTCGCCCGCGAGCACGCGCGCGCCGCTTCCGCTGCGGCGTCCCACCGCCGCCCGCCCGCGCGCGGTCACGAACCGGAGGCGACGGACACCGGCGCCTCGCGATGGGCGGAGCGCTTCCGGTTCTCGAGGCTGGCGCGCACGAAGTCGGCGAAGAGCGGGTGCGGGGTGAGCGGCTTGCTCTTGAACTCGGGGTGGAACTGCACGGCCACGAACCAGTGATGGTCCGGGATCTCCGCGATCTCGACGAACTTGCCGTCCGGGGTCTTGCCCGAGATGCGCATCCCGCCCTGGGTCAGGCAGCTCTCGTATTGCTTGTTGAACTCGTAGCGGTGACGGTGGCGCTCGGAGATCTCGGTGGCGCCGCCGTAGATGGCGGAGGCGCGGGAGCCGGGGGCGAGCACGCAGGGATAGGCCCCGAGGCGCATGGTCCCGCCCATCTCGTCCACCCCGAGGAGGTCCTGCAGCTTGTACACGACCTTGTGCTCGGCGTCGGGCTCGACCTCCGTCGAGTTCGCGGTGCGCAGCCCGCACACGTTGCGCACGTACTCCGTGACCGCCCACTGGAAGCCGTAGCAGATCCCGAAATAGGGTGTGCCCGTGCGCCGCGCGTACTCCGCGGCCGCCACCATGCCGCCGGTGCCGCGCGTCCCGAACCCGCCGGGCACGAGGATGCCGTCGACGCCCGCGAGCTTGCGGTCCACGTCGCCCGCCTCCAGGTCCTCCGCCTCCACCCAGCGCCGCACCACGCGCACGTGGTTGCCGAAGCCGCCGTGGCTGAGCGCCTCGTTGAGGCTCTTGTAGGAGTCCTCGAAGGAGACGTATTTGCCGACGATGCCGATGACGACCTCGCCCCGCGGGTTCTTGATGGTGTGGACGAGCTCTTCCCAGGCCGACATGTTGGGGCGGGTGCCCTCGAGGCCCAGCGTCTTGAGGACGATGCGGTCCAGGCCCTCGCCGGAGAGGACGAGCGGGACCTCGTAGATGGTGTCGACGTCCTTGGCCGTGATGACCGCCTCTTCGGGTACGTCGCAGTAGAGGGCGAGCTTGGACTTCAGGTCGGGGGAGAGGAAGCGGTCGGTGCGGCAGAGCAGGATGTCGGGCTGGATGCCGATGGCGCGCAGCTCGCGCACGCTGTGCTGCATGGGCTTGGTCTTGAGCTCGTGGGCGGTCGCGATGTAGGGCACGAGGGCGAGGTGCACGAAGATCGCGTTGCCGCGCCCGATGTCCTGGCGGAACTGGCGCACCGCCTCCAGGAAGGGCAGCGACTCGATGTCGCCGACGGTGCCTCCGATCTCGACGATCACGACGTCGGCTTCGTGGCCCACGGCGCGGATCGCGGACTTGATCTCGTCCGTGATGTGCGGGATGACCTGGACGGTGCGCCCCAGGTAGTCTCCGCGACGCTCCTTGGCGATCACGTTGCCGTAGATCTTGCCGGTGGTGATGTTGGAGTGGCGGTCGACCGCGCTGTGGGTGAAGCGCTCGTAGTGACCCAGATCGAGATCGGTCTCCGCGCCGTCGTCGGTCACGTAGACCTCGCCGTGCTGGTACGGGCTCATGGTGCCGGGGTCGACGTTGATGTAGGGGTCGCACTTCATCATCGCGACCTTGAACCCGTGCCCTTCCAGCAGGGCGCCGATGGAAGCGGACGCCAGCCCCTTGCCGAGCGACGAGACGACGCCACCGGTCACGAAGATGTATTTGGTAGCCATGTCTTCCTTGTGTTGGGAGCGGCGACTCCGGCCATGATCGCGCGGACGCGCTCGAGGTCTTGGGGGGTATCCACCGCCACCCCGGACTGCCCCTCCATGGGCACGACCCGGATCTTCATTCCATGGTGCATCGCCCGGAGCTGCTCCAGCGATTCCGCCTGCTCGAGGGGCGCGGGAGGGAGGGAGGCGAAGCGCAGGAGCGCCTCCCGCCGGTAGGCATAGAGGCCTACGTGCTTGCGTGCGAGCCGGCGGGACACGGCCTGGGCCGCCGCCGCCGGCCTGTCGACGGCATCCCGCACGTAGGGGATCGGGCTGCGCGAGAAATACAGCGCATTTCCGTGCGCGTCGCTGACGACCTTCACCACGACGGGCGAGAGCATCTCCTCGACGTCGGTGAGGGGCAGCGACACCGTCGACATCGGGAGGTCGGGCTCCAGGCGCAGGGGCGCGACCATGGCGTCGATGAACGACGCGTCCAGCATGGGCTCGTCGCCCTGCACGTTCACGACGATCTCCGCATCCGTGCCCGCCGCCGCCTCCGCCAGCCGGTCCGTGCCCGTGGCGTGCGCGCGCGAGGTCATCACCACCTCGCCCCCGAAGCCGCGCACGACGTCGGCGATGCGCTCGTCGTCCGTGGCCACCAGGACCCGGTCCACCGCCTGCGCGCCGCGCGCGCGCTCCCAGACGTGCTGCACCATCGGCTTGCCGTTGATCTGGGAGAGGGGTTTTCCGGGAAGACGCGTGGAACCGAACCGAGCGGGGATGATCGCGACGATGGCCAAATCGATTGGGGCCCTCGTGTAGACGAGATCGTACTCGCGTTGGCGCCGCGAAGTCAACGACCCGAGCGGGCGCTTGGACGGGGCTCACATCCGCGTTTGACCGATCCGCCGGCCCGACGTACGCTGCGCGCGCGGCGGAATGGGAGCACCATTGCCCGACGGCCAAGCGCGCACCCGCGCCGCCGACAAGCCGTCCGCCTCCTTCGCGCGCGACGCGGCGCGGTTGCTCGCCCTCGGCGGAGCGCTCCTCACCGTCGCCGCCTACGGGGCGGTCGGCGCCGCTTTCTACGGCGGCTTCTCCCTTCCCCAGGGCATCGGCATGAACGCGCTGCTGCCGGTGGAGGTCTCGGCCATCGCGGTCTTCATCGTCTTCGGGGGAGTGGCCTGGGGGCTGCTCACCCTGGCCCTCGGCGGGACGGCCTTCGTGAAATGGGCGGCCAGCGTGGTGAACGCCGTCGCGCGCGGGCGCGGAGCGGTCGCGGCCGCCGTCGTCGCGCTCCTGCTCTCGACCGCCTGCTGGACGATCGCGCACGTCTACCTTCGGCACGCCGTGACCTCGGACGACGAGCACGTCTACCACTTCATCGGACAGACCCTGGCCGCGGGCCGGCTGACCGCGCCCTCTCCGGGTCGCGACCTTGCTTTCTACCGCGAGCAGTTCGTCGTGCTCACGGAGCACGTACGCTTCGGCAAGTACCCCGTCGGATTCCCGGCTCTCCTCGCCCTCGGACAGGCGATGGGCGTGGAGACGGCGGTCGTGCCCGCCCTCATCGGCCTCGTCGCGCTCGGCGTCTTCTGGCTGGCCCGGAGGGTCAGCAGCCCCGGGGCCGCTCTCGTCGCCGTGTTCCTCTTCGCGTCTTCGCCCCAGGTGCTGCTGACGGGCGCAACTCTCGTCTCCCAACCCGCGGCGGCGCTCTGTGTGACCGCCGGCACGGCCGCTCTCGTCGAATCGCTCCGGCGCCGCTCACGATCGGCCTGGACCGTGGTGGCCGGCGCCGCGTTCGGGTACGGGCTGCTCGTGCGTCCCCTGCCGGGTGTGCTCTTCGCGGCCGTGGCCGTCGCCTGGCTCGCCTGGGAGGTACGGCCGGAAGCGGCTTCGACACGCGTCCGGCTCGGACTCGCCCTCGTGGGGCCGATCGTGATGGCGGGAGGTGTCCTCCTCCTCGTCAACCGGCTGCAGGTAGGGAGCGCCCTCAGCAGCGGGTACCAGGCGTTCCACGGTACGGGACAGGGCCTCGCCGGGTTGCGGGACCTCGTGGGGGGGGACATCGCCCTCCGCTCCATGTCCGTGTTCGCGTCGTTGTTCCGGCTCGACGTGTGGCTCTTCGGCTGGCCGCTGTCGTTCCTTCTTGTGCCACTGGCCCCGCGCACGGGAGCCTGGCGGCTCCTATGGGCGATGGCCGCCGCCGAGCTCTTCTACCGCCTCCTTTCCGCCAAAGCGGGGGTGGGCGCCACCGGCCCCATCTACATGTTCGAAGCCGTGTCCCTCCTTTGCGTCCTGTCCGCGGAGGGAGCGGTGCGGGCCCATCGCGCTCTGTCCGCGCTCCGGCCGGCCCGGGAAGCCATCGTGCCGGCGGCGATGCTCGCGGGGTCTCTCGTCGCCATCACGATGTTCCTGCCCGACCGACTGAGCGACCTCGCACGCATGGGGGCGGCCCAGCACGCCGCTCCCGATCTGGTCGCGCGGCGCGGCCTGGCCCATGCCCTCGTCTTCCACGAGGGCGTGGTCCCCCCGTGGACGTATCGGAGCTGGGCCTACTATCCGCGCTGCAACTCACCGGCGATGGACGACGACATCCTCTATATCCAATTCCAGCGACCGCCGGAAGGAGTGACGGCCAACCTGGACTTCTGGCGGAGCCGCCATCCAGACCGCACCGCCTGGTACTTCGGCTGGCCGCCGGGAGGCGAGCCCTTCCTCGTGGACCTCGAGAGCTTCGTCCGCGCTCAGGCGGGGGCTCGGCCTTGAACGACAAGGCCCTCGAGCGCCAAGTCCTCCTCCAGGACGTGCTCGTGATCATGGCCGCCCTCGGCCTTGCCCACGTGATCCGAGGGATGCTCGTGCACGTCCTCCCCACGCTCAAGCCTCCGGTTCCTTCCAGCGACTACGCCCATCTCATACTCGTGTTCCTGCCGACCTGGGCCTGGTGCGCGGAGCGCGTCGGCCTCCACCGCCTGCGGACGCTCACGGGGCCGTTGCTGGAGATCGTGCGCGCGCTGCTCTGGACGCAGGGCTGGGGTGCGCTCGTTCTCGGCCTCATCCTCACCGCCGCGCAGGCCCCCCTCAACCGATCCCTGATCGGCGTCTACCTCTTCGTCTCCACCGTCTTCCTCATGCTCGCGAAGCTCGCGCAGCGGGCCTGGATCGCGAGCGTGCGTGGAGAGCTCGTCTCCCTCGTCCTCGGTGCCGGGCCCGACCGCGCGGCGGAAGAGCTCGCGGCCGTGCACGGCCGGCGGCTCGAGTCTCTGCCCGACGTGTCCACGGAGGCCCTGCGGCGGCGGCTCCAGGCCGGGGGCGTGGACGAGATCGTCCTTCCCTGCGGGCTGTCACACCTCGTGCAACGCCCCCTCCTCGAGTGCGCGGAGGAGGCGGGCCTCCCCGTGCTCGTACGCATCGACACCGTCAACCTCGAGCGAGCGCGACTCCAGGCGGAAATCCTCGGCCCCGCCCTCTTCCTCTCCTACGAGATCCACGAGCCGGACCGGCCGGCCCTGCTCGTCAAGGCGATCCTGGACCGGGTGCTGGCCGCCGCCTTCCTGGTGGCGACCGCGCCGCTCCTGATCACGGTGGCCCTGGCCGTGCGACTCACCTCATCGGGGCCGGCCTTGTTCATCCAGCGCCGGGGCGGGCTCCACGGCCGTCCGTTCCCGATGCTGAAGTTCCGCACCATGTCGGAGCACGCCGAGGTCCAACGCGAGGCGCTGCTCGCGGCCAACGAGATGGACGGGCCCGTCTTCAAGATCCGCGAGGACCCGAGGGTGACCCCCGTGGGCCGCTTCCTGCGCCGCACGAGCCTGGACGAGCTGCCGCAGCTGGTGAACGTCCTCTGCGGGCACATGAGCCTGGTCGGGCCGCGCCCCCTTCCCGTGGTCGAGACCACCAGCATCGCGGGGCCGCATCGACGCCGGCTGAGCGTGCGCCCGGGCCTCACGTGCCTGTGGCAGATCAGCGGCCGCAACGAGCTCGGCTTCCAGCAGTGGATGGACCTCGACCTCCAGTACGTCGACAACTGGAGCCTGGGCCTCGACTTCGCGATCCTGCTGCGCACGATCCCTGCCCTGCTGTCCGGCCGCGGAGCACGTTGATCAGCCGGTGTGGCCCGTGGTTACGGACCCGCTGGCCGGGGCGTGCCATTCGGCCCGGGAGCGGAACCAGATGGTGACCGCCCAGGGCACTGCCACCACGGCCATGACGGCGAGATATCCACAGGCGATGCCGAGCCCGCCCCATTTGCGGCCGACGAGCAGCGCCATCGACGCGAGCAGGAACGACTGAACGAGGCTGGCGACGAGGAAGGGTTCCCTCTTGTGGGCCCGCAGATAGATGGACTGCGCGTAGGGAACGTTCACGAGCACCACCGCGATGGCCAGGAGCGCCGAGGGGAGAGGAGGCAGCACGCGCGAGGCGAGCGTCGACCCCAACTCGTGCAGGAGCCGTATGGAAGCCCAGATCAGGGACGTGCCCAGGCAGGCCACGGCCAATGACGTCCGGGTCTGGCGGAAGAACTGGCGGTCCAGGGCCGCGAACTCGCGGCGTGCGACCAGCATGCCGAACTGGGGTGCCCTCGCGAGGACCCAGGTCAACGACACGCTGGTGACCATGGCGAACATCGACCAGGTCATGCCCCATTGTCCGGCCAGCGCGGGTCCATGATAGTAGAAGAGGATCGGAGTGAAGACCGACGTCGCGAAGTAGCCGGCCATCCAGGTGAGCGCGATCCGGTACTGCAAGGGCAGGATGTCCGCCCACCAGTCGAGACCCGGACCACCCGCGGGGTGCAGGAAGGTGAGCACGAATGGCCGGTGCCGCCAGCCGAGGAACGACAGGGCCACCCCGACTTCGGCGCCGAGCGCGACCGCCGGCGCCCACAAGCCCAGTCCGAGGAGGATGGCGAGGCTCGACACCAGACCCGCGACCAGGGTGCTCAGGAAGCGGAACAGGTAGACGCTCGCAACCTGGTTGCAGCCCTCGAGCAGTGACCACGCCGGGATCAGTGAGAGCCTCAGGCCCGCCAACGCGCAAAGAGCGATCCAGGGCGCCTGCCATCGGATGCCGCTGGCGGGCGCGTGCGAGAAGAAGGCATGGCCGAAGAGACCGATCAGCGTCGCCGCCGCGACGCCCGCCACGGCGTACCACCGCATCGACAGCCGTCCAAGGCTCACCAGGCGCGACAGCGCCTCCGGCTCACCCTGAATCCGGCCCCGGTCGTCGAGGCTCAGCCGCGCCCAGTAGTGGCTCGCGAACTGTGTGACCACCACGCCCAGCCCCATCTCCGCAAACACCTGGAGCGCGATGAGATTGGTGAACGTGTAGTAGTACCCCTGCATCTCCACGGGGAAGCGCGAGGCGATGAGGAGCAGCGTCGCCAGGCCGAACAGCCCGCCGACGAACTTGGCGAGCACTCCGTACAGCACGGCGCGGTCCGTGCCCGAACGAGTGAGCAAGATCTGGAAGGCGTCGATCCCGGGCAGGGCGGGATACCCAACGGATTCGACCACCTCCGGCGGCGATGGCGCAGGCGGCCGGTCCGCCTCGATATCCAGCCCGGGCCGATCTTGCGAGGGCAGCCGCACGCTGGATTCTCCCCCATGATCGTCTAAGATCGGCGCGGTTTCGCGGAGGGCGTTCCTCTTGGATGGGCCGCTCGTTTCCGTCGTCATGCCGAACTACAACGACGCCCTCTACCTCCGGGAGGCCGTCGAGTCGGTATTGGGCCAGTCTTTCCTCGCCTTCGAGCTCGTCGTCGTCGACGACGCCTCATCGGACGAGAGCGTCGCCATCCTGTCCGACTATGCCGCACGGGATCCCCGCGTGCGCCTCTACCGGAACGATCGGAACCAGGGGGCCGTCTCGAGCATCAATCGCGGGGCGTCCCTGGCCCGAGGGACGTATTTGTACTTCCTGGCCTCCAACGACAAGGCCCTGCCCGGCTTCTTCGAGCGCACGGTCGCCGTCCTCGAGGCTCATCCGGGCGCCGGCCTTTGCTGGACCGATCCCAGCCACTTCTTCGAGAGCTACGGTCCGATCTACAGCCGTCGGATCGCGCTCACGACGAGACCGGGGTACCTATCGCCCGAGGACCTGGCCGCCGCCTACCGGGAGGGACGCCTGTCGGCTCCGCTCCATGCCGCGCCCGCGATGTTCCGTCGCTCCGCCTACGAGGCCGCCGGGGGGTGCCTTCCGGAGCTGCAGTGGTACAGCGACTTCTTTGTCACCCTCGTGGTCGCCTTCCGCTCCGGAATGTGCCACGTTCCCGAAGCACTCACCGCGACGCGGGTCCTCGCGGAGTCCTATTGGCGCTCGGGATCGGCGCAGAAGCGCGCGCAGGAAGACGTATTCGTCCGAATACTCGAGCTGTTGACCTCTCCGCAGTACGAGGACATCGGTCCGCTGGTCGAGCGTTCGGGGGCCCTCGCTTACTTTGGCCTGCCCATGTTCAGGCTGGCGCGGGACGATCCGAGGTACAGGTCGCTGCTCGGCCGACGGTACCTCGCCCGGTGCCTCCGGTTCTCGATCAAGCACTCCGTGAGGCGCCGGTCCTCCCTGCGCTTCCAGCGCCTCTACTTCCGGGTCCGGCAGGCCGTGCGGTCCGGCGCTCGCGCGGAGGCTTCGCCCTGAATCGCCGACGGCGTCGCTCAGTCGAGCCGGTCCAGGTCCGAAAG
>Ga0075425_100006695_pt1 | contig 12109 bp, 9 predicted proteins | sample SoiMethybrSBSTD4_FD_75300 | JGI IMG/M metagenome (GOLD analysis project Ga0075425, IMG submission 75300) | Bulk soil microbial communities from a Populus tree surrounding site in Tennessee, USA - Soil MetaG P. TD hybrid SBSTD4 | ecosystem: Environmental > Terrestrial > Soil > Tree plantation...
ATCTTCCTCGACGAGGTGAACGAGTTCAACGGACCGCTGATGTTCATTCCCGGCAGCCACAAGCTCGGGGTCCTCGAGGCCGGCCACGACACCACGACTACCAGCTATCCGTTGTGGACGATCGATCACGACACGATCAGCAAGCTCGTGGCCCGGGGCGGCCTGGTCGCGCCCAAGGGGCCCGGCGGGTCCATGATCATGTTCCACTCGTGCCTCGTGCACGCGTCGACGTCCAACCTCTCGCCATGGAACCGGGTCAGCGTGTACCTGAGCCTGTGCGCGGTCTCCAATCACATCCGGCGCTTCAAGCGGCCGGAGTACATCGCCCACCGCGACTTCACACCGATCGAGTGCCTCCCCGACGACTGCCTGCTGCGTCCCTACGACGTGGTACTGCCGTGGAAGGACGGCACGCCGGAGGCGGCGCGCACGTAGCAGCCGGCGCGCGCCGAGAGACAGCACGCTCGTGAAGCGCCTCACCGTCGCCCTCCTGGCTCTCGTGCTGGCCGTCGGCGGCGTCCGTCCGTCTGCGGCGGCACCCGAAGGGACCATGACGTGGGGCGTGCACATCACGCTGGCGTCCCGCTGGCTCGACCCCGGCGAGGTGGAGGGCATCGCCACGCCGTTCATGGTGCTCTACGCCCTTCACGACGCGCTGGTGAAGCCGATGCCGGCGGGACTCTACACGCCGTCCCTCGCGGAGTCGTTCACGCCGTCCAAGGACGGGCTCACGTACGAGTTCGTCCTCCGCAAGGGGGCGCGGTTCCACAACGGTGAGCCCGTCACTGCGGCGGACGTGAAGTTCTCCCTCGAGCGCTACAAGGGCTCGGGAGTCAAGATCCTGAAGGAACGCGTCCGCGAGGTGCAGGTCGTGGATCCCGGCCGGGTGCGCATCCATCTCAGGGAGCCCTGGCCGGACTTCATGGCCTTCTACGGAACGACGGCCACCGGCGCCGGCTGGATCGTGCCCAAGGCCTACGTCGAGAAGGTCGGCGAGGACGGCTTCAAGCGAGCCCCGATCGGCGCCGGGCCGTACAGGTTCGTGAGCTTCACGCCCGGCGTCGAGCTCGTGCTCGAAGCGTTCGAGGGCTACTGGCGCAAGGTCCCGAACGTCAAGCGGCTCGTGCTCCGGAGCCTGCCGGAGGAAACCACGCGCGCGGCCGCGCTCAAGAAGGGCGAGGTCGACATCGCATATCTGCTGACCGGCCCCGTGGCCGAGGACATCCAGCGCACGCCGGGATTCAAGCTCGTCTCCCGCACGGCGTCCCCCGCGGTCTTCTGGCTCGATCTGCCGGATCAGTGGGATCCGAAGTCGCCGTGGAGCGATCAGCGCGTGCGCAAGGCGGCCAGCCTGGCCATCGATCGTCAGGCGCTGAATCTGGCCGAGACCCTCGGGTTCTCGAAGCCCACGGGCTCGCTGATCCCGAGTGCCCTCGAGTTCTCGAAAACGTTTCCGCCTGACCCGTTCGATCCGCCACGGGCGAAGCGACTGCTCGCCGAGGCGGGATACCCGAACGGCTTCGATGCCGGAGATCTCTACCCGTGGCCGCCGTACGTGTCCATGGGGGAGGCGCTCGCCTCGTACCTGCAGAACGTCGGCATCCGAACCAAGGTCCGCATCATGGAACGCGCGGCGCTGACGACGGCCTGGCGTGAGCGCAAGCTCAAGAACATCATCGTCGGCATCAGCGGTGCTGGCAGCAATGCTTCCACGCGGCTCGAGGCGTACGTCAGCAAGGGCGGCGCCTACACGGCCGGCGTCATTCCCGAGGTCGAGGATCTCTTCCAGCGCCAGGTTCGCGAGCTGGACGCGAAGAAGCGCGAGGCGCTGCTTCACCAGATCCAGCAGATTCTCTACGACCGGACCACCCACGTGCCGATCTACGAGCTGGCGTTCATCTGGGGCGTCGGCCCGCGCGTGGACGAGCCCGGCATCAACCTGATCAGAAGCTTCGCGTACTCCGGACCGCTCGAAGACGTGAGGCTCAAACGCCCTTGAGGAGCCGAGCATGACGCCTTCTCTCGTTCGTGTGTTGGCCATCGTGACGTGCCTGGCACAGACGATCGGCCTCGTCGCGGCGCCGCCGGCGAGCGCCCAGGATCAGCCGCGCCAGGGCGGAGAGCTCGTCTTCGTCGTGGCCGCCGAGCCGCCGAGCTTCGACGGGCATCGCGAGGAAACGTTCGCGATGCTCCATCCCATTGCGCCGCACTACAACACGCTCCTGCGCACGCATCCCGCCGATCGGACGGGCACGAAGTTCGTGGGCGATCTCGCCGAGTCGTGGACGATCTCGCCGGACAAGCGCACCTACACGTTCAAGCTGCGGCGGGGCGTGAAGTTCCACGACGGCAGCGTGCTCACGGCCGCCGACGTCAAGGCCTCGTACGACCACATCGTGTTCCCGCCGCCTGGCGTCGCCTCGAGCCGCCAGGCCCAGTACAAGGTCGTGGAGGCGGTGGAGGCGCCGTCGGCCGACACCGTCGTCTTCCGCCTGAAGTGGCCGGAGGCCTCGTTCCTCACCAGCGTCGCCTCGCCCTGGAACTGGATCTACAGGGCCGAGACCCTCGCCAAGGATCCGCGCTGGTACGAGAAGAACGTGAACGGCACCGGTCCCTTCAAGTTCGTCGAGTACGCGCGCGGCTCGCACTGGGTGGGCAAGAAGAATCCCGACTACTGGGACAAGGGCAAGCCCTACCTCGACGGCTACCGGGCGCTCTTCATCAGGGACAGCGCCGCCCAGGTCGCGGCCATCCGCGGCGAGCGGGCCATGATCCAGTTCCGCGGCTTCACGCCGTCCGACCGCGATCAGCTCATGAGCGCGCTCGGCCCCAAGCTCACGGTGCAGGAGAGCGTCTGGAACTGCTCGATCCAGGTCGCGCTCAATCAGCAGAAGAAGCCCTTCGACGACAAGCGCGTCCGCCGGGCCCTCACGCTCGCCCTCGACCGCTGGAACGGCTCGAAGGCGCTCTCGCGCATCGCCATCGTCAAGGAGGTCGCGGGCATCCAAGTGCCGGGTACGCCGTGGGCGACGCCGCCCGAGGAGCTGGAGAAGCTCGCGGGCTACGGGCGAGACATCAACGCCGCCCGCGCCGAGGCCCGGAGACTGCTGAAGGAGGCCGGGCAGGAGAACTTCACGTTCACGCTCACCAACCGCGCGGTGCCGATGCCCTACGAGCCCGTCGGCATCTGGCTCATCGACCAGTGGCGGCAGATCGGCGTGAACGTCAAGCAGGTGAACCTCGAGTCGGCGGCGTGGTTCACGGCCCAGAAGGAAGGGCAGCACGAGGTGTCGACGAACGCGCCGTGTAACTCGATCGTCGAGCCCGATCTGGACCTGCACTGGTTCCTGGCCGCGTCACCTGCGAACTACAGCCGGCACAAGGACACGGTGCTGGACGACCTCTACACGCGGCAGTCGCGGGCGACCGATCCGGAGGAGCGGCGCCGGCTGCTGCGCGCGTTCGAGAAGCGGCTCTACGACGAGGAAGTACACTTCATCCACACGTTCGCGTGGCATCGCATCGTCCCGCACCTGTCCAAGGTCCGGGGCTGGACGATCACCCCCAGCCACTTCCTGAACCAGCAGCTCGACGTGGTGTGGCTCGCGGAGTAGGAGGGAAGACGCAATGGCGAACAACGGAACGGCTTACGTCTACGTCGGCCTGGCAGGAGAGACGGCCCCGGGTCGCCCCATCAAGTCGGGCCTCTATCGCATGCCGGTCGGCGGCGATCGGTGGGAGCTCCTGACCCGGGGCCTTCCCGAAGCGCCCGCCATCCGGGCGATCCTAACGCATCCCGAGGACCCGGCGACGGTGTACGTCGGCACGCAGAACGGACCCTACCGCAGCACGGACCATGGAGAGCGCTGGGAGCGGCTCGGCATCCGGGACCACGGCTCGCCCGTGTGGTCGCTTGCCTTCGATCCGCGCGACCCGCGCGTGCTCTACGCGGGCTACGAGAACTGCGAGATCTTCCGGAGCGAAGACGGCGGGGATCACTGGCGGCAGCTGCCGGTCACCGTCCGCTTCCCCGACGTCACCGTCGGTCCGGGCGCCAATCCGGCCAAGCGCGTGCTGAAGCTCGCCGTCAATCCCGCCGATTCACGCGAGATCTACGGGGCGATCGAGGTCGGCGGCGTCATCCGCAGCCTCGACGGCGGCGAGCGGTGGGACAACGTGAGCCACGGTCAGTACGTGAACGACGACACCGTCGACATGCACGGCGTCCTCGTCGGGCGGTGGCGGCCGGGAACGGTCTTCGCCATCGCCCGCGCCGGGCTCTTCACCAGCACGGATCGAGGCGAGCACTGGGCCAGCGCGCGGCTCGAGCCGTTGAACACCAAGGGGCAGACCTACTGTCGTGACATCCGCGAGGTGCCCGGCGATCCGAAGACGATCTGGATCGCCGCCGGCGCGAACTTCCAGAGCGATGTCGGCGCGCTCTACCGCAGCGGCGACGGCGGTGCCACGTGGACGCGCGTCGACATGGGGGTCAAGCCGGAGACGACCGTCTTCGCGCTCGCCTTCGACGAGCGGCGGCCGCAACGCATGTGGTGCGCGACGACCGTCGGCGAGGTGTTCGCCAGCGAGGACGGCGGCCAGAGCTGGACCGAGCGTCACCTTCCCGAAGGGGCGACGCAGGTCTACGCGATGGCCTGTGCCTGAGTCGAGGGAGACCTCCGCGGGCGATCAGCCCGGCGACGGCCGCGATCGTGTCCCGACCGGCGTCGAGCTGACCGCGCTCGATCCGACGTTTCGTGCCGACCCGTACCCGATGCTCGCCCGCCTGCGGGAGCGAGAGCCGGTCCACTACGACGGCGTGATCCACCGCTGGGTGCTCACGCGGCAGGACGACGTCGATCGTCTGCTCCGGGATCGCACGCTGTCCGTCGACCCGCGCAAGGCGAACGAAGGCACCTACATGCGGGTGTTCGAGCGCTTCGGGGACTTCAGCATGCTGTTCCAGGATCCTCCGGACCATACGCGCCTGCGGTCGCTGGTCAGCAAGGCGTTCACCTCGCGCGCCGTCGACCGCCTGGCGCCGCGGATCGTCGAGATCGCCGAGGAGCTGTTGTCGGTGGTCGCGACGGCCGAACGCTTCGACGTGATCGAGATGCTCGCGGGCCCGTTACCGGTGATCGTCATCGCCGAGATGCTCGGCGTCGATGCGAGTGATCGGCGCGACTTCAAGCGCTGGTCGGACGCGCAAGCCATGGGTCTGAACCCGCTCCTAACCGAGGATGAGCGGACGTGGGTCGAGGCCGCCGACGCCGAGCTCGAAGCGTATCTCCGGTCCACGATCGCCGGCCGTCGTGCTCGACCCCGTGACGATCTGATCAGCGCGATGATCACCGCCCAGGAAGCCGGCGATCAGCTGACCGACCGCGAGATCCTGACGATGTGCGAGCTGCTGCTGGCCGCCGGGAACGTGACGACGACCGACCTGATCGGCAACGGCGTCTGGCTGCTGCTCCGCCACCCCGAGCAGCTCAGCGCGCTGCGCGACGATCCGTCATTGATCGCGAACGCGGTCGAGGAGATCCTGCGTCTGGAGTCGCCGGTGGTGCAGACCGCGCGGATCGCCGTCGCGGACATGACGATCGGCGGCTGTCCCGTCCGTCGTGGTGAATCGATCCTGGCGTCGCTCGCCGCCGCCGGTCGCGACCCGGCGGTGTACCCGGCGCCCGACCGCTTCGACGTCTCGCGCCGTGACGTTCACCACTTCGCGTTCGGGGGCGGAGTGCACTTCTGTCTCGGCGCCCCGCTCGCCCGGCTCGAGGCCCAGCTCGCGATCGCGACCCTCTTGCGGCGCTTCCCGCACCTCCGCCTCGCCGATGAGCCGCTCGAGTGGCGCGCGCTCCCCGCGTTCCGGGGGCTCGTGAGGCTTCCCGTCATCGTCGGCGGCTGAGATCTCAGCGCGCGCGAAGAAGCTGCCAGATCTTCTCCGCCGTCAGCGGCATGTCGGCGTGGCGGATCCCGAGGGGGGCCAGCGCATCGACGACGGCGCTGACGATGGCCGGCGGCGCCACGCACGCGCCACCCTCCCCGATGCCCTTGGCCCCCAGCGGGTTCAGGGGCGACGGCGTGACCGTCCGATCGAGGACGAGATCGGTCGGCATGTCGTCCGCCCTCGGGATCGCGTACTCCATGAACGTCCCGGTCAGGAGCTGGCCGTCCTCGCCGTAGCGGACGTGCTCGAGGAGCGCCTGCCCGATGCCCTGGGCGAGTCCGCCGACGACCTGTCCCTCGACGAGCAACGGGTTGATCGCGTTGCCGCAGTCGTCCACCGCGACGATGCGCTCCAGACGGACCCGGCCGGTCTCGCGGTCCACGGTGACGACCGCGAGGCCGGCGCCGAAGCTCCACGCCGGCTGGTCCTGCCGGAAGAACACGGTGGCCTCGAGGCCCGGCGTCTCGTCCGGCGGCAGTCCGACCGGACGATGGGCGAGCTCACCGATGCGATCCCAGCCGACGATCCGCTCCGGAACACCCCGCACGCGGAACCCGCCGGCGACGGACTCGACGTCGTCCGGGCTCGCCTCGAGTAACCGCCCCGCGAGCCGGCGTCCCTTCTCTCTCACGTCCGTCGCCGCCCGCGCGAGCGCGCTGCCGCCGAGCCCGGCGCTGCGGCTGCCGAACGTCCCGATCGCCTGGGGCGCGCCGAGCGTGTCGCCGTGACGGACGATCACGTCCTCATAGGCGACGCCGAGCTGATCGGCCACGATCTGGGCGAACGTCGTCACGTGTCCCTGGCCGTGCGGGCTCGATCCGGTGATGGCGGTGACCTTGCCGCTGCGCTCGACGCGGACGACGCCGCTTTCCCACCCCAGCACGTTGGTCGACTCGACGTAGGTCGCGACGCCGATCCCCATGAGCTCGCCGCGCTCGCGCGCCTCGACCTGCTCGCCGCGGAGCTTGTCGTAGGCGGCGAGATCCACCACGCGGTCGAGCGCTCGCGCGTAGTTCCCGGAGTCGTAGGCGACGCCGAAGGCCGTGCGGTAGGGGAACGCGTCGGGGGGAACGAAGTTCCGCCGACGGATGTCGACCGGATCGAGCCCCGTGACGCGCGCCCCCTCGTCCAGGACGCGCTCGATCACGTAGACGCCGACGGGGCGTCCGGATCCTCGATAGGGACCGGTGGGCGCCGTGTTCGTGTAGGCGCCGACGTTCAGGATCTCGGCGTTCGCGATGCGATACGGGCCCAACACGTGGATCGAGTACGACAGCGGCGGGACGAGCGAGAGCGAGATCAGGTGGGCGCCCAGATCGAAGATCGTCTTCACTCTGAGCCCGATCAGCTCACCGTCCGCCGTGAAGGCGCCCTCGGCGTCCGAGACGGCGGCGCGGGCCTGCAGCGTCGTGAGTAGGTCTTCGACGCGCGTGGACATCCAGCGGACGGGCCGCCGCAGCTCACGTGAGAGCGTCGCCGCCACGACCTCCTCTCGATAGACCGGCCCCTTCACGCCGAAGCCACCGCCCACATCGGGCGCGATCACCCGGAGCTTCTGCTCGGGGAAGTCGAGCATCGACGCCAGATCGGCCCGGCTCAGGAACGGGTTCTGCGTCGTGGACCATACCGTCAGGTCGCCGGTCCCGGGATCGTAGTGCGCGACCACACCGCGTGGCTCCATCGGCGCCCCCGCGACCCGGTTGTGCTCGATGCGCAGGCGCACGACGTGCGCGGCGCGCGCGAAGGCCGCGCCGGTGTCGCCGCCCTTCATCGGCACGCTGAACGCCTGGTTGGTCCCGAGCTCCGGATGGACGAGCGGCGCCCCGGGGTCGAGGGCGCGCTCGGGGTCCGACACGGCGGGCAACGGCTCGTAGTCGACGTCGATCAGCTCCACGGCCTCGCGCGCCAGCGACGGGCTCTCGGCGACGACCGCGGCAACCGGCACGCCGGTCGAATCGACGACGTCGCCCGCGAGGCATCGATACGGCGCGGCCTTGAGCCCGGGAACGACCGCCATGAACGGCGTGGGCCGCAGCGGCGGGAGATCCGCGGCGGTGACGACGCGGATCACGCCGGGCACCTTCCGGGCGGCGTCAGTACGGATCCCCGTCACGCGCGCGTGAGCGTGAGGGCTCCGGAGGAACGCGAGCGCCGCCAGCCCGGGGAGCTTCAGGTCGTCGACGTACTGGCCCTGCCCGGTGATGAGCTTCGGATCCTCGATCCGCTTGAGCGGACGGCCGACGTACGGGCTCACCGCATGAAGTCGGCTTGCCAGCGCTTGTAGTCGTCCTGCCTCAGCGCGACGCGCAGCAGCTCCTCGGATGCCACGCGGTCCTTGAGCCCGGTGGGTGCCCCGCCATCCCGCAGATACTTGAGCGTGTCGTATATTGCCTTGGCGGCGGCGTAGAACGGATGGTGGCCTTGCAGCGCGATCCGTACGCCATTGGCGGCCAGGAACCCACGGTCGGCGAGCGCGGGGGGCGTGCTACCGAGCAGCAGCGGTAGCTTCGTCGCGCGATGCATGGCCACGACCTCCTCGCGCGCGGTGGCGCCCGCGAAGAAGATCCCGTCGATGCCCGTGTCCTGGTACGCCTTCACGCGCGTCTCGGCCTCGGCGATGCCGCCACGCCGCAACGCGCTCGTGCGGCCAAGGATCACGAGGCTGGGATCTCGCCGCGCCGAGACGGCCGCGCGCAGCTTGCCCACCATCTCGTCCGTCGACACCAGCCCCTCGTCGTGGCCGCGGAACGGCGCGGGCAACACCGTGTCCTCGATGGTCAGGGCGGCGACACCCGCGGTCTCCAGCTCCTCCACCGTCCGTCTGACGTTCAGCGCGTTGCCGTAGCCGTGATCGGCGTCCACCATGATCGGCAGATCACTGCCGCGGGCGATGCGACGGAGCTGTTCGGCGAACTCCGTCAGGGTGAGGACGACGAGATCGGGCGCCCCGAGGACCGTGGCCGAGCCGATCGAGCCGGAGAACATCCCGACCTCGAACCCCAGCGACTCGGCCATGCGCACGGACATGGCATCGAACACCGACGCCGGATGCACGCAGGTCGTGCCGTGGAGAATGTCGCGATATCGTCGGCGGCGTTCAGCGAGCAGCAAGATGCGCGTCCCGCTGGACGTCGAGGTTGACGAGGTCGACGGGCGAGGCCGTCGCCTCCAGCATCCCCCAGCTCTTCAACCAGTCGAACGTCCGCTGCATCTCGTCGAGCGGAATGGGCGCGGGGTCGCACACCACGACGCGGCTCTCGCGGAGATCGTCGATGGTCAGCGCCGCGATCTCGGGATCCTCGGCGCCGTGGTAGTCGATGAAGTAGTGCAGATACGCGCGCTTGTTCGTGTCGATGCGACGCACGGCCTCACGCACGGCGCGGTTGAACGCGGCATAGGTGGGAGCATCTACCCGCTCGGAGCCGACCTCGGTCCCGTGGAAGAAGCCGGCGCAGATGGTCCGGCAGCCCTTCTTCTCCGCGAGGGTGATGTAGGGCTCGGTGAGCGTCGTCGCCTCGACCTCGCCTCGCAGCAGGGACGCCAGGCGAGGGCGCGAGCCGTTCGGCGCGTGGCACACCTTGATGGCGTCGCGAGGCAGAAATCCCTCGAGCAGCTGCAGCGCCAGGTAGTGCGTGCCGAAGTAGAACGGCACGCCGACGGTGCGATGCGCGAGCTGTTGCGGCGTGTAGACGGGTGAGTCTGGCCGGACGACGATCGCGCCGTAGGCGATGATCGCACGTCGGCCGAGCTGACGGCTCTTGACGCCCGTCTCCTGCACGCGGCAGTAGTTGCCCCATTCGCACGCGTTGTACATGTCCGCCTTGCCCTGCTCGAACAGGCGGCCGTGACTCGTGAACGGATCGAGCCCTTGCGGGCTGTTGACGTCGACGGCGGTCTTCTTCTTCGGAGCGCCTGCATCACGGTCGACCCACTCGACACGGAGACCTTCCTTCTCGAAGAGCCCCTCGTCGTAGGCCACCAGCTCGGGCAGCCCCTGGAAGGGCGCGGTCGTTTCCAGCGTCAGCGTCTTCATGGCCGTCCTCCCGTACCGATCTCAGTGACCCGTCACGGCCGGCGCCTCAGCGAAGATCTGTCCGATTGCGTCGCGGATCTTGTGGATCTCCCGCAGCGCGGGCAGAAAATCGACGGCACCCGGCTCCTTGCGGTCGTAGAGCTTCTTGCCGTCGACGTACACCTCGAACCGGCCCTTCTCGGCCGGCGTCAGGGTGATCGCCGTCTCGCGGTAGTTCACCGAGCACAGCTCAGCCGCCACACTGACGGCTACGGGAAAGTACCCTCAGTGCACGCAGTAGACGATCTCGACGTTGACGCGCGAGTCGGACATGGGCTCGTCCTCCTTGGCTGTGAAGGGCCACCACGCATCGGCAGTATACGCATCTTCCCTCAGCCGCGGTTCCAGAGCCGCCGGGTGGCGAGGCGGGCGCCCTCCGCCAGCGCCGCGAACTTCAGCCAGGCGACGCTCGGATGGACGTCGTTGAACCGCACGGCGGAGGCGGCAAACCCGCAGTCGGCCCCGGCGATGACGTTCTCGCGCCCGACGATCCTGGCGAACCGGACGATCCGCTCGGCGATCAGCTCCGGGTGTTCGACCAGGTTGGTGGTGTGGCTGATGACGCCCGGGATCAGGATCTTGCCGTCGGCGGGCTTGAACGTCTCGAACACGTGGTACTCGTGCTCGTGGCGCGGGTTCGCCGCCTCGAAGGAGTACGCGCCGGCGTCGATCCGGAGCAGGATGTCGACGATGTCCTTCAGCTCCATGTCGTGGACACGAGGACCGACGTCGATGCTGTAGCACGTGTGAAAGCGGACCTTCTCCGGCGGGATGCCGCGCAGCGAGTAGTTGATCGCCTCCACGCGCTTGGCCGCCCATGTCCGGCACTGCTCCACGGTCACGCCGGGATTCATCATGTAGTAGGTGACCAGACGTGGGTCATCGATCTGGACGATGAAGCCCGCGTCCACGATGGCCCGATACTCCTCGCGGATGGCGTCGCCGAGGGCCTGCTCGTACTCCTCGTCGGTCCGGTAGAACCGGTTGGGCAGCGTGGCGAAGATGTACGAGGGCGCGATGGCGGGCACGAAAACCTCTTCGTGGGGCAGGCCTCTCAGCGCGCTCTTGATGTTCTCGATGTCCGTCCGCACCGCGGCGTGGCCCTTGTAGCTCACCGGACTCGTGCAGACGTCGATGCCGTGCCGGCGATCGCCGCCGCGACCGCCGGCCCATTCCGCGATGCGCGCGGACCACGCGTAGTAATCGGGAAACGCCCGGTATTCACGGCTCAGGGTCCGTGGGTTGTCTTCCTGACCCGGGGGGGACGGCACGCGCTCGAAGCCATTGAAGCGCTCGACGATGTAGCCGAAGAAGCTCGCCTTGCCCTGCTCGCCGTCGGTGACGACGTCGACGCCGGCCTCGGTCTGCCGGCGGATGACGTCGGCGACGGCCTCGCGCACCAGCTTGGCGTACGCTTCGCGATCGTACGGCTGGCCGCGCTCCTGCGCGCGCAGGGCCGGGATGAGCGCGTCGGGTCGGCTGAGGCTGCCGACGTGCGTGGTCAGGATCCGGTCCGTGCTCCGCTTCATCAGTCGACGATCTGATCCGCCCGCAGCGCGAGCGGCTGGGGAATCGTCAGACCCATGGCTTTGGCCGTCCCCTTGTTGATCACCAGCTCGAACGTCGTCGGTTGCTCGACCGGAAGGTCACCTGGCTTCGTTCCCTTCAAGACCTTGTCCACGTAGTCGGCAGCACGCCGCCACCCCTCCGAGAGATTTGGCCCGTACGACATGAGGCCCCCCGCCTCGATGTATGACCGGTTCGCGTAGACCGCGGGGAGCCGGCTGCCGGCCACCGCGTCGACGAGCCGAGCGCGGTGCGTTACAAAGAGTGCAGTGTCGGCGTGCAGCACACCTCCGACGCCGCGGAGAGCCTTGAGTGCCGGCGCGAAATCCTCCGCACCGCGTACCGGCACCGCTTCGAGCTGCACGCCTAGCGCCCTCGCGGCGGCTTCCGCTCCCTGCAGCTGCAGTGCGTTGGTCGGATGCGGCGGATGCGACAGCATCGCCACGCGCTTGAGCGTGGGGACGAGATCCTTCAGCAGTTGCATGCGCTTGCCGGAAATATCCGGGGCATTGACGGCGACG
>Ga0075425_100006696_pt1 | contig 12108 bp, 14 predicted proteins | sample SoiMethybrSBSTD4_FD_75300 | JGI IMG/M metagenome (GOLD analysis project Ga0075425, IMG submission 75300) | Bulk soil microbial communities from a Populus tree surrounding site in Tennessee, USA - Soil MetaG P. TD hybrid SBSTD4 | ecosystem: Environmental > Terrestrial > Soil > Tree plantation...
GGCGATGAAGCAGCGCTTTTCGCGGCGGAACTTTTTCGCATGTATTCGCGCTATGCGGAATCCCGTCGCTGGCGGGTAGAAATGATGAGCTCGAACCCGACTGGACTTGGGGGTTACAAAGAGATCATCATGAGTATCGAAGGGCAGGGCGCCTATTCGCGGCTCAAATTCGAGGGTGGCGTGCACCGCGTTCAACGGGTGCCGGTCACTGAGGGATCAGGGCGCATCCATACCTCGGCGGTCACTGTGGCGGTTCTGGCGGAGGCTGACGAAGTGGAAATCGCGATCGATCCTAAGGACATCCGAACCGACGTTTTTCGCTCTTCTGGACCTGGAGGGCAAAGCGTCAACACCACGGATTCGGCCGTGCGCATTACGCACATTCCGACGGGGATCGTGATTTCTTGCCAAGATGAAAAATCTCAGCATAAAAATCGCGCCAAGGGCATGAAAATTCTGCGCGCCCGCTTGCTCGAGCGCAAACAGGAGGAACAACGCTCAGAAATCGCCGCCACGCGGAAGCTAATGGTTGGCAGCGGCGACCGGAGCGAACGCATTCGTACCTACAATTTTCCGCAGGGGCGGCTCACGGACCATCGGATCAACTTTACCTTGTACAAGCTCGATCGCGTCATGGAAGGCGAGCTGGACGAAGTCATCGACGCTCTGATTACCCACTATCAAGCGGAATCGCTCAAAGCTGCAGGAAAGCCGGACGGGGACACCAAATCAGCGGCCACAGCCGATTGAGCCCTACGTGAACGTTTCAGGAATTTTGATGCAAGGCGTCCGGCGACTGCTTGGAGACGGCATTGACAGCGCTCGTCTCGATGCTGAGTTGTTGCTCGGTTGTGTCCTTGGATTGAGTCGTGAAGAGCTCATCCTCGCTGCAGCTAAAAATGTTTCGGTCGCCGAATCAGACCGTTATGAAGATTTGCTCATCCGGCGCCTGAATCGAGAGCCGATCGCCTACATTACCGGGCAGCAAGAGTTTTGGTCGCTCGACTTTCTGGTCAGCCGCGATGTCCTCGTGCCGCGGCCCGAAACGGAACTGTTGGTCGAGCTCGCAGCTGGCCATTTGGCAACGGCAAACAATCGTGAATTACCTCGAATCCTTGAGCTCGGAACCGGAAGCGGCGCCATTGCCGTGGCAGTCGCCACTGAACTGCCGCAGGCGCAAATAGTGGCAACCGAAATCTCGCCGGCGGCTCTGGCGATTGCACGCCGAAATGCGTCCAGAAATGGTGTGTCCAAAGCGATTCGTTTTTTAGGAGGCGATCTTTTTAGCGCGCTCGACCAGGAGATCGAAAACGATTTTGATTTAATTATATCTAATCCGCCCTACATTCCGCGCGACGAGATTTCGAAGCTGGATGCTGAAGTAAGCTGCTGGGAGCCGCGCATGGCACTCGACGGAGGCGTTGACGGGCTCGAATTCTACCGCCGAATCGCTGAAGAAGCCCCTGGTTATCTGCATCAAGCCGGCGCGGTGGCTGTCGAGATCGGCGCCGAAATGGCTCCGATGGTATTGGCACTCTTCAAAAATCGCGCGGCTTACAAAAATATTCATGTGCACCAGGATTATAGTGGTCGAGATCGCGTTGTGATTGCGCGAACATGTTGCGGGCGCGCCCTCGTTTAGGAGATCTGTGGATACGATTATCGTGCAGGGCGGCAAAGCGCTTGCCGGAGAGGTGACGGTAAGCGGCGCAAAAAATGCGGCACTGCCGGTACTCATCTCCTCCTTGCTGACAGCCGAGCCCTGTATCTACGAGGACATTCCGCATCTCGCTGATATCCGGACAACCTTGAGGCTTCTGTCCGGCGTGGGTGAAAGGGTCGAAAACCGCCATTGGCTCGATGGCGCCGCCGAGCTGGAAGTCCAAGCGGATCGCATCGCAAAGTTCGAGGCACCGTATGATCTGGTCAAAACCATGCGCGCCTCCTTTTTGGTGCTGGGGCCGCTAGTAGCCCGTTTCGGCCGGGCTCGTGTCTCAACGCCCGGAGGTTGCGCTATTGGAGCCCGGCCAATCAATTTGCATTTGAAAGGGCTGGAGGCGATGGGCGCCAGTGTCGAGCAAAGCCATGGTTATATGGAAGTGACCGCGCCCCGGCTACGTGGAGCGAAGATTTATCTTGATTTACCATCGGTAGGGGCTACCGAAAATCTTATGATGGCGGCGACACTCGCTGACGGCACCACAGTTATTGAGAATGCCGCCAAAGAGCCGGAGATCGAAGACTTGGCGCGTGCACTCAACACGATGGGCGCACGAATTGAAGGTGCCGGGGCGGCGATTATTCAAGTCGAAGGCGTGAAAGCTTTGCATGGTGTCAGGCATAGAATTATTCCCGACCGGATCGAGGCGGGTAGTTTTATCATTGCCGTGGCGCTTACGGGCGGTGATGTGCTGATCAAAGGAGCCCGGACCGAACATCTTGATGCCTTCCTGATCAAGCTGAAGGAAGCCGGGATTGATTTCGTTGCCGATCCGGCCGGAATTCGCGTGCGCCGAGAAGGAACGATCAGGAGCGTCGACGTCACGACGCTTCCCTATCCCGGTTTTCCCACCGATCTGCAAGCGCAATTTATGGTGTTGATGGCCGTCGCCGATGGTGTCAGCGTGATAACCGAGACAATATTTGAAAATCGTTTCATGCACGCGCAAGAGCTCGACCGAATGGGCGCGCAGGTCAAATTGGAAGGAAATTGCGCCGTTGTGCGCGGAGTTCGCGAGCTTTCAGGCGCACCGGTGATGGCCAGCGATCTCCGCGCCAGTGTGGCATTAATTCTCGCCGGTCTTGTCGCTAAAGGTACCACCGAGGTCTCACGCGTGTATCATCTGGATCGCGGTTACGAAAAAATAGAAAAGAAGCTTTCGCAAATTGGCGCGCAGATCGTTCGGGTCAGCGGCTGACGCCGTTTCGTAGTTCATCGTTCAAGGGAAATTCATCAATCGCCGGGGATTTTCAAGAATGCCGATCAGATTAGTAAAGACCACCGAGTCAGCATTCAAGTCGCTGTTGCAACGAATTTTGGAGCGGCGCGGGGCACGTGACGGCTCGCTTGAACGGCGAGTCTCGGAAATCATCGAAACCGTCCGTCGCCAGGGCGATCGCGCGGTGCTCCGCTATACGGCTAGCTTCGATCACGTCCGTCTCAATCCTTCGGCTCTCGAAGTCAAAAAGAGCGATATCGAAGCTGCATTGAAAACATTGCCCCGGGAAAACCTCTCCGCATTGCGGTTAGCGGCCAAACGGATTTCGGTGTTTCACCGGCATCAATTGCAGAAAAGTTGGCGGTACCGCGACCGTCTAGGGATCGTGCTTGGTCAGCGGATCACGCCTCTCAGGCGCGTCGGTATCTACGTTCCAGGGGGCAAAGCGTTATACCCGTCAACCGTCTTGATGAACGCAATTCCCGCCAGAGTGGCGGGAGTCGATGAAATCATCATGACTTCGCCGCTCGGCCCTGATGGTTCCCTGCTTCTTGCCGCCGCGCACCTTGCCGGAGTGGATCGTATTTTTCGCATCGGTGGAGCACAGGCCGTGGCGGCGATGGCTTTTGGAACGCAGACGATTCCTAAAGTAGACAAGATTGTCGGACCAGGAAATATTTTTGTCGCGACAGCCAAACGCCTGGTTTTTGGAGAGGTGAATATTGACTCCATCGCGGGACCGAGCGAGATTTTGGTTTTGGTCGACAATTCCGCCGATCCGGTCCATGCGGCCGCGGACATGTTATCGCAGGCGGAACATGATGAGCTGGCGGCGGCACTTTGCGTGACGACGTCCTTCCCCTTGGCTCAGCGAATCCAGAAGACGATTGAGGGTCGTTTACGGGGTAGTAAGCGGCAGGCGATTATCTCACGCTCCTTGAAAAAATACGGGGCGATAATTGTGGCGCGCGGGATCGACGAAATGGTCGAATTGGCAAACGAGATTGCGCCGGAGCACATCGAGTTGATTGTGAAGGAACCAGAAAAACTGTCGGCGCGAATTCATAACGCCGGCGCGATTTTTTTGGGGCCCTACTCCGCGCCGCCTTTAGGCGATTATGTCGCCGGACCCAACCATGTGCTGCCGACCGGCGGCAGCGCGCGTTTTTTTTCTCCGCTTGGGACCTATGATTTTCTCAAGCGAACAACAGTCATTCGAGCCGAGCGTCGCGCCCTGAAGGCATTGGCACCGACGATAACGCATCTGGCGAGGCTGGAAGGGTTGGACGATCACGCGCGCTCAGTGGAGGCGCGATTCGGACCAGGGCTCTAAGCCGAAAATCAAGTAACGAGCCTACCCGAGAGAATAGGAGACAGGATGGCACGGACCGCGAATATCGAGCGAAAAACCAAAGAGACCGATATAAAGGTGTCACTGGAAGTGGACGGCATGGGAAAAGCGGCCGTTCAAACGGGCATGCCCTTTTTTGATCATATGCTCGATAGCTTTAGCCGACACGGATTTTTCAATATCGATATTGAGGCCAAAGGCGACCTTGCAGTGGATTACCACCATACCGTGGAAGACGTCGGTCTTGCATTAGGGCAGGCCTTCAAAGACGCCCTGGGCGATAAACGCGGGATCCGGCGCTTCGGTGAGGCAAGTTGTCCTCTCGACGAAGCCTTGGCCAAAGTAGTTGTCGACTTGAGCGGCCGGCCGTATCTTTCTTACAATGTGAAGATTCGCCCGGGCCGTGTCGGAGACTTCGACACCGACCTGCCGCACGAGTTTTTCGCGGCTTTCGCCAACCAACTAGGCATGAATCTGCACATCGATGTGCCGCGCGGTGAGAATCCGCACCATATTATCGAGGCCTGCTTCAAGGCATTCGCACGCGCGATGGATTTTGCGACGCAAATCGATTCCCGGATCGAAGGCGTATTGTCGACCAAAGGGAGTCTTTAGAAAAGTGTCAAGCGGTTCCAACCGTTTCCGATATGATTGCGATTATCGATTATGGAATGGGCAACTTGCGCAGCGTGCAGAAGGGATTCGAGCGCGCTGGCTTTGAGGCCCTCATCACGAGGGATCTCGGTCAGATCCAATCAGCCCGCGGGGTGGTTCTGCCTGGCGTCGGCGCATTCAACGCGTGTATGGAAAATCTCGCTAAATTTGGTTTGATCGAGCCGATTCGTAATGTCGTCCATAGTCAAAAACCGTTTCTGGGAATATGTCTGGGTTTTCAACTGCTTTTTTCCGAAAGCGAAGAGTTTGGCAAGCAAAAGGGCCTCGAGCTTTTTCCCGGCAAAGTCGTCGGTTTTCGCGCCCGTGAAAATTTCAAGGTGCCCCACATGGGTTGGAATCGGCTCGAAAAAAATAATGACTCGCCTTTTCTCGAAGGGATTTCGAGCGGCGATTACGTGTATTTCGTGCACTCCTTTCATGTCGTGCCCGAGAACCCCTCGATCGTGACGACGACGACCGACTACGGTGACCGGTTCGTCTCCAGCATTGCCACCGCTCGGCTTTTTGCCTGCCAGTTTCATCCTGAAAAGAGCCAAGAATTGGGCCTGCGGATCCTCGCCAACTTCGGCCGCTTTGTCGCAAACAAAAACTAGGCATGCTGATTATTCCCGCCATTGATCTCAAAGATGGACGCTCTGTTCGTCTGTTTCAGGGAGAGATGGACAAAGAAACCATTTACTTCGAGAACCCCGTCGAAGCCGCGAAGCATTGGATAGATGAGGGAGCCACGTTTGTTCATGTGGTTGATCTGAACGGTGCAGTGGCAGGACGGCCCATACATAGCAGAGAAGTTTCGGAGATCTGCCGGTTGCATGGCTTATCGGTCGAGCTTGGCGGCGGCTTGCGATCTATTGAAGCGATCGAGGCCGCCTTCAGCTTGGGTGTAACCCGGGTGGTTATCGGCACCGCCGCACATGAGAACCCGGCATTCTTACGCGCGCTATGCAAAGAGTTTCCCGGGAAAATTGTAGTTGGCATCGATGCGCGCGAGGGCAAGGTGGCCGTCAAGGGCTGGAAAGAAACGACTGCGTCCGAGGCGATCGACTTAGCCAAGCGATGCGAGCACGACGGCGCATCGCGTATCATTTATACCGATATCGGTCGCGATGGCACACAGGACGGGGTCAATATCGAGGAAACGCTGAAATTGGCGCACGCCGTGCACATACCGATCATCGCCTCCGGCGGAGTCGCGACATTAGACGATATCCGCAAGCTCTTGCTTCTGGAGAAGGACGGTGTCGAAGGCGTGATCGTCGGAAGGGCGCTGTACGCAGGCGCATTCAATCTCAAGGACGCCATTAAAGCAGCCACCTAGGAGGATCCCTGTACCTAGTTGTCCCTTTTCGGCTGTTGTAGGTCAGTAACCTTCCCAAGTCCTGGCATCGGTGCTTGACATCCATGCGCTGATGGGGTCAAATTCGCGGTTGACATTAGCCAGGAGGAATCCCGATGAAGAAGCGACTAGGATTAATTATGGGTGCTGCGATTTTAACCGCGGGTTTGCTTTCGGCGAATCCCAGCGGTGCGCAAGAAGCAGGTGCTCCTGCCGCGGCAAGACCCGGCTTTTTTAGTATTCTTGGCAGTATTCTTTTGACCCCACCCCATTTACTTTTTAAAACCGTGACCTGCGTTGGGACACAAGTGACTGCTGCAGTTCCCTACGTCGCAACCTACGGCGTCGAAGGTGCGTACGATGGCGGCACGAACGGGAGAGATATCGGTGAAACAGCGCGCCGCTCTTGCACCGGATCGTGGATCGTGCGGCCCTCGCAAGTTGCTCGAGATTACGGCGAATAATTAAGAATTAATTCCAGCGATGGTTAGGTAAACCGTGGGTGACGGACACGCTGCTTATGGTGTAAGCAATGCCGTGTCTCTCTCCCTTGGAATAGAACCGACGAGCGTGTCAAGCTACTAATTTTCGAATACAATAAGACGTTCAATTGATTTCCCTGATTGACGCTGCCTGCCACTCAATCAAAAACAAGCTTGTACTTATAACCGCGTGTGTGTCCTCGCAGACGCCGCCTCGCTCACCGGTTAACGCCAATGTCCCGTACACACGTTCGAGGCGAGTGCCGTACTCATCCTTTGCACTGATAAATCCACTGTTGCTGTCGTCAGTCAGTTTGATCGTACTTCTCGTTTTCGAACTCAGAACAGTAAGCTTCTGACCTTCGGCAGGTTGAGAGTGAAAGATTCCGTTTAACAATCTATTGGGTGCGATTAATCGAACAGTCCCGCTTCCGTTCGTGGTTTCAAGAAACTCCGCTCGGGTGATCTGATTGGCTCCAACGACTGGGCCATCATATAAGCTCAAATCGGCGAAGAATTTCTTCACAGGCGCCAATGAGGCAGTGACGACAATTTAGACTCACTTCCAGATTTAGATTCCGATTTCTGGATTGTCGGTTTGCCCTCTACGGCCCCTGATGTTCTTTTTGGTTCACGGATCTTCCGACGATTGCGTTAGAAACGTTCCCCTAATAGTTCGTCTAATACCGGGTCCATTTTCGTTTTTATTCCTTCCCACTTCATCAGAGAAAGCCCGCCCTTTCCGATAAGGTGGTATTCGACATAGCCGATTTGCCGTCCATCTTTTTCAAGCCACAGTTCCGCCTGATGAGTAATAGCACAAGAGAGTTCATAATAATTCTTCCCATCATTTGTGCAGGATAATAACTCGCGTACTCGCAAAAATGTTAACGGCATCCGGTTTTCGCGTCGACTCGTTAATCCAAGAATCACTGTAAATTTTCATCGCATCCGGTTTGGCGTCCGCGAGGAATTACAGAAGCACTCGAAAGCCTCTTTTTTTCTCGACAAACAACGGCAAGAAGCATAACATCTTTAGTCACCGAATAGTTAACATTGTGCGCGTCGTCAGGACGAGAGAAAGCGCGGCCAAAGATTCACAGTGATGTCGTTCTGCTTCCTCTACGACCGAAAATAATCACCATGGGCAACTAGGTAGCGGGCAGGCCTATGGTTAACTCCAGTCTCCGTTTTTCGATCGCATCATTTGCAGCGTGGGCTCCCGGCATTGAGACGCCAGATGCGTGGCGGTTGTGGGCCCGCGACGAGATATCAGTGAACGGACAGGGGGAACCCCCGCTTGGCGCGATGACGCCGATGCTTCGCCGGCGCGCCGGCGCCCTCAGCAAAATGGCCCTCGAAGTGGCATACGAATGTTTGGGTAACAGAGCGAATGTCCCGATGGTATTTTGCTCGCGTCACGGCGAGTCGGCTCGCGCGGTAGATCTTTTGTCGGATCTAGCCAATAAAATCCCGCTTTCGCCCACTTCTTTTGCTCTATCGGTACACAATGCCACCGCGGGTCTTTTCTCGATGGCTCGGCTCGATCATGCCGCCAGCACGGCTCTTGCGGCGGGGAGAAGCAGCGTCGAGCACGCCGTAATCGAAGCGTGCGCCTTGCTCGCAGAGGGCGAGCCGGAAGCGCTCCTAGTGGTCTATGATTGCCCACTGCCCGCGCTTTACGCCGGGTTTGCGGATTGCCATGATCAGCCTTTCGCATGGGCATGGCTGCTTCAACCGCCTGCGGCGGAATTTTGCGAGCTCACTTGGCGTGCCGAGGATGACCCGGGTGCGCGCCCGAGAGACAGCTTACCCGGCGGTCTGGAAATTTTTCGGTTCCATTTGCGCGGCGATGCAGTCCTTGAGCGACTGTGCGATCGGCGTCGTTGGCTTTGGACTCGCCATGCTCAGTAGTTTCGCGCACTGCCGGCGCGTGTTCGGCACGGGCTTGGGATTTGTGGCGGTCGGTGTCGGTGGCGTTTTTGTGTTTCCTTTGCTGAACGTTTTTATCCGGCGGCGTGAGGCCCGTGCGGCCATGTCGCGAGATGTGATCGGGTTCGCTTTTCGCTGCATCGTGCGCTCGATGCGTGCGCTCGGCGTGTTTCTCTACGAAGTCAAGGGACTGGAAAAGCTCGACCGGCGCGGTCTGCTCATTCTCGCGAACCATCCGACTCTCATCGACATTATTTTCCTGATGGGTTTGGTTAAGCGCGCCGACTGCATCGTTAAAAGCGCGCTTTGGCTCAATCCCTTCACCCACTGCACCGTGCGCGCCGCGGCTTTTGTCCGCAACGACGACGACGGCACATGTCTGGTTGAAGACTGCGTCGCGGCGGTGCGCCGCGGCAGCAATCTGATCATTTTCCCCGAGGGAACGCGCACGCCGTCGGATGGCGCGATCCGCCTCAAGCGCGGCGCAGCCAACATCGCGGTGCGGGCAATGCGCAACGTCACACCCGTGCTGATCCGGTGCACGCCGACCATGCTCGGCAAAGGAAGCCCCTGGTGGCGCCTACCGGCGCAGCCGTCTTTTTTCCAAATTGAGGTGAAGGACGACATCGACATCCGCCCCTTCGTTTACGACGCGGTCAGCGAAGGCATTGCCGCGCGTCGCTTGACCGAATATTTGCAGGCTTATTTCAGCGGGGAATGTAGCCGCTATGCAGCCTCTTGAAGATGAGATCAAGGAATTGATAATCGACGCGCTCCAGCTCGAGGACGTAACGGTTGCCGAGATCGAGAGCGATGCGCCGCTTTTTGTCGAGGGGCTTGGCCTGGATTCCATCGATGCGCTCGAGCTCGGTGTCGCGATCCAGAAACGCTACGGGATAACTCTATCCGCGAGCTCCGAAGAGAATCGCCGTCACTTTGCGTCCGTTCGCGCGCTCGCGTGCATGATCGAGGGCCATCGACGGGCCGATAAAAATTTCAATGATTCCGATTGATCCCACGAATAAGCAAGAAATTTATAGTTGGGTGGTGGACATTTTGAACGAGATGTTCGAGCTCGACAAAGGGCGCATCACGCTCGATGCGAACCTGTACAGCGATCTCGACATCGACAGCATCGATGCGGTCGACCTGGCGGTTAAACTCAAACAGCTCACGGGCAAGCGGCTCGAGCCCGAAGTCTTCAAGAGCGTACGTACGGTTCAAAACGTCGTCGATGCGCTCAGCGGGCTTTTGCAAAAATAGCAGTGTGTCGAGCATCCTGACCATCTTCACCGTGCTCATCACCCTGAGTTATCCATTGGCCGTATGGCTCGCCGAGGGGCGGGTGGAACCGCGCCTAATGGCCGGGCTTTTGATGCTGGCGGGGCTTACCCGGTTCCCCGGGCTGCCCTTCGATCACGCAACGCGTTGGTGGCTGAGCGCGATATCGGTACTAGTGATCGCGGCCATTTGGGCCAACGGTGCGCTGCCACTGAAACTTTATCCGGTGCTGTTGAACGGAGCACTTCTGGCGATGTTCGCATACAGCCTGCTGGCGCCGCCGACGGTGGTCGAGCGATTGGCGCGCCTGCGCGAGCCGGACTTGCCGCCCGGAGCGATCCCCTACACGCGCCGCGTAACGCAAGTGTGGTGCGGTTTTTTTGTGATCAACGGCTGCACCGCGCTGCTGACCGCGCTTTATGCGTCATCGGCGCTCTGGTGGTTTTACAACGGTTTTGTCGCGTATCTTTTGATCGGACTTCTTTTTGCCGGCGAGTATTGCGTGCGCCGCCGTTTCAAGCGTCGCCTCCATGGTTGAAAGTCTTGACATGCTGAGGCTCGTAAGCCGCGCGGCCGGTGAACGTCACGCTGTTGCTTGGCGTTCGGGAAAGCCCCTGACCGCCCAAGCATTTGTCCGGCGGGTCGGCGCGTGGCGCGAGCGGCTCGAGAGCAGCGGTGCTGCCTTCGCTCTTTATCATACGGATGCTGTGGAGTTTGCTGCCGCTCTTTTCGGCGGCTGGCATGGCAGCAAGAAGATTTATTTGCCGGGAGATAATCTGCCGGGAACTTGCGAGGGGCTGCACTCGAAGGTCGACGGCTATTTGGGCGAATTCGAATCGGTCTGGAATCCGGTAAATCCGCCTGACGAATGTGGTACCGCCGGAGCGACTGACTTCGCGCGACTGGATCCCGATTTTCCCGGTTTGGTGCTCTACACTTCCGGCACCACCGGCGCGGCGCAGCCGATCGAGAAAAAACTCGCTCAAATGGCCGTCGAGGTTGCGACCCTCGAAGCAACGTTTGGCGCCTTGCTTGGCACGGCGGAGATCGTCTCTACGGTTTCGCATCAGCATATTTATGGGCTTCTGTTCAATGTTCTTTGGCCGCTTACCGCAGGACGCGCGCTCCATGCGCGCAATCTCGCCTTCATCGAAGAGCTGGCGACTGTAGATCGCGAGTGCGCACTGGTTTCGAGCCCGGCCCATCTCAAGCGTCTACCAGAAAATCCCCTTTGGGCATCAATCGCAAAAAGGCTGCGGACGGTTTTTTCTTCGGGCGCACCCTTGCCTTTCGAAGTCGCCCAAGAAAGCAGGCGGTTACTCGGACATCTGCCCCTGGAAATCTACGGCAGCTCGGAAACCGGCGGCGTCGCCTGGCGTCGCCAAGACGGCAAAAACGGCGTCGTATGGATGCCGTTTCGCGGCGTGGACTGGCGTATCAACCGAGAAGAGCACGTCCTCGAAGTGCGCTCGTCGAATCTGCCCCATCGGGAATGGTTTCGCACCGCGGATCTCGCGACCGCCGTCGCTGACGGTGGATTTATGCTTAACGGCCGGATCGATCGGATCGCCAAAATAGAAGGCAAACGAATTTCGTTGAACGCGATCGAAGCGCTCCTGTCGTCGTCGCCGTTGGTAGCGAGCGTTCGCGCGCTCGCATTCGACGGCCAGCGCCAACGGATCGTGGTCTTCATCGTCCCTTCCGAGGAAGGCTGCTGCCGCTTAGCGTCTTCCGGCAGGCGCGGCGTCAATCGCGCGCTCCGTGCCCTGCTGAGTAATTCCATCGAACCGGTGGCTTTGCCGCGCCTCTGGCGTTATGTCGACGCGCTGCCGACGAATGCTCAGGGCAAAACCACACACGCCGAGCTGATGGCATTGCTCGAGCGCCACCCGGCGGTTCAGACCACGCCCCGCAGCCGTTTGCTTGCAACCTCCGCTCAGCACGCTGTTTTCGAATTGACCGGCCCGAGCAATCTGCTCTATTTCGACGGGCACTTTCCCGGCCAGCCGATTCTTCCCGGCGTGGTGCAGTTGGACTGGGTGATCCGCTTCGGGCGCGAGTGTTTCGACTTACCGGCGGAGTTTCGCGCCGTTCACGCTCTGAAGTTCCGTC
>Ga0075425_100006697_pt1 | contig 12108 bp, 14 predicted proteins | sample SoiMethybrSBSTD4_FD_75300 | JGI IMG/M metagenome (GOLD analysis project Ga0075425, IMG submission 75300) | Bulk soil microbial communities from a Populus tree surrounding site in Tennessee, USA - Soil MetaG P. TD hybrid SBSTD4 | ecosystem: Environmental > Terrestrial > Soil > Tree plantation...
TCGATGACGGCCAGCACTTCGTCTTCTCGCATGATGAGCAGATCCTCACCATCGACTTTTACTTCCTGACTCGTATATTTGCCGAAGAGGATCAGATCGCCGCTCTTGACGTCGAGCGGCACGCGGGTCCCGGCGTCGTTTGCTTTTCCGTTGCCGGCGGCAATGACTTTCCCTTGTTGCGGCTTCTCCTTTGCGCTATCCGGAATGATGATCCCGCCGTGCCGCTGCTCGCCCTCGGCGATTCGGCGAACGACGAGGCGGTCGTGCAGTGGTCTGACATTCATCGGTTCGGCTCCAGTGCGACAATCGTCCCGCGGTGAGGCGCGGGTCCCGGTCCAGCGCGCCTGCGCGGCGGCGCCTTTCGTGACCTGTTTTCACCAGCGTCCGAGCGTACCCCCAACTCGCAAGGCGCCCCTGTGCGAAACGGCACATCCGAAACCGTCGGGACCATGCTTTTCGCGTCCGGCGGGCACGAACTGTTCTGGGGTATCGCTCAATGTCTGCTGCTCGATCCTTTTAGAGCCCTCACCAGCTGTCCTTCCGCGTGTAGCAGATCCTGCAGCTCGTCGACGAGCACGTCCTCGATGGCCGCCGGCGCGCCGGCGGTAGCCGTGAGCAGCCGATGTGCCTACTTCACGCGGTGTGAGCACCACGCTACCCAGCGACGTTCACGGCAGCCAGTACCTGGAGTCCCGAGGCATTTCGAACCCGGCATCGCGCTTGCTGTAACCCGTCGACAGCACCGCTCGCACCCGTTCTGGGAGGCGACATCCATCCTGCCCCACGGACGGGGGGCTCATGCCTCCCGGCACGTCCTTCTCGGTGTGTTTCTGTGGCGGCCTGCTTGGTCGGTGCGCGGACACTTGGCGATGCAGGTGACAGCATGCCTGATGCGTTAGAACCATCGATCGCTCCGTGGATCCGGTTCGCCGGGTTCGTGCTCGTCATCGCGGTCCTGTACTGGGCGCAGGCCGTCCTGGTGCCGGTCGCGCTTGCGCTGCTCATTACGTTCGTGCTGTCACCGCCGGTGACGTTTCTTCAGCGGCGGATCGGGCGCATTCTGGCGGTCTTGATCACCGTCGCGCTCGTCTTCACGACGCTTGCCCTGGCCGGTTGGGGCGTCGCGACGCAGATGTCGAAGCTCGCCGCCGATCTTCCGCAGTATCGCGCGAACATCCGAGAGAAGGTGGCGGATATCCGTGGCGCAACCCGCGGCGGATCAATGGAGCAGGTCCAGGAAACGGTCAAGGAGATCCAGAAAGAGGCCGCGGGCCCCGAGGCGCCCCTCGGGAATCCGCGCGAACCGGTGATTGTCCAATCGCAGCAGGTGTCCAGTCTGACCGATTTTCCGTCTTGGCTCGGTCCGGCCGTCGGACCACTTTCGACAGCGGGATTCGTGATCACGCTGGTGATTTTCATGCTGTTGGAGCGCGAGGACCTGCGAAGCCGCGTCATCGGTTTGGTCGGACATGGCCACCTGGCCGTCACCACGAAGGCGTTCGACGAAGCGGCAAACCGCGTCAGCCGCCAGCTCCTGATGCAGACGCTCGTGAACATGATGTATGGCGTCGCGATTGGCGCCGGGCTGTGGGGGCTCGGCACGCCGTATCCGCTGCTCTGGGCCGCGCTTGGCGCCGCGCTTCGTTTCGTGCCGTACCTGGGGCCTATCGCCGCTGCGGCCGGCCCGATTCTGGTCAGCCTCGCGGCGCTTCCCGGGTGGACGAGACCCCTGTCAGTTGTCGGGCTGTTCGTCGCAGTCGAACTGTTCACCAACCTCGTTCTCGAAACGATCCTTTACGCTGGCGCCGCCGGCGTGTCGCAGGTCGCGCTGTTGATCGCCGTTGCGGCGTGGACCTGGTTGTGGGGTTCGATGGGCTTGCTCCTCGCGACGCCGCTGACGGTGTGCCTGGTCGTGCTCGGAAAGCATGTGCCCGGTCTGGATTTCCTGTCGACGCTCATGGCCGATTCGCCGGCGCTCGCCCCCGACGTCGCCTACTACCAGCGCCTCCTCGCGCGTGATCAGAGCGAAGCGGCGGAGATCGTGCAGCGCCACGCCGCCAGTCAATCCATTGAGGCAGTCTATGACGCGTTGATGCTGCCGGCGCTCAGCTACGCCGAGCGGGATCGCCTCGAGGGACGATTGTCTGACGCGGAAGAGCAGACGGTGATCGAAGACACCGGAGAGTTGCTGAACGATGTCGAGGATCTGACGCGAGCGCTGCGTCCGGCGTTCGTGCCGGCGAACGCCGACGATACTGACTCGGGCGCGGCAGCCATGGCTCCTGCGGCGGGACACGTCGAGGTGATCGGGTGCGCCGCCAACGGCGAAGCGGATGCCACCGCTCTGCGGATGCTGGCGCAACTTGTCGCGACCGACGGCATCCGCCTGCACGTGATGCCCGTGCGCCTGCTCACCGCGGAAATCGTCGATGTCGTGAAGACGCGCCACGCCAACCTGGTCTGCATCGCGGACCTTCCGCCGAGTCCTCCGTCGAAGACACGCTATGTTGTCCGAAAGCTGCGCGCGGCCCTGCCGGATGTGAGGATCCTGATCGGCCGCTGGGCACCTCCTGAATGGGCGGACGAGGACCGGTCGACCCTGATCGACACTGGCGCCACTCATGTCGCCACGACGCTGATCGAGACCCGAGACCAGCTGCGCACGCTGGCCGTGCACGAACGTCAGCGCTCGGGCTCTGTTTCTCCTGACTCGCCGGTGTCGGTGCACAGGTCGACGCTCACACAGGAACCGATTCACGGGTGAGAAGTGAAGGACCCCGGTCGGCCGCTCGGAAACGGTTCGGCGGCGGCAACGCTCCGATCGGTGGAGCGGGCCTGACCGCGGTCGGTCCTGCACATGATGTATACTCCTGCATCGGATCTTGCCGCGTGCTGTGCTGATTCCTGGTGTAACGAGCCTCTCCCGACTCGCTCCTCCCTGAGTTCCTAGCTACGAGACGAAATTCCGCACCACGGCTCATCGCATCGAGCCCTGGAAACTATGCGCCGCCAGGCGGCGTTGATGCCGCGTGGCGCGGCAGAGGAGTCAGATCATGGGTCGAAAGCTGTACGTCGGAAATTTCCCGTATGAAACCGGAGAAGCGGAGCTTCAGGGCCTGTTCGCCCGTGCCGGCACCGTGGAAACGGTGAAGGTCATGCGCGACATGGCGACGGGGCGGGCGCGTGGGTTTGCGTTCGTGGAGATGAGCAGCGAAGACGAGGCGCAGAAGGCGATCGCGGAGCTGAATGAATATCAGCTTGGCGGGCGCAGTCTCTCGGTCAACGAAGCGCGGCCGAAGCCCGCGTATGACGGGGGCGCCGGCCGCGGTGAATCGCGACGTCGCTCGGAGCCGCGTTGGTAACCACGTGCGAGGGCCGTGGAAGACAACGCTTCAGAAACCAGAGATCGGAGAGGAATGCATGACAGGGACAATTCGGACGCTGCGCGTGGACAAAGGCTTCGGGTTTATCAAGGGTGAGACGGGGAAGGAATACTTCTTTCACCAGAGCGCGATCTATGGGGAAAGCATCGCCGATCTGCGCGAGGGTGATGGAGTCGAGTTCGAGGTTGCCGACAGTCCGAAGGGCCCGCGGGCGGCGGACGTCAGGCGCACGACGACATAAGAGAACCGAGCGCAGGCCGACACTATTCCGCCAAAGCCAAATCTCCAGCTATCGAGGCCATACGCGCCCGTCGCAAGACTTGCACGCGGCGAGGAACGCGCGGCGTCTCTGCGCGCCAACGCGTGCTCCTTCGTCCTCACGCGCACGCCGAGTGCGCCCTGCAGCACCTAGATGAACTCGACGCCGGGGTGCCGGTGGACGCAGACTTTCTCGGGCGGCACCGGCAGGAAGTCTGCGAAGTACGAGTTGAACCGTCGCTCGGTTGCCGGATAGTCGAGCGATTATTTCCTTTGACTGATGCGCGTTAACGGGCGTGCATCGACGCGGGCGCCCAGCGGGCCTGCACGCGCTTCCAGAACAGCACCTGATACGCGGCGGCGAGGCCCACGAGTGCGTACACGATCGCGCTCAGCGGCGAGACCTCGCCGAAGCGCATGCCGAACAGCGCCGCGACCAGGTCGACGCCGGCTCGGTGAACCAAACACTGGCGCTCGGTCGGAGCGGTGCTCGCTGAGCGGCTCCGCCCGAGCTGGTCAGCGCGGAGCACGCGGGTCCCTCTATCGTTGCGTTCGCGGAACGAGACGAACTATCGGTTCGTCTCGCTCCAGCCGACGCACCGATGTCGCTTCGCGCGCCGCCTAAGAGTGTCGTCTGTTGTTCCGACGGGATGAGCGGTTTGCTGCGTCGGCACGAATACCATCATGTTTCTGTGGTTTGCGCTCGAGAGCCAGCGCCCAACCTTCCGCGACGAGCATCGCAGCGTCATGCTCCGGCAGGTCGAGAAGGTCGCCGACCGAACGGCGCGACAAATCCACGCCATCGATGTAGTCCGCCAACCGCCGCGTTAATCGAACCCGCATGCCCGCACCACGTAAATCAAAAGGCGGGCACGTGCCATTGCAGAGATGTATGCCACGGTTGCACCTGAGAAGCTGATCTGCAGAGGTGGACCGGTCCCGCCGAAGGGTAAAAAGCGGACCAGATGTCGGCAGCGTGGTGGTTTAGAGCAACCATCGTGCCGGACTGTCATGCAGATGACAGTTCAGGCGATTTGCCGCTGGACTGCGGGCGAACGGTGCTAACGTGCTTGGTATCCGCTTGCTTTCCTGAGCCTGCCGCCGCCGCTTACGCGGGAAGCGGTCAAGCCACAGCCTCTCCAAAGCCGAACGCTCTCGCCATCAGGACTTTTATCCGATGACCAAGAAACGTGTGTCGCCATTGCGCCGACCTGTGCGTCCGCCGCCGTCCGATGGACGACCCAAGAACCGCTTGCTCGCCGCATTGCCTGACGACGATTTCCGCCGACTGCAACCCTATCTGAAAACCGTTCCCATTCATCTCAAGCAAGTCCTCCACAAGAACGGTGAACCGCTCACAACGGTGTATTTCCTGAATGGCGGGGTCGCCTCAATTACGACCATCCTGAAGGACGGCACTACAGTCGAAGCCGCAACGGTAGGCGACGAAGGCATGCTCGGCGTCGAAGTGTTTCTCGATGCGGCGGCGATTGCGGCGGGCGAAACGCTCATACAGGTGCCCGACACGAGTGCGGAGACGATGAGCGTCGACGATTTCCGTAACGCCGTGGGAGAACCCGGCGCATTCCGCGACCTTGTCGGACGCTACACCCATGTGGTCATCGCGCAGATGATGCAGTCCACCGCGTGCAACGCGCTCCACGCCGTGCAACAGCGGTGCGCCCGGTGGTTGCTGATGACGCACGACCGGATGCACGAACAGGACTTTCATCTGAGCCATGAATTTCTCGCCGTGATGCTGGGCGTTCAACGTCCAACCGTTAGCGTTGTCGCCGGCACATTGCAACAGGCAGGACTCATCAGCTACGTGCACGGGCGAGTGACGGTGCGCGATCGCAAAGGGTTGGAAGCGGCGGCCTGCGAGTGCTACGCCATCGTCCGCGCACACTTCGACCGGCTGCGACAGTAGGCGACTCGACCGGGTTCTGACGCCGAACTGTCATCCGCCAGACAGTGTGCGGCGCGCGATGTCGGTAGACTGCGATTTTCCTTCGCACGAAACCCACGGAAATGGGAAGGTCGCCGCGATGCACCGCAAGATCGTTCCCAACGCCGACCCCTTCGACGAATACACCGAACCCGTCCACGGAATCCGTCGAGTATTGGTTGCTGACGCCGATGCCGACACGCGAACGCTCTACGCGCTTGCTTTACCGATCGCTGGATGCGAAGTCGTTCAGGCCAGTGACGGGCGCGATGCGCTGACGCAGGCGTTGACAGAGACGCCAACGCTCATCATCACAGAGCTGCGGCTGCCGTTAATAGGCGGCATTGAGCTCTGCGAAATCATTCGGCGAGACGCGGCAACGCACTCGGTGCCCATCCTGGTCGTGACGTCAGAAACGCGTCCAACAGAGTTGGATCGCATACGGAACGCTGGCGCGAACGCCGTGCTCGTCAAGCCGACACTGCCCAACGCTATCGTCGACGAAGTGCGCCATTTGTTGACTGGCCCCGCGAATGGCGCGTCGGAACCCGCGACGGCTGCGACGCCTTCGCACGAACCCAAGAAGTCGAACCAAGCCGCGGTGGCAAAAACTCACGCGCGCGTCAGGACGACGTCACCGCCCGCGCCGCCGCCAGCGTTGAGCTGTCCGTCGTGTGACCACTCGCTCAAGTACGATCACAGCTACGTCGCCGCGGTCAGCAGGCCGCACGCGGAACAGTGGGATTACTACACCTGTTCGATGTGCGGCACGTTTCAATACAGACACCGCACCCGCAAACTTCACCGCGTCCAGTAGAACGGTTTGGACGCCGATGCCACTTCAACGCAACAACGACCAAGAACGTGCGGAACGTGTCGAACGACTGGTCGACGAGCTGCGACACGGTCGGACCCAGCAACCGCCAAACGCCTTGGTCGAGAAGCCTGCTGGTGCAGAACCCCGCCGCCAGTCCGAACGCCGACGGGGGCGGTCCGATGTGGACTTGCGACGCCACCAGGAAGAATTGCAAAAGGAATGGAGTTTACGGCACCGACGCCGGAAGGGAGCGAAGGCACCGTGAGCACGTCGGCGATTGACCGTTTGGACAACGGTCTGGACGAATCGAAGAACAGACCGTCGAGGCCTCCAATCAGTTGCGCCGTGCTCGCTGTGATTTTTGACGCGTCGATGCGATGGGACGAGGGAGTTCGTCAGCGCCTTCCTCACCGATCAAGGTGGCTTCTTCGCGGTCGGCTTGCCGCTCTTTGGCGTCTGTGAGCTCATACGACCTGGGTAGTGGTGGTAGGAGCGGCATCGCTGCGCATGGTAAGCGGCAGTTTATCGCCGCACATTTACAGGCCAAGCCCGTTCGTTATTTCGTACGGCCATTTGCGCCTGCGTGGGGCCACTGCTAAGGTTGGCCAGTCTTGATTCGACGTCGCCTGACTCACCGACTGCCAATGTCGTTACGCGCGTTCATCCGCGACAACCACGAGAAAATCATCAGCGAATTCGCCGCGTTCGCGAGGACGCTGATGCCGCCGGGCGTCGACATGACCGAGCCGGAGCTACGCGACCACGCGGACCAAATCCTGCTGGCCGTCGTTGACGACATCTGTACACCGCAGGCCGCCGAGGAACAGTCCTTGAAGTCCCGCGGCCGCAGCTCCGCGAAGATCATGGAAGCGTCTGGACGACTTCACGCGGATGACCGCATCCTGCACCGCTTCACGTTCCGGTCGGTTCTCGCGGAGTTTCGCGCACTTCGGGCGACCGTGTTGCGGCTCCATGAACAAAGCGGAGAGAGCGACCTCGCCGATGTACGCCGATTCAACGAAGCGATCGATGAAGCGATGACCGAGTCGATGGACCGGTTCGCGGGTCAGACCGACCGGTTTCGCGATCAGTTCATCGGCGTGCTCGGCCACGATTTACGCACGCCTCTTGGCGCCGTCACTGCGGGTGCCGCTCTGTTGGCAATTCCCGAGGACAATCCAGAACGACGGCTTCGGATCGTGCCGCGGATCATCAACAGTGCGCAACGAATGGAGCGGCTGATCGCGGACCTGCTGGCTTCAGTGGAAGCGATCCTCCCAATCTGGCATTGGCGAGATCCCGGCTCGCACAGGTCGTGTCGAATCTGCTCGCCAACCGTACAGCATGGCGGCGGATCAGCCATCACTCTCACCGCTCAGGAGCAGGGTGACGGTGTAACGCTCACCGTCCACAATGGGGGCCCACCCATTCCTCAAGATGCGCTGCCATCGATATTCGAACCGCTCGCTCGCGGCGCGATCGAGGGGACGTCGCACAGCATCGGCCTTGGTCTATTCATCGCGCGAGCGATCGTCACGGCACACGGCGGGGACATTCAGGTGAGTTCCTCGACCGAGGCGGGTACGACGTTCACCGTGGGACTCCCGAAAGCAAGATAGCCGGACGGTTCTCCCTTTGATCCACGGAAGTAGATTCCGTCGATGAACCGCCACGCTGCGCCTGTCGCCTGGCGGCCCAGCGCTACACTGTTTTCCGATCGCATGTGGACATCCGTCATCGCGGTGCTTGTCTTCGCCGCCGCGCAATTCGGCCAAAGCGCAAGCGGAGAGCTGTGGGTTACCGTCCGCGACGGGCCTACCCGTGATGTGTCGCGTCATGCTCGCCAGCGAGGCCAATGACATTTCGCAGCCACTTCAGACGAATGCCGATGGCGCATCCGTCCTCGATCTGTTCTCGCGGTTCGTCGTCGGCTGGGCCGTCAGGGCGGTCAATGATCGCCATCTCGCACTCAAGGCGCTCGGCATGGCGCTGAAGCGCCGGTGTCCAGATGTCGGGCTGCTGCATCACTCCGACCAGGGCTGCTCGTATGCGAGCGAAGACTACCAGCGGACGCTCGACGCGTACGGGATCACGTGCTCGATGGGCCGAGCGGCAACTGCTACGACAACGCGGTGATGGAAGCGTTTTTCTCGTCGCTGAAGAGCGAGACGGCGGATCGGTCCGTTATTGAACGAGGACAAAACCACGAAGACCGATCAACCCAGCGAACCCGTCCACTGAATCGGATCACGCCCATCGGGAGATCGCCGAAATCGTGAGCGTCGCGCCAAACACAGTCATTCGGGATTGGAACTTCGCCCGCGCGTGGATCAAGCGCGAATTGGGCAGCCATGGAACGATCGACCGTGGAACGCTGGAAACGGATTGAACAGATTTTTCACGGGGCTCTGCGTCGCAATGCGACCGCGCGCGAGTCGTACGTGAGCGAAGCCTGCCACGGCGACGGCGAGTTGTTTCGCGAAGTCGCGTCGCTGCTCGCGAACCACGGAGACGACGGCGATTTCGATCGTGGGCTCCATCGGCCGCGGCGCAACTGGTCGTCGAGCCGGCCTTGCTCGAACCAGGCCACTGTCTGGGCCCATATCGGATCGATGCGTGCCTGGCGGCCGGCGGTATGGGCCAGGTCTATCGGGCGACGGACACGCGGCTCAATAGAGAAGTCGCGATCAAAGTCTCGGCAGCGCGGTTCAGCGAATGTTGGCAGTAACGCCGGCGGTCATCGGCGAAACACGATGATGACCCCGCGCCAGGCCACTGACGAAACCAACAGGATCGCTCGCGACAATCAACGCGATCAGCGCCACAATCCCGCCCACACCGACGATCCTAAGATAGCGCCGCGAACGACCGGAGCACCGGTTGGCTGAATCGCACGCACATCGCGAGCGCGACGGGAAGAGCGAGCATCAGTAGAAGCTGCCCGACAATCGGCGGAAGCGGCGCGGTCAAGCCCATGCGATGCCCAGACGCGGCACCGAAGATCACATCGAGGAGAGGAATGGTGAGTACCGCGAGCACGCTGGAGCATGCCGTCAGGGTGACGGACAACGCCGTCGACGCCCGAGCAAGGTAGGTGTAGAGGTTCGACCACGACCAGCAGCAACCCTGCGCGGACATCGTTGTCGGAGCAACGATCAGGATCACCAGCACTGCGATGGTGGCAGCACGACCACTGGGCCCACCAGGCCTGCGGCGTATGCAGACGATCGCAACAGCCTCGTTCCCCTGTCCAACTTCCCTTCCGTGGCGGATTTCGGATTGACCTGGACGCAATGTCTTTCATCGTAGCTGCGGCCGCGCGGCCGTGACCCTGCGACCCGTCCGTGGTAGAAAGGACAGGTGAGCGGCTACGGCTTCCTACTAACCCGCGGCCGATCCTGCCGACTGTGCATAGCAGGGCACCCCGCTGCCCGCACAGTGCACGTCCATGGGTGAATTCGTCGCGCAATCACGATTCCTCGGCGGTATCGCTGCGCCAGATGTGGATGCGATCCTCGCTCAGGCCACGCCGCGCCGATTCCGGGCCGAATCAATCGTCATCCGCCAGGGCGATCCCGCAACCGAACTGTTCCTGATCACGAAAGGGCGCGCCAGGCATTTTTTCGCGACGCCCGATGGGCGAAAGATTCTTCTGCTCTGGTTGCCTGCGGGCGACATTTTCGGCGGCGCCGCACTCTTGGCGGAACGGTCCACGTACAAGGTGAGCACCGAGGCGGTCAAGGACACCACGACGCTGGTATGGAGCCGGCCGACGATGATGGCGCTTGCCGATCGCTATCCACGGATCAGGGACAACGCGCTGTGGATCGCATCAGACTATCTCGACTGGTACGTGGCCGCACACATCGCCCTGAATTGCCACACCGCAGGCCAGCGGCTCGCGGGAGTCCTGGTGTCGATGGCGCCGCTGCTCGGCCGCGCGGTCCCCGGCGGCGTGGAGCTCGACGTCACCAATGACGAACTGGCGAGCGCCGCGCACATCACGTCCTTCACCGCCAGCCGGCTCCTGAGTGAATGGCACCGTCAGGGCACGGTGATCAAGCGTCGTGGCCGTGTCGTCCTGGTTGCGCCCGATCAGCTGATCAAGATGACCGCCTGAACTCTGCTATCGATCGAACGTCATGGTTCCGCGCGGCGACGAGAGTTGGAGCCTGGCGCCCGACGTCGTCGCCGTCGTCTGACCGCCCAACAGTGTCAGAAACTCCCGGTCGAACGACGCCGTCCCGCAATAGGCTCTTGTCGACGCGAGCGGTCCAATCGACAGGGCGTTGCCGCTGATCGTGTACCGGCCAGACGCCCGATTGCAGTCCACCCGTGCCGCGACCTGGCCTTCGTCCGTCAACATCAGCGTGAACAGGCTCGGATCCTCGATCGCCTGGATTGTGCCATCGGCGTCGGCAAGCGATCGCAAATGCCAGACGGCATTGGTCTCGATCGCGAGAGAGGCCGGCGGCGCTGCCGGCGCGGGCGATGGTCCGGCGGGTGTCCCGCCGCACGCAGCCAGAGCGAGCGCGGAGAACAGGGTGGTGAGGTGCGCGAAGCGGGTGGACGTCATCGACTTGCTCCAGTTGTGAAGGGGTGCCGCGAAATCACGGCACTGCGTTCACAGGAGCAAGCCTCAGGCCACGACCATGCGTTTTGGCCGGAGAAACTGTGTCGTCGGTTGGCGACACCGGGTCGACGTTGTCACCTGCGTGGGCCGGAACATTGCGCCAGCGCAGGCTCACGACCTGGCTCGCGAACAGCCTTCGATTCGGCAGCGGCTTCGACGCCCACCGGCATTGCTCTGCGCGTCAGCCCGCCGTGGGCGCATAGCGACCTGCCACGACGGTGATGTCATCGGATTGCTTCGCCCCGTTCGCAAATGCGTGGACGTCGACGACCACCCGCTTGACAATGTCGGCGACTGCCGCGTCGGCCTCCGCCGCCAGTACTGCCATCAGCGGGTCCTCACCGTAGAAGTCGTCCGACCCGTTCATCGCTTCAGGCACGCCATCGGAGAAGAGCACGAAGGTGTCGCCCGCCTCGAGCGGGAGGGTCTCGCGCTCGATTGGATTGAATGCCATCAGTCCGGCCGGCCGTCCCGACGACACACATGCCAGCCGCGGCGACCGTCCCCGGGAGACGATCGCGAGTTGGTGATGCCCGGCGCCGGCAAACGAGATCTGGCGCGCCGTGAGGTCGAACACAAGGCATTGCATCGTGACGAACATGCCACGCGGATTCTGCGCCGCCAGCTCGGCGTTGAGGCGGCGCAGGATTTCGGCGGGGTCGACGAGGTGCCGGGCAAGCGTGCGCAGGACCGTCACAGCGACGGACCATGAAGAGCGCCGCCGGGATTCCCTTCCCCGAGACATCGCGATAACGAAGCGGTCGTCAGAGGGGCGCAGCACTTCATAGAGGTCGCCGCCAACCTTCTGTGTCGGCTCGATAATCGCGTGCACCTCGAGAGGGCTGTGGCAGGTGACCGCCGCGACGTCGGCGGGCAGGATGCCCATCTGGATCTCGCGGGCGATCTGCAGGTCGCGGGCCATGGCTTTCCGGATGGCATCGGTGTAGGCCTTGGCCTTCAGCAGCGACCGGACGCGGGCCTTGACCTCAACCACCTCGAAGGGTTTCGTGAGGTAGTCGTTCCCGCCGACCTCGAACCCTTGCGGTCTTGTCCTTGACGTCCTCGAGCG
>Ga0075425_100006699_pt1 | contig 12106 bp, 10 predicted proteins | sample SoiMethybrSBSTD4_FD_75300 | JGI IMG/M metagenome (GOLD analysis project Ga0075425, IMG submission 75300) | Bulk soil microbial communities from a Populus tree surrounding site in Tennessee, USA - Soil MetaG P. TD hybrid SBSTD4 | ecosystem: Environmental > Terrestrial > Soil > Tree plantation...
GATCCCCACGGCTGGATCCTGCTCAGCTTCCTGATGGACCCCCGCACCGGGCTGGGCCGCTTCCGGGAGTTCCGCATCTCCAACTACGACCTGATGATGCAGCTGATCGACCTCTGCCTCGAGCGCAGCGTCGAAGAGATCCTCGAGCATCCGGATGTCGCCGAGCGCGTCGCTCTCTACCGGGAGCACACCGAGGCGGCCAGGGAGCAGATCCTTCGCTGCTCCACGGTGCACGGACGCGTGGTGGTGCTGGACCTCCGCGACCAGGATGTCATCCACCCGACGAATCGCTTCATGGTCTACGCGCTCCACCCCCAGTGCACCGTCTCCGTGCACGTGATCTGGGGCCTCCGCGAGCAGAACACCGTGTTCGCGGTAGGCCGCTCGATCATCGACCGCTCGTCGACATTCGACATCGGCCGGCTGATGCTCGCTTATGGCGGCGGCGGCCACGACTCGGCCGGGACCTGCCAGATCGACAACGATCGCGCCGAGACGGTGCTCGCCGAGATCGTCGACACGATCGAAGCCGGCGAGCGCCACCCGGCTGCCGCCTGACCGGCTAGCCATCGGCCGCCGCCGGTGACATCTGCGCGAGGCTAGCGGGAGTGCCCGCGCCGGACGAACCTGCCGGCCACCACGGCCCCAACCAGCGCCACCAGAACCGCGGTGAGCACGATTCCCATGTCCGCCACGACATCACCGACCGCCGGTCCGATGACGTATGCCCCAAGTCCCACCACGAGCGCCCAGACCAGGGCCGAGATCGCGTTCGCCAGCAGGTATTGCGGCCAGCGCATGCGCGCGATGCCAGCCACCCAGGAGGGGGTCAGGAACACGGCGATCACGCCGAAGCGCTCGTAGAACCGCTCCCCTGCCGAGATAGCCCGGCCCCTGTAGCCTAAGAGCGGTCCCGGCGCCGACGCCAGCGCCCGGCCCCCTGCGAGGCCGAGCAGCCATCCGGCAATCCCGCCGGCGGTCGCGCCTGCCCACGCAGCAGCCAACGCGGTGCCGATGTCGAGCTTGTGCGCGGCCGCAACGAGCCCGGCCGCGATCAGCGTCGCCTCGCCGGGGCCGGGCACCCCTGCCCAGCTCAACGCCGCGGCCACAGCGATGCCCAGATACTCGACGGAGTGCGCGGCGAAATGGTGATGATGCGCTGCCGCGGCCATCCGAGCAACCACCGTAGCCTTTGGACTCGTCCTGCCCGTCGGTTGGCCTGCTCGGCACGGGACGTTCAGGCGCGGTTCAGGTTCAAGCGACACCGTTGTGCCTGTGAAGGAATTGCGTCTGAGGCCGAGCTCGTCGCGCTGCGGCTTTGCGCTGGCAGCAACCGCCGTGCTCGTCGGAGGTGGGTGCGGCGAGACGCATTCCCGATTACGAGCGTCCGTCGCTGCTGCGAGCCCGGCCCATCGTCGGAATGACACGCGGGCTCTTGTGCTCGGCCGCTCGGTCGACGGCCGGGCGATTCGCGGATGGCGCATCGGTCTGCGGAGCGGACGCCCGGTACTCGTAGTCGGCTGCTTGCACGGCAACGAGCGCGCCGGCGAGGCGATCACGCGTCGCCTTCGGAGGGTCAGGCCACCAGCCGGCACTTCGCTCCTGCTGGTCGATTCGTTCAACCCCGATGGTTGCGCCGCCGGAACCCGCCAGAACGCACACGGCGTGGACCTCAACCGCAACTCGCCATGGCGATGGCGGCGGTTGGACCGCTCGGGAGGGACGTACTACTCCGGCCCTCGCCCGCTCTCGGAGCCGGAGTCGCGGGTGATCCTGCGCGTCGTGAGGCGATTTCGGCCGACGGTCAGCATCTGGTATCACCAGCATGCCCGGCTCGTCGACGCGTCGGGCGGCGACCCGCGGATCGAGAGGGCCTACGCGCGCATGGTCGGCCTGCCGGTTCGAAACTTCGGACGGTTTCCCGGAAGCATCACCGGGTGGCAGAACTCGGCCTATTCGAGAGACACCGCCTTCGTGGTGGAGCTGCCCGGCGGCAGATTGCCGAGCCGTTCGCTGGACCGCCATGTCGCAGCTGTGCTTAGGCTGGCCAAGATCCGGCCCGGCTAGGCCTCAGCTCAGCCAGGTGCCCGCGATCCGGTAGCTCCGCGATCGTCCGAGCACGGCATTGCCGGCCTGCAGCCCCGAGATCGTGGCCGCCTCGATGCAGCCCGCGTTGAGGCCGTGGTCGGTCCAGTCGCCGGCCAGGAAGAGGTTGTCGTATCCGCTCTCGTCGGCGCGAAGCCGATAGGCATCGGTTCCCGGCGCGCACTGCACGTAGCGGTCGGACGGGTCGATGTTGGCCAGGCAGAGCTGGGTGTCGATCGCGCTGCGACCTGCGTGCCCGTCGCGTCCGCAGAGCAGATCCCAGCGGAACGATCCGTTCGCGGAAGTCCCCGGCAGCAGATGGGCAACTCTCCGCTCGAGGAGCTCGACCGCATTGGCACGCACTTCGGCCCTGTGCTCGGCGACGTAGTCGTGCGCGGGGCCGCCGGGCGGCCACCGCGCCTCCAGCGCGCCGCAGAAGTACGCGATCGATCCGGGCCGGTCCCCGACCGGCCAGTCCTCCGCCTCGATCAACTGGGGCATGGAAGCCCACGTGTGGAAAGGTTGCTCGTAGGCGCTCACCGTCGTGCCCGGATCGCGCCAGCCTAGCGTCGGCTCGTCCTCTCGCAGCCAGACCTGCACCGCCTGCGTCGCGGTGGTCGTGACGTGCTCGACCATCGCGCGCCACTCGCGCCGATCGGCGATCAGCTCGCGGCAGACGATCGGTGCCATGCCGATCGAGATCGCGAACACGGCGACGTCGAAGTCCTCGCCGTGGCGAAGCACCCGCGTCTCGGCGTCGGGCCAATCGCAGAAGTAAGACTCGAGCGGTTGATCTTCGATGTCGCTGCTCGCGTCGAGTTGATCGACAAGCGGCCTCGATGGGAAGCTGGGAAGGCCGCCAACGCGCACCAGAGGCTCGTAGCTTTCGAGCCCCGGCGCCAGACGAGCCTGACGGCCCACGGTCACCGCCTCGATCCGGGCTCGATCGCCCGAGAGGTGAAGCTCGTCGACTCGGTGGAAGAACTCGAACCTCACGCCACGACGGCGCAGCGCCTGATAGAGCGGCGCGAACACGACGTCGCCCATGCCGGCCGCCATTTTCCAGAAGATCGCGCCGCGGTATTCGAAGAACATCTTCGTCGTGAGGAACACCGCCACGCCCGCGCTCACACCGCGGCGCGCGCGCGCGGCGCCGCCCTCCGCGAACACGAGGTCGTAGAGGCCCCGGATGAAGGCGAACTCGGCCACCTCGGCCGGCGCGCCGTGGCGCATGATCCAGTCGAGGAAGTCCTCGTCGTTGAGGGCGCGAAAGCCGCGCCGGTCGGTGACGATGCCGTCGGCCAGCATTCCGCGCACCACGGCGGTCATCACCGCGACGAGATGCCAGGTCCGCCGCAGGTCGGGATCCTCCTCGACCATGCTCAGCAGCGCCTCGTTGGTCGTGGCGATCGCCCGGTCGAGCGCCTCCACCGAGGAAGCGATGGTGGAGCGGTCGAGTATCCCCCGCATCTGCGCGGTTGCCTCGAGGATGGCGGCCAGCACGCTCGCGCGGAACCCGGTGACGAGCGGATTCGGACCCGCCGGCACCTCGGGCGATCCGCTCAGCGTCACGCGGCCGGAGCCCAACCGGTCGTCGGGCAGCGAATCGAGGAAGTCCGTAATCAGCTGCAGGGCGCGGCGCAGGGTGTCGACGAGCGTCAGCTCCCGCCCGGCGCCATCCGGCTCGCCCGGCAGCAGGTCATTCGGGGTGAACTGCCCGAGCCAGTGATGCCACCCGTCACCGCGGCGATCCTCGAGCCCCACCGTCTGCGAAGGGATCATGGCGTCTCTCCACGTCTGGATCGGTGCCGCTGGATCGGTCCGCGGCCGGTCGAGCTCCGCGTAGCACTCGCGCAGCAGCCGGAAGGAGTTCTCGTAGTAGCCGAGCCAGAGGTGCAGGCCGTGCTCCTCGATCCTGCCATTCGGGCCCCTGCTGCTCGCGCCCTTGCCACCAAGCCGCCATCCGCGCTGGTACACAGTGATGGACTCGAGTTCGTCCCGCCAACCAGGCTCGCTGAGGCGCCACGCGGCGGCGGTGCCGGCCATGCCGGCGCCGAGGATCGCGACGCGTGGGCGCCCGCCGGTCAGCGCGGTGCCATCACGCGCGCCCGGGCCTCCTCGAGCTCCGTGGTCGTCGCGCTTTCGTCGAAGACGCTCATCGCCTGCTCGAGGAGGGGACGCGCCGTCTCGCCCAACAGGTCGTGGAGGTCGAGCGCGATTCGCAGTTCGAAAGGCCGGCCCGCCTGCGAGCCGGCGAGCTCCAACGCGGTGCGCAGTGCGGCGGCCTCGGACTCACGGTCGGGCGCGAGGTGGGCAAGGCCGCGGGAGGTCTCCGCGTCGTAGAACCGCATGCCGGTCTCGGCGGCCATGCGGAGAGACTCCTCGTACCGATCCTGGGCCGCGTTGGTGTCGCCGGCTGAGGCCCGTAGCGCGCCGATCGTCGTGAGGTAGAAGGGGAGAAAGATCCGTATCTCGAGCGCTTGCCAGAACTCGATGAAGGCATCGAGCGCGTCCGCGTGCTCGATCAGCGCGGCCGTGTCGGGAGTTTCCGAGCGGAGCGCTTCGATCCCTTCTGCCACCGCAGCCTGCGTTGCCCCGATCAGCTGCCAGTTGTCGAACCCGTGCCGAGCGCTGGACGTCTGGAGGTCGTCGATCGCGGTGACAGCAAGATCGAGCCGGCCGGCTTCGATCCACATCCAGGAGGCGAGCCAATTCACATAGCTGGCGCTCCAGGCGCGCTGCGGGAAGTCCAGCGAGGCGGCGACAGCTCGTGCTCGGGCGATGCTTTCCTCAGCACCCGCTACATCGGCGGCCATGAAGCGCGCCAGCGCCAGATGCACGTGCATCGCGACGGAGGCGTCGTTGGGCACGAACCAGATGCTGGAGATGTCGCTTCCTCTGCCCATCCTGGCGAGGTCATCGGTGGCCGCGGCAAGCGTGCCGACCGCGCTGTCGAAGCGGCCGGCGAACCAGTCGAGCATGCCGAAGCCGGCCAGGTTCTGGGGCCAGAAGTAACCCCTGTCGCCGCGCTCCAGAGCAGCGCGCAGGGTCTCCGAGACTTCGCGGGTGCGAGCGAGCTCGGCGCGGGAGAGATGGTAGGACCACAGCGAGATGAGCGTGCTGAACATGTCGTCTCCCCGTGGGTTGGCTTCCGCCAGCTCGAGGCAGCGCTCGTAGTCGGCGGATGCGTCCGTGCTACCCGCCCCCTCGGCGGACATCGCAAGGAAGCCCCGACGAAGCCGCAACTGGATCTCGAGATGGTCACGAGCGGCCCCATCGGTGAGGGGCACGATGAGCTCGATCGCCCGAGAGAGGTGGGACCGCGCTTCCTCCAGCGCGCCTCGACGCCGGGCCGCCTCGGCCGTCTGCTGATACGCCTCAGCCGCCTCGAAATAGCGTTCCGCATGCTCGAAGTGCGACGCGAGAACGCGCCAGTCACCCGGCTCGTTGCGCGTGAGGAAATCGCAGAGCCGGCTGTGGACCTTGCGGCGCCAGGAGGGAGGCTGGAGCTCGTAGGCGACCTCGCGGAGCAGCTCGTGCCGGAACTGATACCTGGCCGAACGACCCTCGACCGGCGTCAGGACGCCTGCGTCGACGAGGTCGCTGAGCGTCGCATCGAGCTCGTTGAGCGAGATCGACATGGTTGCCGCGAGCACCGCGCGGTCGACCTCCTGGCCGGCGGCGGCTGCGGTGGCGGCGACCGGCAGCGCCGTCGGTGTCGCGTAGAGACGGGCCACGAGCGGTTCGTACAGGACCTCCGGTACGGAGCCTGGCACCGGAGCGGCGTCGCCGGCTCCCGGCGACTTGTCGGTCGGGGCCGCTCTTACCAGCTCCTCGACGAACAGCGGAATGCCGTCACTGCGGGTTGCGAGGGCGAGCCTGTCCTCCTCACTCACGTTCCCCACGAGCGCGTCGATCAGCGTCAAGCGACCGGCCAGCGTCAGCGGGCGCAGCTCGACCGTCTCCCACGGGCCGTCCTCGGCGTTTCGCGAGGTTCCCACCACGAGCACGGGCGCGGGTCCGTCATGCATCAGGTCCGCCACCAACTCGCGCGTCGCCCCGTCGAACCAGTGCAGGTTCTCGGCCACGATGATGCCGGGCTGCCCTCCGGTGCAGGCGACGACGTAGCCGCGGGCAGCCTCCGAGATCTTCTCTTCGAGTTTGCGGCCCTGAGCCGCGGCCGGGTCATAGCCGGCGCTCGGATCGACGCCCATGACCGGCGCCAGGAACGGCACCGAATCGGATGGTTCGAGGCCCAGGCTCGAAAGCTCGCGGACGAGGTGCTCGACGCGCGCGGCGGGCTCGGCGTCATAACTGATGGAGCAGCGCGCTTCGATCAGGCTGCGCACGGGATGGAACCCTGCATCCACGTGGAAGGGAGAGCCGTGCAGCTCCACGACGCAGGCGTTGCCCGCGCAAATCTCATCGGCGAACGCCGCCACCAGGCGAGACTTGCCGACGCCCGCGTCGCCGCGGATCAATACTCCGCACGAGCGATCGGTCGTACCCGCCTCGAAGGGCGCCCAGGCTCGACGGAGCCGCTCGAGCTCGTCCTCCCGCTCGACCAGCGGCGTCGACCACGACCGCTGGACCGGGACGTGACGCTCGCACACGACGCGGAACGGCTCGAGCGGCTCGGCCACGCCCTTGACGACTTGAGGCTCGCCGGCCTCGGTCTCGAAACGGTCACCGATCAGCCGCCGGACGTCGTCCGAGATGACGACCGTGCCGGGAGCGGCGATCGCGTGGAGACGCGAACCGACGTTGGCGGCGAGGCCGTAGATGTCGTCCTCGTCGAAGTCGACATAGACGGGGCCGTGGTGGACCGCGATGCGGACGTCCAGCGACTCGCCGGCGGCGGAGGCCGCGGGCGAGAGTTCGCGCACCGCCCGTACGAGCGCGAGGCCCGCGCGCACCGCCCGCTCGGCGTCGTTCTCGTGCGCCACCGGGAACCCGAAGATGGACAGGGTCCCGTCTCCCTTGAGCTGGACGATGTGACCCTCGAACCTGGATTCGATCACCTCCCGGCACGCCGTCCGGTAGCCCCTCATCAGCTCGCGGTACGCCTCGGGCTCCTGGCGGCCGGAGAGCTCGGTCGAACCGACGAGGTCGCTGAACATGATCGTCAGCCGGCGCAGCTCCCCCACACGCGCGCTGAGCTCGTCCCCGCCCCCCCTGACGTGCTCGGTCATGGAACCGTGACTAAGACTCTGACCTCGGCGTCGGCGCTGCCCGGCTTCGACGCCACGACCCACCCCAGGTAGCTACCGCCCGGGCGGCCGGTGGCGTCGGCACGGAGGCGGAACTGGGTTGCGCTGGCGGGGAGTTGGGTGGGGACGATCTCGATAACGCCTGTGGGCAGCTCGTCGCCGAAGGCTCCCGCCAGCGGGCCCTTCAGCTTGAGCGTCGCGCCCGGCATCGGACTGGAGAAGACGTCGGACGCGATGATCTCCGGCTCGAACTCCTGACCCGTGAGGACCGCGAGGGCATCAAGCGCCTCCCAGGCCGCCTCGGCCCAGCTTTCCGCGACAAGCGCCGCGGTCGCGGCGAAGTCCGCCGCCGCGCTGTTGGCGTCGTAGTTCCCGGCGTCGAGCCTGGAGGCGACACTCGAGGCCCGCGCGCTCCACTTCTGCACGAGCCAAGTCCCGAACTCGGTGCAATCCTCGATGACCTCGGTGATCGGAGTTCCGCGACTTTCCACGGTCACCTCGCCGACCGGTCGCGAGGCCGAGTGCGCGGTCCCATTCCGACACCCCGGAGGCTGCGATCCATGGCCGATGCGCCTTCGCGGACCATCCGGACCCACATCCTCGACATGTCCTGCACCAGTGCGTCGGCGTCGTAGGAGCCTTCGTCGACCTTGTCGTACGAGGCTCGCGCAGCCTCCACGTAGTCGTCGACGCAATCCGTGACCGCGGTCGCCATGCGATCTGAGATGTCCTTGATCAGCGAGCCGTAGTCGCGGTCTCTCACTCGTTGGCGTTGCGGTCGCCGTCCCGGGAATTCATCTCCCGCCGCGCAGCTGAGGAGGTCTTCGACGACGGACGCGTATCCCAGCATGCACATGATCATCGCCAGCGACTCCCCATGGACGGGACCGGCGAAGTCGACGCGCTTCGTCGTCGTGACGACGACTTTTCCAGACCCGATGTCACGTACCGCCAGCGAGCCTTCGTCGACGAGCACGTCCCGCTGCGGGCGCCCGTCGGCGAGCCGGTAGTCCGTCACCCAGAGCCCCGGCTCGTCCCGGAACTTGAAATCGAGATCGGCCTCGATCGTCCAGGTGCTCTCACGGTTGGGACAGTCGAGGCTCACGACCTCGTGATAGAGCTCCACGTCGTTCGGCTTGTGTTCGACGAACCGCATTTCGCACCAGAAGTCGCTGCACGCTTCCCATTTCTCGGGTCTGAGCAGCTCCTTGGCGTCATCGAAGGCAAGGTCGGCCTCGAACTCGGTCGTCAGCGTCGCGACAGGCTCGTCCCCGACCATCACCAGACGTCCCGAGCACGGGCGCGGGCCGACCATCTGCGGGTCGGCGACGAGCCCCGAGTCCAGCTTGGCCTGCCACTGGGCGTCCGGGTCACCTCGGGGGAGGTCGCGGAGGGCTCCGAGAAGCCCCCTGGTCTTGTCTTCGTCTTCCTCGGGAACTTCGAAGCGCAGCGCTCGCTTTGCCCGATCCGCCGTATAGGCCTTGCCGTCCGGGTCCCTGAGCTCCGGAAAGGCCTGGGCCGCGGCTGCCAGCGCATACAGTCGCCGCGCCCGCATCCGAGGTCGCTCCGGTTCCCCCTTGGCCTGACGTTCCACGAGGTCGTCGGCGAGCCCATCCAGCGCCTGATGGAGCAGCTCCAGCGGTTCATCGGGAGGTCTTTTGTATTCCGGCGCCCGCTTGGCGGTCAACTCTTCGAAGTCCCTGAACCACTGCACATCCGGATCTCGGTACACCGGGAGCAGCCGTGACACGGCGCCGCGGCGCTCGGGGTGGTCTTGCACCACCAGGTCGATCGCGCCGTAGATCCGCAGCAGGTGCTTCAGCTGAGCCATACTTACCCCCCGGTCAGGTATACCTACTCTAACGCTGGCGGGGAGACGAAGAAAAGGGTGGTGAGGGGTTGACGGGGGATTCGCGACCGGACCGCGCGCGCGGCCCGAGGCGCCCGCGCGCGCTGTTCGACCCGGTGGCGGGAATGCGCGCCGTCGCCGACATCCAGGCTGAGGGCCTGCGCGCCGCAACCGATCTGCTCGAGCGGATGCTGCGATCGGAGCCCGACGGACGCGGCTCGCGCGAGCGCCCGCCGCGCGGCAACTATGCGGCGCTGGTGGACGCTTGGGCCGACCTCCTCCAGCGGTTCGCGGCCGGGCTCGCTCAACCGCCCCAGCCGGGCGCCGTCACGGTCCCGGTCGACTCGGGCGGCGTGGGGCCGGCGGTGCGGCTGGCGCTGGGCGAGACGGAGGGCCGTGACGGCGCGGTCGCCGAAGTTTGGCTGCACAACGGAACGTTCTCCCCCGTCGGCCCGCTGGCATTGCGCTGCGATCAGCTGAGCGCCTCCGACGGGACGGTGCTCGACGGGGCCGATGTGCGCTTCGAGCCGCGCGCGGTGGAGGTGCTCCCGCCCCGGTCGAGCCGGGCCGTGGTCGTGTCGCTGGCCACCAACGGCTCGCTGCGCGCCGGCACCTACCGGGGCATGATCCAGGCGGACGGGGCGCCAAGGCTGTGGCTGCCGCTGGAGGTCGCGATCGCCCCGTGTTGAGCGCCGATGGCACTCATCTCGTGGAGGCGTATTCCGACGACGTGAGCCGCCTGGTGCGCCGCTCGATGCTCGATTCGATCCCGGACGGCGAGCCTCACCGCTGGCTCTACCGGGTCGCGCGGGCATACCCGAGCCGGCCGGGAAAGGCGCTCCGGCCCGCGCTGTGCGTGGCGACGTGCCGCGCCTTCGGTGGGAGCGACGGGGACATCGTGCCGGTGGCCGTGGCGATCGAGCTGTTGCACAACGCCTTCCTCGTCCACGACGACATCGTCGACGGCAGCGAGCGGCGCCGCGGCCGCCCGACTCTGACGGCCGAGTACGGGCTCGGGCTCGCGCTCAACGCCGGCGACGCGCTGGCGGTGCTCTCGAACCAGGTCCTCCGGCGGCATGCGGGGTGCCTGGACGAGGATCTCGCCGAGCGCCTCCTGTCCGAGTTCGACGCGATGGCGCTGCGCACGCTCGAGGGCCAGGCCACCGAGCTCGGGTGGCGCCGCGACCGTGTGGAGGAGCTGGCGCCAGAGGACTACCTCGACCTGATCATGCACAAGACGTGCTGGTACACGACCGTGCATCCCTTACGGGCCGGCGCGCTGATCGGCTCCGGGGGCGACGCCGATCTGCGGCCGATGGTGCGATTCGGCTTCTATCTGGGCGCCGCGTTCCAGATCCAGGACGATCTGCTGAACCTGCTCGGCACCGAGCAGGAGTACGGCAAGGAGATCGATGGGGATCTCTATGAGGGCAAACGGACGCTGCCCTTGATCCACCTGCTGCGAAACGCGCGCGGGCCGGATCGGCGGGCGCTCGACCTCTACCTTGGCCTCGAGCGCTCGGAGCGTACGCCCGCGATGGTGTCGCAGATCCGGGAGCTGCTGAACGCCTACGGGAGCATCACGTTCGCGGCCGCGTACGGCCGGGGCATCGCCGGCGCGGCTCTCGATGCCTTCGAGGCGGCGTTCGCCCCCGCTGTCGACGGCCCCGATCGGGACTTCGTGCGGGCGCTCATCCCATACATGCTCGATCGCCGCACCTGAACGCTACTGCGCTCCTAATCGCGCACCGGTTCGTGGATGAGGATCGCGACCCCGTCACCGACCGTCTTCGAGTCGGTCAGGCGCATCGGCTTTTTGTCGGTGGTCTCGCCGAACAGGCGCTTGCCGCTCCCGAGCGCGACCGGGAACACCATCAGCCGGAGCTCGTCGACGAGATCGTGCTCCAGCAGCGCCTGCACGAGTTGCGCGCTGCCGTGCACCACGATGTTGCCGTCGACCTCGCGCTTGAGGTTCGATACCCCCTGCACGAGATCGTCCGCGGCGATCACGGTCGAGTTGGTCCACTCCGGGTCCTTCAGCGTCGAGGAAACGACGTACTTCGGCATGTCGTTGAACTTGTCCGCGAACTCGCCGGTTCGCGTTGGCCAGGCCTCGGCGAAACCCTGGTAGGTCACTCGGCCCAGCAGCAGCGCCGCCGAGTCGAGCGTCTCGTCGAGCTTGAACTTGTCGCCCTCTTCCCCGCGGGAGAACTCGAAGCTCCACCCACCGTACTTGAAGTCCTCGGCCCCGCCGGGGTCTTCGATCACCCCATCCAGAGAGGTGAACTCGGTTACCACGATCCTGCCCATTGCCAGTCCCTCCTTAGGGGAGAACGGGTTCCTCAGCCGACCTTCAGGAGGTCGATGTCGAAGATCAGCGCCGCGTTGGGAGGGATCGCCGGCGGAGAACCGTCTGCTCCGTAAGCGAGCTCGGCGGGGATGATGAGCTTCCGCCGCCCCCCGACTCTCATGCCCGCGACGCCCTGGTCCCAGCCCGGTATCACCTGACCGGACCCCAGCGTGAACTGGAAAGGCCGGCCCGGGCCCTTGCCCTTCCACGATGCGTCGAACTGCCTGCCGGTCTTGAAGAGGATCCCTACGTACCGGACCGAGACCAGGTCCCCGGACGCGGCCTTCCTGCCTTTCCCCACGATCAGATCCTGCACCACCAGCCTCCCGGGTTGAGGTCCACGGCCCCGGGCCGGCGTGGGCTTCCGGCTGGGGTCCGCCTCGGCCGCGGAGGGCTTGACCCGGACCGCTTTCGGTGCCACGGTCTGCTGTGGCGGGGGCGTGGCCGGAGCGGTCGTCTCCGCCTGAGTGGTGCTCGTGGACTGCGTGGCGCTGCTCGACTTGCCGCCGCCGCACCCCGCCGCGGCGAACGCCGCGGCCGGCAGCGCGAGCACTATCAACAGGCGTATCCTCATCATTTTCACTGGCTGCGACGAGGGCACGGCCTATTGCA
>Ga0075425_100006700_pt1 | contig 12103 bp, 13 predicted proteins | sample SoiMethybrSBSTD4_FD_75300 | JGI IMG/M metagenome (GOLD analysis project Ga0075425, IMG submission 75300) | Bulk soil microbial communities from a Populus tree surrounding site in Tennessee, USA - Soil MetaG P. TD hybrid SBSTD4 | ecosystem: Environmental > Terrestrial > Soil > Tree plantation...
TGCTTCAGCTGGTAGGGCTCCTGGTCCGGCTTCGGAAACGGAACGTCGGCGTCGTTGTGAAGGATGACGACCAGACCCGCTTCGGCGGCGAAGTCGAGGATGCGATCGAGCGCCGGGTTGGTGAGGCTCGCGGTCTCCCCCGCGATCTTCGCGGAGACGAATTCCTTGTGGATGGTGAACTCGCCAATCCCCGAGAAGACGCCCGGGAACGTCGTCAGCACGCGGCGGATGTGATCAGCCGCGTACATGTCCGCCGGGTTGAACCCGGTGATCATCGGATCGAAGCGCGCCCGCTCCGCCGGCGAGAGCGACCGGTACGCCATCGCGATGGAGGCGTCGGTGAACGAGTAGTAGTAGAGCGGCGCGTCGGTCTGCAGGTAATAGGTCGGCGCGAAGTTGCCCGTGTTGCCGTACGACCACTGCTGCTGCAGCGGGATGCCGAACAGCGCGACGCGTCCCACCTTGTTGCCCATCACCCTCAGGAACGCGTGGATGTCGGTGCCTTCCTGGACGTAGTTGGTGAGATGCAGGTGCGAGTCGTTGGCGACGTACGGATCGCCCGGGGCGGCGGCCAGCGAGACGGCGCAGGCCAGTGTCAACAGCATCCGTGCGAGGTCGCGCGTCATCGCGTTCACGGCCGTTCCTCAGAAATAGAAGGAGAACGCCGACGACAGGGTCGTTCCCTTCTGGCCGCCGACGTAAAAGCCGAAGAGACTGCTCTGCGGCGAACGATCGATCTCGATCACCTGCGTGTTGAACCGGATGTTCCTGGTCTGGTGGGCCGGGTAGTAGTTCAGGCCCTGGATGTACTCGTGGCTGGTGTGGAATCCCGCGCGCGAGTCGCCATAGATCCACGACGTCGCGCCGTAGAGCTCGAGCTTCTTCTCGAGCGGATAGAACGCGCCCTGCACATAGAACCCGCTGTCGTGAATCGAGCTGACCGGCAGCGGTCCGTCGGCGTCGAAGCCGTCGATCCAGCGGTGGTAGATCTCCGTCTGCAGGAAGATGCCGCGGTACTTCAACCCGGCGTCGGCCGACGCGCCGCGGACGGTCGCGAAGTTGACGGTGACGCCCGGCGCCAGCGACCCGGTGCTGAAGAGGAGCAGGCTGTCGGCCAGCTTGACCTGGTAGTTGTCGGCGGCCGGATTCGCGTTCTGGTTGAAGCGGTTCTCGCGGCTGCGGTACGACGACACGCCGATGCGCGTCGCGACCGCCTCGTGATGTTCCCAGTCGTCGAACGATCCGTTCGGCCCGAACTCCTTCGTCGTCGGCATCCACCAGACGGTGGTGCCGGTCGCAATGTCGCGCGTCAACTGCTTGGCCGTGAATCCAAGCTGGCTGAGGCTGTTGCCCGCGGCAACCTGATACCAGAAGCCGGGCGTGAGCTCCCCGTTCACCCAGGCAGTGCCGGTGAAACCGGGACGGAAGAACTCGTCCGCGAGCACGCGATCGTTGGCGAGCCAGAACGGGTGCGAACCCATCACCGATCGGCTGCCCCCGATGGTGTTGATGCCGGCGTAGGCGTTGAACTTCTTGTGGAATTGATAGCCCGCGAATCCGTAGAGCGTGGTCTGGTTGGTGGAGAGCACGCTCCACACCGTGACCTGGTACCGAATCTTCGGGTCGAAGAGCCAGCCGCGGAAATGAAGCATCGCGCGGTGGAACTGGATGTCGTTCCGCGGATCGATCACGTTCGTGTTGCCGAGGTGGTCGACGAAAGTCTGCGTGGCCGGCAATTGGTTGATGTAGCGGATGACCGCGTATCCACTGAGCGACATTTCACCGAGATCGGTGCGACCGAGCAGAAACCCCGAACCGGTCGCGTCGAGCGCGCCCCATGTCGGCCGCTCCGTCTCACCCTCGCCAGGCGCCTGTGGCGCCGCGGCAGAGGGCGGGGCGGCGGCTGGCGGGTCGATCGCGGTCGCGTCGGCCTGCGCGCGGGCCGTCACGGGCACGAGCACGAGACCGAGGAGCAGCGTGAGGCAGTGACGCGTGATGAAGTGCCGGTCCGGCATGCGGCCGGCGAGGGTGCACGCGGCGCGCCGGGGCGCGCCGCGCGGTTCAGGCGGGGATGGAACGTGTTGTCAACGCGTCGCTTGCGAGGAGCTGGCGACCGCCTCTGACCGTGTCGCGGCGCGCGGGTGGCTCTCAACGCGTTGGCCGGCTCGCAATGGGCTGTGACGATGGGGGGAACCTGGGTGGTCGGCGTCCTCTACATCCTCGCTGGCGCGCCGCTCCGCGGCGGCGATGATGCGCAGGATGGCTGTGGCGAGGTCCTCGGGAAAACACGGCTTGGGGAGAAGCTCGGTGAAACCGGCCGCCATCGCGATCGCGCGCTCGTACGAGAGCACCGACGCGGTCAGCGCGACGACCGGGACGTGCCGAAGCGACGGCTCCCGCTGCAGCTGCGCGATCACCTCGACGCCGTTCATGCGGTTCATCCGCAGCTCGAGGAGGATGATGTCGGGAACGCACATCCGCGCGAGGCCAAGCGACGCCTGGCTGTCCGAGCAGGCGATGACGCGGAAGCCACAGGTGCGAAGGTACTCCGCGTACATCTCGCGGTTGTCGGTGGAGTTGTCGACGAGAAGGACGAGCGGTCGGTCATGCGGCATGGCGTGTCTCGATGCGGGCGTCAGAGGCGGACGATGTGACAGGTGCGCGGGGTGGCGGCTCGCCGATGGTCCAACCCGTTGTTTCGTGGCCGCAGGCCATGCATCGCAGGGAGATCCGGTTTTCGCCGAACTGCAGGAGCGTCTCGTGGCCGCGGACCGCGCAGACGGCCCATCGAAGCCGTTGCGCCAGCCATTCGTATCGGGTCGTCATCTCGCTGCTCCTGACTGCAACGTCGGGTTCGACGGCGGTGTGCTCCCCCTCGGTGGCCATGACCGATCACCCCGCCGTCTCGCCCGGCGCCGCACGAGGTTGCAAGCAGCACGCCCGGTCGTGCAGTGACGCGCAGTAACTCACCTATCCGCGCAGCGGCGCTCGTGTTACGCCGTGCAACGGTCGATGCACGCGCACGACGTCGGCGCGCACACCAACAACGCGTTGTCAGTCGCGTTACTGCGGGTGGTGATCGGAGGCCTGCGCGGTCGATTCGTCGCTCGGTCCGAACAGATCGAATTCGATGACGATGTCGTCCTTGATGCGCACGAGGCCGCCCGCGAAGGTGAGAGGAGGTATCCCGAAATCGCTCGCGTGGACGACGGCGCGTCCGTGATAGTGCTCCGGCGTGCCGTCGAAATCGAATACGAGCTGCTGCGCGACACCATGGAGCTCCAGCGTGCCGGCCGCGCGATACTGACCCGGAGCTGCCTCGGTGATCTCCGCGGCCGTGAAGTGCATCTCCGGGTAGGAGGCCACGTCGAGCACGCGCGGCCCCCGCAGCGCCTCCTCGACGTCGCGGCGCACCCGCTCTGAGACCTCCGGATCCGAGAAGCTCACGCCGCCGGTCCGCACGACGATGTCCACGTTCCTGTGGTCGACGTCCACGAGGGCGGTCGCGACCGGCGCCACGATGGCGTAGTCGGCGCCTCGCGAAAACAGGCCCTTCCTGTGGACATGCAGGGTCAGGGTGGATTCCCGCACGTCGGCGGCGTGCGCATGCGAGCCGCCGAGGAGCAGCGCCGCAATCGTCAGTGGATGAAGCGCGCGCATCGGTATCACTCCTGGTACGCCGTCCGCGGCGGCTCCGCGGACGGCCCGTTCGTCTGCTGCCAGAGGCGCCGGATGCGCCGCACGAACCGGCGCGGCCGCTCGGTGTAGATGCCGACGCCGAGCATCTCGGCGTGACGGCGCAGCAGGCGCTGATATCGCGCGACCACGCGCAGGCAACGCGCGGTCTCTTCGCGCGACAGGGCGACGTCGGTGACGAGCACGTCGCGCAGCAGGATCACGTTGTGATACTCCCCCAGCACGCCGTCGAGCGCCTCGATGCGCCGCTCGTAGCCGACGAGGTGATAGCCGCACCGGCCTTCGAGCAGCCGGACGTGAAACCAGTGATCCTTGACGTGGCGCCGCCAGGTGTGGAAGTTCGACGGCTTCGGCTTCGACCAGGCCACGATCATCATCCGCCGCGCGCGCCGGTAGCTCTCCTCGAGGCCCGGCCCGATGGCGCGGAATCCCTGGGCGGTCATGTGCCAGTGCTTGACGCGCTTGCGCTCGCTCCGCAGCGTCCCGGCCGCGACTTCCAGAACGCCGCGCTCGGCGGCGTCGCGGTCCGCGCGCGCCCCATGGCGGATGACGCCCTCGCGGGCGGCCTCGACCGTCCCTGGCGGAAGCGCCTTGCCGTAGCGGCGCGCGAGCGCCTCGAGCGTCTCGATGATGCCGCGGCCGTCCGCGACCGGCGCGAGCATGCGCGCCACGGTCCGCAGGTCGTCGTCCACGGCGCGATGGGCCTTGTCGAGCACGGGCCGGACGAGCCGCATGATGGCCCGTATCTTCTTGATTCGCCGCCGCGCGTCGTGGACCGCTTCGTCACTCTGCGGATCGCCGACGGAGTGCAGCTCGGAGATGGCGACCTCGAGCTGCCGCAGCACGATGCGCCGGACTTCGGCGGCGACCGGCGCTCCTTTCTTCAGACGGAATGCCACGCAACGCTCCCCTCACGATGCCCGCGAGAACCGTCCCACGCCGGCAAGACGGGCGATCCCGATTGCCAGCAGCGCCCCGGCGGCTGTCGCGAGCGCACCAATCGTCAGTTGCGCCAGCATCGGACCCGTGTAGAGGATCCCGCTGGCAAAGAAGAGCGCGAAGGTAAACCCGGTGGACGCCGCAAAAGCGGCCACGACGAGCTGCCGCCAGCCGATACGCCGCGGCAGGTGCCAGCCGGCGAGCACCGCCAGGCCGATGGCCGCCAGGATGCCGGCCGGACGTCCGACGAGCGCCGCCAGCAGGACCGCCCAGGTCCCGGTGTCGTATCCCGTCAGGATGACGCCCCCGTTGACGAGGCCGAACAGGAACAGGACCACCTGGACCAGCGTGTTCCACTCGTGCTCGAAGTGATGAACCGCGTCGTCGTCGGGCGGGTCGGCCAGCAGATCGAGCTTCCGCGGCTCGTGCGGCAGGAACGGCACGATGGGAACCAGCGCGAACGCGGGATGGAGCCCGTCTCTCAGGAAGGCGAACCATGACAGCGGGCCGCAAATCAACAAGTACGGCCAGAAGGCGCGGACCTTCAGCGTCCTCATGACGCCAGCCAGGCCGAGCGCGACGAGGAGCAACGCCGCGCCACCCCCCGGCGCGCCGACCGTCGGACGCCAGACGGCGACGATCACCATGCCGAACAGGTCGGTGGCGATGCCGAGCAGCAGGACGAATGGAAGGATGCCGCTGCGCGGCATGATCGCCTTGAGCACGTAGTACGCCGCGGCGACGTCGACGGCGCAGGCAATCGGCCATCCCGCCGTGAGGATGACCTCGTAGCGGCCCTGCACCCAGGCCAGGTAGGTCCCCACGCTCCCGGCGATGCCGCCGGCCGCGGCAATCAGCGGCAGCGTCCATCGCCGCCACGAGTGCAGCGCGCCGCCCTCCATCGTGGCCTCGACGATCTCCTGCATGATGAGGCCGACAAACAGCGCCATCCCGATCTCGTTCACGGCAAAAGCGAGCGTCTGCGCGAGGCGGAAGTACGGCTCCGGCACCGTGTTGGCCCAGACGAGCGCGATTGTCACGCCGAGCGGCAGGCCGAGGAACCGGTTCACGGGCCGGTGAATGGCGTGCACAGCGTGCCCGCGCTGGTGGTGCCGGTGCAGCTCGACACGATGCGCGGCGCCAACGTGGCTTCTCATCTGGTGGCCCTCGCGTCGTTGCTCTGGCGATGGATCACGCCGGAGTCGACAGTCGTGCCCGTCCGCGCGACGGCTTCGAAGAACATGTCGTCGCCGGCCACTTCGACCAGCATGAAGGCATTGTCCTGGTCGAAATAGGCGGCCGTCATGCCCGATGGATGCACGTCGCCCCGCCGCAGCTCGCCGCCGGAGCCCGCGACGAAATACGAAATGCCCTTCTGCGGCTTGATGCGCTCGTAGATGTGATCGTGGCCCGAGAACACGACGTTGACGCCATGCTTCACCAGCGTGGGCTCGAGCGCGACACGAAGTGACACATCCGACCCGTGACGGCCGCCGTCCGAGTAGAGCGGATGGTGGAAGTAGCAGATCTTCCAGTCCTCGCGCGCGCGGCCCAGCGTCTCGTCGAGCCACGACCGCTGCTGCGGGTCGAGGACGTTGCTGTCGAGGACGAAGAAGCGCACGTTCTTCTTCACGTAGGAGAAGTAGCGCTCGCCTCCCATGTTGAAGCCCTTGTAGAAGCGGTTGCTCTGGTTGTCGTGGTTGCCGAGCGAGGCGTAGAACAGGACGCCGGCCTGGAGGAGCGCCGCATACGGCTGCTCGAACTTGCTGACGAAGTCCTGCGGATCCTGGCGGCCGTACATGTTGTCGCCGAGCATCAGCACCATGTCGAAGGGAAACTTCGCGCGCGCCGCGGCCATCTGTTGTCCGACGTCGTATTCGGTCTTGTCGCCGTTGCCGTTGTCGCCGATGACCGCGAACTTCAGCGAGTCCTGCCGGCCGGGCAGCCCCTCGGCTTTGCCAGGGGCAGGCGCTTGAAGGGCCGGGTTCTGCGCCGCGGGCGCGAGTCCGCCCGCGGAGAGCAGGACGACGAGGACGACGACCGCCCGGCGCATCACCTCACCCGCTCATTGACTGGCCGCGACGCCGGTGGTGCCAATCCGCTTCCCCTCGGCGACACGCCCACGAAGGATGGAGATGAACTGACGGGCGACGTTTGGCGGGTAGCCGCCGGCACGGAACGCGTCCTGCCACTGCCGCTCGCTCAGGCCGCCGATGAGCGCACTGGCCCACGCCACGTCGGCAGGCGTGATGCGCCCGTGCAGCAGCTCGCCATGCAGCCCGCGGTAATCGCCGAACTCCGCGAACCCGCCGCTCACGCCGGTGATGAACCGGGTTCGGGCGAATATCTCGAGGTTGTTACGCTGTGGCGCGAAGCGTCCCGTCTTGCCGAGCGCGTCGCCAAGGTCGCGCACGACGTACCACTCCGCGGTCCGCCCGCCGCGCGTCACCTGGTAGAGCGTGTTGTTGGAGTTCTTCAGATCCGAGCTGTTGAACATCAGCAGGATCACGAGCAGTCCCTGGTACGGCCGCTGACCGACGAACGGGTTCTGCTGCCACGACCATTCGCCCATGTCCTTCATCGACGGTTCGTCGAGGCGGAAGCGGCCGCCCCGTTCCGTGTGCACGCCCGACTTGTCCCGCATCGTGAACGACGGCAGGTAGTAGACGGGAGGCTGGTGATAGCCCAGCGCGGAGAGCACGCGCGAGAGGACGACTTCCGACGGCCCTTCGTCGCCGTGGCTTGGTCTGGGCTGCTTCACGTGCCATTCACGGCCCAGCGCGTCGCGGACGATGACACCTGGATTGAAGCCGCCGGACTTGGGCCGCACGAAGGTGTACTCGGCGGCTGGGTCCGGCGCGTGCGCCGCGCCCCACGGTCCATGAAAGAGGTCACGGTCGGCAAGACGGTCGGGCGGCTCCCACCACGACGACAGCGGTATCGCCGTCGGCGGTGACGTCGGGCGAACCATTGCCGCGCACTGCGCGGTCGATACGGCGATCGTCACCGCCAGGAGCGCGCGCCACGTGAAGGTCAGGCGAGCCATGGCCGGTTTCCCTACGGCGTGAACGGAACCGTCGCGATCGTCCGTTTGACGCGCGGCAGCCGGAACGGCTCGCTGGTGCTGAAGGTGACGTGCCACCCCGGCGCCCCGTGCGCGACGTCGAGACGCGCCAGCGTCGTCGAATCGTTATGAAGGCGCAGGCCGACGCCGTACGAGGTCTTATCGAGGTTCAGGTCGTTGAAGCGTGGCGCCACGTTGCCCGCGTCCATGAAGAGCGCGGCGTCGAGGTGCTGCCACACCGCGAAGCGCGATTCCGCGCCGGCGACCAGGAGGTTGTTGTCGTGGAACTCGAAGTCGTGATACGCGCGCAGCGTGCGGCTGCCGCCGATGGAGGGCATCATGTAGAACGGGATGACGTTGGTGCCGGAGGTATGCCCTCCGACGGTCCATCCGTGAAACGCGAGCACGATGCGCGCGTCCGCCAGCGGCACGTACTGCACGCCCTCGGCTTCCCACGTGTGGAACGTGAACGCGTCGTAGGTGCGATCCCAGTAGTTGATCAACGCCCCGCGATACAGGAAGCCGCTCGTCGGATGCCCGCGGTGATCGCGCGTGTCCGCGGCGGCCGACGCCTCTGAGTGAAGGAAGGCGGGCTGCACGCTCAGGTTCGCCGCCGGATCATCGGGAAACGCCTCGCGCGTGGTCGGAAAATCGCGCACGAACGTGCCGCCCGGGTCCATCAGCTTCGGATGGCCGAGCCATCCGAGCTTGCCGGTCAGCGTCAGCCACTCTCGCGCCGTCGCCCTGGCGTAGCCGACGACATCGTGCGTCTGCATGCGGTATTGGCTGCGGGCATCTTCGACGACGTCCGGCCCGACGCCGAAGTAGTTCACCTGCGTGTTGTCCTGCCACATGGCCTGCGTGCCGATCGCAAGGTGATCGCCGGCGAGCCGCGGCAGCTCGAAGCGCACCTGCCCCATCTTGTAGAGGCGCCAGGAAAGCGCGGCCGACGTGTCGATGAACGCGTGATCGTCCGCGAAGTACTGGCGATATCCGGGACCGAGCGACACCCATCCCGAGCCGGTGATCATGTTCGACAGCTCGGGATAGAAGCCGCTCTTCGGCTGCCCGGCGTGATCGCCGAACCGGTCGTTGGCAAGGGTGATCGCGGTCGCGAGAAAGCCCGGCTCTCCGAGGAATCCGCCTGTGTGCTGCGGAGTAACCGGCGACGAGATCGGCGGCGGCGCCTGCGGCGGATCGGGATTGGCCCCAGCTGCTTGGGCGAATGCCTGCTGCTCAGCAGCGCCGAACAGCGATGCGACAACTGCGAATGAGAGCGCGGACGCGCGCGCGGATGAACGACACAACATGGTGTGGCCTCCTGTGCTGCGGCAACAAGCGCAAGAGGGGAACCATCGGCGCGCGCGTCATCGGGATCGCGGAATCAACGCGCATTCAACGGCCTTCTCGCCTGCTGACGTGAGCACGCGAGGCGCGCCGCGCGCGACGGCATGTTGTGAGTCGCTTGACGGAGGCCGGTCAGACCCGACGCCGCGCCACGCAATGGCGCGACGTGCCACTCATCGAAGCACGTCGAAATCCATGCAACGTAAGAATTTCGATGAACACAGAGGGTTGAAAAAGGGTTCGAAGTGTACGCAAGATTAGGGGGGATCCCCCGAGGCACGCGGTGGCTCGCCACCGATTCCACGAAACGGGGCATCGGAGGGAGCGTCCATGATTGAGATCTTGATCGCCGATGACCACGAAGTCGTTCGCCAGGGCATTCATGCTCTTCTCGAAGGGCATGAAGGGTGGCGCATCTGCGCCGAAGCGTCAACGGGACGCGAAGCCGTCGCGCAGGCGAAGGAATTCCGGCCCGACGTCGTCGTCCTCGACGTCGGCATGCCGGAGTTGAACGGCCTCGAGGCTGCGCGGCAGATTCGCGCGGGCGTCCCCGACGCCAGGATTCTGATTCTCACGGTGCACGAGATCGAGAACCTCGCGCAGGACTTCGTCGAGGCCGGCGCGCGCGGCTACATCCTCAAGTCCGATGCGGGCCGCCTGCTCATCGATGCGATTGAAACGCTCCTCGCAGGTGGGACATTTTTCACGGCGCGGATGCAGACGCTCGTCGATGGACCGATGGAGCGCGGCGTCCGCCGCGAAAACGTGATCGATACGCACCTGACCAGGCGCGAGCGCGAAGTGCTGCAGCTCATTGCCGAGGGAAAGTCGAACAAAGAGATCGGAACCGCACTGAAGATCACCACCAAGACCGCTGAAACGCATCGCGCGCGCCTCATGGCGAAGCTCAGTCTTCACTCCGTCGCCGATCTCGTACGTTACGCGATTCGAAACCAGATCATCGAAGCGTAACGGCTTGCCTCGCCGAAGCACGCGACGCGTGCGAAGGCGGGCCTGCCTCGCCGAAGCACGCGACGCGTGCGAAGGCGGGAGCGTCACGGATCGGTCGTGCAAACTACAGAGATCACCGTATTGTGACCCCGCTCGCGGTCACCTAATCTCTCGCGGTCAACCACGTTGACGTCAAAGAGCCGTTCGAATTCCTGGACTGCCATTGCCCTCCCTCGGCACGGCGGTTGCGATGCGAGGTCGCCCAATGCAAACCGCTCACTGCACAACGCCCGAGGAATGGGCGCGGTTGGTACGCGCCGAATATCTCGAAGTACCCGGACTCGACCTGACACGCGAGCAGGTCCGGCGGCTCTGGGGTCTCGATCCGCAGACGTGCGACAGCCTGCTGGCGGCGCTCGTCGAGAGCCGCTTCCTGCGGCGCACGCGTGACAATCGCTACTTACGCGCGGACGGCTCGGTGTGAGTATCCGCCCAGAGGCAATAGATCTCGGAGCAGACACGTTCAACGCGATGCCAGTCCTCGCAGTGCCTCACCGAGACGACGTCGTCGCCGACCTCGAGCCGGACGTCCCAGCCGTCCGTCTCGCCGAACACGACGCGGCAGCAGGTCTGGCGGTTCTCGTCGGGCGCCATCGCAATCGTCAGGCAGCTATCGGGCTCCACGGGGATCATGGCGAGGTATGCCGCAGGGTGCATGCCGACCGCGATCGCCGGCTGGCGAGCGGCGGCGCGCGCGTGTCACGACATATCGTCAACGTGCTCACGAAAAGACGGCTCCCCCCGGCTTCAACCCGCAGCAGTCGCGCCCACATCCGGCGGTATCGTGAATGCACTGGCCGGGGACTGCGGCCAGGAGTCTGACGCCAGAATGGAAGCTACGCTCACCCACGGCGACGACGAGAGCTGTCACGAGGCCGATCGGCTCATCGCCGAACTGTCTTCGGAATTGTGCGTCCTCGGAGACGGCGACCCCGACTCGCTGATCACGGCGATGCTCGCGCGGATCGGCGACATCGCGGGCGCCGACGGCATGACGCTCATGACGTACGCCGGCGGCAGCGTTGACGTGCCCGCCCGGACGTATCGATGCGAGCGGCCGCCGCTCGGCGAGAAGCTCGAGCCGGCCGATTCCGCCGACATATCACCACTCTGGGACCGGCTGCAGCTCGATCGCGATCCGCTGATCCTCGAGATCCCCGCCGACCTGCCCAGCGCCGCCCTGACGCCCGACGTCCTCGATTACCTCCGGCGCGTGTCGCTTCAGTCGGCGGTCGTCGTGCCGGTCGCGATTGGCGCCGAGCGGGCGTGCGTGCTCGCCGTGGAGTCCCGCGCACATCGCGGGTGGTCGCGGGAACTCGTCGCGCGCTTCCGGCTCTTCGCAGAAATTCTCGCGGCCGGGCTGCGTCGGCAACACCAGCACGGCGGTGCGGGCGAGGCCGCGCACCAGTTCCCGGAGCCGGATCTTCAGGAGGCGCACGACGCGCCGAGTCCGCGCCGGCTCGAGCACGACCACGACCACGACGAGGAGGCCGGCCGCACGCGCTCGACGTTCAGCGAGATCGTCGGCGAGAGCTTCACGCTGCAGGACGCGCTGCGGCGAATGGAGGAAGTCGTTCCAACGAAGAGCACGGTGCTGCTGCTCGGCGAAACGGGAACGGGCAAGGAACTGTTCGCTCGCGCCATCCACGTGCGCGGCCCGAGGCGGGCCAACCCGTTCGTGGTCGTCAACTGCGCCGCGCTCCCGCCGTCGCTCATCGAGAGCGAGCTGTTCGGCCACACGCGAGGCGCGTTCACCGGCGCGGTGACCACGCGCCAGGGACGATTCGAGCTCGCGCATCGCGGCACGCTCTTCCTCGACGAGATCGGCGACCTTCCGCTCGACCTGCAGACCAAGCTTCTGCGGGTGCTGCAGGAAGGCACGTTCGAGCGCCTCGGCTCCTCGCAGGCGTCGAAGGTGGACGTGCGCATCATCGCCGCCACGCATCGCGACCTGCGGAAGATGATCCAGGAAGGCACCTTCCGCGAGGATCTCTATTACCGCCTGAGCGTCTTCCCGATTCGGCTCCCCTCACTTCGCGAACGCCC
>Ga0075425_100006701_pt1 | contig 12103 bp, 16 predicted proteins | sample SoiMethybrSBSTD4_FD_75300 | JGI IMG/M metagenome (GOLD analysis project Ga0075425, IMG submission 75300) | Bulk soil microbial communities from a Populus tree surrounding site in Tennessee, USA - Soil MetaG P. TD hybrid SBSTD4 | ecosystem: Environmental > Terrestrial > Soil > Tree plantation...
TGACGCGATCGATGTTCCCATAGTCTTGTCCTTGCACGCACGTGAGCCAATCGTTTGGAGTTCTTCTGGAGTCACGGGACGTGCAAGAGATTCGAGATTCTTTATAACGGCATACGATTCTGCTGCCAGTTCACGGACGATCACTGTTGCATGTCGTGTATCATCGAGGGAACGCTCAAACAGCTCCTTGGTCAGGAGCGTCGCTGTTGTGGTACCGTCACCGACCTTCCGTGCAACATCGAGTGCAACAGTCTTTACCAGTTGTGCGCCAATAGACTCAAGACCATCGTCAAGGTTCACATGCTGAGCAATCGTTGCGCCATCATTGGTGAATACCGGCTTCTCCCCTCCTAGAACCACATAGCGTCCCTTTGGGCCTAAGGTTGGACTCACGACGCGTGAGACGGCACATACGCCATCAAGGAGCTTCTTTCGTGCGTCACCGCCTAGAAGTGATTTCATGAGATAATGGCGCGAATATCTTCGAGAGGAACCAAATCAAGAAAGTGACCCTGTTTCCCTTCACGATCGTCGAGGATAAGTCCAGCAGAGAACCGCGAATACCAAACACGATCACCTTCATTGAGGCGAACTTCATTCAATGCCCGATCCTTATCGATAAGGAGATTCTGATCCTTGGGGGAGAAGAGCACGATACCAGTAAGCAGACCCTCATTTTCTACCTGACCAGATGGTGTCACAATGCCCGTCTTCCTGACAGTAACTTTACTTGATTTCTCGTCCCGTTCAATAAGAACATTTTGACTGAGTGGTGTAATCATAGTTTATTGCCTCGTTTAATTGCTTTCAATGCGGCGGCTTTGGTCATGTGACCTGCGAGTTTCCCATCAAGTCGGCCAATGACCTGCCAGCCTTTCTTCGTTTTCTTTCCAATACGATAGTCTGTTGTCTTTCGTGTTCGTGAAACCTTCATGCCACCTCCCGATCCACCGGGGATGTCATAGAAGATCGTAATACGGACACTGTCGATCGACCCAATCACCTGTGCGCTGTTACTCGGCACCGACGCGGCGATCACCATGCCAAACCGGTTGTCGTTAATCAGTGTTGATGTCCAAATCGTCGTTCCCCAGAGATCACGAGGGCCACCATACGTGACGAATCCTTCCGTCGTTGACCACGATCCGGTTTTACTGCGATCCGTGTCGTAGATCGATCCCTCACCACCAACAAGTTTTACCTCACTATCGGACATGAAATCTGATCCGTCGGTGTCGGATTTCTTTTCGACCTCAACTTGGATACCCTGAATCTGCACATTCCGTGGAATGCCAAACTTGAAGTTTACGACCTTGAGATAATGCGAGATCGCGGCTGCACCAGACGGGAAGGTGATGGTTGTATAGGCGTCGTCCGTGGCTCCTGCGTTGGTGGGGTTCGTCCAGGCGATACTGCCAACCCCTGAGTTGTCGGTGATTGTCGCACCGAATCGTGGACCTTGTGAAGGCATAGTTTCTTTTCTTTAGTGTACCTCAGTTGCAGACATCTGTGAGGAGCCGTGCGTCTGCAGAGACTCCCCACAAACTGAGGGTGTTTTAGCTTGACGCGGATGCGTACAAGTTAATGACCCAGTCGCTATTGAGCACGACCGAATTAAACGGTGCGTACCATCCAAGTGTTGACCAAATCGAGAGCGGGTTACCCGTATCGTTCGGACCGGAGTCCTTCAGAATGAGTTGTGCCGCGCCTGGTGAGGTAACATCCTCAGAATCAATAGAAACCACGCCGTATCCTTCTTTGCCGAAGAACCATGTCGTGTACCCACCCGAACCGGATGAGTTCGACTTGTAGTTGTTGTTCGTTTCCACGAACTCGACACCGAAGAATGTTCCCAGGATACCCCGACGCATCGGGTCTGGGTTGACGTACTGTTGTGTTGCTTGCCATGTCGTGTCACCGAAGAGATCGTAGGCGGATTCTGGACCAATGAGTGCGCCGAAGACGGGGTTGCCTTGGGTTCCTTGGAACGGAATTGCTTTCAACTTCTTGAGTGTTCTCGTGACCTTGCGTACATCGGTATTGGCGATGACGGAGGCGACAGAGGTGCTCGACGTTGCGGCAGCAGTACCCGCAAGCACTGCGGTTGTGGTTCCACCGATCAAGACGTTCTTGATGATCGTATCTATCGATTCACCCATGTTGATACCCATGGCCTCGACCTGTTCTTTGAGGCCCACGTCGATAGACGTTCGCTCGTAGAACTTCGAGATCTGTTCATAGGCACCGTATTCAACGAGCGTCACGGCGACCTGTTGACCAGAGACGTTCACCGCGGTCGGTGTCACGGATTCGGTCAAACCAGTCGTCTGTACGGCGGGCTGAATATGGCGAGTGAAGTTGACGACTTTACCTTGGTTCGCCGGAACGCCACGCTTTTGGGCGAAGGCATCGTGACGAATGAGGAGTCGTGCCTTTTCTAAGAAGACCTTAGAAAAGTATGTGGACATTGTGACGGTTAAGCCACCAGTTGTGACTGCCATTGCTGTGTGTCCTTATGAGGACCGTTTCCTACAGTCCTTGACTCGGCGTTTGATACTGGAGAAATTGCTCCATCTCTTTCGCCGTCCACCGTTTACCGGTAGCGGGGTTGATTCCGGAGAAATCAATCTTCGTATCGCTCGTCTCCGAGACTGTGGAGTGTGCAGGAAGTGGTTGTCCTTCAAGATGAGACTGTAACTTCTTTGCACCATTTTTTCTCCCAACTTCCACAAGAGGTTTGTATTCCCGTTCCCAGATTTCCTGGGCAGGAACGCCGCTTGCGAGACTCTTGGCAAAGAGTGTGTCCCGGATCGCAGAGGCATCGGGGTCGTTTTTCACGACCTCATCAACCTCAAGACGGGTCAGACGTTTTGATTCGTTTGACGCCATCGTTGGTTGAATGGCTGGCTCTGGTGCTTCGGGTGTCTCTAGGGGAGACTGCTCAAGAATCTCATAGAGCTCATCCGTTGAGACGTTGGCCTGTGATGCAATTTTCTCGACTGCTTTACGCTGCTTCGAGAGGGTTTGGTCGCCAACGAGTGAGTTGAGATGCTTCAGGGTATTCTTTGCGTCGTCAAGTGAGGAAAACTCTCGTCCGAGAGCATCTTCAATGACTTTGAGTTCTGCTGGTTTGGCCTCTGGTTGTGTGACAACCGGGTCGGCTTTGGGTGCCGAATCCTGGGGAGCCATTCCGGGTGGAGTTGGTCCATGACCTTCCGCTGTTGGAGTTTGTGTTTCCATAGATTCTAGTGATGTTACATTGTTGAGTAGGAGTTCGACCTTGATTTTAGTATTTTACTAACCCCTCTCCCCGTCACCGCTAGGCACGATGAGGGGGGGACGAGTTATAAAGTGGATGAATCAATCTCCTCTTCCTCCTGTAATCGACGTGCTTCCATCCGTTGTGCCTGCTCCTCGGCAATCATGCCATCTTTGATGTATTGCTCCATAAGATCAATGAGGAAATCGAGGCCAAGCCGTCGTCCTTTGAGCATCGCCATTTCTCGTATCGTCGTACAATCGTACGCGTGTTTGAGGTCCTCGCGCTCTTGTTTCAGCGGTTCGATGAGAAGTTTATACGCATCCGACCGTTCAAAGGCGAGGATTGCCTCACGGTTCTTCATGCGTATCTGGAGTGCGTCGCTGACGGTCATGGTGTTGCGGTTTGTGGAACAGGACTCTCGGGTGCGGTCTGCATCACACCACCGGGTTCACCTGCTGCTGGAGGGACCGGCTGTTCCGTCGGCACTACGCCGGCGTTCGCTTGTGCCGCCATGAGTTCCCCCTCGATATGATCCTGGACAATGCGATCGATGTCTGGTCCCGTATCGACACGGCGAAGGTAGTCAACGTGACGCTGGGTATGTGCCGTGGAGGCATTAGGCGTCGGGGGAAGCGCGGTGCCACTTCCCAGTTTTGCGTTCTCCTGATCGGCAAGCGCAAGATCCGATGTCTGGCCCATATTCGAGAACTCCTCGTATGCAAGTGCAAGATCATCGAGATCGTTGAACTCGAGCCATTTCTGGTACCCCATAGCACGCAACTGGGGCGGAACGGTCTGATCCTGCACGGTAAGATTTAACCATTCGACAATCCGTCGGGAAAGAACGGACTTATTCTGTGACGTGAACTCAACGGTGATATCAATATCGCGTTCCAAGGAGAAGTCAGCTTTTTGGATATTCGCAATTCCTACTTCTGCCACATCACCGCCCAAGGCATCCGCGAGTTCGGGTGTTCGTACCTGTACGGTCAACGATTCAGGACCGTAAAGTTCATAGAGTTTCTTAATGAGCACCGCCATCTTCTGCATCGAACCCTTCATGCCATCGACAATCTTGTCTGTTGCGCTTTTCGCGTTCGCGTCATTGAGGTTATCCGTCGTGGCCGTATTTCCTTGTGCGTCTCCAGCAATGATATCCGGTGTGTTCACAATGCGCTTATACCGCTCGAGAAGCATCGTAATGAGATTCTGGGAATCCGCCATGTGGGATGGAAACTCAATTGGCGTAATCGCATTCGGGTCTTTCCCACGAGGGATACCAGACCCTGGCGCCGACACAAAGGTACGTGGATCAATGTGCCGATCGGTCGCATCAAACGTAAAGTTTGGGTTATCAACAAGTAAGGAATTAAAGACCATTTGATTCATCGTCCGTTGGATCGAGTCTTCGATTGACCCACCACGCGCCACGTCGGTTACACCGAGCAACCGATTTGGGAGGGGATGACGCTTGAGACGGAAGATCACAATGTTCTTCCTGCCGAGTTTATTGGGGGTCTTCCGCAACCACACCGCACCCGCATCATCGAGTGCGAGTGTCAGGATCTCGGTATCGCTAATCACCTCAAAGAGACGTGCAACCGTTGGAGTTGTAGTGTGTCCAGACATGGTCTCTTCGGCATCAACAGACGAGGAATCAACGTCCATCCCAACAGTCCTCGGGGTGAATCCCCGGACGTACTTCAGGTTGGAGAACCCCATACGCTCGCCATTCTCCTTCAACCATTCGAGCGAGACAGTAACTTGCGATCCAAACTTCGGGAGCTGTTCAATCTCCGGGATAAACTTGTTGTAATAGCAATCAAAGATGTTAATTGGCGTGAGACAGGGGTCACTCTTGATGACATTGCCCTGTTCATCGAGCACGAGATCCCAATAGACTTGTGCGAAGGCACTGCCAAAGAGCGCCATATTCTTCTTAATGACGTCCATCTTATTGGGTCCATCCATAATATCGGGTGAGTTCCACGCTTGGATCATCGCCTCAGATGTGAGGAGCGCATTGCGGGTGTCTTCCGGACCCACGGGTTTTGCCTTGAAACCGAACTCACGACCGGGTAGCGTCGCCGTAACCCGTTCGACGGAATCATAGGTGAGTCCGAGCTGTACGTCAGAGATATATTCGTAGTCAGAGAGACGACGCTGGAGCTTATAGCGAAAATAGGAGTTCCGCCATTCTTGGCGCTCCTGTCGAGTATCCTGATAGCTTTCCTTCTTGAAAAGAAGCGCAGCGGTAATATCGGCAAGCTCAGATTGACTCGGAACGTAGACTGGTACGTCCTTAGTCTTTTGGTCGGTTGTGACCATAATAGGTTTTGTGTTTACTGTAGTACCCGTCTGTTGGTTTTCCGTAGAACTGCTGGCGCATATCATTGAGGAAGCCAGGAGCATTCGGCAATGGTAGCTTCCCACCAATTTCCCAAACTGACAAGGCCCGTGCGATCACCGTATCGTCGTGTTTTCCTTCTGGTGCAGAGAACTGATACCGACCCAACGGTGTTCGATTCCACGAATAGGCGCGGAGTTCTTCTTTGGCCGTGGTATCGCTGAGAAAAAGCACACCAAGACTATCAATAAACATGGAAAGATTGGCAATCAGTCGTTCCTTTTGTACGCCGGTCGGCATGTCGATGACGTCAAGACCAATCTCGCGCAGATGGTCGGCGATTGGGCGCCCCAAACCTGAAGAATCTATCATTACCTCGGCATTGTTCCACTTCCGCACCAACGCTTCGGTCCGTGCTTCGCCAAGAGCTGTGGAATTGGGCTGGAACCGTTCAATGTGTTTTTCCTCAAACGTGTGTTTATCGAGTACGGTCATAGCCCAGTAGTCGGAGGTAATTGCTGGGTCGACGCCCACGCGGTACTGCCGATAGGGATCAGGTTCGTCGGGTGTGAGGACGCACACCTCATCCACACGACGGAAGACTTGGTTGGCATCTTGGTTAAAGGCGCAGAGCATTTCCTGCGCAAAGGCCGATCCAATGCCATCACGAACATAGTCCTGTTCGATCTCCTTCAGTTTCTCATCACCAATGAGCCGACTCCCATCATGGTGAAAGGAATGGGTTGCAGGAAGGAGGCGAGACCACCACGACAGACGCGAGGTGTCCTGTCCTGCGAGATATGCCTCATGGAGTTGTTTAATACCCCTGGGAGTACCGGACAACACGCAGAACCCCCTATTAAAGTCCACAATGGGGCGAATAATCTCGGTAAAGACGCGAAGTTGTTGGTCGTCGTATTCGTCGACCACATAGCCTTTTCCGTTACCACCACGGTGTTTATCGGGGTTCTCATCGGTGCCATCAAAGATGAGTTGTGACCCAGACCGAAAGTAGATCACCATACGCTGGTCATCTTTCTTTTGTACCTGTGAGAGCGGGAGAAACTTACCTAGGATTTCTGGGTTGTCCCAGAGATGCTCTCGAATCTTCTTCTGCTGTGGATAGAAGTAGTAATACTGTCCTTTGAGACGAGGATCAGGGCAGGCAGCAACCTTGATGAGGGAGTTGACGAGACCTGAGGACTTTCCGCTTCGTCGATGGTCGACAGGAACGAGATACTGTGGTCCTTCTTTCGTGAGCGCCCGAGACCAAATCAGTGCATCAAGTTCCTGCTGATGCGGACGAGCATCATAGTCAATGACTTCGATGAGTTTGCCACCAATGGTGGCCGTGTTCATTAGTCTTCTTTACGCTTCGAGACAGATTTCTTCTCTTCGACAACCCGTCCATCAGCAAAGGGGAGTTCATCGATTTCCCGAACCATAGTAGGCGTTGTCGTTGCCTGTGATTCTCGTGGTACCTCCTCGTACATGTATTCATCAACGAGTTCAAGAACCTCGGGCGTGACCTGACGGAGAACTTTCCCATCAGGGACGGGTCCATTGGCCTCAACCCATGTCTTTGTATCAACATGGTCATGAGCGACCTTCACCTTTTTGACTTCCCGGAGTTCGGCGTGTGCACGAAGGAGTTCTTCAGAACCCTCAACGGCTTCACCTGGTTTCAGGATACGATCCTCTCCATGGAGAGAAAGCGTGATATTCGATGTTGCGGTGTTTTTGAGTAACATGGTTGGTTTTTATTTAGTGGATTACGACTTTTCTGCCTTCTTCGTTGCTGACATTCCTGACGCGTAAGAACCGTCTCCTTCCCAGTCGGCCTTCCCACGGTCTTCTTTTCCGTCAGCAAGTGGACCGCTGTTATTGCCTTGTTCTGTCGGCACTGTTGGCGTTGGTGGTGCATTCGTGGCATCGTCGAGCTTCTTCGCGTTGGCCATGTAATCGTTCGCGCTTTGATTGAGGGGGACTTTTTTTGTTCCGTGCATAGTTGTTATTTATTAGATACTTCAGTTGGATTACCAGCGGTTTGCTGCGTTGGGTTTGATTTGGGGAGATCGTTCTGGATGGGCGGGAAGACACTTTTCCCCTCTGGGATATTCTCCTCGAATATCTTTACCTTGATGTTCTTCGTATTCTTGGTGCTTTGTGATTGTTGCATATTAGTAGGCCTTCATTTTCATCTTCTTGCTCTTTGCGTAGTCCTGTGAACTCTGCTTTCGACCCTTTGTGCCTAGAGCAGCGAACTTCTTTTTGCCATATTTCTTCCGACCAATAGCTGCAGCAAGAGCGCCGGGGTTTGTCACACCGGAGCGTTTCGCCAACTTCTTCTTGAGTGCCGCAAATCGTGCACCGCTTCCGAGTTTTGGTTTCATGTTGTTGTTGGTAACCGGACGGGTACCCCCATGCTCATGGAGGTACTGTTTCACCATGGTTGGTGTGGTTTCAGTATAAAACCATATGCTGGAGGCCGCAAGGGCGGACGCACCTGCATTATAGGCTTCTAGGAAGTGTTCTGGTTTCCCTGCACCACCGTTTACTATGATAGGAACATCACTACGGGGAATAACTATATTATAACCTGTCATCATTCCGTCGAGCCGCGTATCTGTAATAAGATACTCGCCAACAAAAGGCTGAAAGTCATACATACGTGGAATATCTAACGATTGAACAACCGCCTGCTCACCGTATTTCTCGGCTATTGGTTTACAGAGTTCCGTATGTGTCCGAATAACGACCTTGTCTGCTCCAAGTGAGAATAGTCTATCGACATCCTCCATTGTCTTGATCCCACCACCAACGGCTAAAGGCATGAAACATTCACGTGATATCTCGTCGAACAACTCAAAGTCAATCTTTCCATCAATGAAGAGAATCACCATCTCATCCACGTTTCGTGAGTTAAACAATCGTACTGCTGCCATAGGGCTGTTAAGATTGCGAGGATTCTGAAACTGAATAGTCTTCACCAGCTTGCCATCACTCACAGTCAGAACGGGTATGATTCTTATTTTACAGAGCATAGAAGTCTTTCAAGAATTGTAATCCTGATTCTTGGCTTTTCTCTGGGTGGAACTGACAAGCCCATACATTGTTATGTTTTACGAAATAGGGCATCCAGTCGAAGGTTCCTGGTATGGCCACGCGATAATGGTGCGTGAAGTAGAAATCATTATGAAGTTCCTGAACGGTGTCCCAACCAACATGTGGACTCGGCAATTCTTCTACCGTTCCGCCGATGATTCCAAGACCAGCCATGTAGTCAGAACCACTTGGTAAACCCTCTGCCCCCTGTCCTGCCATCAACTGCATGCCCAAACAAATACCAAGTAATGGTTTCTTCGTGTTCTTCAAGAACTCTACCAATCCATAACGCTCTAACTGCTCCATGCCATACCGAAACGATCCAACACCAGGAAGAATGAGATGACTGCATGTATCAAGCACGTTCTTATCATGGGAGATGGTGTGTTCAATCCCAAGATGCGTCAGTGCGTTCGACAGTGACCGTATATTCCCTGCTCCGTAGTCTATGATACCGACCATAGAGGTTTCAGGTTCTCATCAAAGAGTTTCTTATTGGCAAATCGGTGACATACCCCATCAAACTCATCAGGTGTGATGTCATAGTGAGCACAGAAGAGTCCTTTTGTTGTTGATGAACACTCACCGTCGTACAGATTCACAAGATTGATTGCTTCCTCACGAGAGAGACGACCATTACGGATATCAATACACGCATGATCTGTTGCTCGGCCAAACCCAAACTTCAGGTACTTGAAGTAATCATGAACAGAGACTATGGCATCATCAAGGTTCTCATAATCGGTATACGTGCCTTCGACATGGGTTCCGAGCGTCTTAAACCCAACCTGTTTAATCTTCTCCACTTGTTCACGTGCGTCCCACTTGAAGTAATAACCCAGGAAGACACCACGAATACCCTTGAGTTCTTCCTCAGAAGGATAGGTGTAGGGAACAAGATCGTCTTCGGTAATCCCATCCACACCAATCATGTCTGATGGTCTGTTACCGAGGAGACCACCAAACTCCTCTAACCAGCGTCGGTCGAGGGTTTGTTTTTGTCGTGCTGCTTCTGGACCCCCGTATTCGAGCTGGGAGTTTTCCCCCCAGAGGATGAGCGGGATTTTCTTTTCTGCAGCAATGGTAACTGGAGCAGTAAAGATTCCGAGGTGGTTTGGCCATTCGTGATCGCCAATCCGTCGGAAAGATTCAAGACCCATGCTTTTGTATACCTGGGGGTTTGGAGTAACTGTAACGTGATCCACTCCGAGCGAGACAAGATTACGCAGGTTTTCTTTGCCAAGCTCCGTTTGGAGTGTCGGGTGAAACGTAACGGCAAGGACTTTGAGTCCATATTCGAGTGCTTTATATACTTGATAATGTGAATCCTTTCCTCCACTCACAGGGACGAGACAATCATAGGGACGGTTGAGTGATCGTACCTCATCAACGAGTGTGCGAAACTCTCTCTCCCGTTGCTTCCAGTCTACCTGATTCTTCCAATCCGCGCTCCGGCAGGCATCACACACACCCTCTGCATCAAAGAAGAGGTCGGGCTTCGTATCTGGCATCACACACCTCGTGCAAAACGTCATAAACGTGAGAGACGTTTGAAATCGTCCTTCGTGTTGATCTCCAGCTCTTCGAGACTCTTCGCCCATTCCTGTTTCCGCATCCATGTGGTGACGTGTTCGTCGGGGCCATGCAGGAATGCTTGTTGGAGCGTGCCAAAATCAAAGACCTCCACATTGAGACCACGAAGGCCGTGAAACCCAACATACCCTTTCCCACCATCACGAAGAAACTGATGCAGACAGAGCTCAATAAGGTCCGAGGAAATAAATGGACAATCAGCGGTAATACGAATGATGACATCTAGTTTGTACACAGACGCACAGTTATAGAACCGTCGAAGGACGTCGTCCGCATCACCACGGAAACAGGATACCTTGTGTTTCGTGCACCAGTGTTCGATAGAATCGTCTTCCTTATTCGTGCTAGTGGCGACGATAATCTTTTCTCCAACAGGTCTCAGGAGGCGAGCCACACGTGCGAGGAGTGGCTCCCCATGAAACTTCATGAGTGATTTCTTTTGGAGTCGTTTGCTCCCCTGTCGTGCTTGGACGATGATACCAGTCATAGTTTCTTATACAGCCAATAATGACAGTGATCGAAGCGGTCCGAGAGGGTTCCGGTATCAATAAGTTTTCCTGGGTAGACATAGGCTCTCCGCTTCCAGAGCATTCCATACTTCCCACGGTATTCTTTTTCTTCATCGGGGCCCCAGTATTCAATCGCAAGGGCGTATTTAGTGGCGCACTGCCAAATCGTGTCCATTGCCTTTGGAAGCTCCGTATCAGGAATGTGCATAAGAACACCACAGGTAAAGACAAGATCAAACTGCCGGCTGGTATCCATCTCTTGGACGCTCGTGTTCCAGACAATATGCCCCCGCTTCTTGGCGATCTCGTATGCCTTGACGTTCGGTTCTACACCAAAAACGGAGAAACCCAGATCAAAAAGCGCATCGAGGTTCCTGCCGCGGTTACACCCTACTTCGAGTAGTGTGGAAACATCTTTAGGGATAAGCCACTTGAAGGTGCCTTTCCTGCGATGACGGCTATACACATTCCGATCAGTGTACGCATCACCAAACTCCCCTTGCCAATCATTGAGCATGTTCTTCGGGTAATTGCTCGGGTTCCTCTTCTTTGGGGACGTCAGAAGAGTAAACATAGCCTAACGGAGTGCCCTCGGGTCCGGTGAGTTCTGTTCTGGGAGCAAACTCAGCTTTCGCCTTCCGTTCCAAGTACCATTTGGAATCGTTAATATCCCCCTTATCAATAGAGTTGACGATGTTGGCAACCGCCTTTAACTTGGGGTTTTCTTTGAGTTTCTCGAACCGCTCCTGCAGGTCAGGGTGATCCCTAGTGACGTTGTAGAATGTGGCTTCACCAATTCCTGCCCAATGACAGGCTTGGGCGTTGCTAAAACCCATCTTGAAACCTTGTTCCAAGCGTTCTTGGACGTCTTTGAGGAATAACCCGCGTTCGTCAGTGATATGGGGCATAGAAAAGGCACCGCTTATCCTGGGTGCCGGTAGGTGTATTGAATCAAGGTGAACCCATGTTTCGTGAAAAACGCCTGTGAGGCTTCATTCTTCGGGGCGATGTTCGCGAAGAGGGTTCGTTTCATGCGTTTGATGACGAGTCGCAAGGCTACCGAACCGTACGTCTTTCCACGGAACTTTTCTGCGATGTGGATACCCACTTCATCGTTCTTCGTGACGTAGATTCTCCCGATGCGGGCGGTGCCGTCCATAATGATCCAGTCATGCTGGTACGGCTTCTTCCGATTGAAGACGCAGTGCTGGGCGTAGGTCGGCATCGTCCGATGCGAGATGTTCTGATCGGGCTTCTTCTCGCTGAGGAGATCGTAGAGGAAAATGT
>Ga0075425_100006702_pt1 | contig 12102 bp, 10 predicted proteins | sample SoiMethybrSBSTD4_FD_75300 | JGI IMG/M metagenome (GOLD analysis project Ga0075425, IMG submission 75300) | Bulk soil microbial communities from a Populus tree surrounding site in Tennessee, USA - Soil MetaG P. TD hybrid SBSTD4 | ecosystem: Environmental > Terrestrial > Soil > Tree plantation...
AGCGTGATGGGTATTTCGCGTCCCGTCTCATCTACGGCGAGCAGGTAGCCGTCTTCGTTGAGATTTCCGATGATCGAATGGCACGCGAGCCGGATGTTGTCCTCGACTGTGGCCAGACCAAGCTGCCATTCGAGGTGATCCGTCAGCGTCTGCGGCTTCGCGAGGAAGTTCTCGAATGAGGGCTTTTCGAAAACCTCGATTTCGCGTGGCCGTGACGCGCCGTCGTTCAGATAATTGTCAAAGCTCTGAAAATCGATATCCGCGTACGGATCTTCAGCAGGTTCGGGCTCGGGCGACGCCACATCGACAGCGACTTCAGGCGCCGGTTCGTTTTCGGTAACACAATGGTCGCGAGCAGCAGCTTCAGAGAGAGCCTGATATTCGGCATCACCGCCGTCGACCTCAGCGGACGCAGTCCGATCGACGCCTTCCTGGGTCACTGAATCGGGGGAGGCTTCGACGATTTCCGTCCCCTCTTCGAGGACCGGATTCTGAACCAGCTCCTGCTGGATCATTTCAGTGAGTTCGAGCTTGTTGAGCGTCAGCAGGCTCACCATTTGCACGAGGCCTGGTGTCAATACCTGCTTTTGTGAGACTTTTACGACTAATTTTGGTTCTAAATACGCCATGCAACTCCAACTACTTTTAATTTAGACTGAAATGCTCTCCGAGATAAACCCTCTTGACCTCAGTGTCGCTTCCGAGCTCTTCAGGTGTTCCCGATCTGAATATGGTTCCGTTATTGATGATATAGGCGCGATCCGTGACCCGCAAGGTTTCTCTGACATTGTGGTCGGTTATAAGTACCCCGATGTCCCTAGATTTCAGGTGATTAATGATTTTTTGGATCTCCAGAACTGTAATGGGATCGATTCCCGAAAACGGCTCATCCAGCAAAATAAATTTCGGTGAAATCACCAGTGAACGGGCGATTTCCAAACGCCGCCTTTCACCTCCGGATAGGGTATCTGCAAGATTTTTTCGGACACCCGTTATGCCGAATTCCTCAAGAAGCGTTTCCAGGCGGTCTCTCCGCTCCACGCTTGAAAGCGCAAGCGTCTCCAGAATCGCCATAATGTTCGCCTCCACGGTTAACTTGCGGAACACCGATGCTTCTTGCGGGAGATAACCGATTCCATTCTTGGCCCGCATGTACATCGGTAAATCGGTAATGTCATGTCCGCCAAGCAGGACAGACCCAGAGTCCGGACGGGTCAAGCCCACTATCATGTAGAAGGTAGTGGTCTTGCCTGCACCATTAGGACCTAGCAATCCGACGACCTCTCCCTGCCCGACATCAAGGCTTACCTCGTTAACCACCTTCCGCCCCTTGTAGGATTTCGAAACGTCAACGGCCATGAGCGACGTCATCTGGTAACCGCATGCCTCGTAACCGCCCGGCCGCCCTTCTGACCTTCGGCCGTCATGCTGTCACCCTTGGTGTTCATTACCAGCCGCGTGCCGCGTACCGTTCCCTGCTCCTTATCGTAGACCTCGGCATTGGCGCCGGTGAGTGTGACGGATTCCGTTTTCACCTCATACACGGCCTGTTCGCCGGTCCCTCGGCGGTCGCCCTGAGTCACGACCACGTTACCGTTGGCTACGATCTGCTCGACATCTTTATCACGGAGACGCGCTGTCATATCCCTAGTCTGTAAAATCATGCCCTGTTTTTCTGCCCGGACGTTCCCGGCGTAGTGGGCAACCCGGTTGCTATCATCGTAATCGAGCTTTTCTGAGGTCGCCCGAACACCCTCAATTGTCGACCGAACACGCCCGTCTGCATGCAGGCTGTTATTGCGGCTCGACACCTGGAGGCGCTCGGCCTGAATGTACGCCGTGCCTCGCCAAAGTTGGACGTTCTGAGCATAGTTTATGTTTTCGGCGCTCCCTTCAGCTGCCGCAGCAGTGACCAGGACTGGCTCGGCCTCGTTTCGGCTGAGGGTCTTGACGTTTCGGGTCGCCACAAACGAATTGTCTTTCTGATTAAGACGAATCTGGCCGGCTTCTATGCGCATCTGCGCATCGGTCAGAACCGGTGAGCCGTCCAGCGACACGACGGTCCCTCCACTTTCGAATCGTGCGTTCTGAGCCGTGCCCTGCCTTGTGCCTTCGCTGAAGCGGAAATTCCCGGACTGTACCAGTTCCACGAGGTTGTTGGTATTGCTGTCGAAACGGCCTTCGGTGCGATCCGCAGAACTCTTTCGTTCCCCGGATTGGAGATTGGCCCGTGCCCTCGTTGTGAACTGTACGATGTCTCCTTGTTGGATTATGAATTCGCGACCCTGAATCGTGGAGTCCCCGACGTGGAGTACAGACTCGTCGCGTGTCGCGATCCCCCCCGTTGCGTTAAGCCAGATCAGCTCGGATTGCAAGGTCCGGTCATCGCCGAAAACCATTCGTGCATTTTGCCGGGCTTCGACGCCCTCGACTTTGCCGGAAGCGTCCATGGCGGCATCCACTTCCACGGCAGTCATGATTTGTCTTCCGTCGCCGCCCGTGCGCTCCAGCTCGACCCCGCCACGGGTCCGCACACGCTGCGCATTTCCTTCCGGCGAGATGTCGGCTTCGAGATGACCGGCGCGGAGCTTCCATACGAACCCGCCCTGACGCGATTCCGCCGTCACACCGGTCTCGATCGTGATCCTCGTTGGCTTGTAGGTTCCTGCCTGGAGATCCGCGCGCCCAGCCTGCCCTCGGATCCAGCCGGATGCGGATTTGACCATGACATTGCCGTCCATCGTGGCCCAGTTTTCCTTCTGCTGAAAAACTGCGGAATCGGCTTCAAGTGATGTCTGAGGTGGGGTTGAGACATACACCTTCCCGTTCAGCTTCAGAACGCCGCTATCGAGTCCGTATTCAAAGCTGTCGGCCCGGCCGCTCATCGAGCCCGGCTGCTCGACGTTTGCCTGCTTGGACGAAACGACTGTGCGGCTCTGCTGGTTGTAAATCAGTTCGTCGGTCCGGACAGAAGTTTTGTCGTCGAGCTGCGCCTCGACGTTGCCTTGAAAATTGAAGTTGTTGCTGTCCTGGTCATAGCTGCAGTACTTGCTACGGATTCGTTTTGGGGCCTCCGTTGGTGTCTGGCCATTGACCGTAACATCGACGTCCTCCAGCTGGTATCGATTGTCTTTGTACCCAAGAGTCGTGTTCGCACGAATTGTGAACAACGTCTTGCCGCCTTCCGTTCGTGAGTACTTGAAGCCTTCGGTGCGGACATCGAGATTCTTCGGCAAGTCTTTGGTGACCTTCGGCGGCTCGGTGCGGACGCGGCGGGTTAGGTAATTCCAGGCTGGAATCGCTATCAAGACAAGAACGACCAGCGGGATTACAAGGCGCAGAACCCCTAGCAATCGATGGGTAAGAATCCTCTCCAAACGCATGCAGCCCTATTGTACCTGTGTATCATTAACAAAATGGATCGGACCTTTTTGCTGCTCGGGGGAATACTCGGATTTCTTGGCGTGGCTTTCGGGGCTTTCGGAGCCCACTCGCTGCGAACAAGGCTATCGCCGGAAATGCTCGCGGTGTTCGAAACGGCTGTGCGATATCAGATGTATCACACGTTGGCCATGCTGATTGTCGCCGCGGCAATTGGACACATCGGGAGCGCGCGTTTGCTGGTCGCGGCAGGTTGGTCGTTCTTCGCCGGAATCGTGTTGTTTTCCGGAAGCCTCTACGCGCTGGCTTTAACCGGCGTGACAACGCTGGGAGCCATTACGCCGATAGGAGGCTTGCTTTTCCTGGCCGGCTGGGCGTGCCTGATATTTTTCGAAATAGGCCGATAATTTGAGGGACGCACCCGGGAACTATTCCGGGGTGCGTCTCTGAATTACGGTTTGTGGAAATCGAGCAGCTCCACTTCGAAACTCAGCGTGGCGCCGGGCGGGATCGTTGGCGGCGCGCCGCGATCGCCATACGCGACCGAAGACGGGCACACGATCTGCGCCTTTTCGCCCTTCTTCATTTTCTGCAGTGCTTCGGTCCAGCAGGGTACGACGCCTTTCAAGGGAAACTCCGCGGGTTCACCCCGCTTGATGGAACTGTCAAAGACAGTACCATCGACGAGCTTGCCCTCGTAATGGACTTTCACGACGTCGTCAGTCGTGGGGCTTGGACCGTTGCCCGGCGTGATGGTGCGCATCACGATGCCCGACGCCGTTTTCGTTGCGCCGGGTTCCTTCGCAACCTTATCCGCGAAGTCCTGTCCGGACTTCTTCGCATCGCCAGCGCCAGCTGAGGCTCGTTTCTGGGCGAGCTCGTTCACTTTCGGACCATAGGTATTGAGATCCACCTGCGGCTTGGAATTCGTGACTGCATCGCTGAGTCCCGCTTTGACAATCGCCAATTCATCCGGTGTCAAAGCGAACGGCTTGATATTTGTCCCGAGGAGGAGTCCGAGTGTGTACAGCGTCTTTTGATCTTCGGTGTCCAGCTTGGGAGGGGCCGATGCAGCTGTTCCGGCGCTTTGCGCGCATGCTGTCATCGAGCCGAAACAGAGTGAGAGGACCAGAATGTGGACAACGTTTTTAATCATAGGAATCAGGATAAACGAAAAGCGAACACGCGCTAAGGTCTTTCACCACGGTTCCGAACCGTCGTCGCTGAAAGACCATGGCGACGCTCCACCTCCATTGCCGCGTGGTCGACACTGGACTGCACAGTGACGTCCAGCTGAACGAATTCGACCGGAAGTCCGTGGGCTCGCAGATCCGCCACTGCTTTCTCCCCGCGTTCGCGGTTCCTCGAGCCCATGATTACGAGGACATTTTTCGTTGCGAGCTGACGCGAGATCTCGCGGCCGATTCCCTTGTTCGCACCTGTTACAAGCGCGATCACTAACCCATGCTGCGCTAACTCGCGCGCACGTAGGCGCAACCTGCCTCCTGTGCGCGGATGACCGCGAATACTCCAGACGGCACAAGAACGACACCCGGCAATAGGAACGACTCGGCTTTCTTTCGCGCCGCATCCGCGGCAATTTTGTCCTTTTCCGCAATCATCTGGGAGCAGACATCCAGCGCCAGTGAACAGCCGAGAGCAATGCCTCCGCGCGCTATGAATTTGTCGAGCGCCCAATCATCGAACATGGGTGGAAGCGCATCTTCAGGGTTCGTCGACGACAGGAGTGCAGGATTTCGGTTGGTCGGCTTTTCGGTAATTGGATGGATTACGTTCTTGGCCTTACCGATTCCGTACTGGTCCCAGAAGTTCTGGTTCATCGCCAGGACGATGCCGTTGTGCCGCATGACCAGTACGCTGCTTGAATCTTTCGCTGGAACGCCGAGTACGTCGCTGTATTGCTGCACCCAGAAGTTTGCCCTCCAGACACCGAATGCGGAGTCGACCTCAGGAACATCAAGGACGACTTTGTGTTTTCCGGTGATTTTTCTGACCCATGATAAATCCCACTGCTTTGAGGCCGGGGCCTGCGGTTCCGCCAATCCGGCAAAGAATAACGAGCCGGCAGCGCTGCTGATAAATTCGCGACGTGAAGCAGTCATGACAATCCTCCGTAAAAGTTGTATGGGGAATATAATGCGACGATCCGGTACAGGGCAAATTACTAGTCGGTCAGCACAAACACGTCATTGTCCTCGCCGAGCTCGCGGGCCGACGGCGTAATGATCGTCTTTTTTCCTACAAGAATTTTGGAATTTCCCTGAATCGCCGACCTCACATCTTCTTCACAGACGAAGCCGGTAGGCTTGATAGCTTTCTTCTCGGCTTGCTCAACCCTGGGTTTTGAAGGTTCGAGCTCTTTGAATGATGACAGCGGCGGAGCAATCGGAGCTGCAGAGGCTGCCTGCGCAGGAATGTTGCTCCCGGAACGGCCGCCGAGCCACTGGTCGACCACTTCTTCAATGGTCGCCCGCTTTGGGCTCGCCTCTGCGACAGAAACGGAAGCAACAACGGATGGCGGTGGTTCTGCAACATCGCGCACACCGTATGCGACTCGCTTGAGATTGATCAGATGCAGCGGCGAGATATTGTCCGAAGTGATATTTCCACCTGCGGCGCCGCAGCCGAGCGTCATCGATGGGAAAAGATTTGTTGTGTAGCCCACCGCTCCAAGGGCGGCCGGAGTGTTGACACAGATTCGAAAAGCAGGTTTGTGCAGACCGAACTGACGCACGACCTCCTCGTCACGAGTGTGGATGCTGAGGGTGTGTCCGAGCCCACCGAACCTTAGAATCTCAATGCACTTCGCGCAGCCTTCCTTCCAGTCTTTCACCACGTAAAAAGCCAGTGTCGGCGAAAGTTTCTCCATTGAAATCGGGTATTCCGGCCCGACTCCGTCCGCATGAGCCACAAGCGCTCGCGTCCCACGCGGCACGGTGAAGCCAGCCATTTCGGCAATTCGGGCGGCGCTCTTGCCGACAATTTTCGTATTCAACGTTCGGCGGGGCGTCTGGATGGTCGCCTCGAGTTGCTTCTTCTCCGCAGCGCTGCAGACGTGGCCACCCTGCCTCTTGAGCTCATCGATAACCTGATCTCTTACGGATTCATCGCAAACGATTGCCTGTTCTGACGAGCACAATGTCCCGTTGTCGAAGCACTTTCCGGTGAGAATGTCGCGCACGGCTTTCGGCACGTCGGCGGTCTTTTCGATGTAAGACGGCACATTTCCCGGGCCGACACCGAATGCAGGCTTCCCTGCGCTGTAGGCGGCTTTCACCAGTCCGGTTCCGCCGGTCGCTAGGATCAACGAAGTCAAGTCGTGCCTCATCAATTCCTGCGTCCCTTCCAGTGTCGGGAACTGCATGCAGGAAATGACGCCTTTCGGCGCGCCGGCGCGCTCGGCCGCTTCGGCAAGGAGCCGCGCTGTTTCTGCGATGCACCTCAGGGCCGACGGGTGCGGGCTGAACACGATGACATTCCTGCCCTTAAGCGCGATCAGCACCTTGTAGATGGCGGTTGACGTGGGATTCGTGGAAGGGATGATAGCCGCAATAACACCGATCGGACTCGCGACCTCGAAGATTTTTTTGTCTCTGTCCTCGTTGACGATCCCGACCGTCCTCATGGGGCGGATCGCACGATAGACGTCCTCGGCGCAGAACAGGTTCTTCAGTGTTTTGTGTTCTACCGTTCCATAACCCGTCTCTTCAACGGCCAGACGCGCGAGGGCTTGCGAGTTGGCAATCCCGGTTTTGGAAATTTCCAGAAGGATGTGCTCCACCTGCTCCTCAGTGAACTCCTCGAACTTGAGGAATGCCTGGTGGGCAGCGTGAAGGAGCCGGCGCGCCTCCTGAACCGATTCGAGATCCTTGTCCATGCGTTTTAGCCGGGGGGGCCTTCAGCCGGCTTCTTGCCGCCTGACCAGTGCTGAAGGATCTTTTCTGTTTCGTCAAAAGGCCGGGGAATCACATGGACACTGATCAGCTCACCGACACGGCGCGCGGCAATTGAACCCGCTTCTATGGCAGCTTTAACCGAGCCGACGTCCCCGCGAACCAGGACAGCAACATAGCCGTTCAGGAGGTATTCCTTGCCGATGAGGACGACATTGGCGGTCTTGACCATGGCATCGGCGGCTTCGACCGCACCGATAAAGCCACGCGTCTCAATCATGCCCAATGCTTCGTTTGACATTGCTGGCGGCGAACCTGGCGCGTAACGTACCAAAAAGATTCCACAAAAGCAATTGACTCTGACAAAACCCTTTCCATATGATTCGGCGTAAGTTAGCCGGAGACGGGGTCTGATCAGGTCTACATGACCAACTTTGGAATTAGTTTTAAGAAAGCCCGTGAACATCGGGGTCTCAGCTTCGCCCAGATCGCGGACGAAACTCGAATCAGCACCAGATTTTTGGAAGCAATCGAAAACGAAGAATTCGATTTATTGCCGGGTGGAATTTTCAACCGCGGATTTATCCGTACCTACGCGCAGCGCGTTGGCTTGGATCCTGACGCCGCGGTAAAGGAATACGAACAACTCCTGAAGGTCCAGCAACCCGAGCAAACGATCACAGCTAGCGCGCAGGCTCCAAAAGATTCGAAGCCCGACAAGAACTTTTATCCTGTCGCGATCGGTGTGCTCGTGCTTGCGATTATCGTCTTCTACGCAGTCACGCATGAACCAGGAGCGCCCGCTGTAGTACCGACGCCACCTCAGGTGGCGGGAACCCAACCGGCCCAGGAAGTCCCCCCGCCGGCTCCGCTGACGTCATCCGTTTCGGCCGCGCCTGAACTGGAATCGGTTCCGGCGCCGACCACCGCGATTGCACTCGACATCGAGGCTGTCAACCAAACGTGGATCAAAGTAAATGCTGATGGAAGCAACGTCTCGCCAGGTGAAATCCTCGAGCCGGGCGACTCACGTCATTTCAGCGCCGACACTTCTCTCAACCTGATTGTCGGCAATGCCGGCGGCGTAAATCTCAAACTCAATGACCAGCCTATGAAAGCCATTGGCAAGAGCGGCCAGGTCCGCGAAATCAAAGTAACTCCTCAAAACCTAAAAGACTTCATCGAGTAGAAATCGAAGGTGTGGGCAGAGCTAATTCGGGGACAGACGCATAAATCACCCAATTAGACCAACTACCTTTGCACCTAATTGGGTGATTTATGCGTCTGTCCCCGAATTAGCTCTGCCCACACCCCCGAATTCCCCCGTTGTATAATGGGCGGTTTATGGCTACAGCGGCGAACTTGACCGAGAGGGACAGCATTGTTGTCCGTGGAGTCCGGGTTCATAACCTCAAGAATATCGACTTCGAGATTCCGCATAATGCGCTAACCATCGTGACGGGTGTCAGCGGTTCGGGAAAGTCTTCGCTGGCCTTCGATACGATCTATGCCGAAGGGCAGCGACGTTACATCGAGTCGCTTTCGGCGTACGCGCGACAGTTCCTTGAGCGCATCGAAAAACCGGAAATCGATGAAGTCCACGGCATCGCCCCGGCGATCGCGATCCGGCAGAGAAATACGGCGAGAACACCACGTTCCACGGTGGGAACATCCACAGAGGTCTACGACTACCTCCGTCTTCTCTTCGCACGCGTGGGCACGACAATCTGCCGGAAGTGCGGCAGCATCGTCCTGAAGGACACGGTTGATCAGATCGCCGATCAGGTGATGACGTGGACGCCGGAAACACGCTTCTATGTGATCTATCCGCTTCGCCAAACACAGGATCGGGAGCAGCTCGTGGGAATGCTCACGGATCTGAAACGCCGCGGCTTCAACCGGATCTACCAGAACGGCCAGATCTTCGACTATTCGCGGCCTGAATCGCTGCTCGACGTTGATTTCACCAAGCCTGCATACGTTCTCGTGGATCGCCTCAAGATGGCTCCCGATATCCGCCAACGCTTGGTCGACTCGGTAGAGACCTGCTTCCGGGAGAACAATGGCGAAGTCGTTTTCGAACTTGTCGACTCGAGAGAGCAGTTCAGGTTCAGCGAAACCTTTGAATGTAAGAAATGCGGCATTCGATACGAAGATCCGGAGCCGAAGCTTTTCTCGTTCAATAATCCCTTCGGTGCTTGTCCTCGGTGCCAGGGATTCGGCAACACCATTGATCTCGACTTCGACCTTGTTATTCCGGACAAGAACAAAAGTCTGAATCAGGGTGCCGTGGAGCCGTGGACGAAACCGCGCTATCGAACGTATCTGTCGGACTTCAAGAAAACCGCGCGTGGTAAAAACGTGCGGCTCGATATGCCTTACCGCGAACTGACGATGGAAGAGCGGGCGTTCGTGCTGAACGCGGTGCGGGAATTCTTCGATTATCTCGAGACGAAGAAATACAAGCTGCACGTGCGTGTGTTCCTCAGCCGGTATCGAGGCTATACGTCGTGCCCGGAGTGCGGCGGATCGAGATTGCGGCAGGAAGCGCGTGACATTTTCATCAACGGAAAGAACATCGCGGACGTTTGCCGCATGACGATCCAGGAGAGCCACGCGTTTTTCTCGAATTTGATGTTGAGTGAAGGGCAATCGGCGATTGCAGATCGCATCCTGCTCGAGATTTCTTCGCGGTTGCGATTCCTGAATGATGTGGGCCTTCAGTACCTGACGCTCGAGAGGTTGTCGTCAACCTTGTCCGGTGGCGAGGCTCAGCGCATTCAACTGGCAACTTCACTGGGCTCGTCGCTCGTTGGCGCGCTGTATGTACTGGATGAACCTTCAATCGGTCTGCACCCGCGAGACGGCCAGCGGCTCATCGAAATCCTGAAGAGGCTTCGAGACATCGGCAATACCGTTCTAGTGGTGGAACACGATGCAGAAATGATGAAAGCCGGGGATCGCATTCTCGATCTCGGGCCCGGTGCCGGCGAGAATGGCGGGCACCTCGTTTACCAGGGGACGCTCGACGGAATCAAAGATTGCAACGCATCGCTGACCGGAAAATATTTGATCGGCGAGTTGACTGTGCCGATTCCGAAGAAGCGTCGTACGCCAGGACCGAAGATGCTGAAGCTGCGGAATGCGTCGAAGCACAATCTGAAAAATATCGATATCGATATTCCGCTTGGTCTCATGACGTGCATCGCGGGTGTGTCCGGCTCCGGCAAGTCGACACTGGTTCACGATTGTTTGTTCGAGGCCATCAAGATCGCGCTGCACGGCGGAGAGCCGGCACCTGGAACCGGCGTATTGGATTCGGGAACGAAATGGATTTCGGAAGTCGTCCTCGTCGATCAGAGCCCGATCGGCCGGACGCCCCGTTCGAATCCAGTGACCTACATCAAGGCGTTCGATCACATTCGCGACGTTTTTGCGTCGACACGGGAAGCGCAGGCGCGCGGCTACAACTCCGGCAGTTTCTCTTTCAATATTCCGGGTGGCCGTTGCGAGACGTGCCAGGGCGACGGAACGGTCACGGTCGAGATGCAGTTTCTCGCCGACGTCGAATTGATCTGCGAGGACTGCAAGGGGACCCGATATAAGAGCGGCGTCCTGGAAATTCTCTATAAGGGCAAGAACATTTACCAGGTGCTTCAGATGACTGTACGCGAAGCGCTGCTGTTCTTTGGAAATGTTCCGAAGATCACCAAGAAGCTGAAGGTATTGGACGAAGTAGGCCTGGGTTACCTCCGTCTCGGTCAATCCGCGACGACGCTTTCGGGCGGCGAGGCTCAGCGAATCAAGCTGGCGTCGTATCTGGCACGAGAGACAAGCGAAAAGACGATATTCATTTTCGACGAACCGACCACGGGATTACACTTTGACGACATCAATAAGCTGCTTGTGGCTTTCAGACGTCTTATTGAAGCGGGGGGCACGGTGCTGATCATCGAGCACAACCTGGATGTCGTGAAATCGGCAGACTGGATCATCGACCTGGGTCCGGAAGGCGGGAACGCCGGCGGTTATGTCGTCGCAACCGGAACGCCCGAGCAAATCGCCGAGAATCCAGCGTCCATCACCGGACAGTTTCTCAGGAACGTGCTGGCTTCACGCTTATGAAGTTCCTCGTTCTCATTCTGGCTCTCCTTCAATTACCCGAAGACATTTACAAAACTGCGAACGCCGATTTCGACGCGGGCCGCTGGTCCGATGCCGCAGCAAAGTATGAACTCATTCTCAAGGATGATCCGGCGCATATTCCAACACGATTCAGTCTCGCGGTTTGCTACGCGAAGCTCGGAAATCCGGATGCGGCAATCGCGCAATATACGGAAATCCTCGAGCAGGACGAATCGATTTACGAAGTAAGAAACAATCTAGCAATACTTTTCGAACAGACGGGGCAGCGTCCTGCCGCAGCGGAACAACTGGAAAAAATTGCTCAGATGCGGTCCGACGATCCGCAGGCGCAATTCCGACTAGGAATGTTCTACGCGCGTGGCGACGAACTCGAGAAAGCTTATCCCCACCTTGTTACGGCTGCGGATAAAAGCCTGGCGTTTCCTGAGCTCTATATTGCTCTGAGCGAAGCCGAACATCTGCGGAAAGATGAGGTAAAGTCCCGGAGCTATCTCGAAAAGGCATACCAGCTGGATCCTTCGAACAAGAATGTGCAGCGGCAGCTTGGAATCATTTATCGCGAAGCCCACGAATACGGTAAAGCGATCGAAATATTGAAGCCTCTTCTTCCAGCATCGCGGCTGGAGCTGGCACTCTCGTACTTCGACAACAAGAACTACCG
>Ga0075425_100006703_pt1 | contig 12101 bp, 16 predicted proteins | sample SoiMethybrSBSTD4_FD_75300 | JGI IMG/M metagenome (GOLD analysis project Ga0075425, IMG submission 75300) | Bulk soil microbial communities from a Populus tree surrounding site in Tennessee, USA - Soil MetaG P. TD hybrid SBSTD4 | ecosystem: Environmental > Terrestrial > Soil > Tree plantation...
GCCTACTTGTAGTTTTTCGGGAAGACCGTGGTGCACCGGCTGGCCTGTGTCGGCTCGGCCAGGCACACCGCGGCGGCCTCGCGCCACCGCGGGTAGTGCGGCGTCTGCTGGTGGGCCTTGTACGCCGCCTCGTCCTTGTAGATCTCGTAGAAGAAGAACCTGTTGGGGTCGGTGTTGTCCTGGAGCACGTCGAAGCGCAGGCAGCCCGGCTCGTCGCGCACCGAGCAGATCGAATCGTCTTCGGCGGCGGCGAGGAACTTGTCGCGCATTTCCGGCTTGACCTTGATCGGGACGACGACCGCGTACATCAGCGCCTCCTCAGAATGTCTTGACCGTCTTGGTCCATCGCTCGACCTCGGCGTCGAGATCGAGCGCGCGCGTGCGCACCGGCGTCCCGCCGGGCACCGTCCAGAACACCTCGAACTCCAGCCCATCCGGGTCCTTGGCGTAGAGCGAGAGGCTCACGCCGTGATCCGACTGCCCCACGAGGGCGCCAGCCCCCATCAACCGCTCCCGCGCCCGCGCGAGGTCGGTGATCGCTTCGACCTCCCACGCCGCGTGGTACATGCGGGCGACGCCTTCGTGCGGCGGCGTGACGCCCGGCTGCTCGAAGAGGCCGAGGTGATGATCGTCGGGCGTCCCGGGGATCCTGAGGAACGCCGCGTTCGGATACCGCGTCTTGACCTCGAAGCCGAGCAGCTCGGTGTAGAAGCGGACGCTGCGCTCCACGTCGGCCACCCACAGCACGAGATGCTGCAGCCGCTTGAGCCCGATGCTCACGGGTACTCCGCGCTCACCGTCAGCGAGATGCACGCGATGACGCCGTCGGAGCCGGGCACACGCAGCCCGCCGGCGACCGCCCGAACGCTGACCTCGCCGTGCGGGAACTCCTTGCGCACGCGCTCGACGTCGACCGAGGCCGGGTCCGGCACGCCCACCGTGACGTCCACGAGCATCCTGCCACCGCGCTCGCGGATCTGCCTGGCCAGCGGCAGGCTCGAGTGATGGATGGCGTCGAAGGCGGCGCGACACGCGGCCTTCGTGCAGTCTCCGCCGTGCAGATCCATCCCCATTCCGAACTCGAGGACCAGCGCCTCCTTCGTCATGCGCAGGCGAGCGCGTACACGTCCTGCACCTCGGGCACGCGATGCTCCTGCCAGGTGCGGCCACCGTCCTCGGTGCCGAAGACCTGGCCGCACCGGCTCGCGCAGTAGACCTGGTCCGGGTCGCGGGGATGGAGCGCGACCGCCATCATCGTGCGCTCGGCCTTCACGCCGTGGTCGAAGCGCGTCCAGGTCTGGCCGAGGTCGCGGCTACGATAGAGCGAGCCGTCCTCGCTGCGCGCGGCCGGGCTCAGGCAGGCGTAGAGCGTCCGCGGATCCTGCGGAGAGACGCGGACGTCGCGGCCGTACGTGAGTGGCGAGAACCGGCCGATCTCCATGTCGCGCCAGCTCTTGCCCTGGTCGTCGCTCTGGAAGAGCCCCATGCGCACGGCCAGGAACACCGTGCCCGGCTGGGCCGCGGTCACTGCCAGCGCGTGGCCATCGAGCATGCCCTCGATCTCGGTGTCGCTCTGGATCTTGCTCTTGAGGTGGGGGCGCTCGGCGAGCTTGACGAGATCCTCGGTGCAGTCGTCCCAGCGCTCGCCGCCGTCGAGCGTGCGCATGACGCCGCCGACCTCCAGCGTCGCGTACACCTCCTGTGGCCGCGCGGGGTCGGAGGCCAGCCGCATCACGCGGCAGGCGAAGCCCATCTGCACGCGCTCCGGCAGCTTGGCCTTGGCCAGACGCCGCCAGGTGTCGCCGCCGTTGTCGCTGCGGAAGACACCGACCGGCGAGGTGCCGGCGTACACGACGCGCGGGTCGTTCGCCTGGAAGGCGATCGACCACACCTCGTGCTCCTTCGGGAAGTCGAGCCGCTCCCATCGCTCGCCGCGATCCGTGGTGCGATACGGACCGTCGTTGGTGCCGACGTAGACGACGTCGTGGTTCGTCGGATGCACCGTGATGGCCTGGACGTTGACCGAGTCCGGCAAGCCCTTGGTGAGGCGCTCCCAGCGATCCTCGCCGACCGTTCGACGAAAGATCCCGCCCACCTTGCCCGACATGCGCGCTGACCCGACGTAGACGTGAGAGCGACCCGCGGCGTTTGCCATGTGATGACCCCCGATGTGGTCTAGGCGATGGACCCGAAGTGTATCATCGAGCGCCATGGAAACGCGGCGCCTCGGGCGGACCGGTCTGCGGGTGAGCGTGCTCGGGTTCGGCGGATCGGAGATCGGCTACGAGGGCGCGTCGGAGGCGACGGTGAAGCGGCTGCTCGCCGGGGCGCTCGACGCCGGGCTCTCCGTCATCGACACGGCGGAGTGCTACGTGCGCAGCGAAGAGCTGATCGGCGCCGCGCTCGGCGGCCGACGTCGCGAGTGCGCGCTCTTCACCAAGTGCGGTCACGCGGGCGGCTGGGGGAGCCCCGACTGGCGGGCCGCCCCCCTGCTGGCCAGCATCGAGCGGAGCCTCGAGCGCCTGCGCACCGACCACGTCGACCTGATCCAGCTCCACTCCTGCTCGGAGGCCGTGCTGCGCCGGGGCGAGGCCATCCGCGCCCTCCAGACGGCGCGCGAGCGCGGGATGGCGAGGTTCATCGGCTACAGCGGCGACGGCGCGGCCGCTCGCTACGCCGTCGAGTGCGGCGCCTTCGACACGCTCCAGACGTCCATCAGCATCGCCGACCAGGAGGCGCTCGAGCTCACGCTGCCGCTGGCCGTCGAGCGCGGCATGGGCGTCATCGCCAAGCGCCCCATCGCGAACGTCGCATGGGTCGGATCGCGACGGCCGTCGCGGGGCGCCTACGAGTACGAGTACTGGCAGCGGCTCGAGCGGCTCGACTACGAGTTCCTCAAGCGCGCCGACGGCATCGGTACGGCGCTAAGGTTCACGCTCAGCGTGCCGGGCGTCCACACGGCGATCGTCGGAACCTCGCGTCCCGGACGGTTCGAAGACAACGCGCGGCACGTCGCGGCGGGCAAGCTGCCCGCCGTGCAGTTCAAGGCCATGCGCGCGCGGTGGGCCGAGGTCGCAGACCGGCGCTGGGTTGGCCAGACGTGACCACCGCGAGCCGCTAGCAGCGGCCCTTCTTGGCCTGGCCGGGCGGGCAGCCGCGTCCCTCGTCCATGCGCTTGGCGTGCCCGGGCGGGACCTTGTAATACCTGACGGGGACGGCGATGACGGGACGTGGCACCCGTTCGGCTGGCACGTACACCCACGGGCCGCCGTGCGAGGCGGCGACGAACCACGCGCCTTCGTGGAAGCTGTAGTAGTGCCGGTCGTAGACGAACACGTTGTAGCTCGTGTCGGGGACGTAGTAGACGGGCGTCTTGGGCACGACGAGCACGCGCGGCGGCGCCGGGAAGATGACGGGCGGTGGCACCACGTTGACGTTGATGCTCACCTGCCCGTGGGCGACCGGCGCGTAGACGGCGGCGGCGGCGATGACCAGCACGATCACGAGTCTCTGTCCCATCCGTTCCTCCATCGAGGCTAGCGTACGGGATACGGCTATCAGGTTCGCCGCGTGTTGTGAACCTCATGCGGCGAGGAGACCGCCATGGGCTACCGCATCAACCACATCCACCTGAAGGCCCCGGACCCGCGGAAGACCGCGGAGTGGTACGTCAAGGCCTTCGACTTCCAGATCGTGGGCGACGAGACGCGCGTGTTCGGCGACCGCTTCGTGCGGTGCAAGAGCGCCGACGGCGGCATCGCCGTCAACATCTCCGGCGCGCGGACCAACGAGCGGATGGGCTCGGGCGACGCCCTGCCGCACTACGGCCTCGAGCACTTCGGCTTCGACTCGACGGACCGCGACGCAGACATCGCGCGGCTCACCGGGCTCGGGGCCAAGCTCCTCGAGGGGCCCATCCAGAATCCCAACGGCCCGCGGATCGCGTTCCTCCACGGCCCCGACGACACTCGGCTCGAGCTGGTGGAAACGCGCAAGATCGCCGGCGGCTCGGACGCCTGCTGCTGAAGGGGTCAGACTTTGACTTTTACTATCTGCACACGAGCCGGCGATGACGGCACACGGGCTGGCCCGCAGATAGTAAAAGCCAAAGTCTGACCCCACTACGCCGCGGCCGGCTGCAGCGCGCGGGCGCCGCCGGCGGCGTACCATGCGGACACACCGCCGCGGATGTAGCGCGCGTCCAGGCCACGTTCACGGAGCGTCTTCGTCACGCCGCAGCCGACGTGAAAGCCGTAGGCGCAGTAGACGGCCACCGGCTTGTCGGGCGAGAGCTCGCCGATCCACTCGTCCACCCGGTCGGGATCGCGCCACACCGCGCCGGCCATGAGGTCGACGGTCCGCGAGATGTGGTGCCGCGGCCGAGCGTCCACGACCTGGACCGGTTCGCCCTTCGCCAGCTGCGCGGAGAGCTCTTCGATCGAGATCGACGGCAGGCTCTTGTCGGATGGGTCTTCCTCGGGCAGCGGCCGGTCGGCGACCACGGCCGCCAGGCGCTCGATGACGGGCGCCCAGTTGACGTTGCGCATGAACGCGTCGATGTAGGCCATCGCGTTCGCGCCGAAGTCCAGATGGTAGGCATGCTCGTACATGTCGAGCACGAGCACCGGCGCGGCGTCGACCGCGGCCTGCGCATGATCGAACGCGATGTGGTTCGAGAGCCGCCGCTGCCGCCGCGAGTACGCGAGCACCGCCCAGCCCGAGCCCGGAGCGAGCGACTGGGCCGCGCCCACGAACTCGCGCCGCCAGGCCGCGTAGCTGCCGAAGTGCTCGGCCAGCACGGCGCGGATCTGCTCGGGGACCTTGTTGCCCTCACCCCCGAGGTTGCCGAAGTAGAGCTCGTGCAGCGCGATCGAGCCCTCGGCGAGGAGCTCCTCGCGCTTGAGCGCGCGCATCCGGTGGGCGGGCACGGCGCCGTCGAGCGCCGCGAGCTCATCGCGGAGCTCGTTCAGCGTGCGGACCGCGTGGCCGTAGTCGTGCTCGTAGTGGCTCACGATGAGCCGCTCGGACATGCCGTTGAGCGTCCACGGCCGCACGGGAATCGGAGCGATCTGCTGTCGCATGGGGACCGTCCTTTCTGGTTCGTCGACCCCGTTGAGGACTGTGTGTTTCATCGTTGAAACACTAGTTACAGCCGATGCAACCATGCTGTCAAGGGGGTTTTCGCGGGCGGCGAAACGGGATGGAACGGCGGGGACTTGGCCGACGGGGCGGGCACCGCCGCGCCGCCGCGAGAGCGCGGCGGCGCGGGGCGAGGAGCGACTAGCTCTCGAGACCGGGCATCGTGAAGCGTTTGTCGTCGAGCTGCTGCACGAGCGCGCGCGACTGCTCGGCGGTCAGCGCGACGAGCGGCGGCCGTACCGTCGACCACGCGGCATCGCCCCCGTAGTGGGCGATGGCCGCCTTGAGCGCGGGGATCATCGGGAACGAGGCGAAAACGGCGCGGATCTCGTCGAGCCGCGCTTGCTGCCGCTCGGCGTCCGCCGCGCGCCACGTGTCGTGGAGCCGCGCGATGGGGCCGGGGTGGACGTTGGCTGTCGCGCTGATGCACCCGGCGCCGCCGCCGCGCATGTTCTGGAGGAGGAAGGTCTCGGAGCCCGCGAAGACGTCGAAGCCGGACTTCGCGAACGCGTCGAGGAACGCCTGCGTGTTCTTCCAATCGCCGCCGCTATCCTTCATGCCGGCCGTCTGGGTCGGATATGCCTTGAGCAGCCGCTCGACGAGACCGAGCGTGATCGGGACCTGGGAGACCGGCGGGATGTGGTAGACGTACACGCGCAGCCGCGATTCGCCGACGCGCTCGATGACCTCGGCGAAGCTGCGGAACAGACCGTCGTCGCTCACTCCCTTGTAGTAGAACGGGGGCAGCATGAGGACGCCGCCGCAGCCGAGCTTCACCGCGTGCGCGGTGAGGCGCACGGAGTCCGGAAGCGCGCAGTGACCGGTGCCCGGCATCATGCGGGCGGGGTCGAGCCCGCTGCCGACCAGCCGATCGAGCAGCTCGATCTTCTCCTCGACGGACAGCGAGTTGGCCTCGGAGTTCGTGCCGAACACGGCGAGCCCCACGTTCTGCGACAAGAGCCACCGGCACTGGCGCACGAAGCGCTCGGGGTCGGGCGAGAGATCGGCCTTGAACGGCGTGACCACGGGCGACAGCACGCCGGCGATGCGCTGGGTGTCGTTCACGATCGGTCTCCTTTGCTCCTCGTCAGTGGACGACCACGGCGCTCACCAGTCCGGTCACGGCGGCCGCGGCGATGACCCACACCGAGTCGATCCTGGTGAACGAGAATACCGCGAAGCTGGCCGCCGCGACGCCGACCAGCAGGCCGTCGGTGAGTGCGCCGCGCGCGATGGGGACCATGGCCGCCATCAGCAATCCCGCGCTCGCCGCGGTCGACGCGCGGATGGCGCCGAGCAGCCGCGGACGGTCGGCGCGCGCCCCGACGATCCGCACCAGCGGGATCACGACGAACGCCGGCGTGATCATGGCCAGCCACCCGATGCACGCGCCGGGCACGCCGGCCATGAGGTAGCCCACGCTGACGAGATAGATGCCGTTCGGTCCGGGGCCGCTGCGCCCGGCGGTGACCGCGAGGTTGAGGTCGCGATCGGTCAAGAGACCGTGGCGCACCACGAGGTCCTCGCGTAGCACGGCCAGCGAGGCGGTGCCGCCGAACGTGGTGGCCATCGCCTTGAGGAAGAGCAGGTACAGGAGCACGAGCTTCACGGCGCTTCTCCCGAGCTCCAGAACGCGCCGATGAGGGCGGCGACGGCCAGGATCGCGATCGGCGAGACGGACCAGCGCGACAGCGCGACGAACGCGCCGACGACCATGACCACGGTGCGGAGCCACGCCGGCGGCGTGAGCATGGGCTGGACGATCAGCCACGCCGCCGCCCACATCATGCCCACCGCGGAGGCCAGCACCGCCGCGAGGACGACCTGGGACGGTCGGCTGCCCGTCAGCGAGACGAACGCCCACGTCAACACCACCGCGAACACCGCCGACGGCGCGGACGCCACCACGACCGCGACGATGGCGCCGCGCCATCGCGCGAGCATCCACGCCGTCGCCGCGCAGAAGGCGAGGATGCCGGTGCCCGGGGTGATCTTCGCCAGGCTCTGCGCCAGCCCATACTGATCGAGCGTGAGCCAGCGACGCCGGTTGACGAGCTCGCGCTGCAGCGTCGCGGTAATGACGTGACCGCCGCCGAACGTCAGATTGCCGGCGCGCAGGAACAACGCGGCGATGGCGGTCAATCTCAAGGCAGCAAGACGATCTTGCCGTGGTGACCGGCCTCCATCACCGCCTCGTGCGAGCGTGACGCCTGCCCGAGCGGCAGCTCCTGGGCGATGACCGGACGCAGCGTGCCGTTGCGCAGGCCCTCCACGAGTGCGGCGTGCAGGGCCACCAGCTGGGCGGGTGTGGTGTTGAACAGCGCGACGCCGAGGATCGCCGCGTTCTTGTTCATGGCTGAGCGCGCGTTGATCTCCGTCGTCCCGCGGTTACCGATCACGGCGATGCGCCCGCCCATGGCGATGACGCCGAGGTCCTTCTGGAGGTTGACGTTGGCGAGCATCTCGAGGACGACGTTCACGCCCTGACCGCCCGTGAGCTTGAGCACCTCGTCGAGGTAGCCCGATGCGGTGTGGTCGACGACGTGCTGCGCGCCCTGCTCGGCGACGAGCCGCCGTCCCCGCTCGGTGCCGGCGGTCCCGATCACCGTCATGCCGCGCGCCCGCGCGAGCTGCACGGCCGCGATGCCCACGCCGCCGCTGGCCCCGTGCACGAGCACGCTCTCGCCGGCCTCGCCGTGGGCGCGGTGGAAGAGCGCGTGAAAGGCGGTCGCGTACGGGACGTTCATGGCCGCGCCCTGCGCGAAGCTCACGTTGCCGGGCAGCGGGTGGACCTGGGGCTCGTTGCACAGCGAGAGCTCGGCGTAGGCGCCGCTGACCGTCCCGCCGACGTAGACCCGATCCCCGGGCTTGACGCCCGTCACGCCGGGGCCGACGGCCTCGACCACGCCCGCGGCGTCGGAGCCGGGCGTGTACGGCAGCTTCGGACCACGGTTGTCGGTGTTCGAGCGCAGGTACGTATCGACGGGATTCACGCCGACCGCGTGGTTGCGGACGAGCACCTGATTGGCCCCCGGCTGCGGCGTGGGAATCTCCTCGAGCTTGAGGACGGACGGACCACCATACTCCGAAACGCGAATCGCCTTCATCGAGCGGCTCCTTTCAGATGCGGTGTCGCAGAGGATATCAGGACGATCGACGGGCCGCGATGCGACCCTCGGCGCTCGACCAGCCGGGATCGAACGCGTAGCCGCGCTCGTCGATGTCGATGACGAGCGGGGCGTGATCCGAGGGCACGGGCTTGCCCTTGCGCGCTTCGCGGTCGATCTCGGCGAAGAGCACGCGCCCGGCGAGCGGCGCGGTCACGAGCAGGTGGTCGATCCGCATCCCGAAGTTCTTGTGGAAGTTGCCGGCGCGATAGTCCCACCACGTGTAGCGCCCCGGCTCGCGGTGATGGAGCCGGTACGCGTCGACGAGCCCCCAGCCGCACAGCCGGTCGAAGGCCTCGCGCTCCGGCGGTGAGACGTGCGTGCCCCCGTGGCAGGCCTCAGCATCCCACACGTCCGCGTCCGTAGGCGCGACGTTGAAGTCGCCGCCCATGACGAAGCCGCTCGTCGGATCGGCGGCCGTGGACAGCCACCGCGCGAGGCGCTCGAACCAGGCGAGCTTCGCCTGATAGAACGGCGAGCCCACCACGCGACCGTTGGGCGCATAGATGGCGGCGACACGGACGTCGCCACAGACGGCCGTCATCATGCGCGCCTCGGCCAGCGGCTCGTCGTCGCCGGCCTCCGGCGTCCGGGCCGGACGCAGCGGCTCGCCGAAGTTGGTGACGACGTCGCGGATGCCGACCCGGCTGACGATGGCCACGCCGTTCCAGCGGCCCTCGCCGTGGTGCGCCAGCTCGTACCCGGCGTCGCCGAACATGTCGGCCGGCGCGTCGGCGTCGGCGAGCTTCGTCTCCTGCATGAGCAGCACGTCGGGCTTCGCGCGCTCGAGCCACCACCGCACCTTGTCGAGCCGCGCCTTGAGCGAGTTGACGTTCCAGGTCGCGATCCGCATGCGCGCTCAGCCCCGCCGCGGTCTCACGAGCGCGGCGAAGCGCTCCATGCGCTCCAGGCTCTCGTCCAGGCGGTCGCGACGGAAGTCGAAGATCAGCTCGCTGACGCCCAGCTTGCCGTACGTCTCCACGTCCTCGAGGACCTGCTCGGGCGTGCCGCTGAACGGGCGCCGCCCCTCGGGATCCTTCACCTCGGCGTCGTAGACGGGCGCCTTGAACGAGATCGTCAGCCGCGACGGGTCGCGGCCTTCCTTCTCGGTCAGACGCCGCAGCTCGTCGAGCGAGGCGCGCATCTCGGCCGGCCGGAGCGGCACGGCGGCGATGCCGCCGACGGGGTGCCATCCGTCGCCGAGGCGGGCGGCGCGGCGGAGCGCGGCCGGGCTGTGGCCGCCGATCCAGATCGGCGGATGCGGCTTCTGAACGGGCTGCGGCAGGAAGCGGAGCGGCTTGAAGCGGTAGAACGTGCCCTCGAAGGAGGCCGGGTTCTGCGTCCACAGCGTCTTGAAGATGCGGATGTACTCGTCGCTCACCGCGCCGCGACGGTCGAAGTCCGGCGCGCCGAGCGCCTCGAACTCCTCGCGCAGCCAGCCCACCCCCACGCCGACGGTGACCCGCCCGCGCGACAGCACGTCGATGGTCGCGAGCATCTTGGCGGTGACCACCGGGTTGCGGTGGGGCACGATCATGACGCTGGTGATCAGCCGCAGCTCGCGCGTGCGCCCGGCCACGAAGGCCATCAGCGAGAGCTGGTCGAGCGCGTCGCCGTCGCCGGGAAAATCGCCGCTCACCGTGTACGGGTACCGGGACGCGATCTGCAGGGGAAACACGAGGTGGTCGGCGATGACGACGGAGGCGAAGCCGAGCTCCTCTCCGCGCGCCACGAGCTTCTCGATGGCGTCGGGCGTCGCGGTCGCGCTGCGGGTGGGCAGGTAGAAGCCATAGCGCATGGGACGATCTCCTCAAGGAATCATGGGCTGGCTCGCCTCGTACTGCCACATGATACATTCGCCGGGACATGCCGACCGCGCGGCTACCCGGCGACCTGCTCATGCACTACGAGGACGACGGGTTCGCCGATCCCTGGTCGACGCCGGAGACGGTCATCCTGCATCACGGCAACGCCAAGAACGCGCGGCTCTGGTACGCGTGGGTTCCGCTGCTGGCGCGCGATTTCCGGGTGATCCGCCTCGATGCCCGCGGCTTCGGTCGGTCGTCCGTCCCTCCGCCCGGCTACCCGTGGTCACTCGAAGGATTCGCGTCGGACCTGGTCCACCTCATGGATCACCTGCAGATCACCCGAGCGCATCTCATCGGCGAGACGATCGGCGGGACGATCGCGCTGCAGTTCGCGTATCAGTTCCCCGAGCGGCTGCGCACGGTCACCACGTGCACCTCGCCCTACAAGTTCCGGGGCATTCAGGCCTACCTCGACTATCACGCCGTGGTGAAAGAGCACGGCGTCGAGGCCTGGGTGCGGCGGACGGCCGATCGCCGGCTGGAGCCCGGCGCCTCCGATCCACGACATCACGAGTGGTACATCCAGCAGATGAGCCAGACCGCGCAGCACGTGGTACTGGACACCCTCGCCTACCTCGCGACGGTCGATCTCACGCCGGTCCTGCCGAAGATCACGACGCCCGCGCTCGTGCTCGTCGGCGAGCGCAGTGCCCTGAACACGCCAGACCGGGCGCAGGGCATGGCCGCGCTGTTACCGCGCGGCCGGCTGGTGCAGGTGCCGGGTGCCGGCGGTTATGTCCAGCACTCCGCGCCGGAGCAGTGCGTCGCCATCTGGCGCGACTTCGTCGGGGGCTTGCGCGAAGCGCGCTGACGCGATACACCCAATTGGGCCTGATCTGCGCCCAGGAGAGACGATCCCATGACTGACAAGCTCTTGATGCAGAAGGATGGTCCTCTCGGCTGGATCATCTTCAACCAGCCCGAGAAGCGGAATGCCGTGAGCCTCGAGATGTGGGAGGCCATGCCGGAGTACGTGCGGGAGCTCACCGCGGACGACGCCATCCGGGTGGTGATTCTCCGGGGCGCCGGCGAGGAGGCGTTTGTCTCCGGCGCGGACATCTCGCAGTTCAAGGAGCGCCGCCGCAACATGGCCGACCAGGAGGAGTACGCGCGGATCTCCTCGCGCGGCCAGGACTCGCTGCAGACCCTGCAGAAGCCGCTCCTCGCCATGATCCACGGCTACTGCGTGGGCGGCGGCGTGGGCATCTCGCTGACTGCGGACATCCGGATCGCGGCCGACGACGCGCGCTTCGGCGTTCCCGCCGCACGCCTGGGCCTCGGCTATCACTACAAGGGCATGGACAAGCTGATGGCGCTCGTCGGCCCGGCGTACGTCAAGGAGATCTTCTTCACCGCGCGCACCGACTTCACCGCCCAGGACGCGTGGCGCATGGGGCTGGTCAACCAGGTCGTGCCCAAGGCCGAGCTCGAAAGCTTCGTCCGCGACTACGCCACGAAGATCGCCCGGAACGCGCCGCTCACACAGCGCTCGGCCAAGGCGACCGTCGATCAGCTGCTCAAGCCGGCCGCAGAGCGCGATCTCGCCCTGCTCGACAAGCTCATCGCCGACTGCTTCAACAGCGAGGACTACCAGGAGGGCGTGAAGGCCTTCTCCGAGAAGCGTCGCCCCCAGTTCAAGGGCCGGTAGCGTCCCCCCGTTCACCGAAATCGGGCGCCGATGTCGATTTCGGCGCCCCGTCGGCGTCGTAATGAGTGACGGACACCCCGCCGACGGAGGCGCCGATGGCCTGGATATGGATTCTGGCTCTGGCAGTCACCGCAGCGCTGACCACGCCAGTCAGAGGACAAACGCTGCGCGCCGAGAACGCCCCGAATCGGTTCATCTCGGCCGGCGCCACGACATTCGCCTATCGCTCGTTCGGAACGGGCTCGCCCGTCGTCTTCCTGAACCGGTTCCGCGCAGCGA
>Ga0075425_100006704_pt1 | contig 12101 bp, 7 predicted proteins | sample SoiMethybrSBSTD4_FD_75300 | JGI IMG/M metagenome (GOLD analysis project Ga0075425, IMG submission 75300) | Bulk soil microbial communities from a Populus tree surrounding site in Tennessee, USA - Soil MetaG P. TD hybrid SBSTD4 | ecosystem: Environmental > Terrestrial > Soil > Tree plantation...
GCCAAGCCCTGGTCCGCGCTGGCGCCGCAGCCGCAGTGGAACGGCAAAGTGGTCTACACCTTCGGCGCGTCCACGGGACAGCCGCGGCTGCAGTTCCGCACCGAGCAGAACTGGGCCGATGACGCGGCGCTTTCGCGCGGCTTCATGGTCGTGGACAACAGCCTCACGGACTCGCTGTTCAACTCGAATCGGGTGCTCAACGCAGAAACCGTGATGATGATGAAGGAGCACATCGTCGACACCTACGGCGAGATCCTCTACACGGTGGGCAATGGGTGCTCCGGCGGCTCGATCCAGCAAAACACGGCCGCCTCGATCTTCCCCGGCCTGCTCGACGGCATCCAGCCGAGCTGCGATTACCCGGATTCGATCACGACCGGCCTCGAGGTCACCGATTGCGTGCTGCTGGTGAACTTCTACGCCGGCCCCGACTGGTTGGCCTTGATGGGCGGGTTGACCCAGGCGCAGATCAACGCGAAAAAGACTGCGATCAACGGCCATCTCGATCACCTGGGCTGCCAATCGTGGAACAACTCGTTCGGCTTCAACAACAAGCCCGGCAACTACGTGCCGACCCTTGTGATCAACCAGACGACCGGCGCCATCGCGCCGGTGGGCGCGCCCCGCAACAATTGCCGGCTGCCTGCCGCGCTCGTCTACGACCCGGTGACCAATCCGACGGGCACACGGTGCGGCGACCCCGACCTCGCCACGGCGGTGTGGGGCACGACCGCGGGCATCGCGCTCGGGAGCACACGCGCCCGACAGACCGGTGACAACGTCGGCATCCAGTATGGTCTGAAGGCGCTCGTCGGGGGCGCGATCACGCCGGAAGAGTTCGTCACCTTGAACGAGAAGATCGGCGGCGTCGATGCCGATTCGAACCGGCAGACCGGACGCAGCACAGCCGACCTGCCTGCGCTCGATATCGCCTACCGGGCCGGCATCGTGGCCAGCGGCGACAACCTCGGCAAGTTGCCGATCATCGACTCGCGCGGCTTCGACGAGCAGGGCATCCATTACATTTGGCGCAGCTTCGCGGAGCGTGCCCGCATCGACGCGGCCAATGGTGGCAACCACGGCAATCAGGTGATGTGGCGCTACGGCACCGGGCTCTTGCCCGCCACGCCGGCGCAGTTCACGGCCGTGACCTTGCAGTCGTTCTTGACCATGGACACCTGGCTGTCGAAGCTGACGGTCAGCGCGCCGAAGGAGACGCTCAACTCCGTGCGCAGCCAGGCCGAGGTCATCGAGGCGAAGCCGCCGGCGGCGCATGATCTCTGCTACCTGACCGGTGACACGACCTTCTCGACTCCGGTGACCGACATGGCGGCGTGCGACGCCGACCCTCGGCTGGCGAAACACTCCTCGCCTCGCCAGGTCGCCGGCGGGCCGCTAGCGGAAAACATCCTGAAGTGCCGGTTGAAGCCGCTCAATCCGGCCGAGTATCTTCCGACCATCTTCTCGGCTGGGCAGTGGGCGCGGCTGGAAACCGCGTTCCCGGGTGGCGTTTGCGACTGGAGCCAGCCCGGCATCGGTCAGCAGCCGGCGATTTCGCCGCTCGACTTCGCCGAAGGCCCTGGCGGTGCGCCTCTTCCGCCGGCGCCGGTATCAGAGCGGTGAGGCCGAGCGTTCTCGTAATTCCGCCTCTAGCTTGGCGAGCCAGTACGCCATATCCATGTCCCGGAACATCGTCGTAGCCGTGCTGAGATGTTCCTTGGCGTCCTCGTGTTTGCCGATGCGGCGATAAAGCTTACCGAGATCGAGATGGCACTGGGCGACGAGCGGCCGCATTCCGAGCTCGCCGGCCAGCGCAAGGGCCTGACGGCCGCACTCCTCGGCCGCGTCGGGCTGGAACCGGTCGCGATGCGAGGCCACCTCTGCGAGAAGGCGGAGTGCCAACGCCTCGAAGCTTCGTTGTCTCCGATCGCGGGCGAGGTCGCGCGCCTGCCGAGCGTGCTCGGAAGCCTCGGCAAGACGGCCGGCCAACAGATAGATCTCTCCGAGCTGACGGAAGCGGGCGCTACGCCCCTCATCCATCACCTGCTGGCTCGTCCGGGGAACTTCCTGGAAGAGCCGGAGAGCCTCGTCATAGCGCTCTGACTGCGCATAGGCTTGGCCAAGGAACCCTACTGTGGACCAGCCCACGCTGCTCCAGGTGCGAGCCAGCATCAGGCTGCGTTCGAGCTGAGGGATGGCGCGGCTGAGATCACCCTTGATCACGTAGAGGCTGCCGAGGGCGTTGGTCGCAATGATGCAGTCGAACTCGTGACCCCCCGACTCGGCAATTCGGATCGCATCCTCTCCGAGCGAGATTCCTTCGGCGAACTGACCGAGGTAACCGAGGGTCAACGTCAGCCACGCACGTGGTCTGACGAGGATCGTCGTTGCGCCCAGTCCCAGCCCCATACGCTGGATCTGCGCCTCGAGCCCCTGGACGGTCACGGATCGTCCTCGGGGATCAGGTCGAGCGCGCGGATCAATCACACCGGCGGCGACTTTCGGATCTAGCGCGTCGACGACCCGGGAGAGCAAGTGGCGAGCCCGCACAAAGTCGCCGAGGCCGTGGAACGTGACGCCCAGGCCGTAGCGAGCGATCGTCTGCAGGTCGATCTCGCCCAGATCCGTCGCGATTGTCAAGGCTCGCTCCCCGACCTCGATTGCTCGGTCAAGCTCGAGTGCCGCTCTCAAGTAGATGCACTCCAGCGCGAGAGCCCGCGCGAGCCGACTCCGATCTTCGAGTGTGACTGCGAGATCCTTGGCCCGGCGCAGGTAGTCCTGAAGTTTCCGCGTCTGCCCGAGTCCAGCGAGGGGGCCTTGCATCTCGAGTTGGACATCGATGGCCTGGGCCATCGTTTCGCGGTCCTCGGGGAGATGCGCGACCGCGACCAGAGCCTGCTCGAAACAGGTGACTGCCTCGCGATATGCCGAGCGGGTAGCTGCCCGGGCTCCCGCCTGACGAAGGTACGCCGAAGCCTTGGGCCACACCTCACCACGGAGGGCGTGGTGAGCGAGCCGGTCGACCTGCTCAGGCAGGCGATCTGGATATTCGCGCTCGATGGCCTCCATGATCCGAGCGTGCAGACCGCGCCGCCGGTCTTGGAGCAAGCTTTCGTAGGCGACCTCCTGCGTCAGCGCGTGCGTGAAGGTGTACTCGGGATCTGGATCTGCCCGCGTCTCCTGGATGAATTCCGCGTGGCGCAACGACGCGAGGATCGCCTCGAAGCTCGCGCCTGTCACATCCGCGATCGATCGGAGGACGGCGACGCGTAGGTCCTTGCCGATGACTGCCGCCGATTGCAGAACGAGCTTCTCTTCCCGTGACAGCCGGTCGATGCGAGCCGCGATGACAGCCTGCACGGTCATCGGAAGGACAAAGTCACCTGCGACCTTTCCGAGCCGATATGCTGAAGTCTCGCCGACCACGACCCCGCTTTCGGCCAGCGCACGGACACACTCCTCGAGGAAGAATGGATTGCCCTCTGTCCGCTGGATGAGCCTCTGCTTCAGCGCCACCAGGCTCGGATCGGTGCCCAGCAGTGCTACGAGCAACTCCTCCATGCCGTCTGTCGCCAGGGGGTCGAGCCGGACCTGGCCGTAGGCGATGCGGCTTCCCCACCCGTGTTGATACTCGGGGCGGTAGGTCACCAGGAGCAGCACGCGCGACGCCGCGATGCTCTCGGCCAGGACGTCCAGGATCACTTGAGTTTCTGAGTCGATCCAGTGGAGATCCTCGACGATCAGACAGAGCGGTTGCACGAGGCTCGCGGCGAGGAACACTTCCTTGATGGCCTTGTGGGTGTGTTGGCGACGCTTCGAGGGATCGAGAGCACGGAATGCATCGTCGGACGGCAATACCCCCAGCAAATCGAGCACGGGGGGCATGAGCCAGTCAGGATTACTAGCGGCAGCCGGCAAAGTTCGGGCGACTTTCGCCCGCACGTCGACCGCGGCGGCGGTCTCCGCGACTCCGCAAAGGGTTTTGAGCATCTCCACGATCGGGAAATACGGCGTGTTCGTGGCGTAGGGCGCTCCGCCCGAGGATAGAACGAGCCAGCCGGAAAGCCGTCGGACACCTTCGTGGACGAGGCGCGATTTCCCAACGCCGGCTTCTCCGACTACACCGACGATCTGCCCGCGGCGCTGCTCGGCGCGAGCACTCGCTCGACCCAGTGTTTCCAGCTCAGAGGCTCTTCCGACGAAGCGAGGAGAGCTCCAGGCTGCGAGGGTGTCCGTGCGACGCGCGACCGACCATGCGTCGTGTTGCCCCACTCGAGCCGGTTCGAGAGCGAAGCGCCGAGTCAGGAATGGAACAACGGCGCCCGAAATGACGATCGCACCGAGTGGGCCACTCGTCACAAGCGACTCGAGGACCGACCAGGTGGTGGCCTTGCCATCGACGCCGACCTGTGGGCTCGGCTCATGACGGCTCACGAGGTGTTCAGCACAATGGATGGCGATGATGACGCCGGCTATGCTGCCGGCGTCGGCGCTCGCGTGGGTCGCGGCTTTCTGGATCGCGAGGGCAGCAAGGGAGGCGTGGCTGGGCGCGTTGTCGACCGGCTCGAGGCCGAAGACGGCGACGACATCAGAGGGCCCCGATTCTTCGAGACGCCCGCCAAAGCTCCGGACCTTCTCGGTGATCAGCTCCAGTGCGCGGGAGGCCTCGACGCTTGCGGAGGACCGCACCTGCGCGCGCAGAAAAGCGAGGTACCGACGCTCCCATTGGACCGGCGGGACCGCCGTGGGTATCAGGGAGGCTCGCGACGACTCGGTACGATCGGCGGCGCCGGCTCTGTCACGGTGTCGCAGGCCGTACTTGTCCATGCGGGCGCGGAGCGTGTTGCGGGAGATGCCAAGAGCGTCCGCGGTGCGCCGGATGTTCCCGCCGTGATCGTGCAGTGCCGCTTGGATGCGATCTCTCAGGGTGGCGTCGAGGGACTTTTCCGTAACCGTGGCGATGACGTTGTCGCCCTGCCCCGACTCACGCACGGCAAGAGCGTCGTTGGCGAGGAAGTCCAGCATCTCGGCGGTGATCGCCTCAGTGTCCGAGAGCAGCACCACGCGCTCCATCGCGTTGGCCAGCTCGCGGACGTTGCCGGGCCAGGGATAAGCGAGGAGCAGGTGCCGTGCGTCGGGCGTCAGCGCGCGCGGCGAGAGATCGTAGTCCGCGCAGGCACGGGCGAGGAAGTATTCGCCGAGCGCCAGGATGTCGCCGCCGCGAGCGCGCAGCGGCGGCAACTCCAGAGAGATGACGGCCAAGCGATGGTAGAGGTCGGCACGGAAGTTGCCGTCACTGACCGCGCGCTTGAGATCGACAGCCGTCGCTGCAATGAGGGCGACGTCAACCGGCTCAACTCGCGTGCTCCCGAGCCGGCGCACTGCACGGTCCTCGAGAACGCCCAGGAGCTTTCCCTGCAGCGCGACCGGCAGCAAGCCGATTTCATCAAGGAAGAGCGTGCCGCCATGAGCGGTCTGGAACAGGCCGGCCTTCGCCTGGCGCGCGTCGGTGAAAGCGCCACGCTCGTACCCAAACAGCTCCGCCTCGAGCAGGGTCTCGGGGATGGCCGCGCAGTTGATGTCGACGAAAGGGCCGTCGCGCCGGGGTCCCGTCTGATGGATAGAGCGGGCAAGCAGGCCCTTACCTGTGCCGGTTTCACCGAGGATCATAATGGGCGGGAGTCGCCGGCCGCCGGCCTGGCGGGCGAGGACTTGAGCTACCTGCGCACGTATCGCCCTGATCCGGTCGCTCTCGCCATGTAGCGCTGCCAGCGGCGAGGTCATGCCCCAACAATTGACCAGCCGTCCGCCCGGGTCAATAGCTGACCCTCCGCGCCTTCTTCTGACCAGCGAACCGCGCCGCCGGCCGTCTCAACGTCACGATTTTACGACTATTGGGGTTGGTACGGTTCTCGCCAGAGCACTCTCACAAAGAGGAGGACGCGGTGACGTCCGGCAGGAAGGCGATGTTCGTGATCGGACTCGGTCTGTACCTGGTGGGGTTCGGGATGCTTGCGGGGGTGGCGCTGGAACGGATGCGGTTTGATCACCGGCGCGCCGAGATACTTCTGCGCTACGACGAGGCGCTCCGCGAGTGGCACACGTTCCGGATAGAGCTGGAACGGGTCGCTGCTCGCCATTCAGAACACTAGGCTCGTCGATGGAGGAGGACTTGTGATGTCCTGCTGGAGTCGATGCGTCCGAATCGGTCTGATTCTCCTCGTGATCGCCGGCGCTCCTGTTGCGCCCGTCGTTCGCGGAGACCACGATGACGCCTTCCACGGGCGGGTGTTCACGGTGGAGAACGAGTCCGGTCGCGCGGCCACCATCAACATCGCCGGTTTTCCCGTCGTCGCTCGCACCAATCCGTTTTTTCTCGACCTGGGGATCAACGGACGGCGGTGCGTGACCTGCCACCAGCCCAACGAAAACATGACCGTGAGCGCGAGCGGTGTCCAGGCCCGCTTCGAGGCGACCCGCGGCACCGACCCGATCTTCCGGACGAACGATGGCTCGAATTCGCCCCGCGCCGATGTCTCCACTGTGGATGCGCGGCGCAGCGCGTACAGCATGCTCCTCGCCAAGGCGGTGATTCGCGTCGGCATCGCCATCCCCGCGAACGCCGAGTTCGAGCTCTACGCGGTCAGCGATCCGTACGGCTATGCCGGCCACAACGCGAACGGCAATGAGCTCTCTCTCTTTCGCCGACCCCTACCGGCGACGAACCTTGCCTTTCTCAGCACCGTCATGTGGGACGGGCGCGAGACCATCGAGAAAGGCTCGCCCTCGGCTATCCACTTCGACTTGGCCCATCAAGCGAATGGTGCGACCCAGGGTCACGCGCAGGCCCCGAAGCCGATCGACGACCTCACGCGGGAGGCGATCGTCGCGTACGAGTTGGGTAATTTCACCGCGCAGGTCTTCGACCGAAAGGCCGGCGCGCTGACCGGCGGCGGAGCGCAAGGCGGTCCCGAGGCGCTCTCGAAGCGCTCATTCACGTTCGGCGCGAATGATCCGCTGGGTTGCGATCCCAACGGTGCCAACTGCGATCCGGCTGTCGCGCAGTTCGATCCAATCGTGTTTACCGAATACGACGCATGGGCAAGCCTCTACGGCAAGGGCCACACTCCGAGGCGTGCAGCCGTGGCGCGGGGGCAGGCCCTGTTCAATACGCTCGCCATCCCGATCCGCGACGTGTCCGGCATCAACGACGACTTCGGCGTCGAGGTCATCGTCGGCACCTGCACCACGTGCCACGACACGCCCCACGCCGGCAATCACTCGGTGCCGACGCCGCTCGACATCGGGATCGCCGCTCCGCCCGTCTCGATCGCCAGAGGGGGCGACGGCGTCCACAACAAGTTCGGTCTGCCGGTCGGCGACATGCCCGTCTATGCGCTCAAGAAGATCGGCAGCCACGACTTGAAGTTCGTAACCGATCCAGGCCGGGCGCTCGTCTCCGGAAAATGGAAAGACATCGGTCGCTTCAAGGGACCGATCCTGCGCGGCCTTGCTGGGCGCGCGCCGTACTTCCACAATGGTTCGGCGGCATCCCTGATCGACGTCATCAACTTTTACGACGTGCGATTCAGCCTCGGGCTGACGGACCAGCAGAAGGCCGATCTCGTCGATTTCCTGAGGACGCTGTAGCGGGCAGTCATGCCTAGAAGGAAAGGAGGTATGCGATGAAGCGGCTCATGCTGATGCTGTACGGCATCGCGGCAGTGGTTGCCGTCCTCTATCCGGCGCTGAGCGAAGCGAAGCTCGCGGCGAATCATGACGAGACGCTGATTCGGGACGATCAATAGCGGAAGGGCCGTTCGGCGGAGACCCGGGTGGAGGTCGCTCCTCCACCCCCGCGGTCCGAAGGACACGTTGACGACTTCTTGGGGCTTGATTCCCAGAATGGCCTCCTCATAATCCTCATCGTGATCTTCGCGCAGGACGCGTTCCTGGTCGTCGTCTTGCCTCCCGACGGGCTCGGTGATCCTCTCACTCGCGCGAACCCGCGTCCGGAGTCGCGGGCATGAGCCCGGGCGATGCGGGCGAGCGCCTGATCGGCCGGCGGCTCCTGCGGCAGGAGGATCCCAGGCTTGTCACTGGGAGGGGAGCGTACGTGACGGACCTGGCGCTGCCCGGTTTGCTGCACATGGCGCTGCTGCGCAGCACTCACGCTCATGCGCTCATCGCGCGCGTGGATGTCGACCGCGCGCGTCAGGTGCCCCGGATCGTCGGCGTCTTCACCGCCGACGATATTCGTGACGTCGGCCCGCTGCCGGTGCTCGCGCACCCACCGGGCCAGCGCCAGACCAACTTCCCCGTGCTGCCTGCCGATCGGGTTCGCTACGTCGGACAGCCGCTCGCCGCCGTCGTTGCCGAGACCCAATACGTCGCCCAGGACGGCGTCGACGCCCTCGATGTGTCGTACGATCCCCTGCCGGTCGTCGCGGACGTCGCGCAGGCCACGTCGCCCGGTGCGCCCAGGCTCTACGACGACTGGCCGGACAACGTCGTCGTCGCACGGGAGATCGGCGGCGGCGATCCGGACACCGTGCTCGCAACGGCAGCGGCGGTCGTAGAGGCGCGCTTCACCACGCCGCGGCAAACGGCGGCGCCGATGGAAGGGCGCGCGGTCTGTGCGCGCTTCGACCGCGACACCGGCGAGCTGACCGTGTGGGCCTCGAGCCAGGCGCCGCACCTCTTCCGCACGGTGCTCGCCGGAGTGCTGCGCCTCGACGAGGAGCGCATCCGTGTGATCGTCCCCGACGTGGGCGGCGGCTTCGGGGTCAAGCTCCACTACTACCCGGAGGACGTGCTGGTGGCGGTCGCCGCGATGCGGCTCGGCCGGCCGGTGAAGTGGGTGGAGACGCGCACCGAGCACTTTGCCGCCACCGTGCACGCGCGCGAGCAGCGCGTGCACGCGCGGGCCGGATTCGACGCGCAGGGGACGTTGCTGGCCCTGCGCGTGCACGTGCAGGGCGACGTCGGCGCGCACCTGCACACCAAGGGCGCCGGGCCGATCTTCCTCGGCGGCGTGGTGCTGCCGAACGTGTACGCCGTCCGTCATTTCAAGGCGAAGCTGGAGGCCGTCGTCACCAACAAGGTGCCCTTCGGCGCGTATCGCGCGTTCGGCATGCAGCAGGCGGCGTTCGTCACCGAGCGACTGATGGACATCGCGGCCGCGCGCCTCGGGATCGACCCCGTCGAGATCCGCCGCCGCAACTACGTGCCGGCAGCCGCGTTCCCCTATCGCAGCGTCGCCAACCTCGTCTACGACAGCGGCGACTACGTCCGCGCGCTCGACGAGGCGCTGCACATCGCCGACTACACTGGACTGCGCGCGATGCAGGCGCGCGCGCGAGCGCAGGGCCGCCTCGTCGGTATCGGCGTCGCGAACTACGTCGAGGTCACCGGCATGGGCCCGACGAAGCTGATGGCCGCGATGGGCAACCGGCAGGGCGGCTACGAGAGCGCGACCGTGCGCGTCGAGCCCTCGGGGCGCGTCACCGTCGCGACCGGCATCATCGAGCTCGGCCAGGGCATTCGCTCGGCGCTCGCGCAGATCGCCGCCGACGTGCTGTCGCTCCCCTACGATCGCGTTGGCGTCGTGCTCGGCGACACCGCGCGCACGCCGTACTCGTGCTACGGCACGGCGGACAGCCGAGGCTCGGTCACCGGCGGGGCCGCGGTGCTCCAGGCCACTCGGGCCCTCAGGCAGAAGCTACTCCGTGTGGCGGCGCAGCTACTCGAGGCCGACGAGGCGGATCTCGAGGTCGCCGACGGCCAGTGTCGTGTGCGCGGCGCGCCCGGCCGCGGTCTTTCCTTCGGCGCGCTCGCCCAAGAGTCGCTCCGCGGACAGAAGCTGACCGACGGGATGGAGCCCGAGCTCGAGGCGCGGTTCACCTACAACCCGGAGAACTGGACGTTCCCCTACGGCGTGCACATCGCCGCGGTCGAGGTCACGCCTGATACCGGCGCGGTTCGGGTGCTCGGCTACTGGGTCGCGCACGACTGCGGCACGATGCTGAACCCGATGCTGGTGGACGGCCAGCTCCACGGCGGCCTCGCCCAGGGTATCGGCGGCGCGCTGAGCGAGGAGCTCCGCTACGACGAGGCGGGCCAGCTCCTGTCGCGCACCTTCATGGACTACGCGATCCCCACGGCCGAGACGATGCCGCCGATCACGATCGGTCACGTCGAGACGCCGTCACCGCATACGCCGGGCGGAATGAAGGGCATGGCCGAGGGCGGCACGATCGGCGCCCCCGCGACGATCGCAAACGCCGTCGCCGACGCGCTGGCGGGTGCCGGCGTCGACGCCGCGGCCGTCAGCTCCTACCCGCTCACCGCGTCGAAAATCTTCGCGCTCCTCCAGACCGCCCGCGTGAGTCGTGGCTGACGCGGCCGCGGCACGGCGCCGAGTCATCGCACTGGTTCTGTCGGGAATCTTTCCCGGCCTGGGCCAGTTCTACAACCGTCAGCCCGCGAAGGGCGCGATCGGCCTCGCCGCCGGAGCCGTGCTCAGCTGGCTGGCCGGCCGGGCCATCCCGGCCGACCCGCTCGCACTCGATCAGGCGGGATTCGTCCTCTTCGGTCCGTTGTGCGCGCTCCTCGTCGTGTGGACCTGGTCCATCATCGACGCATGGCGCGCCGCCGGCCGCTGAGCGCTGTCCGCGGGGCCCGCGACGGGACCCATGAGTTAGACTTGTCCAGACGTTGCAAGGCTCGAGCGGCTGCGCAAACCGCGCCGTGGAGGGAGACCGATGCCGAAGATCAAGCACATCGCGCTGTCGACTCAGGACGTCGAGAAGACCGCCAAGTTCTACATCGAGACATTCGGCATGAAGGAAGTCGGCAAGGTGAACGATCCCGGCACGCGCGGTGTCTTCCTCACCGACGGGGACATCAACCTCGCCATCCTCAACTTCAAGAACGACGCGGCGGCCGGCATCGAGCGCGGCAAGGGCTTCTCCGGCATCCACCATATCGGCTTTCAGGTCGAGAGCCTCGAGGCGATCGCGGAGCGGCTCACCGAGGCCGGATCGTGCCGCCGGCATGACGTCGAGCAGGCGCTCGGCGTCGGCACGAACACCGAGGGCAACGTCGAGGTGAAGTGGACCGGACCGGACGGCATCATGCTCGACGTGTCGAAGACGGGCTGGCTCGGCACGCCCACGTTCGGTCACTAGCCGCGCCCCGGCGCGAGCGCCCCTCGCGGCGCGCTCACGGTCCTCCATTTTGTGCCGTGCTATCGTGAGAGCGGCTGATGAGAGCTTCGGTGCGGTGGCGCGGAATCTTACGGACCGTGGCCTTCCACGCGGCCTTCGGCATCATCGTCCTGGCGGGCTCCTCTGACATCAGCCGCGGTGCCGAGCCCTCGATGGGGGCGTCGATCCTGCAGCAGCTGAAGAGCTTCGCGAACACGGGCAGCGCGCTCTACGTCGCCGCCCATCCCGACGACGAGAACACGCAGGTCATCACCTACCTGGCGCGCGGTCGCGGATACCGGACGGCGTATCTCTCGCTCACCCGCGGCGATGGCGGACAGAACCTGCTCGGACCGCAGCTCGGCGAAACCCTCGGCGTCGCGCGCACCCTGGAGCTCCTGGCCGCGCGCCGACTGGACGGCGGCCGCCAGTTCTTCACGCGCGCGAAGGATTTCGGTTACTCGAAGAACGCCGCGGAGACCATGAGCGTCTGGGACCGGCAGGCGGTCCTCGGCGACATCGTGCGCGTGATCCGCGAGTTCCGCCCGGACGTGATCATCACCCGGTTCTCGCCGAAACCCGCGCCCACTCACGGTCATCACACCGCGTCCGCCGTGCTCGCGGTCGAAGCATTCCGGCTCGCCGCCGATCCCGCGGCGTTTCCCGAGCAGCTGCGCGACCTCCGGCCGTGGCAGGCCCGGCGCATTGTCCACAATGTCGGCCAGGGCGTCACGGTGGCGAATCCGCCCGCTGGCGCGGCGGTCGCCGGCGCACCCGGGAACGTGCCGGATGGTCCCGGGGTCGTGAAGGTCGAGGTCGGCGGCCGCGATCCCGTGACGGGCGAATCCTTCGCGTCGATCGCCGCCCGCAGCCGGGCCATGCACAAGACGCAGG
>Ga0075425_100006705_pt1 | contig 12101 bp, 10 predicted proteins | sample SoiMethybrSBSTD4_FD_75300 | JGI IMG/M metagenome (GOLD analysis project Ga0075425, IMG submission 75300) | Bulk soil microbial communities from a Populus tree surrounding site in Tennessee, USA - Soil MetaG P. TD hybrid SBSTD4 | ecosystem: Environmental > Terrestrial > Soil > Tree plantation...
TGCTTGTAATAGCGTGCAATGTCGCGGAAAGGAGGGCGAAGATCGGGGTTGCGCTCCAGGACGTGGCGCATGAGCCGTCTTGGGGTAACGCAGGCTGGCGGCGTCTCGCCCGGAGAAAGCCGGATGTCGGGCAACACCGGCCCTCGCGCCGCCGCCGGCAGCACGCCGGCGACAAGGGCTGCGAGGACGGCACCCAACAGCCGCGCCGTTGGCGAAGGTCCTGGCGACATCACTGCGCAGTCCTCGCCCTGCTCTTCTTCAGCCCTCCGGGCAAAGCTCGAAGGCCTTGTCGAGGGCCTGGGCCTGGCTCGGATATTCGCCGGCAATGGCACCCTCCTTCGCGTAGGCAGCGATGAAGGCGTCGGCCTCGCGCTTCTCTGCGCCCTCATTGACGTCAAGCACGGTGTAGTTGACGACCTTGTCGACGATCGAGCGGATGATGAGTGCCTTTTGTCCGCCGTAGCTTGCCGTCCAGACGCGGCACTTCTGGCCAGCCGCCGCAGCTGGGGCGGTCTCGACCAGCGCCTTGGCAGCACCGGCAGCCGACGCCACTTTGAATTGCGGTTTCTCTGCTGCGGGTTTGTCAGCGGGGGACTTCTCGGCTGTGGGTCTGGATGGGGGGGGATATAGGGTGCCTGTTGCGGGCTTGAGCTTAGCTACCTCGCCTCGCGTGATATCGAGGCCGTTTCTGGCCGCGGGTTCGGCGGGTGGATTGTCGGCGACGAGTTTGTCGGCCTCGGTGGGCGGAGCATTGAGGACCTTGAAGCCCATTGGCGGCTCCTTGGCGGTCTCCTGCGCCCCGAGCCCCGCGCGCTGATCGCTCTCCTCGGCCTTGCCAGTTTGGATGGCGCGCTTGGCGAGTTGCTCGCCCGATGGCTGCTGCGCCCTGGCCTCGGTCAATCTGAGCTCGCGGCGCACCGCGGCGGCAAGTTCGGGCCGCGGGTCGGGTTTCTCACAAAACTCCACGAAGCGTTCGGCGATGCCGTCGAGCATGCGCGCGTAGCTGGTCGAGCCGGGGGCCCACTGTTGCACGAGGTCGGCGAACGTAATTGGTCGCGTGAAGCGGGATTGCCACTTGGTCAGTACGCCCCATTCCTGCACCTTGCGGGTGCGGTCGGCGACTGGATTGTCGAGTTTCTCGCCAGAATAGAGCAGGAGGTGTTCCAGATGCGCGCGCACACCGGTCGAAATGTCCTTGAAGCTCTCCCCGGACTCTCCGCCACCGGTGGCTCCCAGGCCTGCGAAGTTGTTCTGCGCCGCCCTGACGTCGCCGGAGCGATTGCCGCGCCGGTAGCTCAGCGAACCGGTCTCGAGGATCATTTGATAGAAGGCAAAATCCCAGCGCACGCCGAGCGTCTCGCCCTGGCGCATGTATTCGCTGGCCACGCTGTCGAAGCGTGGATGAAGTTCAGGGTTGCGGCTCCGTAGGTACTCCATCAGCCGGCCAGGCGTGGCGCATTCCGGCACCGGGTTTCGGGAGCTCGTCCTGATTTCGGGTAGCGTGGCCGCGCTTGCCAGATGAAAGGGTGCCGAGACGAATGCGAAGGCTAGAATTGCCGCAACACTGCGCTGCATGGGCCAACACCTCGATTTTCCCTACTTCCCGAGGCGCGTACCCGCCCGCGCATACGGGAAATCTCTTTTGGTTAGGGGTTTAACGTTAACGGCCTGTAAACGCGAAGCACGTGCGCGCATCGCAGCGAAGGCAGTGTGTTGTTCCCTTTCGCCGTCCCCGTGGCAACACCCGCTGGCGCCGCCGTCGCTGATAACCCCCGTGGCTGGCGCTCATTTTCCAATGAGTCGCGCAACCGCAGGCTTTACTGTGCACCACAACTTGAGGCGCAAGTTGGGGCGATCCGTGGCGTTGCTGTGGCAGCGGTCGGGGCGCGCCCAAGCGGTCGGATCGCGGGGGGGTGGGCTGTGGGCGGCACAGCCGGCAGCACAGGTGGCGGTCTTTAGCTGCTGGACATCAGATGGAAAAGCTTGTGCCGCAGCCGCACGAGGCGGTGGCGTTGGGATTGTGGACCCTGAAGGAGGAGCCAATGAGGTCGTCGACGAAGTCGATCTCGGAACCGGCGAGATATTGCAGCGAAACGGGGTCGACCAAGACGCGCGCACCGACGCGCTCGATCACGAGATCGTCCGGTTCGCACGCGCGAACGAGGTCGAACTTGTAGGAGAAGCCGGAACAGCCGCCGCCCTCCACGCTCACGCGCAGAAGGGGGGTGCTGGGTTGACCCGCGGCGATCTCGGCGATGCGCTTGGCGGCGCGCTCTGATAGGCTCACCGCCTCGGGCTCGGATTGTGCTGACTGGCTCATGACCCCATCGGTTTTGCTGTCGGTTTCGCTGCGTCTGCAACGCGAGGCCGCTTTGGGTTAAGGTCCGGGCCCGGTGATGCGATGCCTACGGCTAAGATAAGATCGCGGCCGGTCTTGTCAAACGCGGTGTTTTCAATGGCAATTGGCAGGCAAACGCCGCCCCCGGGCGCCCGCGAGGCCCAATCGCGGCGCGAGCGACCGCTTGCGAGCTACGCGGCGGTGGCTGAGGCTAGCGCCGGCAGGCTCCACTCCGAGCCCGCCTGCCCCATGCGCACACCCTTTCAACGCGACCGGGACCGCATCGTGCACGCCACCGCCTTCCGACGCCTCACCTACAAGACGCAGGTGTTCGTATTCCATGAGGGGGACCACTATCGAACACGCCTCACGCATAGCCTGGAGGTGGCGCAGATCGCCCGGGCCATGGCTCGCATGCTCGAGCTCGATGAGGATTTGGCCGAGGCGCTCGCTCTGGCCCACGATCTGGGCCACCCGCCCTTTGGCCACGCCGGCGAGCGGGCGTTGGCGGCGGCAACCGCATCCTTTGGTGGATTTGACCACAACGCACAGAGCCTACGGGTGGTGACACGGCTCGAGCGCAAGTATGCAAGCTTCGATGGACTTAACCTGTGTTATGAGACGCTGGAAGGCCTGGCCAAGCACAACGGGCCGGTTCTGAGGCGTGGTGGGCCGATCAGCGTGCTGCAGCGCGAAATCGAGGCGACCGGACTCAGCCAATGGCTTCACCTTGCACAGCTTGCGCCGGCGGAGGCCCAGTGCGCGGCGCTCGCCGATGATATCGCCTACAACGCCCATGATCTCGACGACGGCCTAAGAGCCGGGCTCATCAGGCTTGAGGATCTCGCCGCTGTGCCGTTGGCGGGAGGTTTCGTGGCGACCCTCCCGCGCGCCGCGCTCGACCAGCAGCGCGCCATCTACGAGGTCCATCGGCGCATCATCTCTGCGCTGATTGAGGATGCGGTGTGCGAGTCGCGCGAGCGGCTGGCTGGACTGGCCGAGTGGAGCCTTGCGGGCGTGCGCGGGGCTTCCATGCCGGTGATCGCCCATTCGCAGGCGCGCGGTATCGAGGCGCAGGGCCTTAAGAATTTCCTGTTCGCCAATGTCTATCGGCATCCGCGCGTGATGGCAGTGATGGCCGATGCCGAGCAGGTCGTGCGCGACCTGTTCGAACGCTACATGGCAAACCCCGCCGAGCTGCCGGGATCGTGGCGCGCGGCCGCCGAGGCCGACGGGCCAAGTCCGCGCGCAGCGGTGGTTGCCGACTTTGTAGCTGGCATGACGGACCGCTATGCCCTGGGCGAGCATCGCCGCCTGTTTGACGCTACCCCGGACTTGCGATAGCTGCGGGCACCGGCTCGAGGAGATTGCGACAATCGATGGACGTCTACGCGCTCGTGCACGGCCGCATTCTTGACGCGCTCAAGGCGCTTCAGGCGGAAGGCGCACTGCCGCCCGGGCTCGACTTTAGCAGCATCGAGGTCCTGCCACCACGCGATGCGGCCCACGGCGATCTTGCGTGCAACGCCGCATTGGTGCTGGCCAAGCGGGCCAACATGAAGCCGCGCGCCATCGCCGAGCTCGCGGCGGACAAGCTGCGAGCCGATCCCGATCTGGGAAAGCTCGATGTGGCGGGGGCTGGCTTTCTCAATCTCACCTTCCGCCCGGCGTTCTGGCAGCGGATCGTATCTGCCATCTTGCAAGAAAAAGGTGCGTACGCTGGCACCAACATCGGCCGCCGTGAGAAAGTCAATGTCGAGTACGTGTCGGCCAATCCCACCGGCCCCATGCACGTCGGCCACGGCCGGGGCGCCGTGTTCGGCGATGCGCTCGCCAATCTGCTGGCATTCGTCGGCTACGAGGTGACGCGCGAATATTATGTCAATGACGCTGGGGCGCAGGTGGACGCGCTCGCCCGCTCGGCGTTCCTGCGCTACCGCGAGGCCCTGGGCGAGGACATCGGGGAGATTCCCGCAGGCCTTTATCCGGGCGACTATCTGCGCTCGGTCGGCCGCGCCCTGGTGCAGGAGTATGGACCCTCCCTCCTCAACCTCCCGGATGAGCGCCGACTGCCGCTGCTGCGCGAGGCGGCAGTGGGGGCAATGCTGGCCATGATCAAAGAGGACCTCGCCGCGCTCAATATCAAGCACGACGTGATCTTCTCCGAGCGCTCGCTCACCCAGGGCGGGGACGAGGTGGCTGAAACGATCGCGGAGTTGCGCCGGAAGGGTCTGGTGTTCCAGGGGCGATTGGAAAAGCCCAAGGGGCACGCCGACCCCGATTGGGAGGATCGCGAACAAACGCTCTTTCGGTCGACTGCGTTCGGCGACGATGTCGATCGCCCGCTCATGAAATCCGACGGCAGCTACACCTACTTCGCCGCCGACATGGCCTACCATCGCAACAAGCTGTCGCGGGGTTTTCGCCATCTGATCAATGTGTTCGGCGCCGACCATGCCGGCTATCTGACGCGCGTCAAGGCGGCCGTTGCGGCGCTGTCGGACGGCAAGGCCGATCTCGACATTAAGGTGTGCCAGCTGGTCCGCCTGTTTCGCGCCAGTGAGCCCGTGCGCATGTCCAAGCGGGCGGGCACGTTTGTGACCCTACGCGATGTGGTCGATGAGGTCGGTCGCGATCCCGTGCGCTTCATGATGCTCTACCGCAAGAACGATGCGCCCCTCGACTTCGACCTCGCCAAGGTTGTCGAGCAGTCCAAGGACAACCCGGTGTTCTATGTTCAATATGCGCACGCCCGGGCCAAGTCAGTGTTCCGCAACGTGCGCGAGGTGTTTCCCAATTTGAGCGAGCAGGCACCCGAAGTCACCGGTGCGGACCTGTCTCGGTTGCACGATCCTGGCGAGATCGAGCTCATCAAGGCGCTCGCCGCCTTTCCACACCTCGTTGAGGGCGCCGCACGCGCCCACGAACCGCATCGGCTTGCCTTCTATCTCTATGATTTGGCTTCAGCTTTCCACACCCAATGGACGAAAGGCAATGAATCGCCACATTTGCGCTTTATCCAAGCGCATGACGGGGAACTGACAGCGGCACGCCTTGCGCTCGTTCGCGCCAATGCACAGGTTTTGGCCGCGGGCTTAGCGATTATTGGCGTACACGCCCCCGAGGAGATGCGATAAAGTCGCGATTCGACGGCGCGTGCTCGGGGTACGAGATAGGGGATTTCGGACATGTCTCGGAGCAGTCCGATCGGGCAGGGGGGAATGAGGGCGGCGGCACGTCGTCCGCTGTCGGACGACCTGCCGACACAGCCGGTGACGCAACCCTCGCCGCATTGGCCGCCGCCTTATGGTGAGGCGCCGGGCCAGCGCGCCCAACAGCAACCAGGTTACGGGGCGCCCTCGGCGCCGGGTTACCTGTTTCCGCAGGGACCTGCCGAAGGCGATGGGGGCGCCGGCTTTCCCCCGCAAGCAGCGCAGCACCGCTTTCCGCCGGCTGGCGAAGGTGCTGCCAACTTTGGCTATCCGCCGCAAGGCACCGATGCTCCGCCCTATGGCTTCCCGCAGGCGTCAGCCCAGCCGCAGGCGCCTGGCGGACCGCCTTGGGGTCAGCAAGGCGATGCACGCGGGTTCGATCTTGGCAACTACATGTCGGCGTCGGGGCAGGGGTACGGTGCGGATGGCGGCCATTTTGATCCGCCGCCCTTTGCCGCAGCTCCACACGGCTACGGCGAACCGGATGCCGAGTTCGACGAGCACATGCCAGAGGACGAGGAGGAACCCCGTCGCGGTCGTCGCGGGCTCATGATTGTCGCCGCTCTGGTGGGAGCTATCGGCTTGGGCGGTGGCATGGCCTACGCCTACAAGACGTTCTTCCCCGCGCGGTCGGGACCTGCTCCGCTCATCAAAGATACGCAGGGTCCGGTCAAGTCCAAGCCCGAATTTGCCGACGGCAGAGGCTTTCCACATACGGACAAGAAGCTGTTGAACAGGCTCGGTGATGAAACGGGGCCGCAAGGCGCTGCCGCGGGGCAGCCAAGTTCGGCCGATCCCCAGGACGACCGCGTCGGCGATGATCCCAACGCACCGCGTAAGGTCAGGCTCATCCCCATCGCACCCAACGGCGGGCAGCCGCCCGCGCAGGTGGTGACGACCACAGCGCCGCCCGCGCCGCCGAGCGCACCGACGATGGCCCTGCCCCCAGGTGTGACCATCGACAACCTTGGCCCCCCACGGCAACAACCGCCATCGGCCGCACGCGCCCAACTCCCACCGCCTGTTGCAGCGGTACCGGCAAGGCCTGCGCCACAGCCGCCGGTGCGGATTGCGTCTGCTGCGAACATGCCGCCGCCGGCCGAGGCCGAGCCGGTGGCGCCGGTAAAGAAGGTGCCCGCAGCCAAGCCTGCGGCATCGAAGAGCCCGGTGCCGAAGACAAGAGAGGCGTCGGCGACGCCATCCGCCCCGGCGGCATCTGGAGCCGGCTACGTTGCGGTGCTGTCCTCGCAGAAGAGCCGAATGGATGCCCTCAAGATCTTCGCCAACATGCAGGAGAAGTATGGCGAGGTGCTCTCCAGCCGGACGCCGGACGTGCAGGAGGCCAACCTCGGGGAGAAGGGCGTTTGGTATCGGCTGGTGGTGGGACCGCCTGGATCGCGGGACGCTGCCGCAAGCCTGTGCACTCAGCTCAAGGCTGCCGGCTACAGCGGCTGCTGGGTGACGGCCTACTGAGCCGCACCGAAACTTGCTTCGTTGGGTGTGAATGGCGCATTGCACGCCCGAGGTTACGCGGCGCGAGGTGGCGGCCGGGCTCGCCACGGCTGGCGCAACTGCGGCGCTTAGCTACAATTGTCCTTGCTGCCAACCGCATAGCAACCAACCTCAAGGCCGCAAGGGTAATGCTCGCATGCTCTCTGCCTTTATCACTGGCCTTGAGGGGCCCGAGCTTACCCCGCGCGAGGCCGCCGTTCTGCGCGAGGCACGCCCATGTGGCGTCATCCTGTTCGCGCGCAATGCTGTCGATCCCGCCCAGGTGCGCCGTCTAACTGAGGCGGCGAGCGCCGCAGTAGGAGAAGAGATTCTCGTGCTCGTCGACCAGGAGGGTGGGCGCGTGCAGCGGCTGCGGCCGCCGCAATGGCGCGCCCTGCCGGCCGCCGCTGCCTACATGAGGGCTTTTGCAAGCGATCCGGGTCGCGCGGCCCATGCGGCGCGCGCATCGGCCCGGTTGACGGCGGCCGACCTGCGCGCGGTCGGCATCAACACCAACTGTGCGCCACTGCTGGATGTGCCGGCGCCCGGCTGCCACGCCGTGATCGGCGACCGCGCCTACGGCGACCACGTGGAGGAAGTGGCGGCGCTCGGCGCGGCAGTGGCGGCGGGGCTGATGGCGGGCGGCGTGCTTCCCGTCATGAAGCACATTCCGGGGCACGGACGTGCCACGGCCGACAGCCACTTCGACTTGCCCGTCGTCAGCGCGTCTCGCGAGGCGTTGGAAGCGGTTGATTTCGTGCCGTTCCGGAAGCTTGCGGCATTGCCCGCCGCCATGAGCGCGCACGTCGTTTTCACCGCCTACGATGCCGACCTGCCGGCCAGCGTCTCAAAGCGGGTGACGGAGGAAGTCATCCGCAGCAGCATTGGCTTTGATGGTCTGCTCATGAGCGATGACCTCGCCATGAAGGCGTTGAGCGGCGGCGTTGCCGACAAGGCCGCGGCCGTGATCGCTGCCGGCTGCGATGTGGTGTTGGCGTGCAACGGCGGCTTGGAGGAGACCGAGGCCGTCGCCAGCGTTGCGCCCAAGCTTGCGGGGCGGGCGCTGCAACGCTTCGAGCGGGCGCGCGCCGTGTTTGGGCAACAGCAGCCCTTTGAGGTTGCCGAGGCAGAGGCGTGCCTCGCCGAGGTGCTGCACCTGGCGGCCTGAATCAGTGTAATCTGATGCACAGGTTTTCCATCGCAGCGCGAGACGGAAATCGCATGCCCGAAGCTGATGCATCCGCGCCCGAGACGCCATCCGACCCGGTGACCCCGCAGGTCCCGCCGGTGGAGTTTGAGGCGTGGGAGGCCGCAGAGGAGGCCGTGGGCACGGAAGATGCCCTGGTGGTGAGCCTCGACGGTTTCGAGGGTCCGCTGGATGTGCTGCTGGCTTTGGCGCGAACGCAGAAGGTCGACCTCGCCAAAATCTCGGTGCTGGCGCTCGCGGATCAGTACCTGCTTTTCATCGCCGAGGCGCGCAAGCTGCGACTTGAGCTTGCCGCCGACTACCTGGTTATGGCGGCCTGGCTCGCCTACCTCAAATCGCGCTTGCTGCTTCCGCGCGAGGCGGCGATCGAAGGTCAGCCAAGCGGCGAAGAGTTGGCTGCGCGGTTGGCGTTTCGGCTCAAGCGGCTGGAGGCAATGCGCAACGCTGCGGCGAGCCTGATGACCCGAAAACGCCTCGGTCGCGACATTTTCGCGCGCGGCATGCCCGAGGGCATGCGCACCATCCGGGTGCGGCAGTATACAGCTGCCATCTACGATCTGCTCAAGGCCTACGCCGAGCAGCGGCGCCGTACGGCCAAACGCGTGCACGTCGTGCACAAGCGGACGGTGTGGTCCATCAAGGAGGCCCGGCAACGGCTCGAGGCGATGATTGGCGAATGGACGGGGGAGTGGCTGGCCCTGTCGCACTATTTCGAGCAGTACTTGAGGAGCCCTGACATCGCGCGCACCGCAGTGGCAAGCTCGTTCGGGGCCACGCTGGAAATGGCGCGGGAAGGCTTGGTGGAAATATCACAGGCGGAGCCCTTCGCGCCCATTTATGTGCGCAAGCGCGAGGATGGCGCGGCATGGCAGCGTATCGGGTGAGGTGAGCGTCGGAGCTGGAGACTGCAGAAAAAGAAGGGAACAGAGATGGTTCCGCCGAAGCTCACCGTGGTCCCGCACAGGACCGAGCCGGAGGAGGCCGCCGTCGGTGAGCTTGCAGCGGATGCGAGCGAAGTGCTGGCGCACGAGGGCTGGCGCGGGCTGCCGCCCAACGTTGGTCGGCTACCCTCAGCCGATCGCCGCAACCAGCTACGCATCCTGGAGGCGCTGCTGTTTGCGGCGTCAGAACCTTTGGCGGAGCAGTTTCTGCGCGGTCACTTGGGTGCGGATGATGACGTCGCCGCGTTGCTCGAGGAGCTCAAGGGCTTTTACGCAAGCCGCGGCATCAACCTCGTCAAGGTGGCGGGGAAATGGGCATTTCGCACGGCGGAGGATCTCTCCTACCTCCTGGAGCGCAACGCTGTCGAGCAGCGGCGATTATCGAAGGCGGCCATGGAGACGCTGGCCATCATCGCCTACCATCAGCCCGTTACGCGCGCCGAAATCGAGGAGATCCGCGGTGTTGCGGCATCTGCCGGCACGCTCGACGTACTGATGGAGATCGGCTGGGTTCGCCCGCGCGGTCGCCGTCGCGCGCCAGGAAGGCCAATCACCTATGGCACCACCGAGCAGTTCCTCGATCACTTCGGCCTTGATGCCATCAAGGACCTCCCGGGGCTTGCAGAGCTGAAGGGCGCAGGCCTGCTAGACAGCAATTTGCCGCCCAACTTCACGGTTCCCGAGCCCACCGACCTCGCCGCGCTAATGCCCGACGAACTGCCCCTTGATGCCAGCGATGAGGGAAGCGACGAACCCCTGCCGCCGCTTGGCGAGGATGAGGCGTGATCGTCGGCATCCCCTCTAGGCGCGCATTGCAGGCTCTGCCGAGATTGGGTCGCGACCACTGCGACCACAACTGAACGGTGGGCGTGCGCCGGTCTTGGTATGGTCCCTGGATCCCTCAAGGCAAGTGAGGCAGCCGATCGCCCAGTTTCTGATCACCGGCCCCGCAGATGCTGGCGTGCGTTTTCTTTGCGCGCATGGCGCCGGCGCGGGCATGGAGACGCCATTTCTCAAGACGATCGCGGGGCTGTTGGCGGAGCGGGGTGTCACCACCTACCGGTTCGAATTTGGGTATATGGCGGCACGACGGCAGGGCGCGCGAAGGCCGCCCCCCAGGGCCGAGCGCCTCACGGATGAATATCGCGCTGCCGTGGCGGCATTGCCGGCGGGTGTGCCGCTCATTATCGGCGGCAAGTCGATGGGCGGTCGCGTCGCCAGCCTCGTCGCCGACGCGCTCTATCAGGAGCGGCGCATCGTCGGTCTCGCGTGTCTTGGCTACCCGTTTCATCCACCAAACAGGCCGGAGCAGCTGCGCACGGCGCACCTCTTGGCGCTGCGCTGTCCGGCGCTGATCGCACAAGGCGAGCGCGATCCCTTCGGGGCTCGCGCGGAAGTGGAGAGCTATGGGCTATCGCCGGCGATCCAAGCGCATTGGGTAGGCGACGGCGACCACGACCTCGCGCCGCGCGGTGGATCGGGGTTCACGCGCAAGGGCAACCTCGCCTACGCCGCCGACGCGATCGCCGACTTTGCGAAACGGGCGATCGAGCGCGCGACCGGCCGCACTTGAGGCTGGGGCAATTCCGAAATGTCTGCGATTTTAGCCCTCACTCGGTCAGGCCGGCACTGCCTGTGCCCTGGGCAGGCGCTGCGGCAGCATCAGGACCGCGCCGAGAATGATCGCGGCGGACACGGCCAGGATGCGGAAGAGCGCGTCGAAGCCCCAATTTTCGTAAACGAAGGCGATGAGGGGCAGGGCAGCTGCCAATACGGTAAAGCTCACAACGTAGCGCACGCCGTAGATCCGCGCCCGCCACTTGCCCTCGGCGAGGCGGCCGATCATGTAGTCATTGATCGGGATCTGGCCGAAAGCGGCGAGCATGAAGGCCATGGCGCATGCCAACGCAGTCCAGTCGGTGAGCCCGGGCATAATGGCGAAGAAAACCACCTGCGCCGCGGCCGCGGCGATGAAGACGGTGCGTGGTCCCAACCGGTCGAGGCAATGCCCGACGACAAGTTGTCCCATGGAGCCCAGCGCGAAAACCAGGAACGCCAGTCCGCCGAGCGCGGTCGGCGAGACGCTGATACCGGAGAGGCGTTCGTCGAAGATTTTTGGTAGGGCAAAGGTGGTCGACTGGAAGACGATGCTAGAGACCGCCGTGGTGAGAAACACGATCGCTGACACACGCATGAGCAGCGCCTTCAGCTGCGTCGGCGTGTCGCGCGGCGTGGGGTTCACCACGGTCTTGGCGCGGGGTGTGATGATCTCGTGCCATGTCAAGGCGGTGTAGAGAACGCCGACCACGATGGAGGCCACGCCGGGCACGAGGAAGGCCATGCGCCAGCCGCCGTGGTCGATGAAGTAACCGGTGATCAGGGCGGCACTGGCGACGCCGAGGTTGCCCCATACGCCGTTGACGGCGATGCGCATCCCTGTGTTCTTCCATTTCTCGACGACGATGGCGAGGCCAACGGGATGATATATGGCGGCGAATGCGCCGATCACGAACAGGCCGAGCCCGATCTCAAATGGTGTGCGCGAGAACGAGGTGGCGATCGATGCAACGCCGATGCCCATGAAAAACGTCGCCATCATGCCCTCGCGGCTCCACTTATCGGCGAACCAACCTGCGGGCAACGCGAAGAGGCCGAAGGCGAAGAATCCGGGCGTGGCATATTTGAGCAACTCGGCATATCCAAGGCCCCACTCGCGATGGAGCGCCAGCGCCGCGACCGTAGCGAAGATCAACATAAACAGGTGGTCGAGGAAGTGGCCGATGTTGAGCAACAGGAAGTGCAGGCGCTCACGCATGGATTGCTCCTTGGACCGGGCCTTGGGTTTGGGGTGCCCGCGTCGAGCGAACCTATCGTCTTGGCTCGGGTGCCGGAACCCTGCGGGCGACAGGGCA
>Ga0075425_100006706_pt1 | contig 12100 bp, 13 predicted proteins | sample SoiMethybrSBSTD4_FD_75300 | JGI IMG/M metagenome (GOLD analysis project Ga0075425, IMG submission 75300) | Bulk soil microbial communities from a Populus tree surrounding site in Tennessee, USA - Soil MetaG P. TD hybrid SBSTD4 | ecosystem: Environmental > Terrestrial > Soil > Tree plantation...
GTGCCGTTTCCGTTGGAAACAAAGCCGGTCACCAATCCTGCGGCGCGCGCTTCCTTGAAGACGGCGATGGCCCATTCACTCGTGATCAGCGGCTCGTTATACGTACTGACGATGACTCTACCTCCCTGGCGCAAGGCGTCATGAAGAAGTTCTGCGGGCGTGACGCGCATCGGGCCGGCAACAGCAGCGGGGTCGCGCAAGGCTTGCGAGGTGACCCAATTCTGGCAATAGCCGCAGTGCAGATCACAGCCGAGCATGCCGAAGCTGTACGCTAGTGCCCCTGGATGAGCATGGAAGAAGGGTTTTTTTTCTATCGGGTCGCATTGGATGCAGCCGACATAGCCCCAGGGCACAAGCAGCGTTCCACTGCGGTTGTAGCGAACCTTGCAAACTCCAGGCTGGCCGTTTGGGATCTTGCAACAGTGCCCGCAGGCAAAACACCGCACCCAGTTGCGGTCGAGTTTTTCGTACAGTTCACCCTCGCGAACGTTTTCATGAATGATTTCGCGCAGTGTATTCATATGTGCCAACGGCAGTGCCGAGACAAACCTCAGCTGCTTGCTTTTTGATACTTGTCGGGCTGAAATTTACCGCCATCAACGTAATTCTTGTTGGTCTCGATATACGCGTGCCATTTCTCCGGGAGATCATCCAGCGCGAAAATTGCCGTCACCGGACAGACCGGAACACAGGCCCCGCAGTCAATGCACTCAGTTGGATCGATGTACAGCTGAGGCACTTCATCGAACGTCAGGCGCCCGTCTTCATAAGTGCGGCCTTTTGCCGGATGGATACAATCCACCGGGCACACATCTGCACAGGAAGTGTCTTTCGTCCCGAGACAGGGCTCAGCAATGATGTAGGCCACCGCTCACCTCCTGGGGCGTCTGCGTCACTCTTTCTGAGCGAACGAGCAGACCTTGGGCTTCGCCAGGCGAACAAAGTCGTCGTACCGAATGCGAATCGCGTCGCGGTGCGTCCCGGCATTGAAGACAATCGACTGATCGGCGGCCAGCGACTCATCAACGTACACAGGCAAATTGTAAAGAGACCCTAAAGGCGGCATGGCGCCCAATTCGCAGTCGGGGAAGAGACTGCTGAACTCCTGCTCGGTAGCTAGTCGCACAGACCTTCCCAATTCGGCAGCCAGCTTGTCGAGCCTCACGTGATTCGGCGCGGGTAGGACGGCTAGAATCATTTCTTCGCCGGTCCACAGAACAACTGTTTTGGCAAGTTCTTTCCCAGAGATCTGCATGGTAGCGGCTGCGCCCTGCGCCGTGTAGGCAGAGGTGTGCGTCAGTACCGAGTAAGCGATCTGTTTTTCGTCAAGGAAATTCTTCAGACGTATGGATATGCTCATGGGCGTACTCCTTTCGCCCTGCGCATTGACACGATTATCGCGCTGCACACCGCAAAAAGAAATATGTATGCGGTCTCTCCAGAGCTGAGAGCAGGCTGTGGAAACAAACAAGCCATCGAACGACTTAGCCCCCAAGTCAACGCCAAAGCCAAGCCAAAGAAGGCGAACAAGCAAGCCTCGGATGATCTGAAGAGCCCTGCTGCGTTTCCTGGCGGATGAAGCGGCGTTCTGATCAATCCAGCTTTAACGTCAGTAGGTGCGGAACCACGCGTCGCGGCCAGCCCTGCAAGCGGACGCGTGACCATTCTTCTTTCTGCCCAAGCTGGGTCACTTTGCCACTACAATTCTTCGATCATCCATTGCCATCCTGCTCGGTGAGAAAGCTACCATCGAGTTCTTTGTACCAACGCCCTTTGATCCAGAAGTCTGCGAAGCCTTCGCCTTCGTAGGCGTATCTTAAGATCGTGTCGCCCACGTTCAACCCGAATTGCGGCATCGGATTGGTGATCGTGACGATTTCCGGCTTGTAAACTACGCTCAATTTCAACAAGCCGCTCACGATTGCACCGCGCGCCAGGTCGCCGATCTTGTTTCGTTTCGCTGTCCACGTATCGTAAATCGAAGTGGGCTGCTCGAGCTTGAAGCGTTTCACCGTCCAGTTTTCCTCCGACGTTGCCGGGAGCATAGGAGGTGTCGGCATCGAAATTCCATGATCTTGAGCGCCCAAGTTTGCAGTTAGCAACGGGGCCAGAAGAAGCTGGAGGATAATCAGAACCCGAAGGATTTTGGATTTATCGTTAACCAGTACGATACAAGTCCATTGTTTACCTGTATTGGTGCGTTTCAACCCTTTGACCAGCTTATCTACATTCTAAAGCGGCAGCGCTCGAATTGTGTTGAGCCCCGTAGAGCCAAGCGCAAAGGGATCATATCGGTGGATCTGCCAGAACCGCGCTTGGCCATGTCCAGTCTGTGGGTCGAAGCTGAGCCAGACTCTGTCCCCAGCGTCGGGCACATAGGACTGCGCCATTACAAAGCCTCTTTGCCAGCAGGTTTGCCGAAATCCGCCTCGTCATGCAAATTCTCACGAGTAATCCCCTTCACAAGCTCGGTCAGATCATATTCCTTGCGCTGTGCTGGCTCGATGACGATGCGCCCGGACTCTTCGCGCATGTCAACGGCCTCGTCTAAATTCAGATGGGTCGCCTCCATAATGGCAGTGGGAATTCGCACCGAGGCGCTATTGCCCCATTTCTTTACCGCCGTCCTCACATCGTCATTACTCCCTGTATCTAATAGCAGGTAGTTTCTCTTTTCCCGATCGTTTGCCGCCTACTGAGCTTGCAATTGAACTACACAGTTCGTATAATTCAACTGATGAGTTGACGATGGCTAAAACGCAAACAAAAGAGAGTATCGTCGTGTCCGCTTTGCGGGCACGCACTAACTTTGGCAAGCTCCTACAACGAGTCGAGAACGAGCGTCGCTCATTGGTTATTGAGAAGCGCGGGACGCCCCGCGCAATCCTGCTTAGTATCCGTGACTATGTACGGCTTGCGGCTCCGGAGCCCGAGGTTCTTACCATCATCGGCGAAGAATCGAAGACGAAAGGGACAGACGCTTTCAATTCGCAGCGGATTGACAACATCATTAGGGCTGCGCGTCACCGTAAGACGAAGCGCAAATGATTCCGCTCCGGCTCGTGGTTGACACGAACATTGTCGTGTCAGCGGCACTTAAGCCCGATGGGCTGCAACGAACTGTTCTTCTGCTCGCAATCACCAAGCCGGCGCGGCTCTATGTCTCTGACGTCATTCTCACTGAATATCGGGACGTATTGTCACGTCCAGAATTACAAATTCGAAAGGGACCTCGGCAGCAGCTATTCGATTTAATTAGAAAGCGAGCTCATCTCATAGATGCCGTGCAGACAGTTCAAATAACGCACGATCCAGAGGACAATATCTTTATCGAATGTGCCGATGCTGCCCGTGCCGACTACCTGGTGACTGGGAACGTGCGGCACTTTCCAAGGTTCTGGAAGAATACCAAGGTCGTCACTTCTCGCGAGTTCCTCAGCCTAGTGGCGCCGCATCTTGTCGGCTAGAAACACGGACAGAAGCGACGAAGAGGCTGAGCATCGAAGCATCGTAAGCTCCAAGAGTTTTTGGGAGCAACTTTGGAGCAACCTAAGAAGGCCTTCAACCAGATAAGCGCAACCGAAGCAATGACTTAGATTGAATTTATGCCTGCTATGCAAGCAGGGGGTCAGGATTCGAGCCCCCTCACGTCCACCAACTCTTCACTGATTGCAAAGAACTTGTTCGTTTCCCCTCCTTGAAGCGGCCGATTTTACGATGCTAAGGGATCGCGCGCGCAATGATGCTTCGTGTGCTCATGTTTCATCCCCGGCCTTGCCTTAGCCCATCCATGCGCGGCAGGGAGCCGCATGAAAAGCAATGCCTTCATGGCGAGGAGAGGCGCCTGTCCGACCGCGCCGTCAAAGGCGCCGGTGTATTGCGTTTATTGGAGCGAAGCGAAACCCTTGACGGAAGGAGCGGACGGATCAGGCGCAGGGTTTTGGCAGGAAGGGCAGAGGGCGCCCAGACAGGTAGAAAGAAAGAGGGGTGTTTCCGGAGCAGGTTGCTGCTCAGGGATGGCGAGGAATTCAATGTTGTGCATCTGCGGGAGGTCGCTTCTTGGGCAACGCCGCCATTTACGACGGATGCGAACGAACTGAAGAGGTGGGGAAACCGGCTCGACGTGAACATCCAAATCCGGTCCGGTCAAGCTGCTCCGAACACGAAGGAACCATTGTCGACAGCAACGGCGCGAGCGCACACAGTGACCACAAAGCGGTCCGGATTCGCCGTCATCTGATCTTCTGGACGATCTGACTCGACAGTCGCATTCGCCAACGACCGGCGCGATGTTGGCCATGCGTGGCATCCTCCGCGTGGTGCCAAAGGTAATGGACGTGCGGCGAAACGGCCTACTTAGCCCTTTGGACTGCATTTCAACCGGTATCAATTCGTGCCCTTAACATCAGCTGCCTGGTTGCCAGAAGCATTTCATGCTGTTGCCTGCTGTTCCCTCGGCCGTCCCGCATCTCCCGCCGCTTCGGGCTGATACAGCACCTTGGCGATTTTCAGCCGCCGCCATCCTCCAGGCGTCGGACATTCGACTACGTCGCCGTCGCGGTATCCGAGTACCGCCGTGGCAATAGGCGCGAGAATAGAGATGTTGCCCTGCGCGATGTCGGCATCCGGTGGGAAGACCAGTTTGTATGTCGACTCAACGCCAGTGTTGAGATCTCGCACCAGGATATGAGAGTGCATGGTGACAGCATCGGACGATATCTCGTGCGGCGGCACGATCTCCGCGCGATCCAGTTCCTTAGCCAGCATTTCAAGGTTCTCCTGGTCACGCGTACTCGTCTTGCTGCGTGCCTCGATCAGTCTCTCCAGTTTCTCTTTGTCCGGCTGCGTTATTTGTATGACTTTCTTGTTCATCTTGAATCTCCGGTACCTCTATATCTGATGGCGGGCTCGGTTCGCTGGCGTGTTGCGCGACCACCGCCTTCTCAAAGCCGGTCGATTTACCTGTGCGTGTTTCATTGACACGACATTCCATATCGGAAGCATTCATGTCTGTTGGACCAGCCTAATCCGATCGTGACTGGACGAAACCAGTTCCGCAGTAGGCTCCTGCGGTTAGTCAATGATCCGGCGTTTGCGCCTCAAAACTGAACCTTGAGGCCGAACTGGACAAACCGTCTAAACCCGGCGTTCCCGCCAGTCACGATTCCACTGAACGGGCTGTTGGATCCGCCGTTTGTCAAAACGTTTCCCGCGCGCATGAAGTTTGGGTTATCGCCCACAAACACGAGATCTGTTCCGTTGATCGCGTTTGTATTGAAACTGCTGATGTTGCCGGAGCCGAGGATGGGTTGGCCGTGATTGAATGCATTTTGCATTTCGCCGCGAAATTCGAGCATCACACGCTCGGATAACCTGGTCTTCTTGAAAAACGCCATGTTCCAGTTATTCAAGCCCGGAGAATCCAGCGTGTTGCGACCCACGTCGGTTCGAGCACCGGGCAGCGCTTGGACAAATTGAGCGGCAGGATTGACTGCGATGTAGCCTACGGTGTCGCCGGCGACGCAAGTATCGGGCGCAACGATAGCTGTCGCTCCGGATATGGACCGGCAAACGGCGTTGACGCCTGTCGCCGTGTTTCCGACGTTAAAGTTTGGATTGAAGATGGCGCGATCTCCCACTGCGTCGCCGTTGCCGTTCGCATCCTCGAAGCTGAGCGCGGTTACTGGCTGCCCGCTTTCGGCAATGTAAGAAGCGCTGACCTGCCATTGGTTCAAAACTGCAGCGCGCCAGCCGTTGCCCCCATACCGCGGGAACTCGTAGATGGCAGCAATAGTGAACTTATGAGGATGATCGATCGTCGACCGTCCACGCTCGGCCGCCAAGTTGAGGAAATCCTCCGGACGGCGCGGATTTACCTGGCTGGTGAATAGCTCGTTTGTAGAGTTGTCGATCGTCTTGGAGAAGGTGTAGCCAGTCCTGAGAAACATTCCTTTGCTGGCCCAGCCCAAAGAGCTGAATCGGTGCGTAAACTCCACAGACCCGCCGTGATACGTTGACGATCCCGCCGGATCGAACGCGGTGATGTTCGACAGAAAACCATCGGCGGCATAGGGCCGGACGGTCGCGCTTTGGAAGTCCGCGAGGCTGGGTGCCGTCAACGGAATCGTTGCTGGAACTTCCGATGGATCGAAGAAAGTGGGAAGGAACAAATCGTCCGGTGGCACGAGAATCGCGTTTCGCCGTATCTGCACAGGGAGGTTCAATCCCCGCGTCCCAACGTAGCGGAATTCCAGGGCATCATTCTTGCCCAACTGCCGCTGTGTGCTGAGTGACCAGGTCATTGTTTTGGGAGCCAGCGTATCCACGATTAGCCCCTGCGTCCCGGCTCGCGCTAGCTCAGGCGAAAGCGTCTGCGGCACAAACGTGCCGGGCAGCCCCGCATTCGCCAAGAAGTTTCGCCCATTCGCAATTATGAATGCCTCGTTGTAAGGAGCGCCGGTTGCGGCAGGACACCAGGCGGGTTGCGGCGTCAGCGTGACGCACGTCTGCTCAACACCTAATTCCTGCTGAAGTTGAGGAGGCAGTTGAAGCGACGGCAGGTTCTGAAAGATCACATCGTAAGCTATTGCGAAGCCGCCGCGCACCGACGTCTTGTGGTCTCCGAAAACATCCCAGGCAAATCCGATGCGCGGAGCGAAATTGTTGATGTCCTGCTTCGGAAGGCGGAAGAGCAGGGCCGGCATAGCGGGATTGCTGGGATTCTGCAGGTCCGCCACCGAATTGATGGTCTGCTTCTGATCGTCGCGCGGATTGGTAATGAATTCATACCGCAAACCGAGGTTCAGCGTGAGCTGCGGATGAACCTTCCAATCGTCCTGGATGAACCAGAAGATTCCTTTCTGATTTCCCGCAAAAGAACCGTCCCCTACGCCTCGGAGCGCGAGGTTGTTCGGCACCATATCTTTTGCGAACTGTTCAAGATTGCTGTAGCGGTATTCCGCTCTAGCTCGCGGAAGGAAGAATGACGGCGCGATCCACAAGCGGGCGTCCGCGCCAAGTTTGATGTTATGCCTTCCCTTTGTGATCGTTAGGTTGTCCACCCATTGATACTGGTTCAGCGTGTTGCTCTGCGGCGAGTTTCCGTCCGGGCCGAGTTCCAACCCACCCAGCTCTTCAATAATCAAGTTAGGGTAGATGTCGAGGCCACCGGGCGGCGCAACCGTCGGCACGCTGAAGGCCAGCTGGCTGCGGCGGTAACCAAAGCGAAACTCATTCACGATGTTTGGGCGGATGGAATACGCGTCCGACAGCGTGACGGATTTCGCGTCGAATTGCTGCGCTCCCGTAAACACCGGCAGAGGGAAGGCCGAGACAAGCGGCGCGCGGAAGCGATCGTAAGCAAAGCGAAGGCTGATCCGATGATCGTTCAGGTAGATGTCGCCGTTGGTTTGAAAATCGTGCTGGTTGAAAAAACTTGGAGCGGCAGGAGTAAGGGGTCCGACTTCAATTGGCACGGCTTGCCCTGTCGCATTATTAAGGATTGTTACTGTTTGTGTCGGATCGGCGACCGGCGCCTGTGGCAAAACGGCAGTTAACGTACCGACCGCGGTCGGGCTCACGCCCGATCCCGGGTCGCTCGCCAACGCGTTCAACCCGGAAATGCCGCCTGCGGTCGGTACGAAGCTAACGTTCCCAGGCGTAGAAGCTTGGCCCAGAGTCGCATATTGGTATGCGCCGAAAAAGAAAAGCTTATCCTTCTTGATCGGTCCGCCCACCGCCCCGCCTGTGCGGAGCCAGTCAAAACGTGGCGCCTCTGTCAGGTCGCCTCGTTCAATCGCTGCCTTTGTCAGGTTATCCAAAGAGTTGAAGTTGCGATTGTTCACGAATCCAAATACTTCGCCGTGCAGATCGTTCGTGCCGGACTTGGTGTTGGCAATGAACTGGCCGGCAGTCGAATGTCCGTACTCTGCGCTGAATTGGTTCGTCAACAACGTAAACTCGCCAACCGATTCCGGTATTACGTACTGAACCGGCCCGGTTACGGACACATCGTTGTTATCCACGCCGTCCACAACGAAACTGTTATTCCGGGGACGGTTGCCTCCGATAGACCCGCCAACTCCGGCCACTCCGCCCGACTGGCTGGTTGTACCAACCTGTAGAATTGAAAGGTTAAGCGTGTTGCCTGAGAGGACAGGAAGCGGCACTTCGGAAGCTTCGCGAGCGCCCCAGGCGGTAGCCAGCTGTGACGAGGTGGTCTGCACAAGATCAGGCGTCGCGCTTACCTCGACCGTCTGAGTCACCGCCCCCAGTTCCAGGTGTACAGCCATGTCCGTGATCTGATTTCCCTTAATTTCGATGCCTCTCGCCACGTACTTCTTGAACCCATGGTGTTCCACCATGACTGTGTAATTTCCGGCCAGCAGGTTGGAAAAGTTGAATCCCGCCGAAGTCGTTTCTTGCGTTCGGCTCAACTCCGTCTGCTCGCTAGTGATTGTCACCTTAGCGCCGACCACTGCGGCTCCCCCTGGGTCCTTTACGTCTCCTCGCAGCGTCCCATCGAGGCTTTGGGATCGGGCTGGGCAAATGGCGAGCCCAAGCACTAAGACACTGAGAACTACGAATGAGAAGGTTAGCCTTTTCATTTTGCACACCCCCGTTGACTCTCGCCCCGTCCGGTCTGTCGCAGGCGGTAATGCATCCTTTGCTCCGTTCGGCCTGCTCACGTCCTCCGAATCACGGCGTATCAACTAGAAACACTTCGCCGAACCAGTCTGGTTCGTCAGCGTGAGCATAGGAGGGAGGTGCGGAAAACGGTATCCCTTCCGGAGGGTATTTTGAGACCCCTAAAAGCAGCAGACCCGTCAAACCGTTTTTCGTTTCTCGCCTTTGAAGCAGATACCCGCTAGAGTGCATCCAACTGAGTCTGGACGGCCATGCTCGGGAATTTTGGTCGTCAAGAATTGGAATTGCCGAATTTGGTTATTTGTTGGTAAAGCGTGTGGCAAGAGCGGCTGAATTGCGGCGATGAAGAGAATTGCACAACGCGCAGGAATCGCACTGAAACAGTTGTATCGGTGGGGTGGAATGAGCGCGAGTGCGCACATCGTTCTCATTGGCGGCTTCGGCGGAATGCTGGTCATCATGGCTGTTGCGGCGATCTATTCGTCGCGAATTTCGCGAGAATTGCAGGTCGCCAACGCGCGAATGAGGCAGGATTACATCCTTCGTGCGCGCACTCTCGACCAGATTCGTCAGTCCCTCTACGAGTCGGGAAACGTCGTAAGGGACTACGTTCTAGTCGACAACGACGAGCGCACAACAGAGACCCTTCGCGAGGAGCTCAAGGCTCTTCGCAAAGAAATGGATGAAGCATGCGAAACATATCCCGATTCCCTGCGCGCCGGAGAAAAGGTAACTTTTGAACATCTCTGCAATGAGGTCCAGACGTACTGGTCAACTCTCGTCCCGCTTTTCGAGTGGGATGCCACGGCCAAACGCGCGCGGGGATACGCGTTTCTTCGTGAACAGGTGCTGCCGCGCCGCGCCACGGTTTTGGCCATTGCGCGCGAAATCAGCGAAGTAAACGATCTGGCCCTTAAAGAAAATGAAGAGCGGATCAACGACGCCTTCGTAGGGTCTCAACGGCGCGTACAACTGATCGCGGCCTCCGGTTTGGGGTTGGGGCTGATCGTTGCGATCGTTGCAATTGCCTATACATGGCTACTCGAATGGATCGCCTATCGCCGGTACCGGGAAAGCTTGGAAGCGAGAGACGAATTGAAGGCGCTTTCCGCTCGGCTGGTGAAGGCGCAGGAAGATGAGCGGAGAACCATTTCCAGAGAGCTCCACGATGAGGTGGGCCAGTCTCTAACCGCCCTCCTTTTCGATATCGAAAACATGGCCGCCACATCCTCGGATGGACTCTCTCAAAAAGGTTTGCAGAAGATTAAGCGCCTCGTGGAGAACTCCATTAACGTGGTCCGGGACATGTCCCTGCTGCTCCGCCCTTCCATGCTTGACGACTTGGGGCTGGTGCCGGCTCTTCAATGGCAAGCGCGCGAAGTTGGAAAACGAACCGGCCTTATCGTGGCAGTTCGTGACGAAGCAGTCTCCGATGCGTTGCCGGAGGAGCATATGAGTTGCGTATATCGCGTTGTTCAGGAAGCTTTGAGCAATTGCGTAAAACATGCCGACGCAAAAAACGTTTTGGTCGTCGTGCGGCAAGAACTCGGTCGGCTCTTGCTTCGCATCGAGGATGATGGAAAAGGATTTGACCATCAGCGCGTCCGCGGCCTCGGACTGGTAGGCATGTCCGAACGCGTGGCCCACCTGCGGGGCAAGTGCGAAATCGAATCCAAACCGGATCGCGGCACGAGCATTCGAATTGAATTGCCGCTACCCATTGACGTTATGGTTCCGGACGGGAAAACAGCATGAAAAAGCTGCGCATCTTGCTTGCAGACGACCATGCCGTAACTCGGGCCGGGGTTCGTTTGCTCCTCGAACGCCAGCCAAACATTGAGGTCGTGGGCGAGGCCGAAAATGGCCGCAAACTCGTCGAACTGGCCGCAGTTCTTACCCCCGATATCGCCGTTGTCGACATCGCCATGCCGAATCTGAACGGCATTGAAGCCACACGCCAGATCGTCGCCAAACAGCCCCGTATTTCTGTAGTGATTCTCAGTATGTACTCCGATGAAACCTACGTCATGCGCGCGCTTGAAGGAGGTGCTCGCGCATTTTTGCTCAAAGACTCAGCAATCGCTGATTTAATGGGTGCTATCGAAGCTGTGTCGCAGGGAAAGTCGTTTTTCAGTCCCAGGATTAGCCGGATTCTCGCCGAAGATTACGTTCGCACTCTGAAACAGCGAAATGCTGTGGATAGCTACGAGTTGCTCACATCCCGCGAGCGGGAAATTATCCAACTCTTGGCCGAAGGGAAAACGAACAAAGAGGTAGCGACCCTTCTGAATATCAGCGTCTATACGGTCGAAACCCATCGCAACAGAATCCTGCAGAAACTTGGCCTGCACAATGCGGCCGAACTCGTCCTATACGCCGTCCGGAAACGCATCATTTCTTAGGGCGACTTCACGCAACCACGAACGCTAGATTCGCATCTTCCTAATGCCTTTTCGGCACGAGGAATACCGCCCTGGCGGGATAGAGCGCCACGCGCGATTTCCATACGCTTTTCATGCCCAGTCCAAGGGCTGTGGCTCTGAAAAGGAGAATGCGACATGAGTTTCAAGCACCTCTCGCGTGCGGCGATCCTGGGTGGCGCGTTGTCTCTTGTTGGCGCTTGGCCTTCGATTAGTCTCTCGGCAACGACTACGCCCGTTGCAACCCAGGATTCCGTCGAAGTGTCCTGCCTCCTGAAAGAGGCACGAACCTCGGCTGGCCGGCTGGCTTCCGCGACTGACCTCTTCAACTCATATAGTCGGTCTGCGCTGGATTGGCGAAGCCACGCTGAACGGGCTCACCAGGTTAAGAGCGAAGTGAATGCCCTAGGCGGCCACCTGACAGATCTTGAGGCACTGCATCAGCAAGCCACACCATGGCAACAGCAGGTCATCGCCGAAGTGAGACCGATCCTCTTGCAGCTCGCACAAAACACCGAGTTCGTCAATCAACACATTAGCGAGAAACCGCGGTTGCTTTCATCCACCCGGAATATCGGGATGCGCTTGAAAACAATCACGAACTCGCTACTCAGCTCGCAAAACTGACGAATGACTCCGTCAACTATGCTGAAACGAAGAACAGGCTCGAACGTCTCCGCGCCACCCTTGAATTGAACTAGGGCGTCGAGCAGCGACAGGCTGCCTCCACACTTTGGTCGCGAGCGCCCGCGCCAAAGGCAATCGATTAGGCTTACAGCCAGTTCGCGGCAGTGTGTTGTCGCCGATGCAGTTCCAAGAAAGGAGAGAAAGCATGGCCAAGAACCCGATATCGGTCCTGCTTGCTGGTGACGATGTTGGGCACTGCCCCAAGTTGCTTCGCTGGCTGGAAAGCCGCAGCTGTCTTTGTCAATACGCCTGCTCGTATCGCAACGCGTGCCAGCTGATCTTGCGAACACCGTTCGAATTGGTCATCAGCCAGTACCAATTACCTGATCGAACCGCTTTTCCGTTAT
>Ga0075425_100006708_pt1 | contig 12098 bp, 10 predicted proteins | sample SoiMethybrSBSTD4_FD_75300 | JGI IMG/M metagenome (GOLD analysis project Ga0075425, IMG submission 75300) | Bulk soil microbial communities from a Populus tree surrounding site in Tennessee, USA - Soil MetaG P. TD hybrid SBSTD4 | ecosystem: Environmental > Terrestrial > Soil > Tree plantation...
CGGATTAAGATCGGTCTGATCTCATTTGAAAAGGGAGATTTCGAGCGTGCCGCAACGGAATTCAACCTGGTTTTGGCAGGCGATCCTGAGAATGATCGTGCGCGGTATTATCTTGGTGCCACGTACGTCGAGATGAAAGCGGATGCCAAGGCGCTGGAGTCGTTCGAGCGCGTCTCGGAGAAAAGCGAGCTCTATCTCGATTCGCGAGTGCAAGTCGCCTATCTGTACGACCGTAAGGAGCAAACTCCGAAGGCGATCGACGTATTGCAAGGAGTACTGCAAAAGGGGAACGACCGAAAGGAAATTTATGCCTTTCTGAGTTCGCTTTACAGAAAAACAAAGGAATATCCGAAGGCGATTCAGGCGATGGAGCGGGTGGTCAGCCTGGATCCAAAGAACGATGAAGCGCATTTTCAGCTCGGCGCGCTCTACGACGAGAACAAAAATAAGGAAAAATCCGTCGCGAATATGAAAAAAGCCATTGAGCTCAATCCCAAGAACGCGGCGGCGCTGAATTACCTCGGCTATACGTGGGCGGAAATGGGCGTGCAGCTTGACGATGCGGAAGATCTCATCCAGCGCGCGCTTAGAATTCAGCCTGACGATGGTTTTTACATCGACAGTTTGGGATGGGTCTACTATCAAAAGGGCGACTATCCTAAGGCGGTCGAATATCTCGAACGCGCGGTGGAAATCACGGTGGACGATCCCACTATCATAGAGCACCTTGGGGATGCGTATGAAAAGGCCGGACGGTCGGATCGGGCTTTGCTGCGTTATCGCGAGGCGCTCAAACTCACCAAGGAAACCGATCAAAACAAACGGCTTCGTGAAAAGATTCAGCGTCTGGATAAAAAGATCTGATCGTGCGATTTCCGAGCCGTTTCACCAGATCCGCAAAACTGGTCAAAGCCTCAATTCTTGCCACTGCTCTTGGATTCGCCGGCTGTGCCACAGTAACTCCTCCGCCGACGCCCCAACTGCCTGCGCCCGAGTGGGACCGAACCAAGCTGATCGACTCCATGTCTCAGCGCGTTCAACAGTTTCGTTCGATCAAAACATTGGCACAGGTCGATTATTCCGGACCTGACGGCAAACACGGCTTTCAAGAGGCCGTATTAGTGCAGCGACCGGATCGATTGCGTCTCGAAACGTTGAGCTTTTTAGGCGCGATCCTGATCGTTACGGCTAATAGCAAAGAGCTTGTCGGCTACCATCCGCGCGAGGGCATCTTCGTGCGCGGCGACCGGACCAAGGACAATCTACGGCGTTACACGCAGATCCCGCTCGATCTGGAAGAGATCACGATGCTATTGATCGGTTTGCCGCCGGTGGACCCCAATACGCCGGCGGACCAAAACAAAAACGCGCTGATCTTTTCCAGTAAAGACGGCAAGCGCGATGTTGTCGCTTTCGAATCGCAACAGCCGGTGCCGACCAAGTGGGAGCGCTTGAACGCCAGTGGCAGCGTTGAACTCAGCGCCGAATTCAGCGACTACATCCAGACTCCGGCCGGCTTGTTTCCATCGCAGATCGTTTTCGCGGCGAACCTGCAACGTAAAAAGATTCAAATTCGCTACCAACAGCCCGAGATCAACGCGACGATTTCTCCCGAGCTTTTTTCCCAACAGAAACCTGCCAATGTTCAGGAAGTGCCGATTGAAGCGATCGGTAGCTGAGTCATGTTGAGGCGGACCTGGCGAATCGCGTTGGTGTCGCTGGTGCTGCTCGGCTGCGGCGATAAGACGGAAGTAAAAGTAGCCGAGGCACCGTCCGGAACGACGGCCAAGGATCCCGGCAAACCCGTGACCGGGGACTGGCTGGTGATTCACAGTCTCAGCGATCCGGAGCTCCTCAATCCGCTCACGAGTAGCGACGCATCTTCGAGCGAGGTGCTGAACTATATCTTTGAGACTTTGCTGGCGCGCAATCCAAAAACTCTGGAGCTGAAACCCTGGGTGGCCACGGCGCGGCCGCAAATATCTCCGGACAAGCTCACTTATACTTTCAAGATTCGTCGCGATGTCTATTTTCAGGACGGCCGGCCGCTCACTGGCGATGACGTGCTGTTCAGCGTGAAGGCGATCAAATGTCCGTTCGTGAACGCGCCGTTTCTGCGCGTCTATTTCGATTCACTGGCGGATGCCGAGATGCTCGATGCTTATACAATCCGGTTTGTCACTAAGGAACCTTATTTTTTGAACGAAAGTGTGCTCGGAGGCATCACTCTGCTGCCGCGCCACTACTACGACCCGAAAAATCTCTTGCAGCACATCAGCGTGCGCCAGCTCAGTCAGGATCCAGTCAAACTGCCGCCGGAGGCGAAAAGATTCGGCGAGGAATTCAATCGCAATTTCAACCGCAGTCCGCTCGGTTCCGGACCGTACAAGTTCAGCCACTGGAAAACTGGTCGCGAGATCGAGCTCGCACGCGACCCCAATTACTGGGGCACCGGCAAAGAAGACATCGATCAGCCGCACCTCGACCGTCTGAAGTTTCGTGTCGTGAACAACATGGATGCGGCGCTGATTCAGCTCAAAAGCGGCGGTCTCGATTACATGGAAGCTTTGCAGCCAGTCCAGGTGGTACGCGGCACGAACAGCGAGCGTTTTCAGCGGGAGTTCAAAAAATACGAGTACTACGCCCCGACTTACACATATATCGGCTGGAACAATGACCATCCGATCTTCCGGGATAAGAGAGTCCGTCAGGCGATGACGTACATGACGGATCGGAAACTGATCGTGCAAAGCGTGCTCTTCGGTCTTGGCGAGGTGGTCGACAGCACGATTTATTTTTTTCGTCCCGAGTACGACAAGGATTTGAAGAGCTATCCCTTCGATCCAAAGAAAGCGCTGGCGTTGCTCCATGAAGCGGGCTGGCAGGATAGCGACGGCGATGGCGTGCTCGACAAAGTCGTCGACGGTAAGAAAATTCCGCTGCGCTTCGAGATCAAAGTCAATTCGGGTAATGCCGTGCGCGAGAGCGTCGCTCTCGTGCTCGTCGAGGAGCTGCGCAAGCACGGTATCGACGCGCGCGTGCGTCAGCTCGACTGGACGATTTTTTTGAACGACGTGAAGAACCATCAATTCGACGCCGTCGTCCTCGGCTGGCAAATGCAAACCACCGAGCCCGACATGTACCAGATCTGGCATTCCTCGCAGGCTGCCAACAAAGGATCCAATGCGATCAGTTACAAAAATGCACGGGTGGATGAAATCCTAGAGACCTATCGGCGCGAGTTCGACCCGCAGAAGCGCATTCAGCTCTACAAGGAGTTTCAGGAAATCTTGAACGACGAGCAGCCGTACACATTTCTGTATGTCGGCAAGCGTGTCTCTGCGGTGCAACGCCGCTTCGAGGGCGTGGAAGTTTTTCCCGACGGTCTTCGTCCGATCGACTGGTGGGTGCCATTGGCGCGCCAGCGCTACGACACGGTCGCAACCAGTCAATAATCCGAGCGAACCCAATGACCGGCTACCTGGTGCAACGTCTGCTGCTGATGATACCGACCTTCATCGGCATTACTTTAATCGGTTTTATCATTATGCGGCTGGCGCCGGGCGATCCCGCTGAGCTGCGCGCGGCGGGTGGACTCGGCGCCGCCGCAGGCGCCGGGATCTCTCTAGAAAAACGCGGCGCCGTGGACGAAGCGATGGCGCAGTGGCGTACGCAGTTTGGTCTGGACAAGCCGCTGCACGTTCAGTATATCGTCTGGCTCGAGAATCTTCTTACTTTCAAATTCGGCGACTCCTTCAAGGATAGTCAGCCGGTCTGGGACAAAATCGCCGAACGGCTCCCGGTAACGATCCAACTCAATCTTTGGTCGATCCTTGTCGTTTACCTGGTGGCCATCCCGCTCGGCATCTATTCCGCGACCCATGCTAATTCGTTGGGCGATCAAGTCACGACGGTGTTGGCGTTCGGGCTTTTCGCTGTGCCCCTAGTCTGGGCTGCCACCATGGCCATCGTATTTATCTGTGGTGGCGATTTCTATTATTTGTTTCCGCCGGGCGGGATGGAGTCGCTCGATTTCTCCGACCAGTGGCCGATCTGGAGAAAAATTCAGGATCACGCGTGGCATTTGTTTTTACCCGTGGTTTTGCTGTCGTACAGCGGATTCGCGGCGCTGTCGCGCTACATGCGCTCGAGCATGCTGGAAGTGCTCAGCCAGGATTACGTTCAAGTGGCGCGCGCAAAAGGCCTCCAGGAAAAAATCGTGCTCCTCAAGCATGTCCTGCGCAATTCGTTAATTCCCCAGGTCACGCTCCTCGCTGATATTCTACCCGGACTCATTGGTGGCAGCGTTATCATTGAAACGATGTTTTCCATACCCGGTCTGGGGCAGTTGGGTTTCGAGTCGGTACTGGCGCGCGATTATCCGACGGTGCTGGCTTTGTTCACCGTAACCGCGGTGCTGACTCTGATCGGCATTCTTCTTTCCGATCTTCTGCTCGCCGTCGTGGATCCGCGAATTGCCTTCGGCCGCCGCCAGCGATGAATGTTCAATCGCCTACAGCTCCGCTCCAACCTACAGACAAAGCGGCCGGCGCAGAAGACACCAACGTCGCCGAGGGACTCTGGTCGGACATCTGGCGGCGCTTCAAACACAATCCGATCGCGCTTGCGGGTTTTTACGTCGTCTGCCTGCTCGTATTCATGGCGCTGTTCGCGGATTTTATCACCAATGACAAACCTTACTATTTGAATTACAACGGCGAAAGCTATTTCCCCATTCTGCGCAGCTATCTCGTCGGCGCCAAGCTGGCGCAGTGGCCGGCAGAATTGCTCAACGTCGATTTCAAAAAACTCGACGGCGTTAAAGCTTTGTATCCGCCGATTCCCTATCGGCCGAGCAACATAAATTTGCTCGAACCGCTCGAACCGCCCTCCGCGAAACATCTTTTCGGCACCGATAAGTTGGGCCGTGATGTGGCGGCCGGCATGATCCACGGTTCGCGCATTTCTCTCTCGATAGGCTTCGTCGCGGTCGGCATTGCGGCATTGATCGGCGTGATTCTCGGCGCGATTGCCGGCTACTTCGGTTCGTGGACCGACCTGGCGATCTCGCGAGTATTTGAGATTATGCTGTCGATCCCGACGTTTTTTTTGCTGATCACTATCGCGGCGCTGCTGCCGCCCAGCATTTTCCTGACCATGGCGATTATCGGCGCAACCAGTTGGGTCGGAATGGCGCGCTTTACTCGGAACGAGTTTCTCAGGATTAGAAATCTGGATTACGTCACGGCGGCGGTCGCGCTCGGCGTTTCCGACCGCAAAGTCATGTTCAAACACATTCTCCCCAACGCGTTAGCGCCCGTAATCGTCTCGGTGGTGTTCGGCATCGGCGGGGCAATTCTGGTCGAATCGAGCCTGAGCTTTCTCGGTATCGGCGTGCCCGCCGAGCTGGTAACCTGGGGATCGATCCTGCAGGAGGGCAGCACCACGACCTTTGCGTGGTGGTTGGCGGTGTTTCCCGGCTTTGCCATTTTCATCACCGTGCTCGCCTATTACCTGGTCGGCGAAGGGCTCCGAGAAGTTCTCGACCCGCGTTTGCGGGGCTTGCGCTAATTGCGCCGTTTCTGTTAGTCCGGGTTGCCACGGCCGATTGCGGAGAAATTCACATGAAACGCGTTCATGTCTGCGCCGTCCTTGCCGCGTTAATTTGCTTGTCCCCTGTCGCCATGAGGTATTTGGCACTTTCTTTCCTTGGCGAGCGCAACCTCAAGATCCGTTCGCGTCTGCGTAATTAACTCCGATTCCCGGGAGAACAACTCTCATGGCGGAAAAAACTCTCGATGAGATCAAGGCCGATATTTTACATCGCGCGGGACGGATCAATCCATTCGAGCGGGTGAGACGCGAAGATGTCGAGCAGGTGATAAGTCGGCTTTCGAGTCTCGAGCCCGATCTGTGGGGCAGAGAATGGGGAAAAATAGGAGCGAAGTACGAATCGCTCGCGGAGGAGCAACAAAGACACGGTAAAGGCAAGGAAGCAGGCGAGACTTACTATTTGGCGTATGAGTATTTCCGGATCGGCCGGTATCCGGTGCCGAGCAGTCCGGAGAAGATGAGCTGCTACAAAGGGGCACTGCGCACGTTTCTCAAAGCAGCGCCGACCATGGAACCTCCTCTCGAGCGGGTGGAGATTCCGTTCGAGGGAAACAAGGTCGTCGGCTATTTACAGGTTCCCAAAGGAAGCGCTCGGCCAGCAGTCGTGATGCACTGGGGCGGCGTCGACGGTTGGAAAGAAGACCGCCGGAGCAACAGCGATGTGCTACTCCGAATGGGGCTTGCGTGCTTTACCATCGACATGCCGGGGGCCGGCGAGAATCCTTGCCTAGGGAGCGATCTCAGCGCCGAGCGGACGTTTTCCGAAGCGATTAGCTATCTCGAAACGCGCAAAGACATTGATGGGAAGCGCATCGCCTGTATGGGCGGGAGCTTTGGCGGATACTGGGCGGCGAAGCTGGCGCACGTCGAACCCAAGCGGTTACGCGGCGCAGTGAACTGGGGCGCGGGAGTCCATCGGACGTTTCAAGAGGAATGGCTCCGCCCGGCCTTGACCATGACCGCCTCGCAGTATCTCATGGGCCCCGCCAGTCTCCTCGATGCGCGTTCGTACATATTCGGCGTCAAAACGCTCGAAGCAACGCTCAAGATCGCGCCGAGCTTATCGTTGGTGGCGCAGGGCTTGATCGACCAGCCGTGCGCTCCGCTCCTTTGCATCAACGGCAAGGAGGATGATCAACATCCGATCAGCGATCTCTATCTGCTTGCAGAGCATGGAAGCCCGAAGGATCTGCGCATCATTGCCGGCGCTGGACACATGGGCCGCAGGAGAGGCGAATCAAACGACGAAGTCGTAGGGATTATTGTGAGATGGCTGAAGGAGAAACTTGCATGAATCTTCCTCTCACCACGAAGACACGAAGTTCGGATAGTTTTTAAAAAAGTTCTTTTTCCCAGCTTCGTGATCTTCGCGTCCTTCGTGGTGAAGCATTCTGTCGGTGAAATCTGAAAGTCGCAATCGAACGGAGGAAAAATGGCACGGATTGCCACGATCACCAAAAAAGAGGATTTGGCGCCAGAAAACCAGAAGATCTATGAGGCCATTGCTCAGAGCCGAGGAGTCGTTGGCGGGCCTTGGCTCGCATTACTGCACAGCCCGGAGTTGGCGCAGCGGACCATGCACCTGGGTAGCTACATTCGCTTTGAATCGACTTTGGACCACAAGGTCGTGGAGTTCACCGCGCTAGTCGCCGCGCGGGAACTCGACTGCAAACATGAGTGGGCCGCGCATATTATGCACGGACAGAAAGCTGGCATTTCGATGGAAACCATTCGCGCCGTTTACGAAAAGAAGGGGACAGAAAGGTTTTCTTCAGAAGATGCGCAGATTGTCAGCTTCGTGCGCGAGATGGTTCATAAACATCGGGTCAGCGAAGCGACGTTTCAGGCGATCTACGGCCGGTTTGGAGAGAAGGGCATGGTCGAGCTTACTGCGACGATCGGTTACTACGCCATGCTCGCTTGTACGCTCAACACCTTCGATGTCTATACCTTTACGCCGCCGGAGGGTCTGAAGATTTGAAATGAGGTATCTTGAAAAGGCGGAAGCTAAACGCAAGTGCGTGTTGAGACGGTTCGATTTTTCTGAAGGGTAGGTTATTTTCAGCCTGCCCGAGTTCAAAGCAGCACGCCAAATCACCGACTGCCCGAGTAGCGGCCGTAATCGGTCGCGTAGCGAGGACTCGGGTGGATAGCGAGTCCCTCGATACGCGCTTCGCGCACTCGGGAACTCGGACCAAAGTGGCGCTTCGTGCTAATTGGACGATCGTAAGCGTGTCGCAAGACAGGATTTCCAGGAGGAGCCAGTATGAAACTAAAAGGTCAAGTCGCGATCATTACCGGCGCGGGCAGAAACATCGGCAAAGCGATGGCGAGGCTTTTCGCGTCGGAGGGCGCCAAAATCGCGGTGGCCGAGGTGCATGAGGGCCGCGGTCAGGCAGTCGTGGACGAGCTCAACAGAAGCAGTCATGAGGCGATGCTGGTGCTCGGTGATGTCTCCAAATCCGCTGACGCGCAGGCGATGGTCAACAAAGTAATCGCTCGGTTCGGTGCAATCGACATTCTGGTCAACAACGCCGCCTTGACTGATCACGCCACCATCTTGGACAGCACGGAAGAGGAATTTGATCGAGTCATCGCCGTCAGTCTCAAAGGCCCATATCTCATGACCAAGTATGTCGCTGAAGAAATGCGTAAACACGGCCACGGCGGCAAGATCGTCAATTTCGGCTCAACCTCGGGCATGATCGGACGTTTCGATGGGATTGCTTATGCGGCCGCGAAAGCCGGAGTCATCAACATGACTCGCGCCATGGCGGTGCAGCTCGCGCAATATAAGATTCGGATCAATTGCGTGGTGCCGAACCGCTCGGGCTCACCGGTTGGCTACGACGATGATGTGGCAGGTAACCGAACGTTTGAGAATCTTGCGGGTCGCCTGGGGACTGCCGATGACCAGGCGAAAGCAGCATTGTTTCTGGTCAGCGACGATGCCGATTTTATTTACGGTCATCCACTGGTCGTTGACGGCGGAGTCATGGCGACAGCGAATTTTCCGAAGGATCAGTTCAAAAAGTAACGAACGATTGCTCACCTCAATATCGATGGGATCCCGACGACAATGAAGATTACGGTTACGCTGTTGATCGCGGTCATCTGGATCTTCACGTGCTGCGTGGAAACTCATGGTGCCGCGCCGGCCCGCAAAGTAGTCATCGGTCATGCGGCGATGAATGCGCGGGTGGCGCCGCTTTGGGTCGCGGAGGACCACGGATTTTTCGCGAAGCACGGCGTCACTGCCAATGCCATCTTCATTCGACAGGCGCCGGTGTTGGTCGCCGCACTGACAGCCGGCGACGTGCAAGCCGCCTATACTGGAGGGACAACGGTGTTGCCGGCGGTGGCGGGCGGCTCGGATTTGAAAATAGTCATGACGCTCACCAATCGGCTCGGGTACGATGTCGTGGCCGCGCCGAGCATCAAGACCGCCAAAGATCTGCGCGGCAAGAAAGTCGGCGTGCAAACGCTTGCCGGCACGGTTTGGATGGGCGCCATGCTCGCGCTCGAGAATCTCGGGATGGACCCGCAGCGCGACAACATTACGTTTCTGGTCGTCGGAGATCAGACCGTGGCGACCCAGGTTTTAGAGGCGGGGCAGATCGACATGACCGTACTCGACGGCGTCTTCAGCCGGCGGCTCAAGCAAAAAGGCTTCAATATTCTCGCCGAGCTATCGAAGGTGAACATCCCGTTTTCTTCTCAGGGTCTGGTCGCCAAGAGCAGTCTCTTGCGCGAGCAACGCGAAACCGCCGAAAGCTTGATTAAGGGACTTCTTGAAGGGATCGCGTTTTGCCTCTCGCCGCGCAACAAAAGCGCGGTGATCACGACTATCATGAAGCGGCTCAAGCTCAATGATGCCGGGGCGGCCGAAGAAGGCTACCTCGACGTTATTAACGGCATTGAACGTAAACCGTTCCCGACCGTAGAAGGATTGGCGAATATTCAGCGACTGATGAAGCTACGCAATCCGAGCGTCGAAAAGCTTAGGATGGAAGATCTGATTGACGATCGAATCCTTCGCCGGCTCGACGAATCGGGTATTATCGATAGTCTGGCGAAGACCTACCCGGCAAAATAATCACTCGCGGTTCAAAGCGAAAACCGTTCACTCGCCGTTTGCGCAGTCAGCTACCGCAGCCCAGAAAAACTGCAATCTCCATGATTATCAATCGGGCACCCGACTTACGGTTTGTTGCTCGGGCGCTGTGTTGGCAGTGCGCGGATTTAATGTTATGTGACATAGCTGTTCACGATGGCCGCATTACTCGAGGTCAGAAATCTTCAAACATCTTTTTTTACGCCGGAGGGAGAAGTGCGCGCCATTGACGGCGTCAGCTTCGAGATCGCTGAAGGAAAAACCCTCGGTCTGGTGGGCGAATCGGGTTGTGGCAAGAGCGTGACCTCGCTTTCGATCATGCGCTTGATTCCCTCTCCGCCAGGAAAGATCGTCGGCGGAGAGATCATCTACCGCGGCCGCGATCTTCTCAAGCTCAACAACGAAGAGATGCGGAAAATTCGCGGCAACGAGATCTCGATGATTTTTCAAGAGCCGATGACCTCGTTAAACCCGGTTTTCACCGTGGGAAATCAGATCGGTGAAGCGATTCGGCTCCACCAGGGGCTCGGCAAGAGAGAGACGCGCCAGAAAACCATCGAGATGCTGCGCCTGGTCAAGATCGCCGATCCCGAGTCCCGCGTCGATTCATATCCGCACCAACTGAGCGGCGGGATGCGCCAGCGAGTCATGATCGCCATGGCGCTGTCGTGCAATCCGAGCCTGCTGATCGCCGATGAGCCGACCACAGCGCTGGACGTGACGATTCAGGCGCAGATTCTGGAGCTGATGAAGGAATTACAACAAAAGCTCGGCATGGCGCTGCTTCTGATTACACACGATCTAGGCGTGGTCGCCGAACAAGCGGATGACGTGGCGATCATGTATGCGGGAAAAATCGTCGAGCGCGCGGCTACCCGGTCGATCTTTCATCATCCGTTTCATCCGTATACCGTGGGATTGCTCAACTCGCTCCCGGGCGTAGGCGCACTCAAAAAGAAACGACTTGATGCGATTGGCGGCGTGGTGCCGAGCCCCCTCAATCTGCCCAGTGGTTGCCGGTTTCGTGACCGCTGTCCGCGTGCTGCCGAACTTTGCGCGGACCAAGAGCCACCGTTGCAGGACAAGGAGCCTGGCCATCCGGCAGCCTGCCATTTTCCCCACCTAGAGTCGCGGGAAAGGCCGAAGATGGAAAATTGAGGATGGAGGATCGAGCATAGAAGATAAGCCGCAATCCTCGATTCTCTATCTTCGATCCTCAGGCGGGTCCGACCTATGAGCTTGCTAGAAATTCGTGAGTTGAAAAAATATTTCCCGGTTGGCGATGGCTTGTTCTCGCGCAAAAGGGGCAACGTGAAGGCCGTTGATGGCGTCAATTTAACCATCAACGAAGGCGAGACGCTCGGGTTGGTGGGTGAGTCGGGCTGTGGCAAATCGACGTTGGGCCGGACCATTCTGAGACTCATAGAACCGACCAGCGGCGAGGTAATTTTTCACGACAAGAATCTGCTCGCCCTCTCGGCGCGCGAGCTCCGTGAAATGCGCCGCGAGATGCAGATCATTTTTCAGGATCCCTACGCGTCGCTCAATCCGCGCATGCGCGTCGGCGATATCATTGGAGAAGGGCTGGAAATTCACAAGCTCGCTCGGGGTAGAGCCAAACGCGATCGCATCATGGAGCTGTTGCATCAGGTGGGATTGCGCGAAGATCATTATCCCCGCTATCCGCATGAGTTCAGCGGCGGACAACGCCAGCGCATCGGCATTGCCCGCGCTCTGGCCGTCAGTCCCAAGTTTATCGTCTGCGATGAGCCGGTGTCTTCGCTCGACGTATCCATCCAGGCGCAAATTATCAACCTGCTCCAGGAACTGCAGGAGAAGATGCACCTAACGTATCTATTTATCTCGCATGATTTGCGCGTCGTCGAGCACATCAGCCACCGCGTGGCGATCATGTACCTGGGCAAGGTCGTCGAAATCGCCGCCGGCGAAACCATTTACCGGGACGCTAAACACCCTTACACGCGGGCTCTGCTTTCCGCCGTGCCGATGCCCGAGACGAGCCGAAAGAAGGAACGCATTGTCTTGGAAGGGGATGTGCCGAGTCCGGTCAATCCGCCGTCCGGTTGCACTTTTCATCCGCGCTGCGCCTATCGCCAGCCGCTTTGTAGTGAGATGGAGCCACCCCTCGATTTCGCCGGGGGACACGGTGTGTCCTGTCACGTCTTCGGGCCGATCAAGCGCGCGTGAGCCCATCTGTGCGCGCTAAGAAGAGTGGTTGAATTTGGCATTGTCGATGCTAAGATCCCTTAGAGCTTAGCAGCGGGAACCGCAGAAAATCTTATAAGCCTCTCGGAAGCAATTCCGAGGGGTTTTTATTTTGTCGAGGTCTTAACGGTATGGCAGACGCAAG
>Ga0075425_100006709_pt1 | contig 12097 bp, 15 predicted proteins | sample SoiMethybrSBSTD4_FD_75300 | JGI IMG/M metagenome (GOLD analysis project Ga0075425, IMG submission 75300) | Bulk soil microbial communities from a Populus tree surrounding site in Tennessee, USA - Soil MetaG P. TD hybrid SBSTD4 | ecosystem: Environmental > Terrestrial > Soil > Tree plantation...
AAATAAGATGTAAGTATTAGAAAATATTCAGGATTTGCCAAGGCTCAATTGGTTACTGACGGCCGCTAAGCCAAGGCAACAAAAATCTAAGCACTTCTATTGCTGTGTCAACCCCCAGCGAGATTATTTGCAAACAAATCTTTGGACTCGCGGCTAGAACCCTTCAACGGCGCTGCTTTCGAGATTCTTCCTCGAAATATTTTCGATAAAGAATATCCCATTCGCGGCTGCCTGGAGGAACGGGGCGGGAAAGCGAGTTGATCTTATGACGGACGATGTCGTCGATCTGGTCCTCACGGTGAAAAAAATCGCTCAAAGCTTGTTTGGTTTCGAGAAGCGCGCGCCGCTCGTTGGGAAATTCGCCAAGTCTCTGCTCCCTCAAGCCGTTCATGATCAGGTGAGCAAGATGCGAGATTCGGCTCTCCGAGAATCTCACAACACGAATCCTCGTTTGGCCGCAAGTTTTTGTTTAGCCAGCAAAAACATTTTGTACGGATCGACATCGCGGGATCCTGGCGTGTGGGCGGCAAGCATCCTTCGCGCTTCTTCTTCGATAGCGTCCTCTTCGGCGAAATTTTTCGCGACGATCTCCAGAATCGCTTTTTTGAGCGCGGCCTCATCAGCCTTGGGAATCATCACATCTTTATCATGGTAGTTTTTCAGCAACAACACGGCGAAGCGTTCGAGTTGCTCTGTTTTCACTTTCATGGGTGTTCAAATCCTGTGGATAAACTGTCTATCGGTCCGTGGACTTAGCCGGCACGGTTGTGGACGATCTTTTGGTATCTAGCTGCACGATCAAGCGAAGTCAACGCGCGCGGGCCATTGGCTGTCAAACCATCGAGAAGAAAAAAATGTTGTGCGATCAGGGGTTTTTTGCCAATATTGCATTTCAGTCCTAATCGTAGCAAGCGCGCCTGAGGGTTATTCACAGGCGGGCAAGGATCGGCGGAGTGGCTCTGGCAGCAAACCAGCTAAAAACGCGTTTAACTGTGCAAAAACCCCCGCGCTTGAGGCCTGGGGGACGAATTGGCGTCGTGGCGCCCGCCGGTAGGGTCGATTGCAACGAGGTTGAGTCAGGGCTTACGGCCATTCGGGCGGAAGGATTCGAGGTCGAGCTCGGCGCGAATCTGTTCGGGGCCAAAGGTTATCTCGCGGGTGACCCGCAATCGCGCGCCCGAGATCTGGTGGATTTTTTTCAGCGCAGCGATATCGACGCAATTTTTTGCGCCCGCGGGGGATTCGGCTCGATTCAGCTGCTGCCGTATTTGAGCGCGACTCTGCAGGTGAGCGCGAAAATTTTTGTCGGCTACAGTGATATCACAATTCTGCTAAATTGGCTCAGGCAATTCCGCGGAATGATTACGTTTCATGCGCCGATGGTCGCCATGGACCTCGCTAGCGGCCTCAGCCCGCAGTCGCGCTCGCACTTCTGGCCGCTCCTGACGGGCGAGCTTAAAAGCTGGAAGGTAGATTTGACTGAGGTCATACGGCCCGGCTTCGCCGAAGGAGACATGATCGGCGGTTGTCTCTCTTTATTGGTGACTACGCTCGGCACTCCCTATGAAATCGATACGGCGGGAAAGGTGCTCTTCTTAGAGGATGTGGGAGAAAAGCCGTATCGCATCGAGCGCATGATGACGCAGCTTCTGATGGCCGGGAAATTAGATCGGCCAGCTGGTGTCTTGTTCGGCGATTTCACCCGCTGCGATGATACGGGTCCCCGCGACTTCAGGGAAATTGTTACGGACCTATTTCATCACGCGTCTTATCCCGTGGTCATGGGTATGAGAGCAGGACACGGTGACGAAAATCTGGCGTTACCGTTTGGCGCACGGATGGCGCTCGACGGCAATGGGGCCACATTGGAACTGCTCGAGTCTCCTGTACGCTGAAGTCCGTTTAACCACCTGTGCTTCGCTCTCTCTATGTGAATGATCCGAATGAAAAGTGGCAGTGATTTCGGTGCCGTTGAACAGTGCTTTGAGAGAGCTATCGCTGAGCGAGTTTTTCCTGGCGCGGTGCTCTTGGTTGGCAAGCAGGATGCGATTGTTTATCAGCGCGCCTTCGGACATCGCTCGCTCGTGCCGCAGCAAACGCCGATGCTGGTCGATACGATATTCGATTTGGCATCGCTCACCAAAGCTTTGGCGACGTCGGTGGCCTTGATGCTTTTGGTGCGTGACAAAAAATTGCGTTTGGATGACCAGGTCACTCGGGTGATCCCGATGTACGGAGTGTTCGGCAAGAGTGTCACCACGTTTCGCCATCTACTGAATCACTCGGCAGGGTTACCGGCCTGGAAGCCCTATTTTGAAGAGATCAGAAAGAGTGAAAAAACGGGCCGAGTTAACTTTGTCGCGAGCCGTGCAGCAAAAAATTACGTCTACGAACAAATTCATCGCGAGCGGCCCGAAGCCGCCCCGGGAACTCGGACCGTTTATAGCGATCTCGGCTTTATGGCTCTGGGTGAGGTTATCGAGATCCTTACCGGCAACACGCTTGATCGCTTCTGTCAGGAAAAAATCTTCCAACCTTTGAATCTTCGCTCTACCGGTTTTGTCGATCTCACTCGGATTCGGACGCGTCGATTGCAGCCGGCAGATGAAATGATAGCGCCCACTGAAGATTGCCCCTGGCGAAAAAAAATTCTCCACGGCGAAGTTCATGACGACAACGCTTACGCAATGGGTGGGGTAGCGGGCCACGCAGGGCTTTTTTCGTCGGCGTGCGATGTCCATACCTTGATTGCTCGTCTGAGCCAGTGCCTCTTAGGAAAGGACAACTTCGTACCGCAAATTTTACTCCGGGAATTCCTTAGCCGCGACGGTGTGTCGCAGGAGGGGAATTTCGCGCTCGGCTGGGACACTCCTTCGGCCGGTAAATCTGCCAGCGGGACGCTTTTTTCACCGCGATCGGTTGGTCATTTGGGTTTTACCGGCTGCTCTATCTGGTGGGACCTGGAAAAAAACTGTCATGTGGTATTGCTGACGAATCGTGTTCACCCGTCACGAAAAAACGAAAGAATAAAAGAATTTCGTCCACAAGTGCACGATTTGATCATGAAGGCGCTTTTTCCATGAATGATGTTCCGCCGAGCGGCAGACATATTCATCTAATCGCGATATGCGGTGTCGGTATGGCGTCGCTTGCGGGCCTGCTGCAGGCGCGCGGCTATCACGTGACGGGATCCGATCAGAATATTTATCCGCCGATGAGCACCTACCTCGCGGAGATCGGGATCAAGGTTTTGCCGGGTTTTCACCCCGATCATTTGCAACCGACGCCGGATCTGGTGGTCATTGGCAATGCCGTGTCGCGCAATAATCCGGAAGCCGACGCTGCCTTGAGCCAAAATATTCGATACATCTCGTTTCCTCAGGCACTGGGCCGGTTTCTGATCGGTTCGCGAACGTCACTGGTGGTCGCGGGCACCCATGGGAAAACCACGACGACGGCCTTGGCGGCATGGGTTCTGGCACGCGTGGGATGGAATCCCGGTTTTTTCATCGGCGGCGTGCCGCTGAATTTTGGCAGCGGTTGGTGTGCCGGAAGCGGGGAGCACGTTGTCATCGAAGGAGACGAGTACGACACGGCGTTCTTCGACAAGGGACCGAAATTTCTCCACTACCGGCCACGCAACGTCATTCTCACGAGTGTCGAATTCGACCACGCCGACATTTACCGTGATCTCGATCACGTCAAGAGCGCATTTCGTAAGCTTATTGAAATCATTCCGGACGATGGGTTGCTAGTCGTGTGCCATGATTATCCAGACGCGAAAGAGATCGCCGCGGCGGCACGGTGCCCGCGTGCGAGTTACGGTCAGACCGCGGAGAGCGACTGGAACGCGATCAATATCGAATTCCGCGAGGGGCGGACCTTTTTCGAGCCTTGCTATCACGGCAAATCGGAGGGCCGCTTGGAGGTTGACGTCATCGGCCGCCACAACGTCATGAACGCGCTGGCGGTTTATGCGATGGGACGCTCGCTGGGGATAGAAAAGGAAGAGTTGCTCAGCGGATTTCACGGCTTTGCAGGCGTTAAGCGGCGTCAAGAGAAACGGGGAGAGCGGCGGGGCGTTTTGGTCATCGATGATTTTGCGCATCATCCTACCGCCGTGCGCGAAACCATTGAGGCTGTCAAGTCAGCTTACCGCGGACGAAAAATCTGGGCCGTCTTCGAACCGCGGAGCAACACCAGCAAGCGAAGTATTTTCGAACACGAATTCGCTGACGCGCTAGCGCTCGCCGACCAGGTGGTTCTCGCCAATGTGTATCAGCCGGAAAAGGTGCCCGACACCGAGAGGCTTTCGGTAGAAAATGTCGCCGGTCTTATCAATCGACGGAGCGCATCGCCCAAGGCTCGGGTGATCGGCGGTGCAGCGGCTATTGCTTCTCAGTTGGCCAACGCTGCGGAACCCGGCGATGTGGTCTTGGTAATGTCCAACGGCGCCTTTGACTCGGTGCATGAAAAAATTCTCCAGGCGCTAGCCGGATAAATAGCGCTGCGCACAGTCGCGACTACAAAAAAACTTGCCGGATTCGGCGACCGCGCTTGCTTTCGGGATGTAGCTTTGGCACTGCGGATCCAGCACCATATCCTCACTCTCTTCGGTGAATTTTTTGTTGCGATCCGCCGATCTGGTTCCGCGCGGAGTGAGAATGGATTTGAATGCGCTAATCACGATGTAGCAAATCAGGAGAAATATCAGCAGCCGGAGGAGGATCATCGCGCTAATATAAGTATTCGCATTTCAGGCGAGGTTTGTCGACCGGGGGTATAGACTCGCTCCACGAAGAACCGCCGGTGCTAGGAGAACAAGTTCTCGAGGCGGGTCGGCTTCAGATCGAGTAATCGCGTTGCGCTTTAAGAGAAAGCGGCAAGTACTAGGAGTGATACAAGTGAATTTTCTTGTCGTCCTTTACGTTGATCAGCAGCTCGGAAATCGTCACTCCCAGCTCGGGATGAATCACCTGAGGCGCAATTTCGCTCAGTGGAAGCAGAACGAATTTGCGCTTGGGCATTTCCGGGTGGGGAATTTTCAAAGTCTTTTTTTTCAAGACCGCCGAATCGTAAAGCAGAATATCCAGATCGATAATGCGCGCACCCCAGCGCTTTTTTACTTTCTTGCGGCCCATGGCGCGTTCGATGTTTTTGAATTTTTTGAGCAGCATATCGGGCTTGAATTTGGTTTCGATCTCAACTGCGCCATTAACATACCAGTCTTTGGAGTCGCCCAGAGGCTCGCTTTCGTAGAGAGACGACTCCTTGACGACGCGCGTGTCGGCCAACTTGGCGAGCCGGCTGACCGCTTCAAAGAAATTTTCTCTTTTATTACCGACGTTGGAGCCGATCCCAACGTAAACTTGATGCGCAGTCGCGTTCGCCATGCTGCCGCTGAGGACAGAGTCTTTAAAGCTTGACTCGTCTAATCCTTTCCGCAACCTCCCGCAGTCTTTCCTTATCGACGCAAACCGTGAAGCGAACGTAGCCTTCACCGGCTTCGCCGAAACCGTTGCCCGGCGTTGTCACGACGCCGGCTTCTTCCAGTAACTTCGTTGTAAAGGCCGCGGACGAGAGTCCTTTAGGACAATTGACCCAAACGTAAAATGTGGCGCGAGGCTTTTCACACTCGAGCCCGACTGCGCGAAGGCCGTCGACGAGGACATCGCGGCGTTCCTGATAAATTTTCCGCGACGGCTCGACGATCTGATCGCCCAAACGAAGCGCCTCGATCCCGGCTTCCTGAATCGCCTGAAAAATCCCGGAGTCCAAATTTGATTTGGCTTGTGCCAGGCCGGTTACCAACTCGGGATTCCCCACAGCCATGCCGATGCGCCAACCCGTCATGTTGAAAGTTTTGGACAATGAATGGAATTCGATTCCGACTTCGCGTGCTCCTTCGGCTTGCAGAAAGCTCATGGGCCGATAGCCGTCATAGCCCATTTCTGTGTAAGCGGCGTCATGACACACAATGACGTTGTATTCGTTTGCAAACTTGACGACGCGATCGAAAAAATCTCTGTCGGCCACTGCGGCAGTCGGATTGTTGGGATAGTTAATCCAGAGGAGTTTGGCTTGTCTGGCAATCTCGGGCGGGATCCCGTCCAGGTCAGGCAAAAAGGCGTTTTCCTTTTTCAACGGCAGAAAGTAGTTTTTACCGCCGTTGAACGCGGTTCCGATGTGGTAAACGGGATAACACGGGCTTGCGACCAGCACCACTTCGCCGGGATCGACAAAAGCAACCGCCATGTTGCCAATGCCTTCCTTCGAACCGATGAGCGAAACAACCTCTTTCGTCGGCTCGAGATTGACGCCGAACCGCGTCTTATACCAATTGGCGACGGCTTCACGGAACTCTGCCATGCCGGAACTGTTTGGATAACGGTGATTGACCGGCTTACTGGCGCTTTCCATTAATTTTTCGACAATCACAGAGGGCGTGGGGATGTCCGGATCCCCAATCCCTAGATCTATAAGATCGACTCCGCGGCTCAGAGCTTCACGCTTGCGCCGGTCGATTTCAGCAAATAGATAGGGCGGTAATTCGTTGATTCTCTTTGCTTTCCTGATAGTTACAGACAACTGGGCAAAACCTCCATGACAAAATCGCAAACGGTTTTACCTGTTTTTTTTAACTTTCACAACTGGAAAAGAGCATCTACGTGTGCTCAGAAGTGGTGCAAAGGCCGAAATTGAACTACAAATGGCGCGTTCGAGACCATAAACTCACGTCGCCGCGATAGACGTAGGTGAGTAGCTCAGGATCCGATTAACCGAGGATAATGAAGTGTGGCAGGAAGGACAGGGATCTCTCTCCGGGAGTGTTTACTTTTTTCCGTCGGTGCGGTGCTCGGCCCTACTCAAGAGACCATTACTGAAGATCAAAACAGTGCCGTCCGGATAAAACCATTGCTCCTCGGTGGCGTTCTTCGTCACTCCGCGTACTTTGGTGATTCGGCGCGGCTCCCCCAAAATGCGTTTGACTTCGGCAGTATTGAGCCCCGGCGTAGGTTGTTTGTTCACCGCGGCTTGTTTGACCTGCGGCGACCAAGGTTGCGAATTGATCCATTCAATTCGCTCCTTTTCTGATTTCGAGTCTTCTTCGGCGCGCCGTTTCTCGTTGGCTAGCGGATCGATGCTCGTGATCGTCAGATTGAACTGCTCGTGAAACTGTTCAGGCCGGATGTAAGCTAATTGTCCCGAGTCAAACTTGACTTTGTAGTACGGCTCCTTGTTGGCTCGCCCGTACAATTCAAGAATTTCGAAGGATTCGATTTGTGCAGGTGTAATTGTCGCCGCTTGGGACGAAGGCGCGCTCAGGAAGATCGGCATTTTCCCGTCTTGAGGGCGGACCCAGTAGATTTTTCCCACCCGGGTTTCGAACGCTTCGAGTTGCTTATCGGTATTCTGACCCGCAGCCAAGGCGCTGACGGGAAACCACAGCATGCAAGCCATGGCGCTGGAGGCCAACAGGTTTGAGTAACAAGTGAGCTTCGCCTTCAATCGCATTTTCGGCACTCTGGGGTAAAGATAACATTAGTCGCCACATACGCAAAATCTGGCGCAAGCATAGTTTTAAGTGAAAGTGGCGGGAATTTGCCAGCCGCTTTGATGTGGAAGCACCAAAAGCGGCGACGCAATCGCGCCGATCGATCTGACGACCGTTCTTAGGAATCATCAAGTGCACACGGGGCCCAGCGGGCCCTCTGATAGCCGCCGGAAACCCCCCTCTTGATTCAACCATTCTGGTACTTTTAACTGAAAGCTAGAAGAAAACAGTTTTTGCTGCAAAGTTCTCATCTACAGGTTTCGGGTGGATTCTCCTCGACTTCTTATTGTTGAAGATTTTGAAGATCTACGAAAGCTAGTAGCACTTTACCTCGATGCTCGTGGGTATCACGTAATCGAAGCCGCAAATGGCAGAACGGCCATAGAATCCGCAAAAGCCGGCAAGCCCGACTTTATTTTATTAGACCTTCGCCTGCCGGACGTAAGCGGAGTGGAAGTCGCTCGCGAGTTACGTAAATTGCCTCAGACTGAAAATATCCCGATTGTCGGATGGAGCGCGGATTTCAAATCAAATCCGCAGCAAAAACTACTGCAGCACGCGGGTATTACAGATTACCTGCAAAAGCCCACCGCCCTTAAAGACATCTACGCGATAGTCGAGCGATTCCTGCCAATCCCCGAGCGGCAGAACTGAGAAACGGTTGCCAGAGAAGATCCCGGATTGCGAATTAGATTCCGTCGCTTAGCCGAGGACGCCTCATCGCTATCGAGCGACGACAGCGGGGAAAGCAGGCCGTCAAATGGCCACGGGAATTTGCAGCATCGGAGATCCTGGTTTCGACTAGCGCACGATTTCGCGAATTTCCTGCTCGTCCGATAAGTGCCGCTGAAGCACAAGATGCAGCCATTCGAAATTCATCGGTTTGTGAAGAATTTCCGCGGCGCCGGCAGCGATCGCACGATCGACAAGCGGTCCATGGAGAAAAGCTGTGAGGACGATTACCGGTATGTGTCGCGTCAATGGATCGGCTTTCAGCGCTACAATTGCCTCGTCGCCTGTACGATGCGGCATACCCAGGTCCATGATGATCAGATTGGGAGTGTTTGCCCGTGCTTGCGCTAAAGCTTCGTGGCCATTGGCGGCTTCTAGAGTGTCATAGCCCGATTGTTGAAGCCGGAGTCCAAGCACTTTCCGGATTTCCGAATTGTCTTCAACGACCAGAATTTTCTTTTTACCAACGCCGTAGGACGGAATCACAAACGGGCACAATATAAAACATGTCCGTATTTATCAACCTATTTCTTTGTTGCGCTTTTTCGGTCGCCCGCCAACTGACTTGTCTTTTTGGTATGAGACCAGATGAACTCGCTCGATCAGGAAAATGCGGCCTATCTTCAGATATTGTATTCGGCGGCGTTTTATTGCTTTGTAGATAGCGGCCGGAGTGATTTTTAGCAGCATGGCAGCTTGGGAAACTGTGACTACATTATCGGTGTCAATCTTCGGTGTCATCACATTTGCCGCTTCCCCTCGAAGAAGATCCTGTTCTGCCGGTTGGTTACGCGGAAGCTCAGGAACTGGAACCAGTGAGACGGAGTCCGGATCCGTCAGAGCGCGAAGCCGGAATTAGCTATAGACCGCGTGTTAGGGTGGCGGAGTAACCGAAAGACAATGATTAGGTTTTCCATGTTGTCGCTCCTTGGTATTTTAAACCTAACCCGACGATAGTCCGCGTCGGCGTAAGATTTTCTTCTCTATTGCATTGCGCGATCTAATGTCAAGCCGAAGAAGCTACTGCGGATTTGAGTATGTGCAGCGCGTGTCACCTGCGTGTCACGGTTGCGATTGAAGCGCCTGAAAGACAGATTGTGTGAGATTATGCTGGATCCGACGGTCGCGAAGTAGCCGCGTCTGTCGGACAGTGGTTTCTTTCGCCGGTGTCTATCGCGCCTGAGTTCTATGAGCAGGTCAGGTTCCGTAACCGCATTAACTCACTTCGTGCTTGCTGACTACCGGGTCAAGCGTGTCTAGATCCCTTTGTCGTGAAGACGGATAGTCTCCTGATTATGGACAAAAAATTTATCGAGCGGCTTTGTTGTCAGGCTTTACTTGCCTTCGAACTCGTTGCGCTTCGCGTCCTTTGTGACTGTGTTCTGCTTCCGGTGAAACCACATGCGTGAGCAGCCAGCCTCGGCGCTCGGCGCATCCTAAAATTCCAGTTTTGGCCGACATCTTGATCGCGTGTTTCACGAAGATCTATCATTCTATTATCGATTAAAATTTGTTGGTGGGGGACAAGTCCAATGATGCATCCGAAGATGCTTCGCCGGATTCTCGCCGTTGCCAGCGACAAGTTAACGCAGCATGACAGGTACGGATTTTTTTTATACTTCGAGCTCTTAAAAAAACAGAATGAAAAAACACCGCGGGACCAGAGACGCACAATGGAAGAACTGTTGCTCGCGGTGCTTTCGGCATATTTGCCGGGTCGTTGGCGGCATATAGCAAGGAGGAGAAGCCAGGACAGCGGTTGGTAGAGTAAAGCAGAACTATCCCGAGTAGCTTTTGCCGCTCTCAAACGAATACCTGTCGAATCTCTACCGGTACCGATTATCTGAAATTTGGTTATACCATCGCGAAGCCACTCCTGCACTGTTAAAGTTTTTCAGTGGGAACCGTATTGAACCTGATTGGAGTTGCCATTCTTGTCATTGCGGCAGATTTCGCTTACGGCGTGCGTCGGCCCCGGCTAGGGAAGCCTCGCGCTCACCGATTGCTGTTTCGTTCACTTGCCCGCGTCTCCGAGCAGCTTAGGCGTGTTTTCCCGCGCGGTTGAGAGCGCTACTTCGCTGGGAAAACCGCACAAGCGATTCATAGCCGGAGAATGCAGTCGCAGCAGAGTTTTCCACGCTAAGATCGAGATCTCCTACGCTGCTTGCTTTTTTGGACCGTTTAGATGTATAGCTGTCAGCCCGAAGAAACTCGCTATGAACCGGACCATTTGAGATATGGCCCCCCAAATGGAATACCGACGGGATATAGACAAGCCGGTTTGGAACTACTGCGGTCGTTGCCCGCTCTGGCCGGAAGAAACCTTTAATATCATTAATTCGGAAAAGCTCCCGCCGGATTTTGAACTCTGCGAAATCTGCGGTGAGTTGCCTCAGCAACGGCCAATTGAATTTCGTAACCATCCGATTTTGGTATGCGACGGTATAATGAGTTGGCCGCCGAACTGGGCGTTAACCTACGGGCCGGGGCCACGGAAATTTGTCTCGGGGGAGATCGGCATCTTGGAGGCGGTTTTTCTGTCCAAAGTTCTCATAAACAAGGTTTATCTGCTGACGCATACGGAAAAGGGCAGTACATATATTGGGATTCTTCCCTTTGAAAACGCCGGTTCCGCCAAAGCAGTTTTTGATTTTCTTTATGATCAACGCAGTAAACCTCTTACGACAATTGGCTCTTTGATATTTCCCGAAAATCCGCCAAGTGAATATTGACGTATAGTTTTGTATCAAGCAGGCCGCGCTGCCGAATGCTCGCCAATTTGAGCTGCTCACTTCCTACCGATTGACAGGCCTACGCGGATTGGCTCTTCAAAAAGGCATAACGTTTGCGCACTTTCTCGCGAACTTCCGGGCACTCCGTAAAAGAAATATGAAAGAGAACACGTTGACGTGGCTATGTCAGCCCCGTTTCGTCTCATCGTTCCTGCTCGGCTCTAAGATCAGCATCCTAGAACCGCAAACATTAAAGCAGCCTCTTTCTACGATCTCGGCAAATGTTCCGCCAAAAAAAGCTCTTTTACGACCGCAAGCAGATAATGGACCGCCGATCATCTCGTGGAGATCAGAACCCGACGCTGTTTGGCTTTATACGAAATTCATTGTATCTGTACAGTCGACGGGGATGGAGTTCCCCTAGAACCGCCCGCCGTTAGCGCTTCCCCGGTCTAATTACAACCGCGTGGCTGATGACTCCTACTGCAACGTCGATCTGGCGTGGGGTAGGAGCCATTCCGGTTCCGATCTCACGCTGATGTGCGAGAGAGGAGCCGTCATGCATCAGCTTTCTACTTATCTCATTGTATTTGTCGGTGCTGGTTTCGGTGGTGCGCTGCGCCACGCAATGAACGCGATCGTTTCACGTCTGCTCGGCTCTGAATATCCGTACAGTACGTTTTTCGTGAATGTCGGCGGCTCATGCGCAATGGGCCTGCTCGCGGGGTGGTTTACATATAAAGGGGAAACTTCTCAGACATGGCGGCTGTTCTTGACCACGGGTATTCTAGGTGGATTTACCACTTTCTCGACGTTTTCATTGGAGGCAGCGCTACTCTGGGAACGTGGTGAGGTTTTCAATGCTGCGCTTTATGTGATCTCATCGGTAATGTTCGCCTTGTGTGGAATCTTCGGAGGCCTAAAAGTTATTGCGCTGATGGACTAGGAACCGGACAAGCAGTGTCGACACCATTAAGACGCTTGACAGACTCTCTTTAAGTCTGCTTTGTTCGAAAGTCTGAGCCGCGCTATATTCACAGGTCATAAATGCCTACGAAAGGACAGGAAAAAAACCGAC
>Ga0075425_100006712_pt1 | contig 12097 bp, 9 predicted proteins | sample SoiMethybrSBSTD4_FD_75300 | JGI IMG/M metagenome (GOLD analysis project Ga0075425, IMG submission 75300) | Bulk soil microbial communities from a Populus tree surrounding site in Tennessee, USA - Soil MetaG P. TD hybrid SBSTD4 | ecosystem: Environmental > Terrestrial > Soil > Tree plantation...
GGAGCCAAGGAGTTGACGGTTGCGAGGCAGATATACGATTGGATGTGAATCGGCGTCCAACTTGGACCCCACTCCGATTGAGCACCAAGTCATTGAAACAGAAGTGGAATTGTTTATTTCGAGCGTGTTCGATCGGCGTGCAACCGTGCCCCCCTTTCTTCTTCGAATATTTGTTTGAGTGCAGCGCGTTAAGCGGCTTCGCCAGGGTCCAAGTTGGACGCCGATTCACACCCATAATATTTCGCGCTTCCGTGCCGAACGTAGCTCGGCCTGTTGCCTCTGTCCCAAGAACGCTCAGATTAACATTAGCGGGCTTGCATCGATCGCTCGCGTTCAACGCTGCAGAGCCATGCCACTCCCCATCGAAGCGATCAGCACCATAGCTCGTTCCGAGCTGTAAAAAGAAGTACACAGTCGAAACAGCTAAGAGCAGGCACTTTATTGAACGGTTTTTGTATCCAGAACTCCGTTTCATCCTGACCACCTTGGCGGAGTTCGCCATTTGGCAGTACGGAACGGTTGCCAGGCGGTATACCTTGATATAATGCAATATACGAGCACTGCACTGGCAATAATGAGGAGGTCGGACGGGCAAGCCGCTCCGGCAGGCCAGGAGGAGCGCGTGATCGGTTACGGCAGGGACTTTGGACCGAGCGTGCGATGCGTGGCGGCGGCCTTCCTTGTTGCGGTGGCCTGCGTATCGCCCGGACGCGCGGGGGACGCGCGCGTCGACAATCGTTCCGGGACGGTGCGTATCTACGTTTCGCTTGCCACAAGTGCGATGACGAAGATTGTTGCCGCGCTGAACAAGCGCTTCCCCAACCTCAAGATCGAATTCGTCCGCGCTGGCTCGGTTGAGACCGTGAAGCGGTTCGTTGCGGAGCGGCAAGCGGGGCGCATCGGCGCGGACCTGATCCATGGTGCCGATCCCGGCGGCTTTGAGTATTTCGCGCAGCGGGGATGGCTCGACACGCGGCTCGCGGAACTTCCGCTGACAAAGGACTATCGCGACGGCTTCTTCGACAACAAGGCTGGCTGGGTTGCGATGCGCGCGACCGGAATCGCGCTCATGTACAATACTAATCTCGTCGCCAGGGATGCGTTGCCGAAGACCTGGAGAGACTTGATCGGGCCGAAATGGAAGAGCCGTGTCGCAATCTCGGACCCGACGCGCGCCGGTTCCTCCTTCTCGCACCTCTACGCGATGTGGAAAATGTATGGCGTCGACTACCTTGAAAGATTCTCCAAGAACGACGTGTTTGTTGCAGGCGATGGCACCGCGACGCGGGACGCAGTAGCGAGAGGCGAGCGCGAGGTCGCGCCGGTATCCGAATATGATGCGTTCACCTTCAAGAAGGACGGCAAGCCGGTTGACGTGGCGTGGCTTGAGGATGGCACGATCATGCTGCCAGCTCCGCTGGCGCTGGCGAAGGGCAGTCCGAACAGCGAGCACGCGCTCGCGCTCGCGCAATACATGCTTTCGCGCGAAGGGCAGCAGATCATCTCGGATATCATCCTCACCTGGTCGGCGCGACGCGACGTCAAGGCGCCCGATGGGAAGCCCGAACTCGACTCGATCAAGCTTGCGACCTTTGACTGGGACAAGGCGGCCGCCGAAAAGGGGCAGGTGCTTGATTTCTACTTCAGGTATTTCCAGCAGCGCTGACACTGGCCGCCTTCCGCACTGGCAAGAGAGCATCATGCAGAACACCAAATACGTGGTCGATTATATCGTTGGGTCGCGCTTCGAGGCCATTCCGGAGAAGGCGCTCGCCGTCGCCAAATGCGCGATGCAGGATTGCGTTGGCGTAGCGCTCGCGGGCGCGGCGCAACCGGCCGGATCGATTCCGGCCGAGTGGGCCCGCAGGGTCGGCGGCGCCGGCATTGCGACGGTTTGGGGCCATGGCTTCAAAGCCTCCCCGCACGACGCCGCGCTTGTCAACGGCACCGCCGCGCATGCGCTCGATTACGATGACGTGACCTGGGGCCTGATCGGCCATCCGAGCGTGTCGCTGGTGCCTGCGGTTATTGCGCTGGGCGAAGCCTTCAACGCGTCGGGTCGCGACGTCCTGCATGCCTATGTCGTCGGCTTCGAGGTCATGGCCAAGCTCGGGCGGACCACGCAGCCGCGCCATTCGCTCGACGGCGGCTGGCACGCGACCGGTACGATCGGCGCCTTCGGCGCGACCGCGGCGTGCTGCAAGCTCCTCAAGCTTGACGCCGAGCAGGCCGCCCGCGCACTCGGCATCGCGTTCTCCATGACGAGCGGCAACGTCAGCAATTTCGGCACGATGTGCAAGCCGCTGCATGCAGGACTTGCGGCGCGCAATGGCGTGGAAGCGGCCCTGTGGGCGCAGGCCGGCTTCACGTCGCTGCCGCACCCATTCGATGGGCCGCGTAGCTTTCACGAAGTCTATTCTCGGGGGCTTCCTGCCGATATGGAGCCACTGCAAGAGCTCGGAAAGGACTACGAGCTCGTCTTGCGAGGCGTGGTGATCAAGCCCTACCCGTGCGGCGTTGCGCTGCACCCCGCCATCGATGCAGTGCACGCCCTCAAGATGGAGCACGATTTCAAGCCGGACGACGTTGTCTCGGCTGAGGCGGGCACGACGCGATATACGTATGACAAGCTCTGCTATCCGGTCCCGAGGACCGGGCTCGAGGCAAAGTTCTCCATGCCTTACACGATCGCACGCTCGATTCTCGACGACAGCATCGGCTTCGACACATTCACCGATCCCCTTGTGCAGGACGAGACGGCCCAGGAGCTCACGCGCCGGATCTCCATGTATGTGCATGAGGGGATTGACCGCAGTTGGAAGATGGGCAGCCGTCCGGTCAGCGTGAAGCTTCATCTGCGCGACGGCCGCGTGATCGAGCGACAGGTCGACATTTCGAAAGGCAACCCCGAGGTCCCGATGACCCCCGCCGAGCTCGATCTCAAATTCGAGGATTGCGCGCGCTTCAGCCTCGATCCCGCCGATTACAGGGCTGCCTCCCAATGCCTGCAGGCCATCGAGACGCTCAAGACGACCGGCGATCTGACCCGCCACCTCGGTGGGCGGCGGCGCGCCGTAGCCGCGTGACGGTGTCTCGCCCTGGTTCCCGCCGCCTCGCCAGCTCTCATGCGATTGTATAAGGGAGTATACCGAGTTATACTGAACGGACCGACAGCAGGAGACGCGCATGTCATCGACCGAGACCGTGCTGGTTCCGACCGGGGCGCCTGCCACCGCGGCGATCAGCCCCGCTGAACGTCCCAAGTCCCTGCAGGGATTGCGCATCGGCCTTCTCGATAATGGGAAGGAGTTTTCCGACATTGTTCTCGACGCGCTCGCGAATGCGCTGCGCCGCGACTATGGCGTCACGCAGATCAAGTTCTGGCGCAAGGGCTTTCCCGCAAAAGGCGCGCCGTTCATCGACGAAATGGCGGCAGAGACCGACCTCGCGATCAGTGGCGTCGGCCACTGTGGCTCGTCCTCGCCCTGGAGCGTCATCGACGCCGTCAACCTGGAAAAGGCCGGAGTGCCGACGGTCGCGCTTGTGAGCCGCTCCTTCTGTCCGCTCGGCCAGATCGTCGCCCGCGGCGAGGGTCATCCCGGCCTGGCAATCGTGATGCTGCCGCACCCGATCGGCGAAGCCGATGAAGGCCGGATCGCCCAGAAGGGTATCGACGCGGCTGCCGAATGCGTTCGGCTGCTCACCACGCCGGCCGAAGCCGTCGGCATGGAATTCATCGGCAAGACATTCCCGCTCCCCGACCACGCCGTGCCGCGCTGCTAGGCACTCGGAATTCACTCGGCCGAAGGGCACAGCTGCTGACAGATGTGCGGATCAACCATGCTGGACCGGATCGAATTCAGTCAAACGAAGACCATCGAGCTGCCGGACTCGCTCGAAGCGGTCAATGATCACTTCTACAAGAACGGCTGGACGGACGGTCTGCCCATCATTCCGCCGACGCGCGAACGCGTCGATAGAATGCTGTCCGGCATGCCCTGGCGCAGTCCGGATGACGTGATCGGGATCGTGCCACCCGCGATGGGCACGGCGACGCTGCGCAACATCGCCGTGAACGCTGTCATGGCTGGATGTCTGCCGTCCTATCTTTCGGTCATTGTCGCGGCGCTGTCGGCCGTACTCGAGAAGCCATATGGCCTCGCCCATCGGCAGACCACGACCCATGCCGGCGCGCCCCTCCTGATCGTCAACGGGCCGATCACTCGAGAGATCGGCCTCAACTACGGCAACGGCGTGTTTGGTCCGGGCTGGCGCGCGAATGCCACCATCGGACGTGCACTGCGCCTTGCGCTTGTCAATCTTGGCGGGGCGGTACCGGCCGAGGTCGACTTTTGCCAGCACGCCCACCCAGGCAAATACACTTACTGCATTGCCGAGCACGAGGCAGCGAATCCGTGGGAGCCCCTGCACGTGGAGCGCGGGTTCAGGGCTGCGGACAGCGTCGTCACGGTCGTCAATGCGGAAGCACCGCACAGCATGACAGAGAATGTGCAAACCGATCCGATCGAGATCATGCGTACCTTTGCCGATTCGATGGCGACCTATGGCTGCAACAACCTTTATTCGCAGGGCCACCCGGCGCTCATTTTCGGACCGGAGAACGCCCAGCACATTGCAGCGGCCGGCTGGAAGAAGCTTGACGTGCAGAAGGCCATCTTCGAAATGGCGCGCAAGCCGTGGGGCATGGCGAAGAACCGCGGCAAGTCCAAAGGCCCGCTCTTCCCGGTGTGGGTCAACAAGAACGACGACAACGCCATGGTGCCGATCATCAATGAGCCGCGCGACCTCATTGTCGTGGTGGCGGGCGGCGCCGGTGGCAAGTCGATGTGGTGCCCGACGGCCGGTGCGCAGAGTCTCAGTGTCAGCAAGCTGATCGAGCGCGGCGCATGAGCGTGGCGAGTCTCGCGCGCGATGCCGGCGGCGAATTGGCGCCGACGCGCAGGCTTGCGGAATTTGCAGCGTCATTGCGCGGCGACCGTTTGCCGATGGACATCAGGACCGCGCTTGGGGAGCTGTTTCTCGATTACATTCGCGTCGCTTCGATTGGCGCCGATATGCCGTGGAGCGTGTGGGCCAACTCCTATATGGCCCAGTTTGGCGGAACCGGCAACGCGACGGTGCTGTTTCGACCCGAGCGCCGCGATCCCGTGCGGGCCGCTTTTCTGAACACGACCTATGCCGGCAGCATCGATTCGGACGACACGCATGTCGGATCCATGCTGCATCCGGGCTCGATCGTCTTCTCGGCGGCGCTCGCGACCGCGGACGAGCTCGGCGCGACTGGCCGCGACTTCGTGGCCGCGGTCGCGGCCGGCTATGAAACCATGATCCGCATCGGCCTCTCCCTGCAGCCGACACACTTCCAGCGCGGCTTTCAGAGCACCGCCACCTGCGGCGGCTTCGGCGCGGGTATTGCGGCCGCGCGCATTGCCTTCAACCAGCAACAGGATGCCGAGCGCAAGCTTGCGTCGACCATCGGTCTTGTCGCTTCGTTTGCCGGGGGATTGACTCAATTCTACAAATCCGGCTCGACCGTCAAGCGCATCCACGCAGCGCGCGCCGCCGAAAATGGCGTCGCCGCGGCCTTTCTGGCGCGCGCAGGATTCAGCGGCCCTGATGACATCCTGGAAGGGTCGAACGGCTTTGCACGCGCTTACGCGGACGCAGCCGACTTCAGCATCATTACGAATGGGCTCGGGACCGACTTCGCAATGCGCGAGCTCACGATCAAAGCCCATGCCTGCAGCGCGCGGGTTCAGGCCGCAGTGGAAGGTATCCTGGACCTCTGCAAGGCAAACAATATCGACCCGGAGAACGTGGCCGATGTATTGGTCGGGATTCCCGCCGTCATCCTCGGCCGTCTCACCATTCCACGGCCCGTCGACGTGCAGGCGGCACAAATGAGCCTGCCGCACAGTGCTGCGCTTGCGTTGGCCATGGGTCGATCGGCCGGGCCAGGATTCACGCTCAGCGTCACCGATTATGAGCGGAGCCTCACCGATCGAACGGTCAAGGCGCTTGAGCAGCGCGTGCGCTGCGAGGTCGATCCGCAGGTCGAGGCCGCGACGACCGCGCAGGCTGTACCAGCGCGCGTCACCATCACAATGAGGGACGGCACGCAGCATTCCGCCTTCGTGGCCGCGCCGAAGGGAAGTCCGTCGCGCCCCTTCACCCATGAGGACCACGTCGCGCGCTTTCAGTGCGAGTTGTCGAAGCGCTGGCCCGACGGGGTCCGCCGGGAGGTGATCGAGATTGCCGAGAATCTGTCCGATCTGGACAAGGTAAGCCGGATAACCGCGCTGCTTGCATCGCGATCCGGCGTGTAGCGTCGGCGGCTTTCGATACGAACGCAAATGAGTCTTCGAAACATGGGTGGATTGGATCAGATCATCGATCGCCTTGCGAATGCCGGAAACGCGGCGGAGACGGCTTACGCGGTGCTCCGCGAAGCCATCGTGACCAATACGTTGAAGCCCGGCACGCGGCTTCGGGCCGAGGAGTTCGCGAAGCGGCTTGGGATCAGCAAGACGCCGGTGCGCGAGGCGTTTCGCAAGCTGCAGGCGGAAAACCTGATCACCGTCAGCCCCGGCAATGCTCTGACCGTGAAGTCCATCTCCGAGGAGCAGCTCATCGAGATCTACTACACGCGTGAAGCTTTGGAAGGCATGGCAGCACGGCTTGCCGCCGAGAATTCGGGTTCGATCGAACAGTCAAAGCTTCGCGCGATCCACGAAGAGATGAAGTCGCCTGGCGCCCTCGCCAATGTGCGGCGGCTGCGCGAATTGACGGGAGAATTCCAACTCGCGGTGTTCCGAGCCTCGCGCAACAACACTATTTATCAGTTGCTGAAGCATCTGCAGGAGCAGATCAGGCAATTCAGCGGCACCACGCTCTCCCACGAAGGGCGTGCCAAGGAAGTGCTCGCCTACAGCAAGGCGCTCGTAGCTGCGATCGAGAAGCGCGACGGCGACGCCGCCGAACGCATCGCCAGGGCGAACCGGCGCAGAACGCTTGAATTGCGCATCAGGATGTTGCGCGCTCCGGCCCGCGTGACGGACCAGCGGCGCTAGGTGCGGCCGCGCCGAGTGCACGCGGCTTCATGGGAGAAATGACCGGATGCCGGGTGTTCGACTGGATAGGCTGCGCAAGCGGTTCGGCGACGTGGTTGCAATCGATGACATATCGATTGAATTTCGCGATGGCGAACTCACATCGGTGCTCGGGCCATCGGGCTGCGGCAAGACGACGACGCTCAACACCATTGCGGGGTTCGTCGATCCGGACGGCGGCTCGATCTGCTTCGGCGATCAGCTTGTCGCAGATGCGGCAACCGGATTCGCCGTGCCCCCGAACAAGCGAAATCTCGGGATGGTGTTCCAAAGCTACGCGCTCTGGCCCCATCTCAGCATTGCCGAAAACGTGGCCTATGGCCTCAAGATGAGGAATATGCCGCGCGCGGAGCGCGACGAGGCGGTCACGCAATCGCTCCGCCGCGTCAAGCTCGAGCACTGCCGCGACCGCTTTCCGCATGAGCTGTCCGGCGGCCAGCAGCAGCGCGTTGCACTCGCACGCGCCATTGCCTATTTGCCACCGATCGTCCTCTTCGACGAGCCGCTCTCCAATCTCGACGCGCAACTGCGCGAGGAGATGCGGCTGGAGCTGAAGGAGCTGCATCGCGACATCGGCGTGACTGCCATCTACGTGACGCACGATCAGGCGGAGGCGATGAGCCTTTCGGACCGAATCGTCGTGATGTGGGGCGGTCAGATCCTCCAGACCGGGTCGCCGCGCGAGCTCTACGAGGAGCCTGCTGACATCCGCGTTGCGGCGTTCCTCGGTCGGACCAATGTCTTCGAGGCGCACCTTGTCGAGCACGCGGCGCCGCGCGCGCGCGTGTCGATCGAGGGCTTTGCGCAGCCGTTCGAATGCCGCGCGACATCGGCGGCGCGGCCGAATTCAGCCGGGATGCTGTCAGTGCGACCGGAAGCCATATCGATCAAACCCGCTGGCCCAGGGTCGGCGGGCGTCTTGGGCCGCGTTAGCTCGGCCGTGTATCTTGGCAGGGTTTCGCAGCTTCAGATTCGGCTCGACTGCGGCGAGACGATCGAAGCGATCGAATACACGCGGCGCACGTGGAACGTCGGTGATGCCGTTGTGGTAGCGTTCGATCCGGACCAGTGCTTCTTCATTGAGCAGAGCGCGGAGATGCGGCAGGCTTCCTTATGAGTTCGGTGCAGACCGCGTCGCCTATGCTGGCGTCTGGCATCACCGCTCCGCCTGGTCGATGGACGGGTCGCATCCAGCGGCTCGACGCGGCAAGCCTTGTCATCGCCGCGTCGGCGGCGACGCTCCTCTTTCTGGTGCTCTACCCGCTGTTCTGGTTGTTCTACGGCAGCTTCGCCTATGGCGAATTGTCGCTGTCGCAGGTCCTTGTCCAATTCTGGAACCTGCCGGGCCTGGCGCGCGCGTTCGAGAACACACTTTGGCTCGTCTTCGGCACGCTGCCACTATCGTTCCTGTTTGCCCTGCCTTTGGTCTGGATCACGACCCGGACCGACACGCCGCTCAAGGGCATGATCGAAATCGCCGCGATCCTGCCGTTTATAACACCGCCGCTGATCGGTGCCGTGGCCTGGGCGCTGCTGGCCGCGCCCCGGACCGGCCTCATCAATGTCCTCGCGGCGCAATTTGGTTCGAGCGCCCCGATCTTCAACGTCTATTCCATGCCGGGACTCATTTTCGTGACGGCGCTTTATCTCAGCCCTTTCGTGTTTCTGACTGTGCAAGCGGTCATGCAGCGGATGGATGCCTCGCTGGAAGAGGCTTCGCTCATTTGCGGAGCAAGTCTCGCCCGAACCGCGCGCAATATCGTGCTTCCCTTGAGTTTGCCCGCGATCCTGTCGGCCGGAATTTTGGTCGTGACGCGCAGCCTTGAAGAATTCGCCATTCCGGGCATTCTCGGCGCACCGAGCGGCATCTACACCGTTACGACCTACATCTATTATCAGGCCATCAGCTATATGCCACCTCGCTACGAGGTCGCGGCGCTGCTCGCGAGCGGGCTGATGGCGCTGACCGCCGTGCTTCTCGCAATTCAGGCGCGCCTTCTGGGTGGCAGCCGCCAATTCACCACGGTGTCCGGAAAGGGCCATTCGCCTCGCGTCATTCGCCTGGGCCGCTGGAAATATATCACGCTCACCTACGCGCTCCTCTATATCAACTTGACGGTCGTGCTGCCGTATCTCGTGCTGATCTACGCGGCGCTCATTTCGAAATGGGGCGTGCTTCCCCTTCCTGCAAACCTCACCTTCGCAAAGTTGGCGGCCACGTTCGATCCGGCGCTGAGCGCGCGCTCCGGCCTGATCAACAGCCTAATTCTCGCCATCTCGGGCGCAAGCCTCGCGACGCTGCTTACCCTTGTGATCAGCTATGCCATCAGCAAAGGCTCGCCGCTTGTGCGCGTCCTGCTCGACTTCGTCAGTTCGATTCCGCTCACGATGCCCGGTCCGGTGATTGCTGTCGCGATGCTCTGGGCCTATTTGCACGAGCCCTTCGTTCTGTACGGCACGCTCTGGATCCTGCTCGTCGCCTATGTGACGCACTATCTGCCCTATGGCGTGCGCACTATCGCTGGCTCGTTGCGGCAGCTCAGTCCGGATTTCGAGCGCGCCGCCGCGGTCTGCGGCGCGAGCCGTCTGGTAGGGTTTCGCGACATTCTACTGCCCTTGCTGCGGCCCGGCATGCTCGCCGGTTGGATGCTGATGTTTGTTTCCATGGTCCGCGAGCTCTCATCCTCGATTTTCCTGTTCGTTCCCGGAACGGAAACGACCGCCGTCACTATGCTCGAATTGTGGCAGGAGGCGCGTTTCTCCGAAGTTGCCGTGCTGTCGTTGACGCTGATTGTCATTTCAGTTTGCGTCGTGGTGGTCGTGCGTTGGCTGTCCGGAGGACCATATCTGTCGGGATACCGATGACGGCGCGCTCTTTTCACCTGTCCTTCCCGAAAATTATATGCGCGCGTAGCAATGATGCAGCCCTGACAGAATCGGCACAGCGACAATGGCCCCATCTCGCTGGACCGCTCGACCTAGCGGAGCATCCTTGTCCAACGATAGATGCGTCCGCGTCTCATTGTAATAGAGCGAACACAAGGTCAGGACCCATCGCAAATGCCGTTCGCCGAAGATCAACATATGATCCAGGCAGTCGCGCCGCAGCGTTCCGATCAGCCGCTCAACATAGGGATTCTGCCCGGGCGACCTCGGTGATATCGGGCGGTCTCGAATGCCCATCACCCGGACCCGACGCGTGAAGGCCTGCCCATAGGCACCATCATTGTCGCGCACCAAATAGGTCGGCGCGGTGTTCCACGGAAATGCCTCAACGATCTGTTGTGCCAGCCATTGCGCCGTCGGGTGCCGGGTCGCGGCAAACCAAAGGAGCTGTCGTCGATTCGTTGATGCGCTCGCCGCGCTTGCGGGGACGAATGCGCAGGTCGTCGAACGTGTCCTGCCAGCCCGCCTCCTTGGCGAAAGCCGAATGCTGGGGATCGAAACGGAAGGTGGTCACGTTGAGCCGGCAGACGGTTTACAGGATCAAGAACGATCCGGCGGGTGCTGAAGCAGCCTTGGCCGCGTGGGGGCTTTAGACTGGTGGCGCGTGTCATCGTCAGGACCGTTACGCGATGCAGAACGCTCAAAATCGCCCCCAGCCACGTGCAAGTGCAGATGTCATCTCGCTCTGCGTGCAGGCATTCTGATGCCGGCTGGAGAATTTGCAAGCGGCGGATTTTGAGGCAAGTTGGACACAGCGGCGCAGCGCGAACCCCGCAGCACAGAGGCTCTTATGATTATCACGCTGTCGCTTGACGGAATGGGGCCAACCGCTCCGCCCGTCCGCAGCACATTGAGGAAGTCGGACCACGCCTGCGCCATGTGGACGCGCTCGGCCCAGAAGTACCGGCCTCCACGTAAAAAAACGCTCGATCCAATCTCACCTATTCTGCGCTTTCTTCGCCTTTCCCTCGGTCGAGCAGGGATTTTCGTTCGAGCAGGCGTCGCCGATCACACCGACCGCCTGGATCTCGATCTCGATGCCGGGCCGGGCGAAATTCGTCACGGTGATGAGCGCGCTGCCGGGATAGTTGCCGTCCTTGAAGAAGTCCTTGCGCATTTCGACGAACCGGTCGCCATAGCGCGACTCCTTGATGAAAACCGTCATGGTCACGACGTTGTCGAGGCTGCCGCCGGCGCGTTTGAGGATCGCGTCGATCTGCGCGAAGACCTGCTTGACCTGGGCCTCGAAGTTGTTGGCGATGTTGTTGCCTTGACCGTCCTGCGTCGCGGTCTGGCCGGCGACCCAGACCGTCGTCCCGCCTTGCGTGACGACGCCCGGCGAGAACGCGCGCGACAACTGGAACGGCGTCTTCTCCATGTATTCGGCGGCCTGGGCGGCCGTCGCGAACGATGCGGCGAGCAACACGGGGGCGATACGACTCATCTGAAGCTCCCACGAAAAACCACGGCCAGTGAAGGCGCCACGAGTGTTCTCGATAGGCAGGATCGCGTCAACCTGCCGCGCTGCCGCGACTTCGCGGCGGCAAGGCGCAACAGCGCAGCGAGCGCAAGAATAATCGACACGGGGATCAAAGAGCCTCAATCGACCGAGACTTTGGCGGCCTCGATCACCTTCCGCCACTTCTCGATGCGGCGCTACGCATCGCGTGCGGCGGACGGTTTTGCCACCTCATCGATGACGAACTGATGCTTCCCCTTTCGGTGCGGTGCCGAAAGATAGCAGCTCGTCCCCGGCTGCAATCCTCGGAAGAAACGGAGGCGAGAGATGCGTGGTCTTCGATGACCGGAATTGGCACTTCGCGACATCATCAGGGAACCTGGCAATGTCTGCTAGGATGTGAATCGGCGTCCAACTTGGACCCCCACTCCGATTGAGCACTAAGTCATTGAAACAGAAGCGGAATTGTTTATTTCGAGCGTGTTCGATCGGCGTGCAACCGTGACCCCCCTTTCTTCTCGAATATTTGTTTGAGTGCAACGCGTTACAGCGGCTTCGCCAG
>Ga0075425_100006713_pt1 | contig 12096 bp, 7 predicted proteins | sample SoiMethybrSBSTD4_FD_75300 | JGI IMG/M metagenome (GOLD analysis project Ga0075425, IMG submission 75300) | Bulk soil microbial communities from a Populus tree surrounding site in Tennessee, USA - Soil MetaG P. TD hybrid SBSTD4 | ecosystem: Environmental > Terrestrial > Soil > Tree plantation...
GCGCGTGACGTGTCTCGTCTTCTCCCAGCTTGCCGGCCCAAGCCAAGATCGCATCCGCTCCGTGCGCTCGTGCTTCTCGAAAACCTGCCAGCATCCCCTCGATGTTCTTGTGCCAGTCGCTCGCGCCGACGTAGAGGAAGAATGCGCGCTCGGCCACTCCGTGGCGTTCGAGCACCGGCCTCGGGTCGAGCGCGGGCTCTCGTGCCCACCGGTCTACGTCGACACCGTTGTACACGCGGACGATGCGCTCCGGCGGTACGCCCAGAAATGAGCACGCGTCGCGCCGCGTGGCGTCGCTGATCGCGATGACCCGATCGGCGGTGCGGTACCTCCGCTTCTCGATCGCGAGACCGAGCGCCGGACCGCCGTCGCGCAGGCCGAAATACTTCGCCGGGTAGCGCGCCGGGATCGCGTCATGACAGGTGACGATCTTTTTGCAATTGGTGAGGCCCATGAAGAGGGGCGTCGAGTTGGGGTCACCGAGATGAACGGCGACCGGATCGATGGCCCGGACGGCCCGCCAGAGCGCCACCCGCCGCGCGTAGGCCCAACGGTAATGATCTTTCGGCGCGGGTGCCGGCAGACCCGCGCTCCCCTGGAAGCCGGCGATGTCGTCAGTGACACGATACGATCCACCGAGGCCGAGGTGGGTGAGCCCCATGATCTTCAACCGGCCGAGCTCGCCGGGCGCGAGCTCCGAAAGCCCGTGCGCCAGCTCCCTCACATAACGCCCCGGTCCACGATGCCGCGACGGCGTGTCGAGCGAAGTCAGATCGAGCAGAACGGTCATCGTCGAGGCAGGATCGGCGGCCAAGCGGGCCCAACGTGCCACGGATCACGGGAAAGTGACAGACCTCGACGGATTCCATGTGGAGCCGATTCTGATGCACGACGAGCGAAGGCAACGCAACGGATCTGGCTGATCGTCCTACTAACGTGCTCGTACGATCCCATGGATCCGATTGGCTTCGCCGAGGGCTCGAAAAGCGCACCGGAGCGACCCTGTTGGGACAAGCTGGGATGTTCACGAGCGGCACGACGTTCGCAAGAAGCCTCCGCGTCGGTAGAGCAGTTTCGTCGATTCCGTCGTTGCGCCGAAACCGAAAGGAGGGGCGAAGCCGCTTCGAGGAGAAAAGAACTAGCCGCCAGGACGCCCGGGAAGAGTGGGAACCAGGGCCAAAAATCCACTCGACCCGGCGCCCTGGCGGTTGCTTTTCCCGGGGGTCGCTCGAACGTCGCGGAGGCGGAGCGTGGTCGCTCGTGCCGAGGGCGGGGGGACGAGGTCCTCGGAGCCGAGGTCGCACCGCGCGGAGCTTGGTCGGTGGGATTTCGATCGGTTGAAGTTTGAGCGTCGACGAGCGGCAGATCTTGTCAGGCGAACACCGCGCGTCGCGGGCTATCGGCGCGACGTCGGAGGCGCTGCTCCGCTCTGCTATTCGATTTTTCCCCGCTGAGGAGCTGGCGCGGCCTCGTCCGCGAACGTGCGGACTTACGCGTCACGCGGAATCGGCCTTTTTGTGTGTCGAGCATTGGCACCGGATTCACTTATTCGACAAAACAACATTGCCCTACGATAAAAACTTGCTATATTTCATCTTCCATGCAACAGACACTTTTCGCGCATGACCTCCACGCCGAGCTCGCGCGAACCACACACGGCGGCGCGGTCCGGCGGGGCCGCCGCAAGCTCGCTCGCCCCGTTAGCACCCGGCGCCCCATGCACGTTGTTCTGTCGAGCCTTCCTTCCTACTAAACGCCCCTCGGCGAGTCTTCGTGTCGAAACGGCGCCCCTGCGTCGCGCGACGAGGACACCCCGCACCGACATCTGCCACTCGTTCTCAGTGGCGGTGGGCGATCTGTCAAAAATGGCCGCGTCGAGGTACTGGGCGAAAAATTGGTCGTCCTTCGGGCCGAGGATCTAGAGTTGGGGCATGGCCTCTGGATGGGTGGCGGTTGTCGCGATCGTTGCAGCGGGTGGGCTCGGCTACTTGGCGTGGCACGAACACGCCGACGTGGGTCGACTCGGAGGTGAATCCAAAACCTGTGCCGACGCGCTTCAAGCCGCGAAAACGCATTCGGCCGATGCCGACAAACAGCTCGCCGACTGCACGACTGCGCGCGACGCCGACAAGGCGAAGCGCGAGGAGACCGAGAAGCTCGCGCAGGACACCGCGAGCAATCTGAGCGCCACGAAAGCCGAGCTCGACGAGCTGCGCCAGAGTCATGCTGATGCCGACAAGCAGCTCGCCCTGTTCAAGGCCCTCGGAGATCGCCTCCGCAAGATGATCGACGCCGGAAAGCTCCAAGTGACGGTGCGGCGCGGCCGCATGATCGTGAAGCTCCCGGCGGAAGTTCTCTTCGCGTCCGGCAGCGCGCAGCTTTCGCCCGACGGACAAGGACCGCTTCGAGAGCTCGCCGCCGCTCTCAAGTCGTTCGCCGATCGGCGTTTCATGGTCGCGGGCCACACCGACAACGTCCCGATCGGCCCCTCCAACTACAAGAGTAACTGGGAGCTCTCGACGGCTCGCGCGGTCACCGTCACCGAGTTTCTCGCAAGCGTCGGGATGAACCCGAGCCGCCTGGTCGCCGCCGGCTACAGCGAATACGACCCGATTCGTCCCAACACGAGCGAGGCAGGCCGCACGGAGAACCGCAGAATCGAAATCGTGCTTCTCCCGAACGTCGAGGAAATCTCGGGGCTTGCCAAGGCGGCAGCGTCGATGAACAAGACGGAGTCAGCCAAGGCGGCGAAGTAGGGTCGCTCGAACCGCGAGCACGCCGGCACCCAGGGGCCTCCGTCCCGGTTGCAGAACCGGGGCGTCCCTAGTAACAATGTCGCCCTCCAGGTTGCACGCCAGGAAACCGTGGTGATTTGCCGGTGTTCAACCGCTTGGCTCTGCCGTAGGAGCTAGAACCATCGTGAAAAACGCACCTTATCGTTTCGGGATTGAAGACCGACCTTTCGCTGCCATCGGCGCGCTCTTGCTCGGCGCTGGTGTCCTCGCGGCCTTTCCTTCGTGTTCCTCGGACGACTCGGTGGCGCCGAAGACTGGAGCGACCGGAACGACGGGTTCGACCACGTCCAGCACGACCTCGAGCACGGTCGGCAGCGGCGGAGGTTCCACGACGGGTAGCACCACTGCGACGACGACCGGTGGAAATGGAGGAAGCACCGTAGCAGCCGGCGGCTCAGCGGGTGCCGGAGGTTCGGGTGGAGCGGGTGGGTCCGGCGGTGGCCCAGGCGACGGCGGAGGCCAGTGTAATACTGCTCCCGGCAAAGCTCTTCAATTCGATGGAAATGCGATCGACCTCATGACGGGCGATCTCGGCACGGATTTCCCAGGAGGTAACACGCCTCGAACAGTCGAACTCTGGGCCAAGTTTCTCGGAACGCAGAGTTGGACCGCGGAGCACACGATCATCGAAACTGGCCTTCGACAGAACGCAGGAAACATGTTGTTTGGCATCGACATGAGCGGCGATATGAACGCTGGTGGACCACGCCAGTTCGGTCCCTACACCAATGGTTTCAGCGACAACAACCGGGATCCGATGACTAACATGGGGGGCGTCGTTGTTCCAGGCATTGCACAGACAGGCTGGTTCCACCTTTCTTGGTCGTACAACGGCACCGCCCTTTCATTCACGGTCGATGGCGTGGAGTACCCCGTCATCACCACAGGGGGGACGCCCACGATGGCGTTCACGCCCGGCATCGTCACGTTGGGCGGGTCGCAGAACTACGGCACGGCCGGCTGGGCCGGTGTTATGGATGAGATCCGTATCTGGAAGGTCGCGAGAACGCCTCAGCAGATCTTGAGCAACATGAGGGTGGTTCTGAAGCCGACGGAGCCAGGGCTCGTAGCGTACTATCGACTTAGCGAAGGGTCGGGCACGTTCACCAATGACGAGAGCATGACAATGACCCATCGCCTCAGCACCTGCACCGCCACGAGCATGCGTTGCGCCGCAACGAACACTGCCAGCCCGCAGTGGGTCGCGTCGGACATCCCAGGCACGTTCACCTGCGCGCCCTAGACTTTATTTTCTGCGATTCAACGGGTCACCCTCAACCGGTCCGGTCTCGACGGCGGGCGCGGGGCGCGGAGCGGCGCTGGTGGGCGTCGCGGGTTCCGGCACTGCGGCACCGTCGCGCCGCGCCGCTCGGTCGTGCCTCTTCGGCGCTGCGGCTGCCGTCGCTGGGGGGGTCGGCGTCAAGCCGCCGTTCGGAGCGGTGCCGCTCTCGACAGACGCCGAAGGGGACGTGCGTGTGTCGAGAGCGCCCGCGCGCGTGTCGAGCGCGCCCTGGGCCGCTGGTGCGACGACGGCTGTCGGCGCTGGCGCGGCAGCGGCGGGCGGAGCGTTGAAGGCGGCGTCGCTTGTCGCATCGAGGCCTCGCCGGTATCGCAGCGCGAAGACGCCCACCGCGAGCATAAGACACGCGACCAGAGCCAGCGCTGACCAGGGCCGCCGGCGTCTTGCTGGCGGAAGCGAGAACACGACCTCCTGATCGCGCGATGCGACCACCGGCTCCCCGAACGGGTCGACCGAAACTGCGCGCATCGTCGATTGCGACTGCGGAAACATGGCGCCGATGGTCGGCGTGGGCAGCGGTCCGACCTGCGCCGCTCTGAGAGCTGTCTCCATCGCCCGGTGACGCTCCGTGATCCGCTTGTCGAAGAGCCGGCGAAGAAACGTCTCGGCATTCTTCTCGGCGTTCGCCGTCACGGTCGCGGGCAACGCTTGCTCGAGAGCCAGCATCATCTCGTGTGCGGAGGCGAAGCGCTCCGCTTTGTTGCGCGCGAGCGCCTTCATCACGACCTGTTCGAGTGCCGCGGGATAGCTTGGCACGAGCTCGGACGGGCGCGCCGGACCGGTGGTCAAGATGTTGTGAATGGTGGCGGCGGGGCTGTCGGATTTGAAGGGGTGTTTGCCGGTCGTGATTCGATAAAGCACGATGCCCATCGCGAAGACGTCGGCGCGCGCGTCGATTTGCTGGCCGTGCACCTGCTCGGGAGACATGTACGCGAACTTGCCCTTGACCTGACCCATCTGGGTAGGCTGCGATGTCTGGTGCGTCGCCTTGGCAACGCCGAAGTCGACGAGCTTGACGACTCCGGAGTAAGTGACGAGCAGGTTCTGCGGAGAGATGTCGCGGTGCACGATGCCGAGAGGCTCGCCCTTCGAATTTTTCGCTTCGTGCGCGGCGTGCAATCCCTTGCAGGCCTGAATGATGAAATGCACGGCGATGGCGATCGGAATGCCGCCGACGCTCCGCGCCGTTCGCATGATGAAATCGAGCGGCTCGCCGTCGACCCACTCCATGACGAGGTAGAGCAGTCCCGTCTGCTCGCCGAGGTCGAGCGTCTGCGCGACGTTTGGATGCCGTACCTGCGAGGCGAGCGACGCCTCTTCGAACAACATCTCCTCGAGGTTGCCTGAGTCCTCGTCGGTCGCGATGATGGTCTTCACTGCGACCAGCTTGTGAAACCCTCGTGTGCCACTTTGGCGGGCGGCCCAGACTTGACCCATGCCGCCTTTCGCAATCGGCATTAGAAGCTGATATCGACCTAGTGTCTCGCCAACCTTGAGCTCCTTTGGTTCCAAACTGCGGGCCCCCTCCTGAAACCTCTACGTACCATCTTCAAATTACCTGAAGCCGCGCCCGCTCGAAACAGGGCTCGTGTCCCACCCAAGACCAGCCCGGTGCCAAGTGACGTCAGCGCGCGACAATCGCGCATCAGGTCTCCAGCGGAGAGAGGGTGGGCCGCATACACCGTCGCCATGCCGCCGATGTCGAGCACGCTATCGCCCTATCCCTTGTGAGCTCGCTTACTTGCCTCGACGAGCGCGAGAAGCTCTTCCCTGGTAACGCCGAGGCGCGCCGCCGTTCGCTGCGCGAGCGACGTCTCGGCGACGCCCGAGGCGAATCGATAGGTCGGAAACTGATGCGGGTCGAGCTCGACCTGAAAGAACGCGAGGCCCGAAACGGGCGGATTTTTGGCAATTCTCGCGGCGAGGTTCAAGAAATGCGTCGTGATGAACGCCTGAGGGGACAGCTCGGCCAAAAGCGTGATGACGAGCTCGAAGATCTCTTCGCCTTCCGACGGGTTGGTCCCCGAGCAGAGCTCGTCCAAGATGACCATCGAGCCGACCTGGAGCTTTTCGAACAGCGAGCGGATACGAATGAGCTCGACGCCGAGGCGCCCCTCGGTCTGATCGGCGGTCGCCTCTTCGATGAGCGAGACGAAAAGTCCCGGCGCGTGAGCCAGACGCGCCGCGCGGGCCGGCGAGAAAAAACCGGCCTGACCCAGCATCTGGGCGATGGCGAGCGATTGAAGCAAGCGAGTCTTGCCGCCCGAGTTCGGACCCGTAACGATCACGGTCATGTCAGGTCTCGGCGTCGCGATGTCACACGCCACGACACGGACCCCCTGCGACAAGAGCAACGGATTGAATAGGCCGGAGAGCGAGCGCCCCGTCGGCTCCTCACTCGCGGGGACGATCTCGGGCAAGCAAACGGAGAGCCCGTTCGCCTCGGCAAGATCACGAAACGACAGCGCGGCGAGGAAGAACTCCATGTCGCCAATCAGTTGAAAGAGCTGCACGACCTCCTCTTCCACCCCCTCGAACACGCGGTCGACGAGCCTCGCCAGCATTTCCTGCTCACTGAACCGATATCCGCGAAGCAGTGCCGCGAGCTTGCCGAGGAAGCGACCGAACGGCGATGCGTAAAACCAGTTGCTCTCGTTTTCGCGGATAAAGAGAATCTCGAGCTCGCGCATCCGCCCGTCCAAGCCGATGCGCACGCGGACGTCGAGCGTCGACAAGTTCTCGTGGTAATCGAGCAGCGCAGAGAGCCGCCGAAATCCTTCCCCCGCGCGGACCTCGGAGCCGAACTCGCGCAGTCTCGCGAGGCCGCTCTTGGCTCCGTCGAACGCCTCGGCCAAAGCGTCGATGGCCGACTTGGTCGCGCCCAGAATCTCGAGGCGACGGCGGTGCGTGTCGTGCCGGCGGGCGAGGGGCGGCGTCTCGAGCAGCAGCCGAAACTGGTGCAGGCTCACGTACGCTCGTTCGAAGTCCCCTCGCAGGGTCTGGGATCCCGAGAGCTCGGTGAGGATTCGTCGCCGGAACTCGACGACCGCCCAGCTCGAAGGGGGTCGCGAGAGGATGCGCGCGAGGTTGGCGCGATCGATCGGATAAGGGTGGCCGCCGATGATCACCTTGCAGCAACCGGCGATGAGCTCGGGCAAAAAGAGCTCCTTGGCGAACGAGCGAGGATCCCAGGTCGAAGGGGGGAGTCTCGCACCCTCGAGCGCCTGGGCGAACGAGCTACTCGGAACGCCGCTCGCGAATGCGAACGTCAGCGTCTGTTTCAAGGTGGCCGCATCGAGCCGGACCGCGGGCTTGTCGCACAAGAGGTCCGGAACGGGCATGCGGCGCCGAGTGTAGCCCTACTGCGTGATCCCTACGCCTCCGCAGTCGAGTTAGTCTAGGTAAACGAAATTCTTACGTTGTAACTGTTCAGGTCGGCCGGCGCGCGGTGGCGGTTGGCAGCCGCCGAGACCCGCGTCAAGCTTACGAACAGGTACACGTCACGACGTGCACCCACCGCAGCGCGCGGACGAAAAGGACATCGCCCTTTGTCGCCGCGGAGGCAAGGAGGTCGACATGCATGGCGTAGCAGCTAGGGGCTCGGGCGTATGCGCGATCGTTTCTCTATCTGCCCTTCTCGCGCTCGCGGGATGCGAGACGAAAGACCAGCGGCTCTTCGGCGAATGGCAAGAGGGTTGTTCTTCGGGCGATCTGGACAAATGTGCCAATCTCGGCGAGTCGTACGCGAAGGGGATCGGTGTCGCACCGGATCCGGCGAAAGCCGTGAACGTCTACCGCGACGCATGTGGCCGAGAGGGCGCGCGCGCGTGCATGTTGCTCGGCGACGCGTACGCGAGCGGCACGGGTATCGGCAAAAGCACGGAACGAGCCTCCCAATTTCTCGGTAAGGCTTGCGACGCCGGTGAAGAAGAAGCATGCGTGCACGCTTGCGACTTGCTGAGCGAGGCGGTTCGCTGCCTGCGCGTCGGTGTTCTGTCGTCCAAAGGAGCCAAAGATCCGAAGCGGGCGGCGACTTTCTTCCGCAAGGCTTGCGACAACGGCCACCCGCTCGGGTGTAGAGAGCTCGGCATGATGTACCGCGACGGCCTCGGCATGGACCGAGACGTTGACAAGGCGACGCAGTTCTTGAAGCGAAGCGACGAGCTGCTCCGGACGGCGTGCAGCGGCGCCAGCAAGCCCGATTACTGCGACATGTGACGGCGCCGCTCATCGAGCTGAACTTCACGTTGCAGAGCGAGGGTGGGCACGCCATCATCCGGGCATGACGACGCCCGACGACGTGCGCCGTTACTTGACGAACTGGCAAGGGGAGGTCGACAGCGCCGCACAGTACCGAGCGATGGCAGCCAGCGAGGGGGGCTCGCCGAGCGCAAAGGTCTACGAGGACCTGGCCGGTATCGAAGAAAAGCACGCTTCCTTCTGGGAAGAGCGTCTGCGCGCGGCCGGTCACACACCCGGGCCGCGCAAGCCGAGCTGGCGCGCGCGGGTGCTCATTTTCTGCGCCGGGCGATGGGGCGCGCGGAGCATCCTTCCGACCGTCGCCTCGCACGAGTACGTGAGCCGCAACGACTATGCGCCCCAGCGCGAAACCTCGAAGACCGGCATGACGGGCGAAGAGCGCATGCACGCTCGCGTGCTTCAGACGATGCTCGCCAAGACGTCGGGGGTCGAGGGGAGCACGCTCGGCCGCATCGAAGGGCGCCATCACTCCGTCGCCGGCAATACCCTGCGCGCTTCGGTGCTCGGTGCGAACGACGGCCTCTGCTCGAACTTGAGCTTGGTCATGGGAATCGCCGGCGCCAGCGTGAACGAGCACACGGTCCTCCTCGGCGGTATCGCCGGGCTTCTTGCCGGGGCCTGCTCGATGGGCCTCGGAGAATGGGTGTCGGTCACGAGCTCCCGAGAGCTGGCGGACCGTGAAATGAAAATCGAGAGAGACGAGCTCGAGGCCAACCCGGAGCAGGAGCGAGAAGAGCTGCAGCTCATTTACGAAGCCAAGGGGCTCAGCGCCGACGAAGCGCGCGACCTCTCGACCAAGCTCCTCGCCGATCCGAAGTCCGCCCTCGATGTCCTCTCGCGCGAAGAGCTCGGCATCGACCCGGCCGATCGCGGTGGCTCGGCGTGGGCGGCGGCGGCTTCGTCGATGGTGCTTTTTGCGCTGGGTGCGGTGGTTCCGGTCGCCCCCTTCTTTTTCCTGCACGCCCCGCTGGCCCTCTTTGTGAGCCTCGCGGCGGGCGCCGTCGGTCTCTTCGTGATCGGCACCAGCATTTCCGTATTCACGGGGCGTTCGGCGATCTACTCCGGAATGCGGCAGCTCGTGCTCGGTCTCGTGGCCGCCGGTGCCACGTTCGCCATCGGCAAGTTGGTCGGCGTGGCCGTTGCGGGGTAGATTTTCGCCTTTAGGTCGACCAAGTCCATGAGCTCGCAACCTGCCTCTCTGTCCGCGGAGGATCGAGCGATCCTCGACGAGGAGGAGGCGCTCCTGTCGCGCGCGCGCGCGGCCCTGCAGGCGGCCGAGGAGAGGTTGTCCGATGACGGCGGGAGCGAGCTACGATCGATCGAAGCGCTTCGCGCGCTTCGCGACGAGGCGGCGTCGGCCTCGGCCGACGATCTGCCGCCGCTCCTGCTCGAGATGAACGTGCGACAGCGCCTGCTCGAGCGCGGGGGCAGGGAGCCGCTGCCCGACTGGCGCGCCCCTTACCTCGCTCACCTGCGCGTACGCGAGGGGAGCGCGACCAAAGACTACTTGCTCGGCCGCTCGAGCTTCTTGGACCCCCCGTCTGGGATTCGCATCGTCGATTGGCGAATCGCACCGGTCGCCCGGATCTTCTACCGGTATCGCGAAGGTGACGAGTACGAAGAGAGCTTCCCCGGTCGGACTGCCGAGGGGGTCGTCGAGGCGCGACGGATCGTCGTGATCGCCGGCGGCGTGCTCGTCCGGATCATCGGCGACCGCATCGTGCTGACGCGCGGCGACGATGGTCATTGGATGCGTTCAGGTCGCGACGCCGTCGCCCTCTCGCTCGGGGGCGCGGGTACGGCGACACGACCCGGCGCGCTCGGCGTGGGGATCGGTACCGGGTCGGCCGGCGGTCCGCTCGACGTCACCGCGTTGCTCGACGCCGAGCAGTTCGCGGCGATCTCGGCTCCGCCGGAGGACGCGCTTCTGGTCCTCGGCAGCGCAGGCAGCGGAAAGACGACCGTCGCGCTGCATCGATTGGCCCACATCGCCGCGCGAGAGCCGAAAAACTATCCACTCGCGCGTATGGGGGTGGTCGTTCCAGAAGAGGGACTCGCGCGCTTGTCGCGACGGATGCTTCAGCCGCTCGGCGTCGGCAAGACGCAAGTGAAGACGCTCGATGCCTGGTCGCACGATCTGGCTCGCCAGGTCTTCGGCGATCCCATCCCTCGGATCTGCATGGATGCGCCCGCGCTCGTTTCCGGTCTGAAGCGGCATCCCGCGCTCTACGATGCGCTCCGTGAGCGCTTCGCGGGTCTCAAGGAGGGCACGTCGCTCAAGCGCCTGCGAAGGCTCCTCGCCGACGCATTCAGCGATCGGTCGTTCTTGGGGGGCGTCGTGGCGGCGTCGGGGGGCGGGCTGCCACGCGGCGGCGTCGAGGAAACCGTGCGACACACCATGCTGCAGCTTGCCGAGCCGGGTGAAAAGCAAGTCCGACACATCATCGACCCGGAAATGAAACGCGCGGTCGACAACCGAGCCGTCTGGGAAGCTACGCCGGACGAGCTCGCGGGCACGCTGGACGTCGAAGACCTACCGATCCTACTTTTCCTTCGAGCGTGGAGCGGCAGCCTGGCGGGCTTCTACGCGGCTCACCTCGTGCTCGACGAAGCGGAAGACTTCGCCCTGTTCGAGCTCTTCGTGCTCGGTAAGCTCCTCGGCGACACGGGTAGCGTCACCTTGGCGGGGGACGAAGCTCAGCAGACCTCTTCGAGCTTCGCGGGGTGGTCGCGATCGCTCGAGACGCTGGGGGTCTCGGGCGTGCGAACCTGCCGCCTCGCCGTTTCGTACCGCTGCCCGAGGCCAGTGGCCGACCTAGCGCGCGGGATCCTCGGGCACCTCGCGCCTGCAGCGGAAGCGCGCACCTGGCGCGAAGGGGCGCCGGTTGGGCGTTTCGAATTTCCGAGCGAACAGCAAGCGGAGCTTTTCGTGGCCGATGCGGTCCGAGATCTCATCCAGCGCGAGCCGCGGGCCTCGCTCGCAATTCTTTGCCATGATTCCGACACGGCGCGTCGCTGCTACGAACTCATTCACGAGCTTCCCGAGGCTCGCCTGGTTTTGCACGGCGACTTCTCGTTCGATCCCGGCATCGACGTCACCGATGTCGACAACGCCAAGGGGCTCGAGTTCGACTACGTCGTCGTCCCCGACGCCTCGGTCGAGGCTTATCCGATGACCGACGACGCGCGCCGGCGCCTGCATGTCGCGGTGACGCGCACGTCGCACCAGCTCTGGCTCGTCTCCGGCGGTACGCCGTCTCCCCTTTTGGGCGATCCGACAGCGCGAGAGCCTACGGTTTAGATCAGCGCAAGAGTTGCCGGATCGCGGCGTACCAGGTGTCCGCCATCACCGCATATCCGGCCGCGTTCGGATGGAGTCGGTCGGTCATGTACGCGGTCGAGTAGTTCACGTTTTGCGCGAACGCGTTGTACATGTCGACCATCACGACGTGCTTGCCCGCGTCGGCCCGCGTTCTCACGAGGCCCGGGATCGCGGCGTTGTACGCCTGGACCCGCGTGTTGAGCGTGTCCGGCGTCGCCCTTTGTTGAGGCACGATCTGCGCGACCACGAGCAAAAGATTGGGGTCGGCGTTCAACATGGAATCCATGAGTATGCCGAGCCGAGTCGGGATGTTGGTCTCGGCGATATCGACATCGTTGGTCCCGATCATCAAGAGCACGATGTGGGGCCTGTAGGTCGTGATCGCCGCAGGGAAAAACTGCGAGATGCCCATGCGCCCC
>Ga0075425_100006714_pt1 | contig 12095 bp, 7 predicted proteins | sample SoiMethybrSBSTD4_FD_75300 | JGI IMG/M metagenome (GOLD analysis project Ga0075425, IMG submission 75300) | Bulk soil microbial communities from a Populus tree surrounding site in Tennessee, USA - Soil MetaG P. TD hybrid SBSTD4 | ecosystem: Environmental > Terrestrial > Soil > Tree plantation...
CGGTGCCGAAAGATGCGCCGGGCAGCCAGGAAATCGGCTTCTCCGTGCCGTCCGCCTACAACGCCAGTGCCATTCTATTCGACAATCTGGAGCGCGCCGGCAGCCGCTGCGCGATCATGGGACCGGCGGGCTCGCGCACCTATGCCGCACTGGCTACCGATGCCTGCGCCTACGGGGCTGAGCTGCTGTCGCTGGGGCTGCAGCGTGGCGATCGTGTGCTCCTATTTCTCGACGATACGCCCGCCTACCCCGCGGCGTTGTTCGGCGCCATACGCGCCGGGCTGGTGCCGCTGCTCATCAATACGCTGACCCCGCCCGACCTCTTGCAGTTCTACCTCGCCGACTCCGGTGCCAAGGTCGCGATCTGCGACGCCGTTTTCGTGGACCGATTCAATAGCGAAGCCTGTCGAGAGACCAACCTGCAGCAGCTGGTGGTCAGCAACGGTCAGGCCGTTGCGCCTGGCCCCGTGCAGTCTTTAACCGCCGCGGCGTGGTTGGGCGAACCCCCGCCACGCTTTGCCCCGGCCGACACGCGCCGCGACGACATGGCGTTCTGGATGTATTCGTCAGGTTCCACGGGCCGGCCGAAGGGAATCGTGCACCTGCAGCACGACATGCTCTTCACCCACCTCTCCTATGCCCGTCATCTCCTGAAACTGACAGGAGAGGATATCTGTTTTTCCGTTCCCAAAATCTTTTTCGCCTATGGCTTGGGCAATTCCATCACCTTTCCGTTCGCGGTCGGCGCCTCAAGCGTGCTGCTTCCGGGGCAGCCCAAACCCGCCGCCATCTTCGAGACGATCGCCCGCTACCGTCCGACCGTGTTCTACGGATTGCCGACGCTCTATACGGCCTTGAGCGCCGCCCCCGAGGCCAGCGCCGCCGACTTGTCGAGCCTTCGCCTTTGCGTCTCCGCAGCGGAAATACTTGCTGCCGAGGTCGCCAACGCATGGAAAAAGATCTCGGGGCTGGAGATCATGGAAGGCTTGGGATCGAGCGAGGTCCTTCACATCTATCTGTCGAACAGCGCCGAGGCCAAGAGGCTTGGCTCCGCGGGCAAGCGCGTGCCCGGTTACGAGCTTGCCCTTCGTGATAGCGACGGCCGCGAGGTAAGTGATGACGAGGAGGGTGTACTATGGGTGCGTGGAGACTCCAACGCCCCCAGCTACTGGAACCGGCCGGACAAGACGGCGGAGACCATGCGCGAGGGAGGTTGGATCTACACGGGCGACCGGTTTATGCGCGACACGCAAGGCTTTCACTTCTTCTGCGGTCGCGCCGATGACCTCGTAAAAATCAGCGGCCAGTGGGTATACCCGCTCGAGGTTGAGCTTTGTCTTGCAAATCACCCAAGGGTGCGGGAATGCGCGGTGGTGGCCACGGAGGGTGCCGATCGACTCACGACGCTTAGGGCTTTCGTCGTCCTCAGCGACCGAGGAACGGGGTCGGAGGTGACGACGCAGGAGCTTCAGGATTTTGTGAAAACTCGGCTCCTTCCTTACAAGTATCCAAGAGTGATGACGTACCTGGAAGACCTGCCAAAGACCGGGAGCGGGAAGATCGATCGTCAATCCTTGCTTAAGCATCACCTTCCCAGTGCTCGAGCTCGATAGAGCCCGTCGCGCCGGCAAGGCGTCGGGTACTCGGATCGCCTGCACGAGCAACGATCGCTTCGCCCGCACGCCGCGACACCCCCGAGGGGAGGGGTGCCCTATTTGCGCTGAGCGCACGCCGTAATGGGATCGCCAGAAGCCTCCAGCCGCGCTAAAAAGGCGTAAGTTTTAACGCTCCCCAGACCCTCCCACCTCCCTTTGCTTCCCTTCGCCGAAACCCGCTTCCTCTTCGCCAAAGCCGACTATCGCCGCCTGTGGGCGATCGGTGGGCTGACGGGCATCGCGCGTTGGCTCGAGTTCGTCGCGGTTGCCATTTTTGCCTACGAGCTCACGCGGTCGCCGGAGCTGGTGGCTTTGCTCGCGGTCCTGCGCATGGTGCCCTACATGTTGCTTGGGTTCCTGGTAGGCGCCGTGGCGGATGCGATCGATCGCAGGCGCCTGCTGCTTGCGGGCTTCACGCTCATGGTGCTCGCATCCACTACGATGCTTGTCGTCACGGCCACCGGGACTGCCACCTATGCGGCCGTCGCTGCCATCGTGATGGTCTCCGGTGGCTTCTGGACCACAGACATGCCCGTGCGACGTCGCCTTCTGGTGGACGCGGTCAAGGCGGAGAGCGTTGCAGCCGCGTTAGGCTTCGACAACGCTACCATGTATGCGACACGAGCCATCGGACCGCTGATCGGGGGTGCGACTTACCAAGTCGTGGGGATAAGCGGCATTTACGCCCTGATCGCCATGAGCTACCTCGTTTGTCTGGTCCTGGCTGCGCGCGTCGGCATTGCCTCGCAAGCACTGGGCGTCCCGTCAACGGCGCGCAAGCGCCTCGGCTTTCTCATGCCGCCGCGAGACCTCCTTCTCGATCGGCGCTTCCAGATCATCATGGGCGTGACGCTCGTCTACAATCTTTGGTGCTGGCCGTTCATCGGCATGGTTCCGGTTATCGGCCAAAAGGATTTTGCACTGACACCGGCGCTGGTCGGCGCCTTGTCAGCCTGCGACGGGTTTGGAGGCACCATTGGCGCCATGGCCGTTGGGCTGCTGGCCGCGCCGCGCACCCTCTTCCGTTTCTATTACCTCGGCACGCTCGCGTGCCTCGTGCTGATGCTGATATTGGCAGTAAATCTGAACGTCGGGACGGCGGTCATCATCCTGCTGCTGACCGGCCTCGCCGCGGCCGCGTTTTCATCGACGCAGTATGCGCTCGTGCATAACATCGCCCCTCCGGAGATGCGCGGCCGCGCGACGGGCGTGCTTTCGATCTGCATTGGCTCTTCCATGCTTGGCCACTGGCATGCCGGGGTGTTGTTTGAAAGGCTCGGCTCGGTAGCAGCCATCGAAGTGATGGCCTGCGAAGGATTGATTGTCATGCTCGTGCTGGCCGCCCTATGGTGGCGCACACCAATGGCCAGTGGCGTGAATAGGCCCGCGCCCGACGCGTCTCGCGCCATCAGCACCGATTGATGCAGCACCCCAGGCACCAGGTCGCCGCAACCTCGCGCCTTACTTTGCCCGGGGAATAGTGGGCCAAGGCCGGCGTCGCGCTGCAGGCGGAGCGCCGAACTCATACGTATGGCAAGCACCTTCGCAAACGCGCCGTGCTTATGGCGGGACGGCGCTCCTCACCAGGCCTGAGGGCACCCAGCTCTTGGCGCCGCGGCGAGCGTCGGTTTTCTTAGGCTTCAGGGCGCAGGAGCACGTCTCGAGAGCCCCCTCTGCGCGAAAGCGTCAACTCCGCCTCAAGACCAGGTAAATGAGCATGGCTCCGATGAGGAGCGGACCCAGCGTCGCTACCAGCGACCATTCCAAATTGTACATGGGACCCCACTCAACATCGACGCCGCGCAAGCAGCCCTCTCCCCTTGATATCCACCATTTACCTCAAAACGCGCAGCCCCTGGAGAGGTTTGGGTTAACGGTGCCGCTTGCGCAGGGCAGCACGCACCGCCTTTCCCCGCAGCCAAGGCAGAACGGATTTGACACCTCAGGGAGTGCAGCGGCATTCCCCAAGGCGAGAGGACAGCCCGGGCAGCCCACCGGCATGAGCGCGGGCGGCATCCGTTAGCCCCTAAGTTTGCTGGTTTATCCCTCTGTTTTTCTAGTTGAGTGTTGGGTCGGTCTTCCGTCGCCGTGATTTGCCCAAGCCGTGCCGGAAAAAAAACGCGCACCAGCTGGCGATCCGCTCAAGTCCCCCCTTACTCCCAGCACCTGGCAAGGCTGCTGGCGCCTCCGGATCCGTGCTCCGCTTGCCTTCGCCAGCGACGCTGACAAAAATCGCCGATCTTGCGGGCAGTAGCCATGGTGGGCCGAGGCATGGTCGTCCTCTCGAGCTTTATTCAATTCCACGCCCGGCGCACGCCCGATCGGGTAGCGCTGGTCTACGGAGAAGACCGCATCACCTACGCGGAGTTCATGCGCCGGATCGAGACAACGGCCGGCTGGCTGGCGGGACTGCGAATCAAGCCAGGCGACGTGGTCGCTCTTCTCATGAAGAATAGCCCGGCCTTTCTCGAGCTGACCTTTGCCATAAGCCATCTCGGCGCCATATCGCTGCCAATCAACTATCGTCTGGCAGCCGAAGAGGTCGACTACATCCTCGACCATGCCGGCGCCCGTCTGCTGCTCTGCGATCAGGAGTTCGCCGAGCGAACTGCCGTGCCGAGCCTCTATCCCGTGGATGCGGCCGCGCAGGCAAACAGCACGCGATTGGCGCCGGCCGCGCAAGCCCCGGCGAGCATCTGGCCCGCGCGGCCGGAAGACCTCTTCCGCCTGATGTACACCTCGGGCACGACCGACCGGCCCAAAGGGGTGATGCACAGTTACTCGAATTTCTACTGGAAGTGTGCCGATCACGTCGTGGCCTTGGGCCTTAGCGCGAGCGATCGACTGCTGATCGCTGGGCCGCTCTATCATGTGGGCGCCTTCGATCTGCCCGGCGTGGCCGTACTATGGGTTGGTGGCACGTTGTCAATCCTGCGCGATTTCTCTCCGGTACGCGCGCTGGCGGCGATTGCACAAGAGCATCTGACCGGAGCCTGGTTTGCTCCGGTCATGCTGGGGGGCTTGCTCGCCCATTTCGACCACAGCGACTACGCGCTTGAGAGCCTCCGATGGGTGGTGGGGGGAGGCGAGCGCACGCCCGAAGCACGCATCCGCGCCTTCTCCGAGCTTTTCACGCGGGCACGCTATATCGATGCCTATGGCCTGACCGAAACCTGCAGCGGCGATACCATGATGGAGGCCGGCAGGGAGATTGAGAAAATTGGCTCCGTCGGCCGCCCCCTCGCCCATGTCGAGGTCGAGATCCGCGGGGCCCAGGGGCAACGGCTCGCCACTGGCGATACCGGTGAGATCTGCCTGCGCGGTCCCAAGGTCACCCAAGGCTATTGGAAAGATCCCGAGAAGACGAAGGCTTCGTTTTTCGGCGATTGGTTCCGCAGTGGCGATGTCGGCCACCTGGACGCCGAGGGTTTCCTCTATTTGACCGATCGAAAGAAGGACATGATCGTGTCGGGCGGCGAGAACATCGCTTCATCCGAGGTGGAGCGTGTCATCTACGAACTGCCGCAGGTCGCGGACGCAGCCGTGATCGGTGTCCCCGACGAGCAATGGGGCGAGCGCCCCGTGGCCGTGGTGGTCCTCAAACCGGGCGGGGCCCTCACGCTCGAGGCGCTGCAGGACTACTGCCGGCGTAAGCTCGCGGGGTTCAAGGTGCCGAAGGAGCTGATTGTGCGCACGGATTTGCCACGCAATCCCTCTGGCAAAATCCTCAAACGCGTGTTGCGCGAGGCTATCGCCGCGCCGGCCAAGCGTTAAACAGCGAAGGATTTGCCGAGACTTATGCGCCCTGGGGCTCAAGGTACTCCTGCGCGCTGCCCGCCTTCGGACACGCGGAACGCTTTTGCAAGCCATACCGGCGCCACGCTTTCGCGCCAAAGCGCGAGGAACCTTGGAGGGAGATCTTTGGGGTTGCGCAGCTAACTGAGGTGTGCCGGATTCCGCCAACAATGATTCTGACCTGCGCGTTGCTATGAACCCACTTGGGAGGCCCGTTGGGATGAAGCGTCGACTACGTTCTAAGCCTTGCGCCTTGCCAATCCTGCTCCTCGCGGCTGGGCTTTTTGCGACGGGCTCAACCGCACAAAATCCCGATCCGATCCTCTCCCTTGCTGGCCGTTGGGCGGGGAACGCGCTCCTGGTTCCGGCATCGGGACCGAACGAACCCTATACGTGTGTGGCGACCTATTTTCCGACAAGCGATGGGGCGCGCATGACGCAAAACCTAAGGTGCAAGAGCGCCAACTATCAGTTCGACGGAACCGCGCAGCTGCAGATCACAGCCGGCAAGATCACGGGGCGCTGGCAGGACAAGATCAACAATATGGACGGGATCGTGAACGGAACGGTCAAGCCCGACGGCTTTGACATCCTGCTGACTGGAGACTTCTTCGATGCCAAGATGACGGTGACGACCGGCGCGTGCCAACAGTCAATCTCCATCGTCCTCGAGGAGGGCTTACCGATAAAGAAAATTTCGGGCGTCCTAAAGAAGTGCTGAGCCTGTCCCTCGTAGCAGCCGCAGCTGAGGGGTGATCGTATGGTTGCATCAACCTTGCGCGGCACCGGGCTCGTCCAGCCTCGATGCGCGCCCCCGGCACATTGTCGTGCTGCAAGCGCCGGACAACCCTCCTTCAGGGTAAGCGTCGGCTGCCCTTATTAACAGTGTGTTCATAATTAACAGCGTGATCATCGGACATTTCGGGGGGGGCGGACGTTCGCACGGCATCCCTGCCACTTGGCCTTTCTCCGGGCGAATGACGTTTTCGCGGCTTTTGCCAAGCGCCTAAATTGTACGGTCGCGAACCCTGAGCAAGAGCCCTGACCTATTTTGGGGAGGCCGAACGTCCTCGGTGTTCTCCATTCGCCGCCTCCGCAACAATCCCTATGTCGGCGGTTATCCATTCGAGGCTAGTTCGAGGGTTGCGACGGGAGGCCGACAGGTGCACGGCCAAATCAGGGGTTCTGCAAACAAGCCGGAGACCGTCGCTTTGCCTGGTGAGGACGTCGTGTCCCGAGAGCACGTTCGCCGCCGACTAGAAGCGATCATGTTTGCCGACGTGGTCGGCTATAGCCGCCTTACCGGTCAGGACGAAGTGGGCACGTGGCGGCGCCTAAGACTCCTGTTACGCGATGTGGTACGGCCTGAGATCACCACCCGCGCCGGGCGGATTGTGCGGATCAAAGGTGACGGCATCCTGGTGGAGTTTCCGAGTGCCGTGGAGGCCGTGGCAAGCGCGGTGGCACTCCAGCAGGCATTGGCGCAGCAGAATACAAGTTCCGGGGACGTACAGCGCATTGAACTGCGTATCGGCATCAATCTCGGTGATGTAATCACCAATGACGAGGATGTTCACGGCGACGGCGTCAACATCGCCTGCCGCCTCGAACCTTTGGCGGATCCCGGAGGGATTTGCATCTCCGCCACTGTCTACGAGCACGTGCGCGCCAAGCTGCCTTATCCCTTCGAACATCGCGGCGAACGGACGCTGAAGAACATCTCGGCCCCGGTGCAAATCTATTCGCTCGGACCTGAGATCATCGCGGCTTTGCCCAAAGCCGAGGCGCGCTCCGGCCCAACCAGGAAGCCGTGGCGCTGGCTGGTAGCGGCGGTTGCCGCGGGATCGCTCTCTACAATGGCGTTGTGGCTGGGATGGCAGCATTTCGCCACCTCGCGAGAGCCGGTCGTCGCCGCAAACCCCTCTAATGCTTCGTTCGCAGCTGCCGAACCGAAAGCGTTGGTCAACGTGCCAGCGCAATCCATCGTGGTGCTACCATTTACCGCCGCTGCCCAGGACCAAGAATACCTCGCAGAAGGCATTACCGAAGATTTGACGACGGATTTGTCGCGCATCCCCGGCTCCTTCGTGATCGCGCGGAGCACCGCCTTCACCTACAAGGGAAAGCCCACGGATGTTAGACAAATTGGTCGCGAGTTGTCTGTGCGCTACGCAGTGCAAGGTACCGTGCGAACGCTTGCCGATTCCGTGCGCGTCAATGCGCAGCTTGTCGACACTGCCAACGCGGGGCAGCTGTGGGTGGACCGGTTCAACGGGGATTTGGCAATGCTGGCAAAGCTGCAAGATCAAATTACGCAGCGCATTGCGGCCGCGCTTCATGTCTTTCTCGCCGATGCGGAAAGCCAACGCGTCTTGCGCGAGCGGCCCATCAACCCGGAGACCGTCAATCTGACCATGCGCGGCGCCGCTCTACTCAACAAGCAGGCGAGCCGCGACAGCACGGCGCGGGCACGCGAGTTGTTCGAGTCGGCCCTCCAGCTCACACCCGACCATCTTCCGGCCTTGAATGGTCTCGCCCAAACCATGCTCGTGCAATGGCAATCGACCTGGTACCCCCGCTCAAGCGAGGAGCACCTGGGAGAGCTCGATCGCGTCATGACCAAGGCTTTGACAGTCAAGCCAGATGACGCAATTGCCATTTACCATCGCGGCTACGTGCTGAAGCGCTTGCATAAGGACCTGCCGCAGGCCCTTGCCGCCTTTGAACGGGCGATCGCCATCGATCCCAATCTTGCCGTTGCCCATAACTACATCGGCCAGATCAAGGTCTTTCTTGGGCGCGCCGACGAAGCCGCCGAGCACACGCTCAAAGCCATTCAACTCAGTCCACGCGATTCGCAGCTGGCGCTATGGTATTACCAGTTGGCGCTCACCTACCTGCATCAGCATCGTTACGCCGAGGCTGTGGACTGGGGGCGTCGCAGCGTCGCGGTCAATCCGGACCTGCGCTATCCCTACCGAATTCTGGCCGCTGCTCTGGCGCTGGCGGGGCAGATCGATGAGGCCAAATCAGTCGCCGCCGAGATGCTGCGCCGGTATCCCAACGAGACGATCAGCGCCTTTCTGGTACGAGAGCCTTGGCCTAGCCCGATCTATCGGGAGGGGCAGAACCGCGAGGTTCTCGGCATGCGGCAAGCAGGTATTCCGGAATGACCACGCACGCCTGATCAAATTGCCGCTTGCCGCTTCACTCGGCGGCCCTGGCGGGCGGTCGAAGGCGCGGCATCACCTCCTGGGCGAAGAGTTGCAACGACGCTTTTGCCCGCTCCGTACCGTACCAGGGTGGATAGTGCAGCATCAGCGAGGTCAACCCGGTCTTCTCCCGGAGCTCGGCGATGCGCGCGGCGACGGAGGTTGGCGAGCCGTGAATGATAGTGGAACGCGCCAAGGTGTCGTAGTCGAGCCCGCTTGCCACGGAGCCCTTGCCCTGAGAGACCTGTCCCAGGTAGCCCGCCTGCTGCCCACCGAAAAAGTGCTTGAGGTGGCGTAGCAGCCCCTCCTCGCTCTCACGCTTGGCCTTGGCATCTGTCTCCGCCACATAGACCCAACGCGCAACGTCGACGTGCCCGAATGCGAAATTTGCGCGCGCCTCCTGGCTAGCCGTCTCGAGATTGGCGCGATAGTGCGCCACCTGCTTTACAAGGTTTGCGAAGGGGGTGAGCGTCGACAGCATAAGCCCGAAGCCGAGGCGACCCGCTGTCGCGATCGACCGGTCGGTCGCCCCAGCCAGGAACAGCGGCGGATAGGGCCGTTGCAGGGCTTGCGGCAAGAGTTGGTAAGCACCGGAGATGTCGACGCTAAAGTGCTTGCCATTGCGGGCACTGCGGCCCGTGCGCAAGAGGTCGAGAACAATCTCAAGCGCCTCTTCTTGCATGTCGCGGCGCGCCTCGAAGTCGAGCCCGAAGCCGTCAAACTCGTACTTGCGATAGCCCGAGCCGACGCCCAGGACCACGCGGCCGCCGCTCAGGATATCGACAAAACCGGCGTTCTCGACCGTGCGTACCGGATTTGCGAGCGGAAGTGTGACCACCGCCATCCCGAGCTTGATGCGCTTGGTAAGCGCTGCGAGATGGCCGGCATAGACCCATACATCCGGCATGATGCCGTACTCGGTGGAAAAGTGATGCTCTGCCAGCCACGCGCAATCAAAGCCGAGACGATCGGCCGCCATGATCTCGTCGGTAACGCGCCGGTGCACGTCACGGTGGGGGTAGGGCTCGCGCTCCGTATGGGGCTGCGAGGTGAAGAGGATGCCGAATTCCATTGCCTGCTCCTGGGATCCTTGAGGCAGGACGATAGTCGGTCGGCGGCGCGTGTAAACCGGCATCCTGCCGGCGGCCGCGCCGAAGCGCTGCGACATCGGCCTTTGACGAGGCAACCGCACCCTCGCTGCCTCGGCGACGGTGATCCGCGCCATCGGCGGCGCGTGCAAGGTCAACACTGGCCTGCTATCTTTGCCACATGGCCTTGGCGGCGCACGCCGACAGCTTGCCGCCGCAACACCCCACGTACCGGTAGTGTGAGTTCGGCTGCTAAGGCGTGAGATGAGAGAGGCTCAGAAGGATCCGCCCGTGGAAAAGTCGCGATCGTTGGCGCGTTGGGAGGGTCGAGGGGCCCAGCTGCCGCCGCTGGACGGATTGCGCCAAGCGCCGCCGGAAGCGTCGTTCGCGTTGCCGCCGGGAAGCGGAAACGGCAACGGATAATCCGGCAGGCCAAAACCGGTGCTGCCGCGGGTAGTGCGCGACTGGTGCCCCTGGTTCAGTATTTCCCATAGTACGCCGCTGCGAACGGCTCCCGCCAGGACACCCTTGAGAACGTCGGCGATACCATCGCTATTGTTGAATGTGCTGTGCGGGTGATCGTAACCCGTTCGACGGAATTGCTCGCGCACCTGCTCCATCTCGGTGCGTCGGCCTGACATTTCCAGGGCCTCGCGGCGCAATGCGGCTATCTCGGCTTCCGTCTTGGTGATGCTGCCCTCAATCTGCTCGATGCGAGCCACGACCCCCTCGTCGGCAGTGGTCGGCGTCCGGCGTGCCTCGGCATAAAGGTTGGCCAGGCTATCCGAGGCATCGGCCGCCGCAATCGTGTTCAAGGCCTCGTTATAGGCCGGATCTGAATTGCCGGTGACGAGCGCCGCGCGCGCCTCATCGAGCTTGCGCAGCATGTCTCGTTTCTTCTCCACGGTATCGTCGATGACGGCCATCTTGTGACGCGCCTCGGCCAACACCTTCTCCTTCGCATCGACGCCGGCCTTGATCATCGCCTGCCGTTCGATCTCGGCGAGTACACTTTGTGGCTTCTGCACGTCCTCCCGTTGCGCACCGGCATGTTCCTTGAGACGCTGGGGGATTTCGATCAGCGCGGCATAATTCGGGCGCGCACTGTCATATCCAATGAATTCCGCCAGCATTCGATCCAGCATTCCCGCAATACGCCCGCCGACGTAATGACTTGTGCCGAACCGCCGTTGCCAAAGGTAGGCGAACAGCGGGTCCTCATCGTAGGGCTTTTTCTTGCTACCGAGCTCGGCCTGTGAATCGGCTGCTTTCTTTTCCGCCTCCACCGCGATTGCCTCGGCTTTGTCACGCGCCACCTTGGCGTCTCGCCAAGCCTGCGTCGTCTGTACGCTCTGTTCGGCGGCAGCCCTACCCTGCTCCACTGCGTCCAGTGCCACCTCGAGCTGCGCCGAAGCATCGTGTCGGGTAGCCTCCGCCTGGCTCACTTCTTTGCGCAGGGCGTCGCATTGTTCGGCCGCCGCGGCAATGCGCAGGCGGTAGTCATTGAGGATCTGCTGCGCCCGCCGCTCACCCGCGTCGAGGTCGCCGACGAGCCGACCGGCGGCCATCTCATCGAGCTTGATGCGCGCGAGCTCGCGCAGGCTTGCGCTGCGCTCGGCTCGGAGCCGCTCGGTTTCACTCACGGCGGACTGCAGCGCCTGCTCAAGCTGACCCTGCTGAAGGTGCAGCTTGCTGATCGCATCCTCAATCGACGCTAAGGTTTGCCGTCCCGTTAACATGCGGCAGCATTACCACTTTGTGATGAAGCCGCCCTCGAACGGCATCTCGTAGTCCACGTCGAGCATGCCGCGCCGCTTCACGCCGAAGCGGCTCTTCTGCACGATGCCGTCGTCGCGCTTATCGCGAGCCACAGTCTCGAAGGTGTCCTGAGGAACGCGCACGCCGAACTTGGAGACGGTTTCAATGTTGCCGGTCTCCTCGTTCCGGATCGGCAAGCTGAGCTTCTCGCCGGCGGGCGTGATCGCTTCCACGATCAGGTAATAGTTACGCCCCAGGCTGCCCTGCGGCGGCCGGCGCCATACGCCGGTGCTCTCACCGACCCGCGAGACGATGGTCAGCGTGTACTGGCGCATGAGCTCATCGCGCAACGCTGCGAGATCATGATTGCTCTTGACCATGCCGGCGCGGTCGCCTGTGCGAATGGCGCGTTCCGCATCGGCCTTGATGGCGCTTGCCTTCTGCTTGGCAGCGTCCTCGGTCGCTAAACTGGAGAGGTCGGCGTAGGTCTGCTGAATCTGTTTGGGCAGCGTCTCCGTGATCTCGACCCGAGCCCGCTGCTCGGCGAGTTTGGCTGGCCGGGAGACGAGGAGGTAATAGCCGCCAAA
>Ga0075425_100006715_pt1 | contig 12095 bp, 11 predicted proteins | sample SoiMethybrSBSTD4_FD_75300 | JGI IMG/M metagenome (GOLD analysis project Ga0075425, IMG submission 75300) | Bulk soil microbial communities from a Populus tree surrounding site in Tennessee, USA - Soil MetaG P. TD hybrid SBSTD4 | ecosystem: Environmental > Terrestrial > Soil > Tree plantation...
CGTGTCCGCCGTTTCGCCGGATTGGCTGATGCAAACGGTCAGCGTCTTCCCGTCCAAGATCGGGTCGCGATAGCGAAACTCGCTGCCGTAGTCCACTTCCACCGGCAGTCGGGCCAGCCGCTCGATCATGAATTTCCCTGCGAGCGCGGCGTGCCAGCTCGTTCCGCAGGCGACAATTCGCACGCTGTTGAATTCGCGCAACTGTTGATCGCTGATCTCCATTTCGCCCAGATAAATGTTCCCGGTGTCTTGCGAAATGCGACCCAACAGCGTGTCGCGCACCGCGCGAGGCTGCTCGAAAATCTCCTTCTGCATGAAGTGCTTGTAGCCGCCTTTTTCCGCCATGATCGGATCCCAAGCGACGTGGTGCGGCTTGCGTTCCATCGATTTTCCGTCGTGATCCATCACCCGCACGCCGCCGGCGGTCAGCACAGCGATATCGCCATCCGCCAGGAAAAACATATTGCGCGTATGTTCCAGCAGGGCGGGAATGTCGCTGGCCACAAAATATTCTCCGTCGCCAAGACCAACGACCGCCGGCGGTCCTTGCCGCGCCGCCACAATCTTGTTCGGATCGGTCGTGGACAAAAACACCAGTGCATAGATCCCGCGAATCTGGCCGAGCGATTTGCGCACCGCTTCTTCCAGCGGAATCGTCCCGCCGTTCGCGCCCTTCAGATGTTTCTCCACCAGGTGCGCCACAATCTCGGTGTCGGTTTCCGTAACGAATTTGTGGCCTTCGCGCTGCAACTGTTCTTTCAGCTCCAGATAATTTTCGATGATCCCGTTATGTACTACGACCACTTGCCCCGTGCAGTCGCGGTGTGGGTGCGCATTTTCTTCGGTCGGCCGCCCGTGCGTCGCCCACCGCGTGTGTCCAATTCCATACGAACCTTCGATCGGCGCTTTCTGAATCGCTTCCTCCAGGTTGCGCAATTTCCCCGAAGCGCGGCGAATGTCCAGCTTGCCGGCGCCGGCGTTAGCGCCATTGGTGTTCACTACGGCGATCCCAGCGGAGTCGTAACCGCGGTATTCCAGCTTGCGCAGTCCTTCGATAACGACGGGGACAACTTTCTTAGGGCCGATGTAGCCCACAATGCCGCACATGCGGTGTCTCCTCGAATTTCTCTTCTAAAAGCGTAGCACGCGAGCGAAACAGGCTGGATAACTCAAACCATGGATGCGGCGAACCGTGGACAGGCATCCACCTGTAGCGGCTTGTAGGGGCCGCTTTCCGAAGCCGGCGCTTTCTGGTCAGCGAGGCCAAAGGGCCCGAGGGTCTAGCCGTCAGTCGACAATCTCGAACCGATATTCCTCAATGACCGGATTCGTCAGCACATCCTTGGAAATTCTCTCAAGTTGCTTCTGCGCTTCGTCGCGCGACCAGCCATCCAGATTCAGCACAAAAAATTTCCCTTGGCGCACGTCGGTAATCGCCGCGTAGCCAAGCCCAGAAAGCGCGTGCTGAATGGTTTGTCCCTGCGGATCAAGCACCGTGCGCTTCGGCATCACCCAAACATGAGCTTTCATGCGAAAAGTATAGCAGAGGCGGCTGCCGCGAACCGTCGTCAGCGCTAGGATTAGGAAGCGGCCAAACCGCGAGGATTCTTTATGACAAGGTATCTTCTTCTCATTTTGTTACTCACGGTCACGCCGGGAATCATGTTCGCGCAGAGCCCGTTTGACGGGACCTGGTTGATCGATCCAGTCTCTTTTCATCCACCAAAAACGCCGTTGGCGTTCCTCCTGGCGGAAGGACTGTTTCGATGCACCGGCTGTCTCGCGAATGTTTCTATGAAAGCGGACGGTCAGGAGCGCAGTATTCCTGACACAATTTATTGGAACACCGCGAGCGTACATCCACTCGATGCCCGCACCGTCGAAATCACTACAAAAAAGAATGGCCAGAACCTTTACACGGAAACGGACACGGTTTCGGCGGACGGAAAAGAGCTGACGCAGCTCGTGCGGGACACAACGGAGGCCGAAGCGGTAACGACGGCGATTCACTTTCACCGCATAAAGAAGGGCCCGGCTGGCGCCCATGCGATTTCCGGTAGATGGCGTGCCTACAAAATAGAGAAGTCGCCCAACAGCCTGATCATCAAATACAAGTGCACTGCAGAAGGTTTCAGCGCCGAGACGCCACTCGGTGAAAAGTACGACGCAAAGTTTGACGGGAAGTTCGTACTAACGGAAGACGATCCGGGGCAGGCCATGGTGGCGGTGAAACGAATCGACGAGAGAACCGTTGAAGTAACCATGAAGCGGGGAGAAGCGATTGCGGGAAGTTCGCGCTTATCAGTCTCTCCCGACGGCAAGGCACTTTACGGAGTTTTCTTCGACGCGCAGGGCAAGCGAAGCGGAACGGTGGTAATGCACAAAGGGTCGTAATGCGAAGCCGAATTGCGTCTATAGTTGGTCCGGCGGAAGGCGCCAGACCAAACCGGCTTTGAGATGCGTGAGCCATACCGAGCCGAGCCCGGCGCGAATACTGTCGCCGCCCGGGCCAGTCCACTGACGCGTGACGGAGTTGGTCATTGCGTCGATGCGGGTGATCAGCGTGCCAATCAGAGTGACCCACACCGAGCCAAAACCAAACGCCATTTCGCCGCCGTGGCCGCGGAGTCCCGCCTCAATTGTGGCAACCAGTTTGGAGGAGGCAGTATCCACGCGCGAAATCGTTCCGTCGCCCTGATTGAGCGTCCAAACCGCGCCCGCTCCCGCCGTTGTGAACCGAGGATTCTTTCCAACCGCGATTTGCGCGACAACTTTATTGCTGGACGGGTCCACCTTGGTGAACACATTGTGCTCGGTCGAAGTAATCCAGACGAACCCGTCGGCGAAGACCGGACAGTAAGAACCGGACGAGATTTCGATGCGTGCACTCACCGAATTGCTTTGCGGATCGATACGGGCCAGCGACCCAGAGGCCGCGGTGGCGATCCAGATGCTCCCGGCACCACTGGTGATGCAGCCTTCCGAATCGGCGGGTGCCACGGGAATGGTCGATTCAATCTCCGTGGTCTTGAGATTTGCGCGAATCAGCGAATGATCGCCGCAGCTCGGAATCCAGATGCTGCCGAAGGCCGCCACTAAGCCAGAACACGGGTCATGCACTCTGACCACTAGATCCGCTTTATTCGTTGCTGCGTCCAGGCTGGTCACCCTATTGAGAGAGGAGATACTGACCCAGACCGCATCTTCGGTGACTGCCATCCAGTCGGGATCGCCGCCGAGTGTGAAAGTCGCGGCGGGCTGGAGTTGCGACACCGCCTCTCGCTCAAAACCGCGGGGCTCCGACGCAGCTTGTTGGGCAGTAGCGTTGCTTCCGAAAAATCCGAGAACATACAGGAACAGAATCACGCCACGGAGGTGCCGCACGCGCTATTTTTCGTTTTTAAGTTCGACGACCATGACTTCGATGGGCTTTTCGCTCTTGTTGACGTCGGCGTGCAGGCGGTCCGCCGCGTTAGCGGGGAGCCAGTAGGCTTTGCCGGCTTCCCAAACGTGCGATTCGCTCTTTCCGTTGTCTTCCAAAATGTTCATCGTGCCGCCATTCAACGCGATGATGACGCGCGGATGCTCGTGGCGGTGCATGCTGAGCGGCGCATTGGGCGCAATCACGGAGCGCCACACTTTCACCTCGTCATTTTCAAATTGCGGAATGCGCTGTGTTGGTACTTGCGCCGGCTGCGAGCCGGTCATCCCGGAAAAACCGACCAGCATCGCGAAAAAGAGAAAACTGTGGCCAAAAATGCGTTTCATGCATCCTCCAGGCGGGGACGAATACTATCACGGGAAAATGAAATGGTTAGGTCAAGCAGGCCCGATCAGCGACCGGGCTTTTGGTTCTGGCTGAGAGCCGATAATTCATTCGGCGCAATATCAAATACTTGATCCACTTTAGTTATGCGCAGCAGCTGACGGACGTTGGACGCCGGATTGATCAGCGTGAGCTGGCCGCCGCGACCGCGGACCGCGACGTGGGTGCGAACCAGTTCTCCCAGGCCCGCGCTGTCCAGGAAATCGACGCGCTCCAGGTTCAGAAGGATTCGCCGTTGGCCGCCGTCCAGAAAAGCGCGAATGGTCTCGCGCAAAAGGAGACATCCTTCATCGAGCGCGATCTTTCCGGAAAAAGCCGCGACCGCGGCACCGGATACTTGCCGGACAGTGACGCCGCTCTTCGCCGCTGCGGACTTACGAATACCCAAGCTCAATTTGTCCAGCACTTCGCAAGCAGCGGAAGCGATCACGCGCGAATCGGATCGAACCACAATCACCGAGCAACCGTCGTTTAGGACGCGGCAAAAGAAGGAAGCATCATCTTCAGGCGCGGTCGCGGCGAAAGTTTTGCCCCGGGGGTCATTTGGCGATGGAGCGCCGGACGCCGAATTGTTTTCTGGAATGGCCTGGTCGAAAAGGTCCTTCACATCAGGGCCCTGGACAAGAATAGGGCCCACGCCGGGAATCGAGAGCACACTGAAGCGCACAGGTGCCTGAGAGCCGCGAGGCGAATCGGCTGCGTCCTGCAGGTGTTGTCCGATACCTCTGGCTTCGGGTTCCGAGCGGGTCAGAAAAGTAATTCGTTCCGTCGGTACGCGATGCTGCAGCAATTTTCGAATCGCTTCTTCCGCGCGATCACGGTCGGCAAAAACTCCGACGGCAGTTCTCATGGACGCCCCCTGTTAGAAACGACGGGGCCCTTCGGCTGGCGGTGCCAGAAGCCTGGCCTTTAAAGATTGAAGAACGGAAAAAATCAGGCCGTACTGGATGGGTTGCCAGCAGAAATGATCGAGGTTCGGAGAAGCACCGCGCAAGCTGCTGGAGCCCAAGCCTGCCGAACGGCAGGCCCACCATGTCCCAGTAAACTGCGAGTTTATGCTCACAGACCGTGCAGCTGTCAAGGAAATCTTGCGCGCTACGGCGCGAATTCGAAGCGCCGTCCTGCCGTCGCTATCGCGCGCGGCGGAAATAGTAGAAGTAGCCACCGACCGCGATGAGTTCCCAGCCTTCGGCAGCCCGCTGGTTGAGCAGCTTTTCGTCGACCGCGCGATGATGCTCCATGACCTCGGTGTCGAGTTCTGCGTAGGAAGTGCGCATGGAGCGCTGGGTGCCGGGAACGGGATCAACTCGGTATTCCCAGGTTTGCCGCGCCGACCGGGCGGTCTGGCCGTGCGCGTAACCGGTCCATGCGGCGCCGAGCAGCAAGCCAAGTCCACATAAAGAGAGAGCGAGCGCCTTTTGCATGATGTTCTCCATTGCTGGAATAGGAGCGAGAAATTCTGCGCAAGGTAGCTTGCCGATGCGCGATTGTCAAAAGGATGGGCAGAGGAGAAGTCAAAGGCCTGGGTGAAGCTGGCCGCGGCGAGCTAAAGAGAGTTTCAGCGGTTTCGGGATTTTTTCCGGGCCGCTGGTTCCGTCCTAGCCCACCGGCGGCCAATGGCGCTCCTCGCGAACCAATCCGGCTGCCGGCGCTTTCAGTGTGTAGGCACGCGCTTGGCTTGAAAAGAGCCTGAGTAGCGGAATCCCGTTGCGGTTTCGTCAAATACAATTCGTGACCAGAACTGCCGGTCAATGAACTCAGTTGCAGAGACGGGAACCAAGTCAGACCTAGTGTCCCCTCCCCAGTCCAGAATTAGGCCTTTCCCCTCGATTCGAATACGCACTTCAGCATTCGGCCGGAAGAATGTCTCGTCGAACCGATAGGTGCCCGCAAGACGTTGCAACTGGTCGGCGCCGACTTCGACCGGCAGAATTGCGCCCGCCGGAGCAGGGTTCTCGCCGAGCGCAATCGCCGCCAAGTCCTCTGCGACGGGCGATTGTGAAACGGGCGAGTAAGAATTGCTCAAGACAATCACCGTCAGATCTTTTGCCGGGTAGTACTCTACGGATGACGTAAAACCCGGGCTTCGGCCGTTGCTGGCCACGGCTAGGAGGCCATGCCGCTTGCGAACAAACCACCCGTAGTTATTCCCAGATTTTTCAACCCATATTTGGTCCACCGTTTTGCGAGGCAGCAGTCGCCCCTGACCGTAAGCGCGCACGAACCTGAGAAGGTCATTGGTCGTGGAATAGAGTGAGCCGTTGCCGGTCTTTGCCGACCAGTCGACATAAGAAGACCGCTCGATATCGCCAATGCCCCTCGGCTCGTATCCTGAGGCTGCATTGGTGATCACATCGGATGCGTCTCCGTCATGTCCGGTGTTCTGCAATCCAAGCGGAGCAAAGATATTTTCGCGTAGAAACTCGCCAAAAGACTTGTGGCTCACCTGCTCGATCACGAATGCCAGGATGTTGTAATTCGAATTGCTGTATTCATATTTCGCGCCCGGTTCGAATCCCAGCGGTTTTGACTTGAACATCTCGATCAGCGAGGCCGGGGTTTGGGGAAAGCGCGACGCCGTCGCGTATTCGGGCAGGTTGTTGACATTGGTTATTCCCGAGGTGTGGGTCAACAGATGCTGTAAAGTAATCTTTTGCCCGTTGGGAAAGCCGGGTAGGAAGCGCGATACCGGATCTGAAAGACTCAAAAGTCCCCGGTCCTGCAAAAGCAAAATCGCGGCCGCCGTGAACGGCTTCGAGACCGACGCGATGTGGAAGCGCGTGTCTGGAGAATTGGGCACGCGCAGTTCGCAGCTGGCATCACCGTAAGCGCGACTGACCAGCACGCGGTCAGCTTGCCCGATGAGCACGGCACCCAGAAAGTTGTTCCCCTTCACGTAGGGTGCGAGGTAGGTGTCCACGCGGGCTTCAAGTCCGCGATCTTGGGCGGAAAGGGAAGCAGTCGCTACAACAGTAACTGCCAGTAGCATCGCGGTCCGGCGCACGAATGGCAGTGGAATGCTGCGAATCGGTTTTTCTTCAGCCTGACGCATCATACGAGCTGCGGCACCATAAACGCACGCGGAGTTCCAGAAAATATCCCGGACCTAAACCAGTTGCAGGCCCCAAAGATCATGCAAATGGACCACTCCTAACAGTTTGCGCCGGGCATCAACCACAATGACACTGGTAATGCGGCGTTTTTCCATCAACGTCAAGGCTTCACTCGCCAGCACGTCCGGTCCTATCGTTTGCGGATTTCGTGTCATGCAGTCCGCCAGCTTCATGTTTACTACCGCACCGGCGTGTTTTTCCATCAGGCGCCGCAGGTCTCCGTCGGTCAAAATTCCCGCGAGCGTGCCATCGGCGTTCACCACAGTGGTCATCCCCAATTTCTTTGCCGACATTTCATGGAACACATCCGCCATCGGAGTGTCCGGCGTCACTTGCGGCAATTTCTCGCCCGCGTGCATGAGTTTTTCTACACGCAGCAGCCGTTTGCCCAGGCTGCCCGCCGGGTGCAAAGCCGCAAAATCGTCGCGGCGAAAATCGCGCTTTTCCAGCAAGGCTACCGCCAACGCATCTCCCACTGCCATCGCTACGGTCGTGCTTGCCGTCGGCGCCAAATTCAACGAACAAGCCTCTTCATTCACGCTCACGTCCAGCGTGATTTCGCTTGCTAGCGCGATGGTGGACTTCGCGCTGCCTGTCAATACGACCACTTTGATTTCCAGCCGCCTGAGGGCATCCAGCAGCGCCACAATTTCCCGTGTCTCTCCGCCGTAAGAGACTGCCAGCATGGTGTCTCCCGGCGCCAGCATGCCCAGGTCTCCATGCAGCGCTTCCGCGGGGTGCAAAAAGAAAGACGGCGTCCCGGTGCTGGAGAGTGTGGCGGAAATTTTACGCGCCACAATTCCGGATTTCCCCATCCCCGTTAACGCCACTCGCCCTTTGCAAGCAAACAATAATTCAACCGCTCGCTCGAATTCGCCATCCAAACGTGACATTACGTCCTGCAGCGCTTGCGCTTCAATGCGCAATACACGCCGCCCTGTCTCGAGGCTCATTCGTTTCTCCAAGAGCGCACGAGGTTCGACAATTCCCTCAGCCGCCATAGCAATCCAGGTAGTTGCGTCAATGGCAGCGAGTTCGCACCGTCCGAAAGAGCCGTACTCGGATGGTCATGCGTCTCCAGAAAAATTCCGTCCACCCCCGCCGCCGCGCCAGCCCGCGCCAACGGCTCAATAAATTCCGGCTGGCCGCCACTCGCATGGCCCTGTCCACCAGGCAACTGCACCGAGTGCGTCACGTCGAAGACCACCGGATAACCAGACTTTTTCAAAACAGGGAAGGAGCGAAAATCCACGACCAGGTTCTGATAGCCGAACGACGCGCCGCGTTCGGTCAGAATAATCTGCTTGTTTCCCGTGGACTCTACCTTTTCAATGGCGTTCCTCATGTCCCACGGCGAAACGAACTGCGGCTTCTTGATATTCACCACGCGCCCGGTTTTTCCAGCGGCGACCAGCAGGTCCGTCTGCCGCGCCAAAAACGCCGGTATTTGGAGGATGTCCGCCACTTCCGCCGCCGGACCCACGTGTGCTACCTCATGAACGTCCGTCAGGATCGGCACATTAAAGTCTGACTTGATTTGTCCCAAAATACGTAATCCTTCCTTCAGTCCAGGCCCGCGATAGGAATTCACCGAAGACCGGTTTGCCTTGTCGTATGAGGCTTTAAAGATGTACGGCACCCCCGCGTCCGCCGCAATCTTCGCCACCCGCTCAGCCATCGTCCGCGCGTGCGCCTCGCTCTCAATCACGCACGGCCCGGCGATCAAAAACAGGGCGGCAGATTGCCACGGTTTTTGCGGCTTGGCGCTTTCTAGCTCACTCGTCATGAGTCACAGGCGATTCATTTGCTGAGTTCCGGTCGCTCGGCAGAAAGGACTTGAAATCTTCGCGTGCCGTTAATCCGATAGACCGAGAAGTCGGTTTGATCGATCGTCAGAACGGCCTGGAGCCCTTCCCGGATGGAGCCGGTCCATTTTTGCGGCGGCCGCATGAAGCCTTCGCCGTTCCTCATCGTCGGCCACATGTTGCGTGTTTTTCGCCAGCCGCTCGCGCGGGCGGCCCGCTCCATCCCGGTCTTGAGCCCGCTCGAAAGCCGTCAGCTGTGGACTTCAGCCTTCAGGCACCACATTGTAGTGCATGTTGGCGAGTTTTTTTGCCAGGGTATCGGATTAACCGGTATGGTTCACTACGGACTACGCCTGCGCTCCCGGCGAAGCGCGCAGGACGGGCGTCCGCGTGTTTTCCACAGCCGGCGCGTGCATGTGGTCGCCACCAGCCGCCACACTCGCTCCCGCGCTGATTGGCTTCAGGCGCGCCAGCTTGTGTTCGAGCGCAGCTCCGATGAACGCCGCAAACAAAGGATGTGGCTCCAGCGGCTTCGACTTGAACTCGGGATGAAACTGGCAGCCCAGGAACCACGGATGTTCCGGCGCTTCTACGATCTCCACATAATTTTCATCCGGCGTGCGGCCCGTGATCTTCAATCCCGCCGCGACCAACGTTTTCTCGTGCTCGCGGTTGAATTCATACCGGTGGCGGTGCCGCTCGCTGATCTCCTGTTTGCCATATGCGGTCGCCGCGAACGAACCCGGCGCCAGCTTGCACGGCCAGGCACCCAGGCGCATGGTGCCGCCCATTTCGTCAATGCCGAGTAGTTCGCGCAATTTGTAGATCACGCGAAAGGGAGTTTGCGCGTCAAACTCGGTGCTGTTGGCTTGGCGCAATCCGGCCACGTCGCGGGCGTATTCGATCGTCGCGCACTGCATGCCCAGGCAAATTCCAAAGAAGGGAATTTTGTTTTCGCGCGCGTAGCGAATCGTATGAATCATTCCTTCAATGCCGCGCTTGCCGAATCCGCCGGGAACCAGAATTCCGTCGTAGCCGCGCAGCCGGCTGGCCGCCGTTTCCGCCGAATCGATCTCTTCCGACTCGATCCAGTCGATCACGGTTTTGTGATTGTGCGCCAGGCCGCCATGCAGGAGCGCTTCGCGCAAACTTTTATACGCATCCTCAAGCTGCACATACTTGCCGACGATCGCAATGCGGGCGTCGCCGGCTGGATGATGAATGCGCTCAATCAGCTCCAGCCACGGCTGAAAATTCTGCGGCCGCTCTTCCAGTTTCAGCAGACGAAGGATCTGCTTGTCCAGCCCCTCGCGGGCCAATTCCGCCGGCACCGCGTAGATCGTGTCCACGTCTTCCATCGAGATCACACACGAATCCGCCACGTTGCAAAATAGCGCTACTTTCTTCTTCAGCTCAGAGGGAATATGCCGGTCGCTCCGGCACAACAAAATGTCCGGCTGGATTCCAATCCCCAGCATCTCTTTGACGCTGTGCTGTGTGGGCTTGGTTTTCTGTTCGCCGGCCGCCGCGATATAGGGAACCAGGGTCACATGCACAAACAGCGTATTTTCCGCGCCCAGCTCCAGCCGCATCTGGCGGATAGCTTCGAGGAAGGGAAGGGACTCGATGTCGCCCACAGTTCCGCCAATTTCGACAATCACCACATCCACGTCGGCGGAAACTTTCTTGATGATATTTTTGATTTCGTCGGTGACGTGAGGGATCACCTGCACGGTTTTTCCCAGGTAATCGCCGCGTCGCTCTTTGGTCAAAATCGTTTCGTAGATTCTTCCGGTCGTCCAGTTATTGTCGCGGGTCAGCTTGGCGTGCGTGAACCGTTCATAGTGTCCCAGGTCCAAGTCCGTTTCCGCGCCGTCTTCCGTCACGAAGACTTCGCCGTGCTGGAACGGGCTCATTGTGCCGGGATCGACATTCAGATACGGATCGCATTTCTGAAGGGTGACTTTGAAACCGCGACTTTCGAGGAGACAACCGATAGAGGAGGCTGCTACGCCCTTGCCCAGTGAGGAAACAACACCGCCGGTAACAAATATATATTTTGGCGCCATCCGTGAAGTCCACACGGTTTCAGGCTTTAAGGGTTTGTCTTACAAACCTTTAAATACCAAGACCGCTTTGGACTGTTCATACCTCTCAGGTGCGCTGTACGTCGCGCACCACAGGATTGACGTACGAACAATTATGGACATGTGCTGCCGCTCTGTCAATTGCAACTCTCGGTGTTGATAAATGTAAATTTTTAATTCTTGCCGAAACCTTTTCAACGAACATGGGTTCCAATCCTACGAGGTCTTCCCGGCTCGGGTTTCAGGGTTTGCTGCGCACCCTGAGATCGGAAGACGCTGACTAGTCCGGCACACGCACGGTTTGCCCGGAAACTGCGCCAGCAATTGAGCCATCTAAACCAGGGAAGTCCTTCCGTCGTTGGTTGTCTGCAAAACCCTGCTCTCTGGCGCGGGCAGAGCCTGCTTCCATGCTCTGAAATCAAGCGGTTGAACTTTGCGCCCAGCCATTTGGGCCTCGATTGGGGTGATTTCAATGAATGTACCTCCGCAGTTCCGCCGTTATCTGGCGGTTTTTTGTCTGGCCGTAGCTCCTTCGGCGGTCCCGGCGCAGCGCCAGCATGCGAATTCTGTATCGGCTACCTCAGGCGGCTACAAGGTCGCCGACGAGTCCTCCCTCCAGGGCACGATTTTGAGCTACACCGAAAATTCCAAGACGCCGCCGCTGGGCACGCACGTTCTTTTGCAGACGTCGTCAGGCAATGTGGACGTACATCTGGGCGATGCTCGGGTGCTGCATCAGGCCAAGTTGAATCTCACGCCGGGCATGAGCGCCCGCTTTGTCGGCCAATCGCAGGCCGTCGGCAAGAACACCGTTTTCCTGGCGCGTCTGGTGCAAGCCGGCTCGCAGATTGTCGCCGTTCGCTCCCAGCACGGATTGCCGCTGACTCCTGGCGCGGCGCGTGGTAAGGGTGCCGCCAAAAATACTTCAGCAAGCCAGCATGGAGGTGCGCGATGAACCCGGCCACCTCGATTCGCTCGCGGAATTTCTGCAAGTTCCTGAAACAGTTTGCGCTGTTTGCGGCTCTACTCTTTGCATTGTTTGCCGCCGCGTGTGGAGGTGGCGGTTCAAATCCGACTCCGCCTCCGCCGACCGGCAACTTCTCCAATGCCAGCTTGAAAGGGCAATACGCTTTTTCAATGAGCGGCAGCGACTTCAATGGGGAGTTCTTGGCGCGAGTTGGGTCCTTTATCGCTGATGGTAACGGGGGAATTACCGGCGGAATAGAAGACGTCAACACGGCTGGCGGGGGCCAGGAAACGCTAA
>Ga0075425_100006717_pt1 | contig 12093 bp, 16 predicted proteins | sample SoiMethybrSBSTD4_FD_75300 | JGI IMG/M metagenome (GOLD analysis project Ga0075425, IMG submission 75300) | Bulk soil microbial communities from a Populus tree surrounding site in Tennessee, USA - Soil MetaG P. TD hybrid SBSTD4 | ecosystem: Environmental > Terrestrial > Soil > Tree plantation...
GTTGCATCTTGTAGAGCGCTTCGGAGCACGCAGGCGCGCTCGATCGGGCAATAACCTCTGCGCTCAAGGCAGCCAATGACACCTAGTTGATTCTCGGTGTCACGCACCACTTGGCCGATATTGATGTGGCGCGGTTCACGCATCAGCCGGATTCCGCCGTTATGGCCGCGCACTGTTTCGAGATAACCATTTTGACCGAGATCGTTGACAACCTTCATCAAGTGCGCCTTCGAGATTCCAAAACTCTGGGCGATGTCGTTGATCTTCGTTAGCTTGTCGCCGCAAAGCCCAACGTGAATGAGGACGCGCAGCGCGAAATCGGTATTGAGGGTCAGCCGCATTGTCATCTCCGTTTGGCGCTTTCAGCCCTAAGCCATTTCGGATCATCCGATAGAACTCCACAAGGGGTGTTTCCGTCGCACCTTCGATTATCCGGAACAAATCTGCCGCCTACGACAGTCTGTCATATACCATGATGGCGCAGGCCGATAGATTGGTTGGCCATAAGGCCGTGCTGAAACAGAAATGAGGTGCTTAAAAATGCAGACTTTACTCGTGGACCTAATCCTCGCTGCTGCTGTGGCTGTGGTTTTCTTAATCGCACGTCGATCAAAGAATTGGGGTTATGTCCTGCGTCTTTCCGGCAAGACAGGTAGTACATTGGCTAATTTTTTTGCTTTGTTCTGGGGTTGGGCTGACTACAACCCGAAGGATTGGTCAAGCGCCCCGTATAAACGAGGCTACGGTGATGAACGCCGACGATCTACAATTGTATACCGCTAGACAGGTGATGTGAGTTGACGGCCAGGCCGCTCGCGGCGGAGACATTGACGAGGCGGTGATCGCGCGTTGCGTCTTGTCCTGCAACTCGAACAGGTGCCGTGTTTGCCGCAGTAACCGTCCATGCGTGAGGTAGCGATCGCTATTTTAGCGGGCGTCCTAATCGCGATTGTGGTGGTCTCTTTACTAGTTCACTTTCCGCTATGACCGCGCGCCGCTTCCTGCCGCCCTGGTCTGTAGAGGATATTGGCGCTTGCTTTGTCGTGAAAGATCACAACGGGTAAAAGCTCGCCTACGTCTATTTCGAGGATGAGGCTGGCCGACGACGCAGTAGCAGGACCTGTCCCCGTTGGCACGACGGAGACGAATTTTGCTGCAGTGCCGTTCTTCTCTTATTGGCCCAAAGCGGACATCTCTCGTTGCACCGCACGTGTCCGCTTTCGGGGGTAAAGCAGACATGGTGCGAGTCGGCGCTCGGACAGCTCTAGTAAGTTGGTATCTTATGAGTCCGGCAGTCAAACGGGCCGTCCTTACCGGTGCTCTTGATGTTCGCGTTGAAGAAACGGCCCACCGACTCTGCGCTTATCAGCGCAGCAACTGTCCCGGCGTCTATCTCGCAGTAGTGATACCAACTGTTTTTCAACAAGATGAGCATGTACGATTTTTCTTTGTCGTAACAGACTCGATTGACAAAGCTGCTCACCGTATTCGTGCAAGTGAAGGACTTGAGATCAATCGGGCCGCGATACTTAACGTCGACCGTTTCCGCGTTCGCGGTCGCGCATACCATCACGGCTAAAGCGATACTTGCTATTGAAGTAATGCCCCATTGGTTGCGGTGTACTGACATTGCGAATTTACCTCAGTGCCGCAACGACAGTTTAAGATCCGCAATAGAAAGCCAAGGCTTTCGGCGATGAATCATTCGGTGAACATCAAGGAAACAGTGGGGTCCTTCGCATCTAAATGCTTGGTTTCAGCGGCCGCGCCTTCATGCGCTTTTACGCTCGGTCTGTCGGGTCGCAGGTCAGCGCGCCTCCATCCACACAGCTTGCAGCGGCGTCGGCGCTCGCTGTCGCCTAACGCCTCGTCCGCTGAAAAAATAAAACGATAGAGTCATAGGCTTCGCAATTGGCGTCATCGTCGTCGTGATGATATAAAGAGCACGTTGATCCTTCATCCACCTTAAGTTTGCGCCTCGCTCTTTTTTAAAAATCAAGGACGCCTGCATGACTCCATCCATGGAAACCTGGGCGCCGACAATGATCTTCCGCATGGGTCACTCTCCCTTGATTGCTTAAGGACGATCTGGCGATGTCGTTCCCGACAATTGTGGAAGTAGAGGGAACACTAACGTCTTGGCGAGCGGCGCGGCCCACTAATCGCGGCTCCAGATGCAAGAGTCTTTTTTGCGCCTCGCTCTTTTTTAAAAATCAAGGTCGAGAATTTTCGGGCGCTCTTCTGGGCCCGCTCGCTCAATCGCTTTTTTCAGCGCGCGTTCCCATTGCTCCGGGTCCGCATTCCTTTTCTAGTTTTCAATGCCGTGTCCGATACACCAAATTCGCGATGCTTTCAATTTCATCTGCCTCCGATTTGCAGATTGGACACGTCACCATCGCCAAATTCCCCCAATGTGGTGCGGGCAAAATAACTATACGCCTGTACAGCCCGAGCGTCTTTCGCTCTCGGGCCCGCGCCATTCGGTCGTCGATACATGCCTGCGCAGCCGCTCACAGGCGCTCACTGAGGCGTTTTGGCGCGATCGTCGCATTCGCCATCGGGAAAAAATATCGATTATCCCGAACGGGTCGGCCGGTCCAGCAGAACCGTAGCGGGTTTGGACCGGGATTTCGGTACTGAGTTCGCCTCGGCCACATTGAGATTTGCGGTGTGCCGCACCGGAACGCACCAGCGGCGGAAAGTCGCGTCCGACCACGACAGTTGGCTTGGCGCTCGTCTTGGCGTTTGTCTTGCTTCACTTTACGGTGGCATCAATCTTGGCATCAGCATTGGCGTCCACCGCGCCGTCAGTCTTAGGATTAGGTTTGAGATCGTTCTTGGCGTCCGTTTTGGCGTCGGTGGCATCGATTCCGGCATCTTGGTCGCGCTTCGCGGTCTGGCTGTTGCCCTGGCTGGCCTTGCTGCGCGCGGCGGCCTGCTTCGCCAGCCTTGCACGCTCCAATGCTTCCTGAACACGTGGGTTCGGCGGCGGCATAGGGATTACGTCAGGGCCATCCCAGGCCATAAGCCCAACGGTCTCCTGGCAGGGGGCTTCTCGCTGCACCTTGATCGCCGGACTGCCGGTCTGGGCGCCGAACGTCCACGTTTCAGCCGGCCAGCTGGTGATCGTTTTGACATAGGCCTGCGTTTCCTGCGGCAACGGCCCCTTCTTGCCGAGCCACTCCTGGATCCGCCTCGGGCCGGCATTGTAGGCGGCAGCGGCAAGGCCAAGGTTGCCGAATTTCTGGGCCATGTCGCGCAGTAGACGTGCCGACGCCGGTATCGCCTGTATCGGATCGAATGGATTGTCGAGGCCCCTGTCGCCGGCGGTCTCGGGCATAAACTGCGCGATGCCGAGCGCGCCCGCCGAACTGATCGCGTACGGCCTGAAACTGCTTTCCTGATACAGAAGGCGAATAAAGAAATGCGCCGGCAGATCGTTGTTGCGTGCGGCCTCGATCAGCGTGTCGCAGATTTCCTCGCGTGTGCGGTAGACAACCGGCTTGAAAAGCGGACGGAGCGGTGCCAGCGGCAGCACGACCCGTTCAAAGGGTGGCAGAATGGAGACGTCGATTTCCTTCGGCGCTTTGGTCAAAGGAAAATTGATTGCCATCTGAATCGCGTCCCGCAAGAACGTCAATCCGCCTCCGATAACGGCGCCGACGATGACCATCGCAATGATGCCACTGAGGCCGAAGCGCGTTCGCTGCACGATCATGTCGCTCAGCCAGCCAATGATAAGACCGGCGAACAGAATGATGAAAATAATGAAAAAACTCTCACCTGAAAAAGACATGATGCCCTGCCCCTGGCTGGGTCGAAAATGCTTGCCCGGCAGCATGACGAATATGAGGCAAAGATGCCGGTGATTGCCCCGGCGCTTAAGCGCATTTGTAGCAGAAAAAGGGCCCCATCGGCCAGCGCCTTCAATTCGCAGTATCCTTGTCCATTTTTGATACAGCGCGGACATCACGCCAGCGCACTCGCCGGCGGCGACGTCAGTGGCTGTTTAAACGAGGCAGGTTGTTCCGAAACGCCGGTTTTTTTGTCGCTGCCATCGGGCGCGGTAGCATTGCACTCCAGAAACATTCGCGACTCACGTTTAGATCGGGATCGCGTGGGCTTGGAGCCGATATTCAAGAGGACGCGGATGACGTTGCTACAAGAAAAGCGGCGCGATGATTCGTGCCCAGCCATGAACTGGAAATGCCCGTGACCACTGCTCAATCAGGCCAGTCGACGCGTTTCGTTTGCCGATCCTACATGGCTGTGGTGCTGGTGCCGGAACCGCCGATTGTCGAATGGGTCGCCGACATCGAACAAAGAATTAAGGGCGCCGGACGCTTTCTTGCCGGCTCGCCCATCGTGCTTGACCTATCCGCGGTAAAGCTCAGCAAATCCGCGATCGCGCATCTTGTGGCTGAACTTGATCACCGCGGCGTTCGCGTCATGGGCCTTGAGAATGCCGATCCGGACGCGGCCGGCGAAGGCCTTCCGCCGCTGGTGCGTTCCAGCCGCGGTGCCACCACAAATCTCGATGTTGCCGAGGCGACCTCAGCACCGAGCTCCAAACCCAAGCCCACCACGCTTCTGCTGGACCAGCCGATCCGCTCGGGGCAATCGGTATTTTTTCCCGATGGCGACGTAACGGTGCTTGGCTCCGTCGGCTCCGGTGCTGAAATCGTGGCAGGTGGGTCAATCCACATTTATGGCGCATTGCGCGGTCGTGCGATGGCGGGATCGAACGGCAATACGCGCGCCCGTATTTTCTGCAGCAGGATCGAAGCCGAACTTCTGGCGATCGACGGATATTACTTGACCGCGGAGTCGATGGATCAGGGCCTGCGCGACCGCGCCGTTCAGGCGTGGCTTGAAGACGATGAGCTGAAAATCACTGCGTTGGATTAGATTCACACAATCCCAGGAGATGCAGACAATGGCGAAAGTCGTCGTAGTTACTTCCGGAAAGGGCGGCGTCGGGAAGACAACGACGACTGCGGCTCTAGGCGCGGCGCTCGCGCAATTTGGACAGAGTGTCGTCGTTGTCGATTTCGACGTTGGCCTGCGAAACCTGGACCTCGTGATGGGCGCCGAAAGACGGGTGGTCTATGATTTTATCAACGTAACACAGGGCGTGGCCAAGCTTTCCCAGGCGCTTATCCGCGACAAGCGGCTCGAGAAGCTCGCGCTCCTTCCCGCCTCGCAGACCCGCGACAAGGATGCTCTTACCGAAGAGGGTGTTCTGCGCGTGATCAGCTCGCTCAAACAGATGTTCGACTGGGTCATCTGCGACAGCCCGGCGGGCATCGAGCGTGGCGCCACGCTCGCCATGCGTTATGCGGACGAAGCCGTCATTGTGACGAACCCCGAAGTGTCGTCGGTACGCGATTCCGACCGAATTATCGGCATTCTCGACGCCAAGACCGTGAAGGCCGAGCGCGGCGACCAGGTTAAAAAGCACCTGCTCATCACGCGATACGACCAGGCGCGCGCGGCGCGCGGCGAGATGCTCAATATCGACGACGTGCTCGAGATCCTGTCGACGCCGCTCTTGGGAATCGTGCCGGAAAGCGAGGAAGTGCTTCGCGCTTCTAACCTTGGCTCGCCGATAACATTCAACAATCCCGCCAGCGGGCCGGCGAGGGCGTATTTCGACGCCGCCCGCCGCCTCACGGGCGAAGACATTCCGATGACGATTCCAACCGAGAAACAGAGTTTGTTCGGCAGGCTGTTTGGGCGGAGAGCAGCATGAATTTTTTCGGCCTGTTCAAGCGCGGGGGATCGGCGCCTGTAGCGCGTGATCGTCTCCAGATTCTGCTCGCCTATGAGCGCACCGGGCGGGGCTTTCCCGATCTTCTCTTCGTCCTGAGAGAAGAGCTCCTGGCCACGATTAAGCGGCATGTCGAAATCGATCCCGAGCGTGTGACGGTGCAGATGGAGCGCGGTGATAAGGTTTCCACTCTCGAATTCGAGATCGAAATTCCGAATAACGTTCGCGCGTCTCCGAGTGGGAGTCGGAAAAAGCGGGCGCCACTCCCCACGCCGCGCCCGGTGTAGAGATCGCGGTCCGCCTCGGCCAAGTCAACTGCTTCTGAGGCGTCGAGCAAGCGCTAGGCGCGTGGCGGCCGACGGCGTTCGTGGAACCACGCGCGGTACTCGGTCATTTTCGCGCGCTGCCCCGACGGCGCTCGTCGCTTGCACGTCGACGCCTCCTCGCTCTTCTCGGGGGCGCCCCATCGCAGCTCAACGCAGTCATTGAGGTTGTATGCCATCTCGAGTGCTGTCGAGCGGTCGGCAACATCCTTCAACGCCAGCGTCCATGAAGAACCATCGCTGCGCGTGTAGGAAAACTTGCGGGCCGCAAGCTCAGAGGCAAGCATGTTGTCCAATTCGGCCTTTACGTCGGCAACGCTCTTTCCTTTCGGCATGGCATACCGCTCCGGACGCCGGGCTATTCGCTCCGGGAATCCCCGTACGACGTCGATCGCGATCAACAGACGCAGATCGCGCGCCGGAGTCGCGAAGTCTTCCCATGCGCCGGTTGTCTCGAAGATCGCCGCGCCGTCCGGCATCTCCGCCTCGCCGCGTCCGCTGTTCTGAAACTTTCGCCCGTTTTCGACCGACGTCACGCGGGCCTTTACCTGCTCTTCGAGTGCCGTGATCGCCTCTTTCATCGCGCGCAAAGGATCGAGCAGCGCCGGCGACATCACGTCATCCATTCGATCGTAAAAGGCTTCGATCCCGAGCCGTGACTGATCGAGCGAATAGTCGGCATACTGCGGATTTTTTGCGATCTCGCCGTTAGTCGGTCGCCGCATCACGCCGTTCTCGAGCACGATGGGCCGAAAGCGCTTGAATCCCGGACTGCCGAGCGCCGGGTCCTGGGCGAACAGGAAATTGCCGCGCCAGAAACGTTTTCGCGCGACTGTTCCGTCGGGCTGTCCGTCAACCGCGAGGAACACCCCTGCCCCGCCACCCGACTGCGGCACGCGCCGCACCAGCATCAAGATGTGACCGTAGGGATCCGCGTAAACCGTTCCCGGACGCAGCGTCTCCTGCTTCAGCGGCACGGGGTAGTAATCGGTATTGTCGTCATTAGCCGGTGTTCTTCCGGTTCCGGAATGAACGCCATCCGCCAGGATTCGCAAAAAGTCGCCAAACGACCCAGCCAGCCCCGGCCGTTTTCCTGCCTCGGCACTCTGAATGCTCGCCCACCCGAAGCACTTCGGCGGCTTGCCCCCACCGCCGCGCGAGCACTTCGAGTATCCAAATGGCAGCCCCATCTTGAACGCGAAGTACGCCCGCAAAAAATACGGAAGGTCGGCGCAGTCGGGGCGAAGAACGATCTTCATCTCGTCCTCGCCGAGTCCTAGGTGATTGAACAGGAAATTACGCGACCGATCGCGCAGCACTTCATGCAGTGCAGGCCATGACGGCGACGCTTCGAGCGGTGCGTCAAAGAGCTTCTCGATCCAAGCCGAAAACAGGTTTTCGGTCGCGCGATTCCACGCATTCCGGACCGGCCAGACGCTGCCTGCAGTCGTGCCCGGTCGCGGCGGCACGTCGTTGCGCACGGTGATTTCGCGCGTGATCGTGCTGCATTCGGCGGGAGCGCGATCCCGGGCGAGCGTTGCCCGCCAGGTCCCGGCGGCTGGAGAATCAACCTCGGCCAACCAGAAATACGGTGGCCCGCCGAGTCGTTCGCGCGACTTGGTCGAGACCTTCCCATCTGGCGCGATCAGTGAAAGCTCGCCCTCGATCGGATGTTCCGCGACAAAGAGAACGCGCAAAGGCGCGCCCTTCCACGGCGCGACCGGCGACGGCAAGACCGCGATCGCCGAGGGCTCTTCACAAATGCCGGATGGATCTTTGGCCTGCGACTCTCCCGCGGAGAAAAGGAGAGCAAAAAACAAACCTGCGATCAGCGACGATACCGTCACGACCGCGGCGAACCGGCGCGTTGCAACCACTTGATCCCCCTTCCTGGAAAGGTTCCCTTGGCCCGGACAATACCGCAAAACCGTTGGCTGAATAATGGCAAAATGCTTCGTCCAAAGTTGCTGCCTGTCCATGAAATATTCTTGCCGTCAAAAGAAACCCGTGCGCCCGATTCGCGTGCTGATAGACCCGGCTATAATTACCATCCAAACCGCTGAAAATTTCTGTTCAACTGGAAGCGCGCGGTCTGTCAATCAAATGGGCATACCGGCTGACGAGGTGACCGGCGGCACGCGATTAGACGGAATGCCGATTGCGGTACTGGATCAGCATCCGTCGCAAAAAGCCGATTTCGAGCGGCACACCATTCCTGCGTTCGCAGTGATCGGCTGAGCTGAAACAGCCACGAGATTTAATCACCCCCCAAATTATCGGATTCCATTTCCGCCAGACTTCCTCGGCTTCCTTTTGCATCAGGCCAGCGATCGTTTCCGGGACCGGGCCGAACGCTTCAGGCATCATATTTGCGATCTCGGCATCGCGCAGGACATTCCATTTTGAGAAGCCTCCCATCATCGGCGATCTTATCGCAAAAACGACGCGTGCCATTCGCGTTTCCCGAATCGGAAAAGCACACATCACGCACGGTTCGACATTTGAGTAAATGGTGCAGCGGGATAGATCTTTGCGCCCGAGCATTTGTTGCGCCTTGGAAACGACCAACAACTCGGCGTGCCGGGTGACATCGCCATTTTGCGCAACGCGGTTGATCTCTTCGGCAACGATATTTTGGCCCTCGCAAACGACCGCTGCGAACGGGAATTCACCTTTTCGCGTAGCTATTTTCGACAGTTCGATGCAGCGCTGCATCATGGCCACATCAATACTAGTCTGATTTACGTGGTCCGCGCTGCGTTTCATCGTCACCAATTTGACAGGAAATAAATTGTATCGAGTGTAAGCCTTGCAATGCCCCGGTAGTTATCAGCAGCGCGTCGCTGAATCCAATCTTCCTCCTTTACACCATCTTTAGCAACCACGATCGATACATTCAGTTCCGCCAAAACCGCTTTCCTGCTTCTACCTCGGAACCTAATTAGACGCGATCGCTTTTTGAATCGAGCACAATTCGATGAAGCGCGGAAAGCGATCCTCGCACGACACAGTTCATTTCGTCCACCGGCTCCGGTGCCGTATCCAAATACGCCTGGTCCGCTCGATCTAATCAGGCTGCTAAGTAGTAATCCAATAGAGGCATGGACAAAGGCTCATTTTGAAGAACCGATTGTCTGGACTCGCCTTCCATTCGGTGAGGTTGTCGTTGTGAATGATCCTGCCGCGGTGCGTCGGGTCCTCCAGGAGAACGAGGCCAACTATTGCAAGGATCGCTTTCAGAAACGGATGCTGGCTGCTCTCAGTGGGGGTCTGCTGACGGCGGAAGATACGCATTGGTATTCGCAGCGCAGGCTGATCGCTCCGCTTTTCCGATCCAGCTTGATCAAAGACAGGGCGCCGGCAATGGTGGCCGCGATCGATGGGCTGGTCGGAGGCTGGACCCACCGGGACCGCTGCGTGCTCGACGTTGCAGAAGAGACAACCGATCTTGCGCTCGATGTGCTGGAGCGCACCATTTTTTTTCCGCCGGTCTTCGAGCGTTCCACCAGGCGGTAGAGGATATGATTGCAGCACGGGAACGCGATCTCGAGAGACAAGAAACCAGTACGGAAAACGATGTCCTGATGCTGCTCATTCGCGCACGTGACCCCGGCACCGGCCGCAAACTCACGCGGCAGGAGATTCGTGCAAACGTCATTACCTTCATGGCCGCAGGACACGAGTCCTCGGCCAACGCCATCACCTGGACCCTCTACTTGCTGTCGCGATCTCCCGAATGGCGCGAATGCGTACGAGCCGAACGGTACAAGTCTGTTCCGAAACGCCGGCACTGCTTTTCGATCGGCTGAGCAAAACGCGCGCGGTCGTCGAAGAAGCGCTGCGACTCTATCCGCCGCTTGCGGCCATCAGCCGAATGGCGCGAAGCAGCGATGAACTGGCGGGAATACGCGTGGACGCAGGCGCGATAGTCGTGATCTCGCCTTATGTATTGCATCGGCACAAATTATGGGGACCGCGGGCCGACGAATTCGATCCGGCACGATTTCTGCCGGGTTCACGCGAGTACATCGATCGATATGCGTACTTGCCGTTCGGCGCCGGCATGCGGGGCTGTATCGGCTCCATTTTTGCCCTTCAGGAGGCAACGCTCGCGGTTGCCGCCATTACGCGGAATTTCGAACTCGAAGTTGAGCCGAGTCACATCGTCTGGCCTCTCCACCGCATAACGCTCAGGCCAAGCGGCGGTGTGCCCATGCAGGTTCGGCGCGAAGCGCCCGGGCGGCCGGCGCTTGAGTCAAACGAGGTTGTCTCTGCCTGACCTTACTGCGCTATTGGGGCGGGCCCGGTTTCATCGGCCCTGGGGTCGAGCAGCGGTGCAGGATCGGCTCTCCGCCGTCCTATCTGCATGGCATTGCGGCAACGCCGCCATTGAATAGCGGCAAGGATCGCGTTCGTACTTGGCAGGCTGCTGCGATCAATGTGCGTCGACGCATCCCATAGCTTGGCGCGGTGAATGGCCTTCGCGCAGTGGTAGTAGACGCTCTCGATAGTGACAATGATAACGGTCCGCGGGCTTTTTCCGTCGATCGCGAAGCTCGCCGTCAGGGTCGGGTCGACGGATATTGCCGCGCGGCCCTTGAGGCGCAAACTCTCGGCGCATCCCGGAATAAGGAAATTGATCGCGACGCGGGGATCCCGAACAATGTTACGCAGGCTCTCGATTCGATTGTTGCCATTCCGGTTGGGGATCAAAATCGTCTTGTCGTCCAGGATTCGAACAAAGCCCGGAGCGTCTCCACGGGGCGAACAATCGACTCCATCCGCCCCGATGGTTGCGAGTGTGAGGTACGGAGCCAATTCTATAAAGGTCCGGTAAGGGGCGATCAGCGTGTCGGTTTCTTTCGCAACCGCAACCCAGGGCGGAGCGTCGTAAAGCGGCTTCCAGCGCAGCAACGCTGGTCACCAGATTTTCTGTTAGCGACATCCTTCCCCCTTCTAGGTTTAAACGGCAAAAATCACATCTTTGACAGCTTCGAATGTGCCATCCAGGCCCTTGCCCCAACTTGCGCCCATTGCGGTACGCATGTTGTGGGTCATGGAGTGGAAAAAGACGACACCATTTACTGTTGCGCCCATTGCGCTAAACAGGAGGGCGTCACCCAGGTGCGCGATCGCGCCTGATCAATTACCTTGCACCGCTATTCCGCCATGGTTTTGCGCGAAACGATTGGCGGGTGACAATGCGTATGACTGCCAGGGCTAAGCACAAACATCATCAAGCCGAAAACGGTTTCGGCGACCGCGAACGGCGGCGCCGAGACATGGCTCTCGACGAGGCCCTAAAGGATACTTTCCCTGCATCCGATCCTGTCTCGGTCGAGCAGCCAGTGGACGGCATCAGGGTTGACGAAGAATCGAGAGCCGATGAATGATCAGCATCAGTACAGCACAACCGGACGTGCGGAATGGGTTCGATCGCATCCGGCACGCTTGCTCTCAGCGGCCGGTGCGCTTGTGACGATGTTTCGAGGCTGACGGCGATTTTTGCTCGCCGATAAACTCGACTGGACTTCCTTTCGACACGGCGGACGCGAGCTGCAAGGCGTCCCAATTGGTCAATCGGACGCAACCATGCGATTCGGCTTTGCTGATTTTTGACGGCTCGGGAGTACCGTGGACCCCATAACCTTCGGCAGATAGACCGATCCAGACCAAGCCCACCGGATTGTTGGGGCCAGGTTTGATTGTGAATGGCTTTGTGCTTCGAACGCCCTTGAACGCGTAGTCGGGATTATAGCGATAGGTGGGGTTTTTCCTCACCCCGGTGACCTTCAGCGTGCCGCCTGGCGCAGGCTTCTCCCGGCTGCCGACCGTGGCGGGGTAGTAAGCCAACAAATTGCCGTCGGCGGCGAAGGTCCTCAGTGCCTGCCCGCTTTTGTCGACTTCCATTCGGGCGACTTTTTTCGGCAGGTTAGAGGTCGAAACATTTGCAACGACAATTCTGACCCCGGCAGTGGCGAAGTTTTGTCCCGGATTCAA
>Ga0075425_100006719_pt1 | contig 12092 bp, 10 predicted proteins | sample SoiMethybrSBSTD4_FD_75300 | JGI IMG/M metagenome (GOLD analysis project Ga0075425, IMG submission 75300) | Bulk soil microbial communities from a Populus tree surrounding site in Tennessee, USA - Soil MetaG P. TD hybrid SBSTD4 | ecosystem: Environmental > Terrestrial > Soil > Tree plantation...
CTCGTGAGCTGCGCGCTCTTTCCTTCGAGCATCGCTTTCGTTTCCGCGATCGGCCCGATCGAGCGCCAGCCGATGTGATCGATCACGCGCCCCTGGCTGGGCGCCGAGCTGCCCTTCGCGGCGAAGATGTACACCGTCGTGAAGCCGGCCGGACCGCCGTACTTCACGGCATCGATCTGACCTTTCAGCTTCGTGCGCTCGCCGCCGAACTTGTCGAGCAGCCACGCGTACGTCGCTTCGGGATCGGGCGTCCGCAGCTGCACGTGGTGCAGGCCGAGCAGATCGGGATCCTGCACGAGTTGAATGCGCGTGCCCCACGGGCTCTCGACGAGGGCGGCCTTGTAAAGCCCGGGTGTGTCTTTCGCCGGTTCGATCACTTTCGCGTTCGCGCCGGCGAGCGAGCGCATCGCCGCGTCGAGATCCGCCACCGAGAACCCGAGATGCTCGATCACGCTGCCGTCGCTGCCGCCCGTCGATCGCGACCCCAGGAACATCAGCCGGACGGCGCCGTACATGATGCGGTCCGGCGCCTCGGTGATGCGGCGGCCGCCGGGAATGTTCTTCTCCCACCACTGACTCGCTTCCGCGGCGGGCTCGTTCAGATGAATGTGGTCGTACGGCAGCGTCGTCTTCGTCTGGCCGCGCGGCGTCGATCCAACGGCAACAATCAGTGCGACGGCGATGCCCGCTGCGCGAACACAGTTGTGCATGCAATCCTCCGGGCGCCGATTCTATGCCAGGTTTAAAGGAACCGGTGTACGATGCCGTTCGGGCGGGAGGTGTTGGATGTCAGAGCGGTGCCGCACCGCACCGGGTGCGCGCGTCGCGCTCTTGTTCGCGGTCATCACGTGTGGTGCGTACATCGGCGCGGCCCAACAGGCCGGTCTCAAGATTGTGGTCATCGAAGGTGACGACGCGGTCAACATCATCCAGCAGCGGACGGCCGTCGCGCCGATTGTGGAAGTGCGTGATCGGAACGACCAGCCAGTTTCCGGCGCTGCGGTCAGCTTCCTGATCAATGGGAACAAGGCGACGTTTCCTGGCGGCGCGCCGACCCTGAGTGTGACGACCGATGCCGCTGGACGCGCGGCCGCCACCGGACTCACGCCGTCGAGCTCCGGATCGCTCGACATCGCCGTCACCGCGACTCACGACGCCGAGACGGCAACCGCGCATGTTACGCAGACAAACTTCGCCACCGTCCAGCAGGCGGCGCGGGCCGGGCGGACACCCGGTCAATCGAGCGGCGGCAGCGCCGCCGCGGGTGCAGGCGCAGCGGTTACCGCCGGCGTGGTCAGCGGTGCGGGTGCGTCCGGCGGCCTTTCGGCGACAACCCTTGCGGTGATCGGCGGCGCCGCCGCGGCCGGCGGGATTGTCGTAGCCAAGGCTGTTGGCGGATCAAATGCCGACACATCCAATTCAGGTCCGACGACGACGACGTATGCTGGACCATTCTCAGGCACGGGGACGGTTTCCGCGACAAGCAGTGGCAACGGCATCACCGAGAGCTGCGACTTCGTGTGGTCGCAGACCGGCACGTTGAGGCTCACATTGACGCAGCAGTCAGGGAACGCGACTGTGAGCGGAATGCTTTCAGGCGATGGAACGCAGAGCGGCAGGATTGCTTCGTGCACGGAAGGGATCGTGGTGCCTTGCCCGGCATGCGACGGCCCATGGGCGATCACGGCGCCGGTGAATGGCACGACGAGCAGCCTGCAATTCAGTCAGACGCAGACGGTGAACATCCAAGGTGGCACGTGTTCCGGCGGTCTGACGTTCTCCGGCGCGCTGAATGGGAATACAGTCTCCGGAACGTACGCGCAGGACGGCCGCTGCGACCTCCTGCAGGCGGGATTCAGAACCACGAGCACGAGCTCAATGCGCGTGCCCGTGACGCTGCAGCGCTGAACGACCCTCCCGGATTGGTGTCAGTCACCGCGGAGCGCCGTCATTGGATCGACGGCGGTCGCACGGCGGGCCGGCACCCATGCCGCCGCGAGCGCGACGACCACGAGAAGCAGCGCCGCCATCGCGATCGTCGGCGGGTCGGCCGGCTCGATGCCGAACAACAGGCCACTCAGCAGGCGTGACAGCGGAATCGCCGCCGCGCCGCCGACGGCGAGGCCGATGAGAGCCATGGCGGCGCCCTCGCCGAGAATCATCCGCAGGATCGCGCCGCGCTCGGCGCCGAGCGCCACGCGGATGCCCAGCTCGTTCGTCCGCTGGCTGACCGAAAACGCGAGAACGCCTGCGACGCCGACCGTCGCAATCGCGAGCGCAAGCCCGGCGAAGAGGCCGATCAGCGTCGCGTTCAGCCGCTGCGGCGCGATTGTCTCGTCGCGGATTTCCTCGAGCGTCTGGACGTGGTCGATCGGCCGGTTCGGATCGAGCTGACGGATCGTCTCGATCACGCGCGGCGCCAGGCCGTCGGGGACGCCGTCCGTCCTGACAAGGAGCGTCGACGGCGAAAACGTCTGTGTATCAGGCTGAAAGATCGTGTGCATCGGCGGCTGGTCGATGCCGTCGGCGCGCGAATCGGCGACGACGCCGACGATCTCGGCTGGTGCGCTCCACGACACGGCGCCAGTAATGCCGTTGGAGAGTTTCTGGCTGATGTGGCGCCCGATCGGGTCGCTGCCCTTGAAGTAGTACTTCGCCATCGACTCGCTGAGGATCACGACGGGCGGCGACGTCCGGTTGTCGGTCGGCTGGAACGTACGGCCCGCCTTCAGCGGCGTGCCGATCGTTGCGAAGTACGATCCGCTGACGACGCGCTGGACGGTGCGCTGACCGGCGCTGACCGCGTCGACGTCCGCGCCGTCGATGCGGAATTCACGCAGTTGCGCGAACGATCCCGCCAGCGGCGCCGCCGACGCCATCGCCGCATTCTTCACCGAGGCCTCGCCTTTGACGCGCTCGACGACGTCGAGGCCGAACTGTGCCGCACGCTGCTGGTTCACGCCCGGGTTGGCCTGTTGGAAATTTTGTGGAGCCTGCAGGCTGAGCACGTTGTGCAGATTGAACCCTGGATCGACGGCGTACAGCCGCAGCAGGCTGCGTGTGAGGAGCCCGGCGCCAATCAGGAGCATGAACGACGCCGCCAGCTGGCTGATGACCAGCAGGCGCTGCGCGCGCCGGCGGCCGCGGCTGCTCGTATTGCGTCCACCGCCGGCCGACATCGCGCGGACGGGATCGCTCATGAACGTCAGCCGCGGCGCCCATGCGAAGAGCATCGCCATCGTCGTCGCGACGACCAGCGTGAACACGAGCACGCGCGCGTCGAGCCCGATCTCGCCGGTACGGCTGGTGAAACGCGACGTGTATGCGATCAGCAGGTTGAGTCCCGCCACCGCGATCCCGAGGCCGAGCGCGCCGCCGAATACCGAGAGGACGAGGTTCTCGGCGAGCAACTGCCGCCGGAGCATCCTGGCTGGCGCGCCGAGTGCCGCGCGGATGCCCATTTCACGCTCGCGCTGCACCAGCCGCGTCAGCGTCAGGTTGGCCACGTTGGCGCAGGCGATGATGAGGACGACAATCGTCGTCACGAGGAGGACGACCAGCGTCGGCTTCGCCTTCGCCGTCAGCTCGTCTTTCCACGGCGTGACGACGACGTCGAACCCGCGCGACTTCGGATAGGCCTCCGGATGGTCCTGGTGCAGCGACGCTGCAATCTGCCGCAGCTCCGCCTGCGCGCCTGCGGGCGTGGCGCCCGGCGCCAGCCGCGCGTACACGGTGGTCATCCGATGCGGCCACTCGTTCTGCATCGACGAGCCCATGTAATGGTCGTTGGCCGCGTAGTTCGCGTAGAAGTCCTGGTTGCGCTGCGTGGCGTAGTGCGAGCCGGGCTTGAGGACACCGACGATCTGCGCCTGCTTGACGGTCAAATCCAGCTTCTGGCCGATCACGCCCGGATCCGATCCGAAGATGCGCTGCCAGTACGCGTAGGTGAGAACCGCCACGGGCGGCGCGCCTTTGGCTTCGTCCGCGGGCACGAGCATTCGTCCCAGCAGCGGCTGCGCGCCGAGCATCGGGAAGAAATTAGCGGTGACGAGGCCGCCCGTCGCGCGATGCGGCTCGCCGCGCCCGAGGACGTTGAAGGTCCAGTCGCCGAATTCGACGAACTGGTCCGCCGTCTTGGCGTTCGATCGGTAATGGGCCACTTCAGGAAACGAGAACGAAGAATCCTCGACGCCGGCAGCCACCTGCGGCTGGCGCAGGTGCATGATGCGGTCGGCCTCTGGATACGGCAAAGGGCGCAGGAGGACGCCGTTGATGACGCTGAAGATCGCCGTGTTGGCGCCGATGCCGAGCCCGAGCGTCAGCACGAAGGCCGCGGCGAATCCGGGAACGCGCAGCAGATTGCGGACGGCAATGCGGATGTCGTTAATCATGGAACCTCTCGGTTGAGCGGGTCTCGGGTGCGCGCATGGCACCAACCGTGCCGTTGCCGATCTGCCGTAAGTGTTTGATGACTATAGCGCGCCGGCGGTTGAAGGCCCGTCGGCTCGCCCGGGAGTGGGACGCCAGTGTCCCACTCCCGGACATTCCCCGTCCGCTCGACCAGCCAACCTACCAGATGGGTGACGCGGGCGCCTGAAACCTTGCTTAACGATCGACAGCATGTACTCGACGGCGCGCACGGCAAGAAACGAGAACTTGCCGTCCGCGTCAGTTCGACTTTCGGCCCCGCCAGTTCGCAATCACGCGGCGTCGTCCTTCGGCGGGTAGTCGAGTCCCATCATCCGTGCGAAGTCGCGATTCGGGTGGTCCTTCAATTCTTCGAGCCACATCCCCAATAGCACGAGCGCGAGTGCGAGCAGGAAGAACACCCGAAACAGGCCTGCGATCATGGCTGCACCCTCCGTAACCGACCAGCAAGACCGCCTCTTGACCCGCTACCTCAAACTGGCCGCCTTGCCGAGGCCAGGGACGGTGGCTGGAACAAACTGCGATCAATCAATCCGAGACCTTCATTCAGCCGACTGTGGGAATGCCGGACGGCAACGCCTGCGCGACCACCGTGTCGCGATACACGGCGGCACGAGGAAGCTCACGCCGCGTTGACGTACGGCACGACTGATGACGGATCGGACTAAATACGGGGAGGTGGCGAGTCGGGAGTCGTCGGGGCGGTGATCAGCGATGCGCGCAGGAGAAACGTGGCCGAAGACAAACCGGCCGGGGAATCGAACTGCGGCCCAGGCGCGAAGACGGCGACGGGACCCAGCAAGGAGGCGATCGTCGCCTCACCGCTATCTGACGAACTCCGGCAGGAGCACGTCGAACTCGATTGTGAGCCGCTGCGATGGTGCATCGGGCATTCGGTCGCGCCCACGTGATCGCACGTGCATTCGAGATGGGTGGCGGTCGCACCCATCGTCGCGCAGATGACGATCGGAGCGGCGGTGATCGCACACACGTGGCAGAGCAGCCACGTGCTGAACACAGCGGCGAGATGCCGGCGGACGCCTCGCACGGCGTCAGATTACCACAGCACGAGCCTACGACCCGATCGCGAACTTGATCCGGACCGTTCGCCGGATAGTCGAATGTGTATGAATGTCGTAAATGGCGGCGAGAGGCGCGCACCCGGTAATCGCGATGCATGGAAGTACTCGATGTCGCTGTCACGAGCATTCACCAGATTGAAGACGTCGAGCGAAAGACTCGCGTGCTTGCCGAGGCGCACCTAATCCATCGCGGCGTCGTCATCGTGACGCAGGCGCGCCTGAGCCTGAATTACGCAGTGCGGAATTTTCCGACATCATCCCGAAGATCTCGCAGCGGCTAGCGCCAGAGAACTTCTTCATGCATGTCCCCTCATCGCCTTGCTCGGCATGTCAGGAAGCAATCGAGCCGCGGGGGTGCCCGCTCAGGCATGCGGGTTGCTCGTCGGCATCACGTCAGCGCGGCGCGCGTGGGCCGATCATGGACACGTGATGTGGCTGCTGAACTCCGACAACTCTGCGGACGCCGATGGAGGGTTTGATGACAGTGAAACTGCACCGTGCGGAGTTGTTAAGTGTGCTCGGGATATGTCTCGTCACCGGATGCAGCGCGCCAGCCGAGAAACCGCTCACGTCGACGCAGGCGGCCTCGGCGATCGGCAGCCCGTCGCCAGTGTTGTCCCCGGTCAGCATCAACGCCGAAATGGTGAGGATCGTTGATCACGCGAGCCACCAGCTGTGGAATGCCGAGAAGGCAGGCATGGCGCCGAAGACTGACGGGGAGTGGGAGAACATCGTGGAGCATGCGACCCAAGTCGCAGCGGCTGGCGCGTTGATCCGGCTGGAAGGCACCGGCCCCAACGACCGGACGTTCGTTCAACAGGCGGACTGGCAAACGTTTGCAACCTCGGTCTCGACTGCCGGCCTGGCAGCACTCAGAGCGGCGGAAGCCAAAAACCAAGAGGCGCTCGTGGCCGCTAACAGCCAACTCGTCGACGCCTGCGAAGGGTGTCACAAGCGGTTCAAGCCGGCGCTACCCAGCGAGGGCATCGTGCATCCGCACGTTCACTAGACCGCTCGCGACGAAGGTCGGGCCTAACCCTGAGCACAAGGCACGTGGCTTGCTCCTCCCCTAGCGGAGGTGGGCCATGACTGGGACGCAGGCATGGTGGCAGCGCGGATGGGTGAGGACGACGGAGAGCGTCATCGGCCACGTTGCGGCAATCATCATCGGGTTCGTGATGATGGTGGTCGGACTGGCGCTCGGAGTGACGATGATCATGCTGCCCGTTGGGCTCGTGGTCGGCTTAGCCGGCGTGGCGCTCTTCATCAGTGGCTGGCTCTCCTGGAATAGCCAGAGAGCCTGACGCAGAACCGCAGGGCTGCGAAAGATTCGCGGTTCCGCGCAAAACCTCACGCCGGCGCACGTCGCATCTGGGCCTCGCTTTGAACAGATTCAGATCCGTTTGGACCGAAAGTGCCACCACATGTGCCCGGTATGAACCGTCACCCAGGTGTCCGGAACGGACCTTGAAGAATTTGGTCGGGATGGCCGGATTCGAACCGGCGACCCCCTGACCCCCAGTCAGGTGCGCTAGCCAGGCTGCGCTACATCCCGTATTCGGTTGGAGACTGCCGCTACCGCCGCCCACGGCGCGCGTGGGGCGCGCGCGCCGATCCGTTCTTCGCAGGCGCGGCGGCTTTCCCGCGCACCGCTTTCGCGCGCGCCGGCACCGGCGCGGCCGCACGCGCCGCCGCCGGCTTCGCGGCGTGCGTCGGCGGCGCGACGAGGTGGAAATCGCTCCGCGTCTCCGACAGCATGTCGAGAATCGACCGGAGTCCGCGCTTTACCGCGGTGAGCCGCTCCCGCGCGTTCTTGCCGATCAGCTCGGCGATGACCGCCTCGTCGCCGCCCGCCGGTCCGCCTTCTTCCTCCAGCTTCCGCCGCGCGCCGGCGAGGGTCAACCCCTCGACGAGCAACAGGTGCTTGATGCGCAGCACCTGCTCGATGTCTTCCCGCCGGTACGTCCGCGCCGCGCCGCCCGGCTTCGCGACGCCGAGGCCCGGAAATTCCGCTTCCCACGAGCGCAGCACGTACGGCTGCACCTTGGCGAGGTCGCAGACTTCGGCGGCCTTGAACAGGGCGCGCTTCGGAATGTCCACCGAACAAGCTGCGTCCATTGGGGTTGGCGGAAAAGTATATCAGAGGCCGGAGTGGCCGAACCCGCCCCGCGCGCGCGAGGTCTCGGGCAAGTCCGGCACCTCGTCCCAGACAATCTGAATGACCGGCGCGACGATGAGCTGCGCGATCCGCATCCCGCGGGTCAGCACGAACGCCTCGCGCCCGAGATTGATCAGCGGCACGCGGATCTCGCCGCGGTAGTCGGCGTCAATCGTCCCCGGCGTGTTGGGCAACGTGATGCCGTGCTTCATCGCGAGCCCCGACCGCGGCCGCACTTGTCCTTCGAATCCTTCCGGAATCGCCACTTCGAATCCAGTCGGGACGAGCACGATCTCGCCGGGGCCAATCGTCACCTCCCCGTCGACGGCCGCGTGGAGATCCATGCCCGCGGCGTGCGCCGTCATGTAGGCCGGAAGCGGCAGACCCTCGGACGAAGGCAGCCGGCGAATCTGCACGCGGAACGGCGTCGTCACGCGCGAGATCTTACTTCGGTCCGGATTTCTTCGCGCGTCGCCGCACCTCGATCCGAATCGGTGAGCCGATGAAACCGAACTCTTCGCGCAGACGGTTCACGAGGAAGCGCTCGTACGAGAAGTGCAGCGTCGTCGCCACGTTGGTGAAAAACACGAACTTCGGCGGCGCAATGCCGATCTGCGCGGCGTAGAGGATCCGCACGTGCCGTCGCCCAGGGCTCACCGGCGGGTTCGCCGCCGTCACGGATTCCACGAACTTGTTGAGCGCCGGGGTGGGTACGCGCTGCTGGCGCGCTTCGGCAATGCGGTCGAGCGTCTCCAGCACGCGCGGGGCGCGCTCGCCGGTCAGCGCCGAGATGTGCAGGATCGGCGCGTAATCCAGAAACCGCATGTGCCGTCGCGTCTCATCGTCGAAGGCTTTGACGAAATCCTGGCCGCGCCCCTTCATGAGATCCCACTTGTTCGCCACGATCACGATGCCGCGGCCCGCGCGGTCGACCTCGCCGCCGATCGCCGCGTCGAGGTCCGTCGCGCCTTCGCGCGCGTCGAGGATGAGCGCGACGACATCCGCGTCAGCGATCGCCTCCTTCGCCAACGCGACACTGACAACCTCGACCTTGCCGCCGCGGCCCACGCGGCCGGGCCGCCGCATGCCCGCGGTGTCGACGATGCGCAACCGTCGCCGATGCCAGAGGAGGGGCACATCGATCGCGTCTCGCGTCGTGCCCGGAACGTCGCTGACGAGCACGCGATCCTCGCGCAGCAAGCGATTGACGAGCGACGACTTGCCGACATTCGGCCGCCCGACGATCGCGATGCGCGTCTCGTGCGGCGGCTCGGGGCTGACGCTCGGCTCCGCCCCTGACGATCCGGCCGCGCCAACGTGCTTCACGATTTCGTCGAGCAGTTCGGCAACGCCGTGGCCGTGCTCCGCCGAGATCTCGAGCACCGGATCGAACCCGAGGTGATAGAACTCCAGCACCGACTGCTGCGCCCGCTTGTCGTCGGTCTTGTTGACAGCAATCACCACCGGCCGGCCCGTCTCGCGGATCTGCCGCGCGATCTGTTCGTCGGGTGGGACGAGTCCCTCGCGCCCGTCCACGACCAGCACCAGCAGATCGGCATGGTCGATCGCCCAGCGGCCCTGCTCGACGACGAGGGCGTGCAACGGATCCTCGCTGGCGCCAAACAGTCCACCTGTGTCGTAGAGCGTGAACGTCGCGCCGCGCCAAACGGCCGGCCTGGCCAGCGCGTCGCGCGTCGTGCCGGCAATCGGCGCGACGATCGCGCGGCGGCTGCCGGTGATGCGATTGAAGAGTGTGGACTTCCCCACGTTGGGGCGGCCGACGAGCACGACGCTGGGCGGCTTACGCGGCATGTGCGGATGTCAACTTAGCCTTCGCCTTGACAGCGTAAGTCTCACTATTTATAGTGTTTACAGACTCCCTGGAGACCCTAAGCATGATCAAGGTCGATATCGTCAACGAAGTATCGAAAATCGCCGACATTACCAAGGTCAAGGCCGAGGTAGCCGTCGACGCGGTGTTCGATGCGATGCGGGTCTCTATGCAGCGCGGCGAACGAATCGAGCTGCGCGGGTTCGGCGTCTTCCAGGTGAAGCCGCGCAAGCGCGGCATCGGCCGGAACCCCCGAACCGGCAAGGAAGTGCGCATTCCGCCGGGCCGCACCATCCGCTTCAAGCCGGGCAAAGACCTGCAGAATATCGGCTGACGGCGTTCCCGTGGATCCTGCGCGCGACGTTCCCGGCCTTCTGGCGCCCCCACCCGTGTGGCAGCCGAGGCCGAAATTTCAAGATCGAGTCTGGGTCCACGTCGTCCTCTTCGGCTTGACGGTCATCACCACGACCCTTGTCGGCGCCGATCACTACGCCGGCTACCTGATGGATTTCACCAACCGCCAGGTGCCGATGTCGCTCAGCCAGCTCATTCCACGCGGCCTGTGGTACAGCGGCACGATCCTCGCCATTCTCGGCTGTCACGAGCTCGGACACTACTTCGCCTGCCGCTATTATGACGTCGACGCGTCGCTGCCGTTTTTTCTGCCCGTGCCGCCGCCGATGTTGACCGGAACCCTGGGCGCGTTCATCCGGATCCGCGAGCCGATTCCCAGCAAGCGGATGCTGTTCGACATCGGCATCGCCGGACCGATCGCAGGATTCCTCGTCGCGGTGCCCGCGCTGTTTGTCGGCATCGCGATGTCGCACGTGGCGCGCATTCCGGCCAACACGGGCGGGATGCTGGAGCTTGGCGAGCCGCTGCTCTTCAAGCTCGCGTCGTGGGTGTGGTGGGGCACGCAGCCTGACGGGTATTCGCTCAACATGCACCCGATGGCATTCGCCGCATGGTTCGGTCTGCTCGCGACGGCGCTGAATCTCTTTCCGATCGGACAGCTCGACGGCGGCCACATCTCCTACGCTGTCCTGGGTCCGCGATCGACCTACGTGACGTTCCTCACGATCGGCATCGCGATCGCGCTGGCCGCGTTCTTCTCCTCGAGCTGGATTGTCTGGACCGGACTGACGGTCGTCATGCTGATCATGTTCGGCCCGAAGCACCCAAGCGTGCACGACGAAGCGGTGCCGCTCGATCGCACGCGGCTCCTGCTCGCCGGCTGCGCGCTGGTGATGTTCATCCTCTGCTTCACGCCGGCGCCGATCCAACCAATGGAGCTCATACGACGCTGAGGATCTCAGATTTCAGATTTCAGATTTAAAGAACGCTCAGCGGGTCGACGTCGACGACGACGCGGCGCTGCAGGTCGGCGCGCGCGGCGAGCGCCGCGAGCAGCGCCCGGCGAATCTCCTTCCGGTTCTCTCCCTTGATCAGCAGCTGAGCGCGGTACTCGCCGCGAAGCCTGCCGAGCGGCGGCGGCGCCGGGCCGAGCACGCGCAGATGGCCGGAGCGGTCCGCGTCCCGCGCCCTCTGCACAATCTCCGCCGCATCGTCCATTGCGCCGGCGAACGTGCGCGCGCGGACGACGGTATTGACGAGGGACACGAACGGCGGATATCGCATCGCGCGGCGAAACTGCAGCTCGCGCTCGTAGAACGACGGGTAGTCCTGCCGGCACGCCAGCTGAATGCTGTAGTGGCGCGGGTAGAGCGTCTGGATGATGGCCTCGCCCGGCCGATCGCCGCGGCCCGCCCGGCCGGCCACCTGCGTCAGCAGCTGAAACGTCCGCTCCGAAGCGCGGAAGTCCGCGAGGCCGAGGCCGACGTCGGCAGACACCACGCCGACCAGTGTCACGCGCGGGAAGTCGTGGCCTTTGGCAATCATCTGCGTGCCCACGAGCACGTCGATCTCGCCGCCGCGGAATCGCGTGAGCAGCGCGGCCAGCGCGCCGCGGCGGCGGATGGCGTCGCGGTCCAGGCGAGCCACGCGCGCGCTCGCCAGCACGCGCTTCACCTCCGCTTCGACCCGTTCCGTGCCCACGCCCATCTGCTCGAGGTACGGTCCGGCGCAGAGCGGACACACCTTCGGCACGCGCGCCGTGTAGTTGCAGTAGTGGCAGCGGGCGCGGCGCGCCGTGCCTTCGCCGTGCACGACCAGCGAGACGCTGCAGTTCGGGCAGTCGAGCGTGCCGGCGCACTGCCGGCAGAACACGGCGGTCGAGAATCCGCGGCGATTGAGCAGAACGAGCGACTGCTCGCCGGCCTCGATCCGCGCGCGCAGGGCGTCGCACAGCTGCCGGCTGAGGATCGCCTCCGGACCTTCCGCGGCGTACTCCTCGCGCATGTCGACGATCTTCACGTCGGCCAGCGGCCGGTCGTGCACGCGGCGCTCGAGCACCACGCGCTCGTACTTGCCATTCATGGCGTGGTGGTAACTCTCGATCGACGGCGTCGCCGATCCGAGCACGATGAGCGCGCCGGCGCGCTGCGCGCGGACGATCGCGACGTCGCGGCCGTTGTAGCGCGGCATTTCGTCCTGCTTGTAGGAGCCGTCGTGCTCCTCGTCGACGACGATCAGC
>Ga0075425_100006721_pt1 | contig 12091 bp, 8 predicted proteins | sample SoiMethybrSBSTD4_FD_75300 | JGI IMG/M metagenome (GOLD analysis project Ga0075425, IMG submission 75300) | Bulk soil microbial communities from a Populus tree surrounding site in Tennessee, USA - Soil MetaG P. TD hybrid SBSTD4 | ecosystem: Environmental > Terrestrial > Soil > Tree plantation...
GGATTGCGCGCGTAGGATCCGATGAAGACGCCGGTCTTGGTCTTGTCCCCGACGCGCCGCGAGACGATGTCCTTCGACTGCACGTCGCGCTGGTACGCCTTCACGGCGCCGCGCTGTTCGACCGCCGTGAGCTCCTCTACGAATGGGTGCTCGGGCGCCAGCACGAGATACGTGGCGCCGAAGACCGTGTCAGGCCGCGTCGTGAAAACGGTGATCTTCTTGCCGCTAGGCGTCTCGAAAATCAGCTCGGCGCCTTCGCTCCGCCCAATCCAGTTCCGCTGCAGCAGGATGGTGGACGACGACCAATCGATCTTGTCGAGGTTCTCGAGCAACCGTTCGGCGTACTGCGTGATCCGAAAGAACCACTGGTCGAGGAAGCGCTGCTCCACCGGCGTGTCGCAGCGCTCGCAGCGGCCGTCGATGACCTGCTCGTTGGCGAGGACGGTCTTGTCTTTGGGGCACCAGTTGACCGCCGCGCGCTTCTTGTATGCGAGGCCTTTCTTGAAGAGCTGAAGAAAGAGCCACTGCGTCCACTTGTAGTAGGAGGGATCGGTGGTCGACAGCTCGTGCCGCCAGTCGAACATGCCGCCGAAGCGTTGGAGCTGGCGGCGGAAGTTGGCGATGTTCTGCGGGATGAGCCTCGCGGGATTGGTCCCGATGTTGAGCGCGTAGTTCTCGGAGTGAATCCCGAACGCGTCGAATCCCATCGGCTCGAACACATCGTAGCCCTGGAGCCGTTTGAACCGCCCGTAGATGTCCGCGCCCGTGAAGGCGAACATGTTGCCGACGTGCAGGCCTTCGGCGGACGGGTACGGAAACATCATGAGGTTGTAGAACGGCCGAGCGGCCCGATCGAGGTCGGGTTCGTTGGCGTGGCGTTCAGCCCAGCGGGCCTGCCACTTTGCTTCGAGCGAAGCGGGATCGTAGCTTGGGACGTCGCGCATGCGTGCGATAATTAAAACATGGCCATCAAGTCCCAACAACTGCGGCAAAGTTTTCTGATTTCGGGAGGCGGCGCAGCCGTTCTCCTCGTGGGATTCGTCGCCTGGCTCACCAGCAGTCGCGTGGGGGACGCCCTCAGGCAGGAAGCCGATACGCGCGGTCGCGACGAGGCATCGCATGCGGCAGCCATCGTTACCCAGTACTTGAAAGAGCGGCGGCGCGAAGCCACTGCGATCGCCACCGACCCGGACCTGTACGCCGCGGTCCGCGACGCCGGGCAAGAGGCCACGACGCGCGGGCTCGACAAGATGACGATTCCCGATCTCGAGCGCGCGTTCAACGCCAGCCGCCAGCTGGGCGGGAATCCGGTCGTCCGGGATTACCTGCGCACCTACCCAGCCAACTCCGATTTCGCCGAGCTCATCGCGACCGAGAGCCACGGCTTGAACGTGTTTGCGTCCGACCGGCCGTCCGACTTTGTGCAGCGCGACGAGACCTGGTGGCAGCGGGCGATTTCCGAAGGTGTGTACGAAGCCGGCGCCCGCTTCGACTCGTCGGCCGCAACGGCGTCGCTCGAATTCGATCTCGCCATCCGCACATCCGCGTCGCAACGACCCGTCGGCGTCTTCAAGGCGGTGTTTGCACTCGACCGGTTGACGGCGCTGCTCCGCACCGAAGAGCTGGAAGGCGGAGCGTACCTGCAAGTTGTCGACAACCACGGCAGCGTGATCGTTGCGAAGGACCCATCGCTGCTGCTTCAAACTCTGCCGGATCGGGACAGAATCCCCCTCGGCCCGCAGCCCATGACTGCACACATCACAACCGTTCAGGGACAGGACGAACTAGTGGCCTCGGTCCCGGCCCATCAGGGGCAGTGGTGGGTTCTGTACCGTCAGCCCGCAGCTACAGCGTTTGCGACTGCCCGCAGCACCCAGCGCGCCGTCTGGCTTGGGGCGCTGCTGGTAGCGGCTGTCGCGGTGGGGGCCCTGTTTTGGCTGTCGCAACGACTCGGTCACATGGTGACGGAACCGGTGCGCGCCGCGGGCGCCATCGCCAGCCGCGTCGCCGGTGGCGACCTCTCGGTCACCGTGACCACGCATCGCGCCGAGGCCGCGGAAGTCGGGGAGCTGCTGTCGTCGGTGCACTCGATGGTCGTGGCGCTGCGGCGACTGGTCGGCGCCATTCGGGCCGCGGCAGACGAAGCGGCCGCGATGGCGACGGAGATCTCGGCATCGACCGAGGAAATGAGCGCGTCGACGCAGGAGATGGCCGCGACGTCGCAGGACCTGTCACGACGCGCCGGAGAGCAGGCGCAGCTCGTCCGTGCCGCAGCCGACGACGCCGCGCGCATTCTCCAGATCGCGGTCAAGCTCGCGCAAGGGGCCGACGAGGCTGCGCGCCGCAACGCCGATCTGTCGGTGCTCGCGCGGCGACACAAAGAGGGACTCGATCAGAGTACCGCGCGTCTCGCCAAGCTCGCGGACGACGTCGCCAAGGGAGCGGAAGAGGCTGAGGCGCTCATGCAGGCAACCGCGAAAATTCAGACGTTCGTCGCGCAGACGAAGGCGGTCGCAACGCAAACCAACATGCTGGCGTTGAATGCCGCAATCGAGGCGGCGCGCGCCGGCCCACAGGGACGCGGCTTTGCCGTCGTCGCCGACGAAGTGCGCAAACTCGCAACCATTGCCGCGGCGGCGGCGGGTGAGACGGGGGACACGGTCCGGGGCGTGCTCGCGCGCGTACAAGCGACTCGTGACCGCCTGGTACGCCTGGCTGAAGGCGGCGCGGCGGCGCGCGAAGCGTCGCAGACGGCGGCGCTAGGTCTGGGAACGGTCGCCGGCGAAGCCGATGCCAACGCCGCCTGGGGACGTGAGATCGCGCAGTCGGCCGCGGAAATGCGAGCACTCATCGAAGAAATCGCCAATCGGCTGACCAACGTCTCCAGTCAAACGGAAGGCTTGCTCGCCTCGGCGGAAGAGTTGGCTGCCTCGGGCGAAGAACAGAGCGCGTCCACGCAAGAGATCGCGTCGTCGGCCAATCAGCTGGCCGAGGCGGCCGACCGTCTCACCGGCGCCGTGAAATCGTTCCGCCTGTTGGCTGACGAACCGACCCCGCCCGAGCAACAGGCAGCGGATTAACGCGAGTCGACGCAGTGCGCGGGCACCGCCGCGCGCGCCTCGAGCACTTGCCTGACGAACTCGTCGATCGTGTTTTGCGCGCGCAGGTCCAGTGGGTAGGTCCCACGAAACTTGATGTAAGTCTGCTGCTCGGGAAAAACCGCAAAATACAAGTTGTATTCCCGCCCTGAGGTCTCACGGAGTTTGAGGCGGCTCACAAACCCGCGGATTGTAACTCGACCGAGCCGTGCGCTTCGCACTTCGACCTTCATGTCATCGCCACCCAATACCTCGTACCCGCTGATCTCACCACGTCCACGCATCACTTCCAAAGATTCCGGAAACGTCTGGACCTGCTCTTCGGGCGATGGCCACCCACTTTGCGGATAGATGAATACGTCCAGCCTAAGCTCGGCGACGCGATCGACGCCCTGATACCGATACATCGTCCCAAGCTCAGGCCGTTCGAGAGGAAGAGAGTCCGCGAAACTTGCCCAACCGGCGCTGACAGGCACCGCCATGTCGGGACAGGGCTCCGGCGCCGGTGCAGTCGTGATCGGAACGACGAACCAGACGGCGACGGCTCGACCGCCGAGGGACGCCGGCGTGAAACGCAGGTGTTTTGCGATCGCAATAGCCGCGACATCGAAATCGAATCCCGCAGAACGAGCGATCTGTGTGGCTGTGACAGCTCCGCTGTCGCTGACATATACCCACACGCGCGGAGTCCTGAGCGTGCCCGATCCCGTCGGTCCTGATGAATTCAGTGCCACGGGCCCTTTGTCGAATGGCGTCACACATGGGAAAGACTGCGGTGCGGTTGCGTCGCAAGCGGGCAGCTTGCCCAGCGGCAGGTCCTGCGCGGCGAGGCTGGGACCGAGCGCCATGCCGATGAAGAGCGCGACTTTGATCGACGGATTCACTGACCGCCGCCGTCCACCGAGAGGATCCCGATGGTCCGCAGCCATTTCTCGACGAGCTGAGGCCATTCGGTGATGGGATCCTTGGTGCGCCGCAGCCCGAAGGCATGGCCCCCGCCCGTATACAGATGCATCTCGGTGGGCACACCGGCGTCCTTCAGCGCGATGTAGTACACGAGCGATTGATTCACGTTGTCGACGCTGTCCGTTTCTGCTTGAAGCAAGAATGTTGGGGGCGTCGCGCGCGTGACGTGAATGTCCGGATTGAAGCCATACTGACCTTCCTCACGCATCCATAGATGACCTGGGTACAACGCGACCGCAAAATCCGGACGACAGCTTTGCTGGTCGGCCGCATCGACGGGTGAGTACAGGCGCTGCTGATACGCGTTGCTGATCGCGGCCACGAGATGTCCACCCGCGGAAAAGCCGAGCACGCCGATTCTATGCGGATCGATGTGCCACTCGGCAGCGTGCAGCCGCACTAGCCCGAGTGCCCGTTGCGCATCTTCTAACGCCGGCGCCGGTTTTGGATTGATCCAGCAGTTGCAGTCACGCTGAAACGATGGACCTGAATGCGGCACGCGGTACTTGAGCAGCACGCAGGTGATTCCCTTGGACGTCAGCCAGTCGCAGACCTCGGTCCCTTCGAGATCGATCGCCAAGATCTGATAACCGCCGCCCGGAAAGACGACGACCGCGGCACCGGTGTTTTTGCCCCGGGGCGCATAGACGGTCAGAGTTGGCGTCGAGACGTGCCACACATAGGTCCATGGCTTGCCGGCGACCAAGTTGGGAGCCGTGTGGACCGATTCGTTCTCTGAATCCGGCCAGACATCAGGAATCGCGCCGGGCCAAATGGAGATCTGTGTATGTCCAACCGCCGGTTTCCAGGACGAAGCCTGGATAATGCTCAGCGCAATGACCAGCGCATTCACGCAGCAGAAACCTCCGATTCGAACAGAACACTGCAGCACGTCACGCCCCCCTCGGCCTTGGCGAGCTCCGTACAAGGGACCGGAACGACGCGCACGCCTGCGCGCTCCAGGCGCTCAGCGGTTTGGGGATAGTGTTCGGGATAGATCACCGCGTTTTCAATCCAAAGCGCATTCGCACCGAGCGGCTCCGCGGGCGCTATGTCGACCGTCTCCATGGATGGGAAGCAAGCCGGACGTACCCAGCGTGGATTGATCAGCAGTAACTGCTCTCCCACCTGCGTGACGGCACTCTTGAGGTGAAGACAACCGGTGAGCGGAACAGGGATTATTTCGTAGTCCCATGACGCGAGCAGCGCCTCGAGCTGAGCGATGCCGTCGCGATTCGTGCGCGAGGATTGCCCCACATACAGCCTGCGTCCCACACGCAGCACATCGCCGCCATCCAGTGTTCCGCCTGCCCGAATCCAGAGCAGCTTTCGATAGTCGCGTAGGGTGGAGGCCAGCGATTCCGTCTCGCGGCGCCGAGTGGCCGCGCCGGGCCGTGTGATGACCGCGACCTCGTCGAGCGCGAGCGCGGCGTCCTCGACGAACACCGCATCCGGCAAGTCCGGCTCGGGCGCCGCTCGCACGACCGTCGCACCGAGCGCGCGCAACGCATCCTCGTAACGGTCATGCTCCTCGATAGCGTGCGCGACATCGATGGGCTCACGCGCGAGGTGCGTGAGCTCGCAGTCGGCCAACGTGGGACTGATGGCGCGGGTGACAGCGACCAGCATGGCTTAGGGTATTGCGGTGTTGCTGACGAACGCGAGCCGCTTGGAATCCGGTGACCACGACGGCACATTGATCGTCCCCTGCCCTCCGTACACGTACGCGATCACGCGCGCGGAGCCGCCGCCAATCGGCATCACCCGCAGCATCACGTGCTTGTAGAAGGGATGGTCGCCCGCGGCGACCTCCGAGGGCAGGAATGAGATGAACGCGATCCACTTGCCGTCGGGCGAAATGTGCGGAAACCAGTTGTGGAAGCTGTCGTTGGTGACCTGCTCCTGCCCGCTGCCATCGGGCCGCATGCGCCAGATTTGCATCCGGCCGCTGCGTACCGAGTTGAAGTAGATGTATTTGCCGTCAGGCGTGAACTCCGGCCCGTCGTCGAGACCCGGCGCCTGTGTCAGCCGAATTTCCGCGCCGCCGGCCGCAGGAATCTTGTAGATGTCGAACTCATCATCGCGCTGCCCCACGAAGACCAGCCAGCGCCCATCCGGCGACCAGCCGTGCAGGTAGGACGGTCCCTTGGCCGTGATCCGCTTCGGCGTGCCGCCCGTCGTTGGCACGGTGTAGACGATCGATGGCGCGCCGCTATCTGCAAGATGATTGCTGATGGCCAGCATTTTCCCGTCGAACGACAAGACGTGGTCGTTGTTGTTGCGCGTCGCGAAGCCGGTGTTGATCGCGGCCGCCTCGCGCGACGCGAGGTCGAAGCGATACAGCCGGCCCTCTTGCGCATAGATCAGCGCCTTCCCATCACGGGTCCAATTCGGCGCCTGAAACGATCCGCGGTACTGATGGACGATCGTCGCGTTGCCGCTGGCGACGTCCAGAATCTCCAGATTGCTGCCGAGGTAGTCGCGGTAGGGGACGAGATCCGCGGGCGCCGGTTTGGTGACGCGGACATTGCTGAAGGTCGCGCTCTCGACAATGGTGTCGTTGTGCGCGCAGACGAACAGGCCGACATAGACGGTGTCGGGAAGCGAGATGCCGGTCAGCTCCTGCGTGGCGAGTGTATCGCCGAAGCGCGCGACGGACATGATGTAGACGCCGTTGCGGCGCTCGAGTTGAATCACCGCGTCTCCATCAGGCAGACTGTCGGCTGACTTCGCCTCTTCCGTCGTCGCATCCACGCTGCGGCGATATTGGAGCGACATCAGGCCATTGCCGTGCAGCGCCGCGGTCACGTGCGGGCCATTCGTCGCCAGTGTGGGCCGAATCGTCCACCCGATTTTGCGGTGCTGCTCCACGTTCGGTCCGATGAAGTTCACATAGGCAGACAGGATGAAATTGCCTGTCATCCGCTTCCAGACGAAATGAAAATCGTCGCGGTTTTCCCACATGTTCTGTCCCGAGCCGCTGATCCTATATTCCTGATAGCGGGGATCGAATTGCGCGGCGCCGGCCCGTTGCACTCGGCCCACGTCGGATTGCCCGTCGAACACGCCGACGGGATTCTGCGCGAGAGTCACGGCGGTGAAGAGCATCAGGGTTGCGTGCATACCTGCAATTCTACTCCTTGCGGCCCTGTATCGCTCATGTCAAACTAGCGGCACTCAAATGACCAAACGCGACCTGCTGGTTCTCGTGCCCGGGCTCTTTCTGCTCGGCGCCTGCTCGGAGAATCCCACCGGTGCCAGCTCGCCGGATTCGCTCGCTGTTTCCGTGCTGACCCAGCATAACGACAATACACGTGCCGGCTGGAACTCCAGGGAAACCGTGCTGAATACCAGCAACGTGAACGTGACGCAGTTCGGGGCGCTGTTCGATCTGGTGGTCGATGACCAGGTCTATGCCCAGCCCCTGGTCGTGGCCAATGTCCTCATCAACGGCGGCTATCACAACGTCGTCTATGTCGCCACGGTCAATAATACGGTTTACGCCTTCGACGGCGATGACGGCAGACAGTACTGGAAAAAGAACTTTACGCGTGCCGGCTGGCGACCGCCGAAAGCCACCGACATGACCGGCGCATGCGGTGGTGGTTACAACAACTTCAGCGGCAACATCGGGATCGTCGGCACGCCGGTAATCGACGCGGCAAAGCAGGTTGTCTACTTCGTCGCCCGCAGCACCAACGGTGCCGCATACGGGCAATATTTGCACGCGGTCGACATCGTCACCGGCAGTGACCTCGGCGGAAGTCCCGTGCTCATTACGGCCACGGTCAACGGCAACGGCGACGGCAATGTCGGCAACGTCATCGCCTTCGATGGCCAAAAACAGAACCAGCGGTCCGGGCTGACGCTGGCGAACGGCGTCGTCTACGTCTCCTTCTCATCGCATTGCGATTGGGGACCGTATCACGGCTGGATCCTGGGCTACGACCAGACGACACTGCAGCGGCGCATCGTGTACAACGACACGCCGAACGGCTACGCCGGCGGCCTGTGGGAAAGCGGCATGGGGATGGCCGCCGACGCGCTGGGCAATCTGTATGTGGTGACGGGAAACGGCAGCGTCGGCGACACGGGCGATGCGACGGCGCTCATCAATCGCGGGACCAGCGCGCTGCGGCTCACGCCGTCGACGTCGGCCTTACAGGTCACCAGTTATTTCACGCCCTACAACTACCAGACGCTCAACGACTACGATCTGGACTATGGGACGGGGGGATCGCTGTTGATCCCGAATTCCAACTATTTCCTGACTGCGGGCAAGGATGGGAATCTCTATCTGCTGAACAAGGACGCCATGGGCGGATTCAACTCCGCATCCAATCTGATTCAGCAGACTGTGTCGTTGAGTCCCAGCGCCAACATGCACTGCCAGACGGCGTACTTCAAAGGCAGCAGCACGGAGTTCATTTACGTGTGGTCCGAGAACGACCCGCTCCGGGCGATTCCATTCAATCCAGGCACCCATCTGCTGGAACCCGCCGGCGAGATCGATTACACCGGCAGCGGACCGGGAGGGCAGAGCGGAGCCGTGCTCTCGGTTTCCTCCAACGGATCAACGGACGGCACAGGCATTGTCTGGGCGTGGTATGCGTTCAGCGGTGATGCCGAGAGTTTCGTAAGTCCGGGGATGCTGCGGGCGTTCGATGCGAATGACGTGAGCAAGGAGTTGTGGAACAGCCGGCAGAACGTTTCTCGCGACGACGCCGGGCTATACGCCAAGTTCTCAGCGCCGACGATCGCCAACGGACATGTCTACTTGCCGACGTTCTCCGGCAGGGTCGTCGTCTACGGATTGCGCTGAGAGCTATTCGCCGAAGTTCGCCAGCCGCACGTCGACCACATCCGGCAGTCCCTGCAGCTTGTCGAGCACGCCGTTGGTCAGCGCCTGATCGACGTTGATCGCCGCGAGTGCATCACCTGGTGCCGCGCCGGCGTGCGGCGTGCGACGCGCCTGGTGATAGCTCGCGATGTTGATCCCGGCGCTGCCGAGCGCGGAGCCGACTCGACCGATGACGCCGGGCACGTCGCGGTTCCGGATCACCAGCATCCAGCCGTCCGGCACGACGTCGACGTGGAAGTCGTCGATCCGAATCACGCGCCCGTGACTGTCACCGATCAGCGCGCCAGTGACGCGCACCCGTCCGCGGGCGGTATCCACCTTCACGCCGATCGAGGTCTCGAATCCCGTCTCGGGCGCACCCTGCCGCATGCCGAGCTGAATGCCTTTTTCTTCCGCGAGCACCTGCGCGTTGACGAGGCTGACGGACCCGACGTTCATGGCCGACAACAGTCCTTCGAGTGCCGACACGAGCACCGGACGCTGCGCGCCTTCTTCCTTGCCACCGTAGGCGACCTCGACCGCTTTGACCGGACCGTCCGCGAGGGCGAGCGCGAGCCGCCCGAGCCGGCGCGAAAGATCGAGTAGCGGCGCGAGGCGACGCAGCAGGTCGCCGCCCATGCCGGGCACATTGATCGCGTACGAAAGGTCGCCGGCAACCAGCGCCTCGCGTACGGCGCTGCAGATCTCCATCGCCACGCGCTCCTGGGCCTCGGCGGTGGAGGCGGCGAGGTGCGGGGTCAGAATCACGCGATCGAGCGCCCGCAGCGGCGAATCCGCCGGCAGCGGCTCGACCGAAAAGACGTCGATCGCCGCGCCGCCGATGCGCTTCTCCTTGACCGCCTCGGCGAGGGCCGCCTCGTCCACAAGCTCGCCGCGCGCGGTGTTGATCAGGATAGCGGTCGGTTTCATCAGCTTCAGCCGATTGGCATCGATGAGGTGATGCGTCTGATCGGTCAGCGCGAGATGCAGCGTCACCACATCGGCGGTGCGAAGCAGTTGGTCGAGCGGAAGCAGCCGCACGTGAAGCTCGGTGGCGCGCTCGGCCAAGAGATAAGGATCATGCCCCACGACCTGCATGCCGAACGCGCGCGCCAGCTGCGCGACATGACCGCCAATCCGGCCGAGGCCCACGACGCCCATGATTTTGCCGCGGAGCTCGGTGCCTTCGAAACGCTTCCGATCCCACTCGCCACGCCGCATCGCGGCAGCGGCGTCGGGAATGCGGCGCACGAGCGCGAGCAGCAGGCCCAGCGCGTGCTCGGCCGCGCTCACCGTATTGGCGCCGGGGGTGTTCATGACGGCGATCCCGCGGCGCGTGGCGGCGTGCACGTCGATGGTATCGACGCCCGTCCCCGCGCGCGCCACGATACGCAGCTGGGGCGCCTGCGCCATCAGGCTCGCGGTGACGCGCGTCTCGCTCCGCACAATGAGCGCGTGCGCGCTCGAAATCACTTTCTCGAGCTCCGCGGCCTTGCCGGCGACGTCAATGACTTCGATGTCGGGTGTCTGGGACAACAGCTCGAGGCCGCTTTTTGCCACGCGGTCGGCCACGACGACGCGGTGGGGCGGACTCATCCGAGCGCCCGGGCGATCAGCGGCAGCAGCTCGTTCAGGCCATCGACGCTGTGGTCACCCATGTGCCCGATGCGAATCGTGGAATCCTTCAGCGCCCCGTACCCCGCCCCGATCGTCCAACCCTGTTGCTTCAATGCACCGACGATCTCCTTGGAGTTCTTGCCGTCCGGCAGCTTGAGGCACGACACGGTCCAGCTGCGCCGGCCCTCGCGAGGCAGAAACGTCACGCCATGCTCGGCGGCCCACGCTTCCGTGCGACGCCGCATCGCATCGTGACGTTTCCAGCGCGCCTCGATCCCGCCTTCACCCTCGATCCGGCCGAGCTGCACCTCGAGCGCGTAAAGCAGCGAAATCGCCGGCGTGTTGGTCGGTTGAAACTTCGTCGTCGCGGTGAGGAAGCTGATCAGGTCGAAATACGCGCCGCGCTCCTCGAGTGCGTTGGCGCGCGCGACCATGCGCTCCGACGCCACGCCCAGCGCCAGGCCCGGAGGCAATGCGAGCGCTTTTTGCGAACCGGTGAAAACAAAGTCGAGCTTCCAGGCATCGGTCTCGACCGGGGAGCCACACATCGAGGTCACGGCATCGACTAGCAGCAGGACGTCGTCGAACTCTCGTACCACCTCCGCGTAACCGGCGACGTCCTGCAGCACGCCGGTGGATGTCTCAGAGTGGACGCAGGTCACGGCATCGACGGGTGTGCGCTTCAGCGCATCGCGCAGCATGTCGGGCTCCACCGCGGAGCCCAGCGGTACATCGAGTCGGATGCATTCCTTGCCGCACGCGCCCACGATGCCGGCGAAGCGCTCGCTGAACGCGCCGTTGACCAGCGAGAGCGCGCGGCGGCGGACGCCGTTGCGCACCGCCATCTCCATGAAGCCGGTGGCGGAGGTCGTACCGACGAATACAGGACGGCTGGTCCGCGCGACAGCGCCAAGTTTTGGCGCGATGGTCTGGAGCAGTTTTTCCATCCCCGAGGAGCGATGGCCGATCATCGGTCGAATCATCGCCTCGAGGACTTCGGGGTGCACATCGGTCGGCCCCGGCAGAAAGAACTTGCCGAACGTCGGAACGGCGACGGCGTGCGTTGGAGCGGATGCCGTAGACGTCATGCGCTGGCCCGCGCGAGCTCTTCGACCAGGCCGCCGACAACGACCTCGCTGGTCTTGACCAGACGAACGCCTTCTTCGCCCCATTCCTTGAGCAGATGTTCGGCGACGTCTCTATCGATGGGCTTCATGGCGTCCACGACCGCGAAGAGTCGCACCTGGGGCCGGTGCTGGAGCAGGCCCTCGATCGCGTACTTGTCGCAGACGTCGAGCGCGACGCCGTAGAGCACGATGTCGTGCGGATTGAGGACGTCGAGCACGGGCAGCACGTTGGGATTGGAGAAGACATCGAACTCGTGTTTGTGAAAGAGTATGTCGCCGCGGTGGTTACGGACCCGCGCGGCGAGCGTGGTTGGATCCTGAGGCTCGGGCTCGATCACCAAAGGATCGCGCAGTGACGTCTCGGAGATCTTCCGCTGCCCCGGCGTGCCGTGCAGGCAGTGGGGCGGGAACGTGGCTTTCCAATCGGGGGTCGCGGAGATCTC
>Ga0075425_100006722_pt1 | contig 12090 bp, 6 predicted proteins | sample SoiMethybrSBSTD4_FD_75300 | JGI IMG/M metagenome (GOLD analysis project Ga0075425, IMG submission 75300) | Bulk soil microbial communities from a Populus tree surrounding site in Tennessee, USA - Soil MetaG P. TD hybrid SBSTD4 | ecosystem: Environmental > Terrestrial > Soil > Tree plantation...
TGACCTTGAAAAAATCCCTGCTCACCATTGCCACGACCGCGCGCGTCGGTTCCCCCATCGCGGTCACTGAACTGATGCCGCCGCGGAATTTCGCCATCGCGATGAATGATCGATTGCGATCGCGGAAGTCATTGAAGTTGGGCTCCGCGAGTGCCGAATAGTTGCCACGATGATTCACTTCCCAGACGGCCATCAGGCGATTCGGCGACGAATACGGCAGCGGTCGCAGCAGCACGCCATAAACAACCGTGAAGATGGCGGTGGTTGCGCCTATGGCCAGCGCTAACGTGAATACAGCAACGATTGTTGCGGTTGAGTTTCTGAGGAGCACTCGGGCGGCGTGTCGAAGATCGAGCAACAAGGAAGTCATGGGAAGCTCAGACGATGTGGTGACTGGAATAGTTGCCTATTGGGGTACCGCACCCGGCTTCAGCGAACTCTGATGGCGCGGCTTCGCCAGCTCAAATTCGTCGTCTTTGATAAGGCCTACGCCGGGCGCGTAGTACTTATGACTCACATCGCGCTCGAGTGGTGTGGTCTCGCGCAGATGAACGCAATGTTCGAAGACACCCGCAGGCGTCTTGACCGTTTCATCGGTTGACAGCACCTCCACCCGATCCATCGCGACTTTGGGTGCACTCTCCTGGTAGAACTTCTGCCCCACCACCGGCTTTGCAGGCATCATCAAGCCAAATCTTGCCCCCGCAGTGCCTGCTCGCCATGCACTCTCGTGGTTCACGATCTTGCCGTTCTTGTAATTATCGACGTCCTCGCCAAAGTAATACACGTCTCCGGTGTTCCTGTCGGTCGCCATGAAGTTGCGCGAGACCTCGACGAGCTTCCCGTTTTTCGTTTCGCGCTCTTCGAGAATTCCCGTGGTTACCCCGTCGACCTGTTGTGTTTCGGAAAGAATCGTGACCGTCAACGTGTCGTTACCATGTTTCAGCTCGAGTACAAGCGCCGGCTGCATGGTGATGTACGGGTTGGTGCCGGTTGGAAGAAGGCTGCTCTTGTCGACGTCGAACGTATCGCGCCACGGGGATGCAGCCTGCGACTTTGCCTGAGCGGAGCGAAAGTTCTTTCCATGAACAGCGCTCGCAGAGAGAGCGAGTGCGATCACGGCTAACGGAAGGGCGACTCGTCTCATGACGCTCACCTTCGTCCCATTCATCGTGACATTCAGCGCCAGTAATTCTATTGTTCCGGCAGCAATTTTGGCGACGAAATCTCGATGCCGGGGGTAACCAATGCGCATGGGCGTCTGGAACACTGTCGTGAATGTAACAGCAGCTGACGTGCGATACGCGAGTCGGCGTCTGCGGCGCACTCCGGGTTTCACCGCGTTGTGCGTGGTGACCCTCGCCGTTGGAATTGGCGCCAGTACCGCGATCTTCAGCGCGGTAAATCCGATTCTCTTCGAACCAATTCCATATCCACAGCCTGACCGCATCCTGGCCGTCTGGGACTACGGGGTGGATGGCTCGCACCTCGACGTCACGTTCGGTACGTATCGCGAGGTCGTGCAGCGCAGTCGAACCCTCGATGCCATCGCGGTGATGAAGCCGTGGCAGCCGACGGTGACTGGCGTCGACCAGCCCGAACGTCTCGACGGCCAGCGCGTCAGCGCAGGCTTTTTCAACGTACTCGGCGTCCTTCCGGTCCTGGGCCGCAACTTCATGGCGGTCGAAGATCTGCCAAACGGCGCGAACGTCGTAATCCTCAGCGACAAGTTGTGGCAGCGGCGATTCGATCGCGATGGAACCATCATCGGCCGCGATATCACGCTGGATGACGATCGCTTCACGGTAATCGGTATCATGCCGCCACAGTTCGAAAACGTGCAGAGGCCGACTGCCGAACTGTGGACCACGCTTCAATACAACCCGTCGGTCCCTTTCAGCGGCCGCGAATGGGGACATCACTTGCGCATGATCGCGCGCGTGCGCTCCGAGGCAAGTGTCGAGCAATCGGTGAGCGAACTCGACACGATCGCTCGGACTTCCCTGCCCGAGTTCCCACGCGCTCCATGGGCCGCGCTCGGACAGGGATTCACCGTGAATCCTCTCAAGGAAGACGTCGTGGCGGGGGTCAGGCCGGCGCTACTCGCCGTTCTCGGCGCTGTGGCGTTGATGCTGATCATCGCGTCTGTGAACGTCACGAACCTGATGCTGGCTCGGGGCGCTCAGCAACAAGGCGAGTTTGCGGTCCGCGCCGCCCTCGGGGCTGGCCGCGTCCGCATGATCCGTCATCTCCTCACAGAAAGCCTGTTGCTGACTGCGCTCGGCGGTGGGCTGGGGATGATGGTGGCGGAATTCGGCGTTCGATTGTTCGTCGCGCTTGCTCCCTCCGCGCTTCCACGAGCGGACGCGATTCAGGTCGACAACACGACGTTGATGTTCGGTGTGGCGATCACGATGCTCGCCGGCGTCGCCGTCGGTGTGATTCCCTCCTTTCGCGCCTCAGCGACCCGCCTCCAGTCGAACCTTCAATTCGGGTCGACGCGCGTCGCGGGCGATCATCAGACGATTCGCCGCGTGCTCGTCGTGGCGGAGGTCGCGCTCGCACTGGTATTGCTCGTGAGCGCGGGCCTGCTGATGCGCAGCGTGCAGCGTCTCTTCTCCATTTCACCGGGCTTCGAATCGTCGAACCTGTTGACCATGCAAGTTCAAACGTCGGGTAAGCGTTTTGACAAACCCGCCTCCGACCATTTCTTTGCGCATGCGCTCGATGCCGTACGCCAGGTGCCTGGCGTTCGAGCTGCGGCGTTCACGAGTCAATTGCCTTTGAGCGGCGACCTGAGTGAGTACGGCGTTCTTTTCGAGAATCCGGACCTCAACGCGCAAGGAGGAGTCCCGGTGTTCCGGTACTCGGTGAGTCCCGGGTACATCGCAGCAATCGGGATTCCTCTTCGTCGAGGGCGGCTGCTTGAATCGCGTGACGACGCCACCGCACCGCGTGTCGCGCTGGTCAGCGACTCGTTAGCCAGGAAGTTCGGAGGCGAGACCACGATCGGCAGCCGCATTCGCATTGGGGCGGCCGCGGGCGCGCCATGGTACACGATCGTCGGCATCGTCGGTGACGTAAAACAGACGTCGCTATCGGCCGACCGAACCGACGCCGTCTATGTGACACCCGAACAATGGAGCTTTGCGGATAATCCGATGTCGCTCGTGGTTCGCACCCACGACCGCTCGGCGGCGCTCGCGCCCGAGATCAGAAAGGCGATCTGGTCGGTCGATAAGGATCAACCGGTCATGCGCGTGTCGACGATGGATGCGCTCGTGGCCAATACCGCGGCGGAGCGGCGTTTTGCGCTCGTCCTGTTCCAGGCGTTCAGCGCCGTCGCGTTGCTGCTCTCGGCGATTGGGATTTATGGGGTACTCGCGACCAGCGTTGCCGAACGCACGCGCGAGATTGGTGTTCGTTCCGCACTGGGCGCAACGCGCGGCAGGATTCTCGCGTTGGTTCTGCGGCAAGGACTGTCTCTGACGCTGATCGGCGCCGGCATCGGCGTCGCCGGCGGATTGCTTGCCAGCCGCGGCCTGGTCACGTTGCTGTTCAACACGACCCGATTCGATCCCCTCACCTACGTCGCGGTGGTGGCACTGCTTCTCTCGATCGCGCTGCTGGCGTGTTGGATTCCAGCCTGGCGCGCCGCGCGCGTCGATCCGTCTGTGGCGCTGCGATCGCAGTAACGACCATGGAGTCGATTGCGGATTGTCGACTGATGACTGCGGATTTTCTTGATTGCTGATTGCGGATTGAAATTGGCGATTGTGGATTTGGCACCAAGCCTTCAAATGGCCAATCGACAATCTCAATGGCCGAATCGACAATCTCGATCGTCAATCGACAATCTCGATCGTCAATCGTCAATCTCCAAATCCGCAGTCATCAATCCGCAATCCGCATTCTTGCGACTTCGCGGTTACGGGACGATCGTGACGGGCGTAAGAGTCACGGGCCCGAGCAGCCCTGACTCGAGCGGCTCCCACTTCGCTGCCGTGAAGAGCCCATCCGGTCCGCGGTTCTCAGGTAACCGGGCTGGGAAATTGACGTTGTAGAACTTCTTCCAGCTCACGCCTCGTATATCGAGATCCCTGATCCGGTTTGCCGACAGATTGGTGACCGATATTTCGAGGGTGTTCGTGGCTCGTAACTCCGACCGATCGAGTACGACTCGAAATGGCGGGCCGATGAGCGTTGCCACGTCACGTCCGTTCAGGCGCACACGTGCACTCTCCGCAACACGTCCCAGATCGAGCTGCCACCAGCGCGCGCCGGTCGTTGGCTGCGCGAATGTCGCCGTATAGGTGGCAGTACCCGAGAAGACTTCGCCGTCGTGGCCAAATGTTGTCCAGGAGACGAGCTGATCGATGCGTTTCTGTGACGGTAGGTTTGGGCCACCCTTGACAAAGCGTACCGTCCACGGGCCCGAAAGCGCTTGCGGTTCGCCAGCCGCACGAAACAGATCGAACGCTCCATCGACGGGGCCTGGTGACTCGGCGACGATCAGCGAGCCGCCGGCCGGTATTTGCAAATAGACCTCGCGTAGTCCTTCACGTGAGCGGGCCGTCAGGCGTCCACGACGTCCGGTCAGTGGATCGAAAGCCGCCACCGAGTCGCCGCGAATCTCGAACGGCACCCATTCATCGACGGCGCGGTCGCCCGGGTTGCTCACGAAGTAGACACGGCCCATTGCGTCAACACGCCGCGCGAACTGAAGACCGTGTTCGACCAGCGACTCGCGGCGAACGTTCGCGCGCGTCAGTAGCCGGTCGAGATTGCGTCCTTGCAGGACCCGACCGTTGCCGATCGTGCCTTCCCGAACGTTGTCTGCGTCTAGAATGTCGAAGTTCACACCTTCGATTGCTGTTTTGAATCGCGTTCGCCTGTTGTCGGGATCAGCCAGGCCGCTCACATCGGACGGCCACCCCTCGAAAGACACGATCGTGGCCCCACTGCGCGCGAGTTCCAGGATGTCGAGTACCGTTTCGACCGGGACATACCGGCAAGACGGCAACACAATCGTCTGATAGGACGTTCCTCCACCGCTCGTGAGACGACCGTTATTCGTCCGTAGGTGATGCACCTGTCGGTCGGAGATGAAATCGTAGGTAAAGCCGGCCGCTTGAAGCGCGCTGGCGGCCCGTTCGAACGCCGTGCCCTGCGCTGGCGGCGCCGCTCCGCCGTAATGCGCGAGGAGCGATTTTCCGGGAACACTCAGCGATTCGTAGAATGGGTAATACAACAGGACATCGGTGTCCGGCCGTCCAGACTGGAGGAATGACTGCGCGCGCGCGACGTACATATTGAGCGCACGGAAGTCGTCCCACCACGCGTTCTGCGGATTGAACTCAACGCTCGCGTAGAACTGCCAGCCAGGCCACGGATCTCCGGCCGGCGAATACGCGGTGCCGTGGTAGACGATGTGGTTGACGCCGGCGACGAAGAACCGATCGATCGCCGCACGCACGTCGGCGAGTCGCACGCGAAAGTGTTCACCGAGCCACGTCGCAGCCTCGGCAGAAACCCGCGGCCGGCCAGCGACGTGAGCGGCGGAGGTCGCCCACTTGAACCTCTGGATTTCAGAGCCCTCGGTCTCCGGTATGTCGCTGGCGGCATACAAATCGAGCAGGTTCGCAGGAGATCCATGTGCCTGGTTGCGCACTTGATGTCCGTGCCGTTTCGCCCACGCCGACCACTCAGTGGTAAAGGTCTCGAGAAGGAGATCCGAGATCGTTTCGCGATAATCAGCCAGCACACGCACACCGCTATCGCTGGTATCGTGACCGAGGAGCGCCGGCAGATGGCGCCGAAGATCGTAGCCGCGGCGCTTCTCGAACTCGGAGAACAAGAGCGGCGTCCAGTCCGCCTCCCCCATCGCATCGTCGACTTCGTAGGAGTCGTTGAAGAACGCGCGCAGGCCACGACGGTTGTGTCCGCTAAACCCGCGATCGAACGGCAGCAGATACTTCTTGATCGCCTCGCTCGAGAAGTGATCGATCACGAAGCCTTCGCCACCTGGCGCGGCGCGTTCGACGAGCTTGCCGTGCCACGCGGCGAACAGCCCGTAAAGTGTCCAGCGTCCTGATGGTGCGGTCCAATCCAGGCTTCCGTCGGGTTGAACGCGTGAGGTCAGATCCACGCTGTCGCCGTTCTCCGAATATCCCATGAGCACGGCGAGCGGCAGGTCGCGCGCGTATTTCACCTGTTCGAGGGCGAGTGACTGGAGATCGCGGTTGGCCGTCAGTGGCTCGGCGACATCCGTTGCCTGGATGTGACCGCCAATGGCACTGACGAAGGGTGCTTGTCGAAGTCTGATCTGTTCGGACAGGCGCTGCCCACTGCCGAGCATCCATTCCTTGTGAGCGATCGATCGTGCCGCCGTGTCGTCTCCGATCCACGGTCCACCGAATGGCCACCCTGTTCCCGTGGCCATATCCACGCCGATGTCCAACCGGATTGCTTCGCGCAGGGTGTAGTCCAGCATCGCCATCCACTCAGGCGACAGGTACGGAATGAATCGATCTTCGGCGCCATGAACACCGTAGATCGGTGTCACTTCCACCCCGCCAATACCGGCTCCGGCAAGCGCCTTCAGCTGAAGACTCAGCGAGGATCGATCAACCGCACTCCCCTGCCACCACCACCGGGTCCACGGTTTGGTTTCGGCGACGATCGGCGGCCAGTCGCGCGGGCTGCGTTGCGCCCGAGCGGTCTCCATCGACCCCGTCATGGCGATCAGACTGAGGAGCGCCGCGATACTTGCGATGCGCAAGTCGGCGAGCCCGCCCGGTGGTTCAGGCATGTGCGCGTATGTTACGCCAGTTTCTTTGCCTGCCCTGTCAACCGAACTGCTATAGTGTGCGTCACAATAGGTAGTGACACTTACTATGATGTTCAGCGCCGAACTGAAGAAAGGCAGCACCGAGATGCTCGTGCTGTCGCTGATCGAGGAGCGTCCGCGGCACGGTTACGAGATCGGCAAGCTGATCGAGCAACGATCAGGCGGGCGGCTGAAATTCGCGTTGCCGACGCTGTATCCGACGCTGCTCCGGCTGGAGAACCGTGGCTGGATCAAGGGCCGCTGGGTCGAGAAAGCCGGTGAGCGCGAACGGTGCTATTACCGTCTCACGCCTGAAGGCCGCCGAATCCTTGACGAACAACACAAAACCTGGATTGCCTACGTCGCCGCCGTCAACGACGTGATGGGAACCGGGCGTGCGTAACTGGGAAGCGTTCGTCCGCGACCGGCTGCAGCTTCCCGCCCACGCGCCGATGCGCGAAGCGCGGATCGTCCGGGAACTGGCCGCGCAGCTCGAGGACTTCTACCGCGAGGCACTCGCGCGCGGCGCCTCGGAATCCGAAGCCGACGCGCATGCGTGCGCGCAGATTGGCGACTGGAGCCAGCTTTCGCGCGACGTCGCAACAGCCGATCGGGCGAACACGCAGCCGCGCATGGAACGAATAGCGGATACGGTGACTGAGCTGGGTCAAACCCGCGGGGGAGGAGTGACGATGTTCGCCGACTTTCTGCACGACATGCGCTATGCCGCTCGCCAACTAGTCAAGACACCCGCTTTCACCATCGTCGCCATCCTGACACTCGCGCTCGGCATCGGCGCCACCAGCGCGATTTTCAGCGTCGTCAACACCGTGCTGTTGCGGCCGCTTCCCTATCCGGATGCGGAACGATTGGTGCGCGTCCACGAGATCGTGCCGCAGTACGGACTGTTTTCCGTCGCGCCGGCGACGTTCCTGGACTGGCGGCAGCAGAATTCCGTCTTCGAGCACGTCGCGGCCTATAACAGTGGCAGCACGACGATTGCAGGAGCCGAAGGGCCGGAACGTGTCCCCAGCGCCTCGGTGTCGTGGGACCTGTTCGAGCTGCTGAAGGTCAAGCCGCTCCTGGGGCGAACCTTTACGGCGCAGGAAGGTACGCCGGCCAACCAGACTGTCGCAATCGTCAGCTACGGAGCATGGCAGCGGCGCTTTGGCGGTGATCGGTCCGTCCTCGAGCGGCCGGTCAATCTCAACGGCACGTCGAGCACCATAATCGGCGTGATGCCGCCGGATTTCTATTTTCCGTCCCGCACCACCGAGATCTGGACGCCGCTCGCCTTCAATCCGGCAAACGCTACGCGCGGCGGGCACTTTCTCGGCGTCATCGCAAGGACCAAAGCCGGTGTCGCCATCGAGTCTGCGAATACCGAGATGAAAACGATCTCGGAGCGGCTTGCCGTGCAGTATCCGCAACAAAGTGCGAACGAGTCCGCGACGGTCGTGCAGCTCCTGGAGAACATCGTCGGCGACATCCGTCCGGCACTGTTGACGCTCCTCGCTGCGGTCGGCATCGTCGTGCTCATCGCGTGTGCGAACGTCGCCAACCTGCTTCTCGTGCGCGCGTCAGTGCGGGAGAAGGAGATCGCGATCCGCGCCGCTCTGGGCGCAGGCCGACGGCGTCTCTGCCTGCAGATGCTGGCCGAAAGCGTCGTGCTCGCGGTTGCCGGCGGCACTCTCGGATTGCTCCTCGCCTATCTTGCAATTCCCGCGATCAAGTCGCTCAGCGCCGCCAGCATTCCGCGAATCGCGGATCTGTCGATCGATATCACCGTGCTCGCGTTCGTCACCGGCGTCTCGTTGCTCGCCGGGTTGATTTTTGGTCTTGCGCCAATGTGGCACGCGTCACGGACGACGCTCGGCCACGTGCTGAAGGAAGGCGGACGAACCTCGAGCAGCGCTGCCGGCCGATGGGTACGAAACACGCTGCTCGTTGCCGAGGTGGGATTGTCAATCGTGCTGCTGGTCGGTGCAACGCTGCTGCTCCGCAGCTTCGCGAAGCTCACCAGCGTCGATCCCGGCTTCCACCCGGAACGTGTCCTCACATTCCAGGTGTCGCTGCCGAATACGGCATATCCCGAACCGCACAATCAAGCGGCGTTCTTCTCGACGCTGCTCGAGAAGCTGGACGCGCAGCCCGACGTCGCCTCGGCGGGCATGGTGCAGACGCTGCCGATGCGCGGCGACTACGTGCTCTCGGTCACGTTCGAGGGACGTCCCGCGCCGCCGCCGAACATGGAGCCCTCCGCCAATTATCGGGTGGTGAGCCCGAACTACTTCGATGCCCTCGGCGTCCCGTTGTTGCGGGGGCGGGTATTCAATAATCAGGACACCGAGGCGTCGCTGCAGGTGGCGGTCGTCGATCAGGCCTTCGTCGATCGACACTTCCCGAATGAGAATCCACTCGGCCGCAAGATTGACATCGGCAACGGCGGCGCCGGCGTCAACGAAATCGTCGGCGTAGTTGCCAACGTCCATCACGAGGGTCTGGACAGGAAGCCGCAACCGACGATGTACGTGCCGTACAGGCAAGACATCTTTTCGTCGATGTGGATCATGGCTCGGACGAGCGGGAATCCAACGCGGCTGGCGGGATCGGTGAGGCAAGTGATGCGCGAGATCGATCCTGCCCTGCCGGCGTTTCGGATGGGTCCACTCACCGACGCGGTCACCGAATCGATCGCTGAGCGACGTTTCTCGATGCTCCTGTTGACGGTGTTCGCGGGCATCGCGGTGTTCCTCGCGGCAGTTGGGCTGTATGGCGTAGTCGCTTACACGGTGACACAGCGAACACAAGAGATCGGCCTCCGGATGGCCATCGGTGCCGCGCCCTCGGATGTGCTCCGCATGGTCGTTGGCGACGGCTTGAAGCTCGCGACGATCGGCATGGTGCTCGGGATCGCCGCCGCACTCGTCCTGGCGCGAGTGATCAAGTCAATGCTGTTCGACGTGACGCCGTTCGATGCTGCCAGCTACGGCGTCACCGCCATGGTGCTTCTCGCGGTGGCCGCGCTGGCGTGTTACGTGCCGGCGCGACGCGCGATGCGCGTCGATCCGCTCGTCGCGCTGCGGCAGGAATGAGCCCGATTGCCTTGTTGGTGCCCGCTACCAAAATTCTGAATGCTGATGTCTCAATGCTGAATTGCTCGAACGCTTCGCGTTCGACGTTTTTCAATCAGCAATCAGCATTTTCAGCTGTGTGTCATGATTGCGGCGGCCTCTGCCGACGTGCGCACGGGCACGATCTCGAAATCCGTGAGGTCGTCCCAGTGACAGGTCCACTCACGCAGCCTCGCTTCGCTCTCCGCTTCCATCACCTGAAAGCAGCGCTCGAACTTCAGATCGACCCAACTCGCCACGTACGTCACATCGTCAGGCGCCATCCGTCCACGCTCGCGAAAGCGCTGGTAGATTGCCTTCGCTTTCCCCGCCTTGAAGTGTTCGATGACCATGAACAGCATCGGAGACTCTCCTGATTTCTGTGCGCGGTGATCTTAGAGACCGAAGGAGCTAGTCGCGACGTATCGCGATGAGCGGGTCGACTCTGGTTGCGCGGCGCGCCGGAATTGACGCCGCGACCATTGCGACGACGACGAAAAGCACGGCAACGCCGATGAAGGTTCCTGGATCGACCGGCGTGAGGCCGAAGAGCATTGCGCGGAGAGATCGCGTTACGACGGACGCGCCTGCGAGGCCGAGTGCGATGCCTATCGCCGTCAGTGTCAGGCTTTGCCGCAGAATCAGGCCGAGCACGTGCGTTCGCTGCGCCCCCAGTGCCATCCTGATTCCGATTTCCTGGAACCGGCGGCTAACCGAGTATGCCGTCACACCGTAGAGTCCGAGCGCCGCAATGAGCAGCGCCAGCCCCCCGAATATCGCTGAGAGCATCGCGACCATTCGCTCTTGCCGCACTGACGCGTCCACGTGATCGGTCAGCAGACGGAATGTGAACGCGAGGTTCGCATCGACGCCGGTCACAGCGGCGCCGACGCTTCGCGCGAGCTGCATCGGTGATCCTGCGGCAGGGCGGACGGCGACGCTGATCTCGGTTGGGCCGCCCTGTCCGCTTCCGATGGCCTGCGCGATCGGAAGGTACACGATTGGCTGAATCCCCTCTCGCTGCGACTCGAAGATCGCATCATCCACGACTCCGACGATGGTCCGTTGCACGTCGCCGGTGCGCGCGCGCGGGTACGGGATCGTCTCGCCAAGGGGAAAACGTCCCGGCAACAGCGCCCGCACGAACGCTTCGTTGACCACCACGACTGGCGGCGCTTCGGCCGTGTCGTGTGGAGCGAAATCGCGGCCGATCCGAACTGTCGTACCGTACGCAGCGAACCAGCCGGGCGTGACAAAGTTGAATGCGACCCGACTCTGAGAATCCCCCATCCGCAGTCCGCCATCGACCGGTGTCCAAATCGATGCTCCCGCGTGCGCAACCCCGGGCACACTGCGCGACGCTTCGATGATGCGCTCGAAAAGCCTGATGCGGTCGTCAGGGTTCGACCGGGCTCTTTGCGTATCGACATTCACGACCAGGACACGAGCGGGATCGAAACCCAAGGGCACGCGTGACAAGCGTTCGAACGAGCGAATGAAGAGTGTTGCAGCAATGACGAGCGACAACGAAAGTGCGACCTGGACAATCACGAGGGCGCTGGACAGTGTGGCGAGACGCCCGGCACCCGGCGTGTGCCGCGACGCTGCGCGTCCCTGCAGCTTGAGCACCTCGAATGCAGCGACGCGCGTCGCGCTGAATGCTGGCAACGTGCCAAAGATGCCGACTGCTGCTGCCGCGACACCTGCCGTGAACGCCAGGGTCCGCCAGTCAAACGAGAGATCGAGCGCGATGCGGTCGGTAGCCGTCGACAACTGTGTGACGAGAGCTTGACTCCCCCATCCGGCGATAATGAAACCGCCGGACGCGCCGAGTGCTGCGAACACCAGGCTCTCGAACAGCAGTTGACGTACCAGGCGGGCCCGCGGCGCGCCGAGTGCGAGTCGCACGCTGAGCTCGTGCCGTCGCGACGCGCCCCGCGTCAGCAACAGGTTCGCGACATTGACGCACGCGATCACCAGGACAAGCCCCACGACAACGAGGATGGTCACGAGCGGCTGTGCGTAGGATTGGCGGAGTCCGCTGGGCCCTCTCACGGGCAGTGACAGCCCGTTTGCGGCAGACGCAAGCGTGAACGGTTCCTGGTTCTGGCGCGGCCTGACCGCAGACATCTGCTCTGGAGTCACGCC
>Ga0075425_100006723_pt1 | contig 12090 bp, 6 predicted proteins | sample SoiMethybrSBSTD4_FD_75300 | JGI IMG/M metagenome (GOLD analysis project Ga0075425, IMG submission 75300) | Bulk soil microbial communities from a Populus tree surrounding site in Tennessee, USA - Soil MetaG P. TD hybrid SBSTD4 | ecosystem: Environmental > Terrestrial > Soil > Tree plantation...
CAATCCATTTCGGAATGTTAAATGAAATTATTTTTTGTACCAAACAAAGTTATATTTTAAAAACTTCAAGGTGTAACTTCCGCTTCGGATCATTGGGATAGTAATAATACATATTTGTGAATTTATGTGGTTTGGAGAATTTTCCTGATTTCCCTTAGTTCTTCTTTAGAAATATCGTCCCAAGTAGGTATATTGGAGGATTCACTAGTAGATCTCCCAGCCAAATCGTCCAATGTTTGCCCACCTTCAAGCATATTTAGAATGACTGTTGCCATCTCATCCGTATCTCCAAGCTTTACCTTAGTCAAGTTGCTACCAGAATTCCTAATGAATGGTATATCATAGCACACTACCGGTAAGCCACAAGCCGTAGCCTCACTTACTGCTATGCCCCAACTCTCTTCATGACTGGGGGAGATAAATATCTTCGAAGATTTAATCGATGAAATTTTGTCCCTAGCTGACACATATCCAGTGATGATAATGTTCTTATCTAAAGCCTTGTTTTTGACTTCCTCCAATAAATTATGATACTCTTCTCCGTATCCAATAATTATGAGTTTAGAATCTGGTAAACGCTTTAGAACTTTTTCCCATAGATCTATTAAATCATAAACCCCCTTTCTTCTTATAAGGCTGCCGCAAAAACAACCATCAAACGTTTTCATTTCATTCTTTACTGAATTTATCAGTTCATGATCTACAGCATTGGTGGTTACGAATATTTTCTCGGCTTTAAAGCCCTTTGCGATTAATGCATCTTTTATATCATTATTTATGGCAAATATCAAGTCTGCTTTTCTACATAGAACTAAGCCTATTCTATCATTAAGAAGCGCAATTTTGTCCCAAATTCCTTCGCTCCTCGTGTACGATGGAGACGTTTCCAATAGCCCATGCATATATATCACTAGTTTTGACCTTAACCTCTGACTGAAAACTAGACCTGGAAGTGTATCCCACAGATAATGGGACGATGCAATTACGACGTCCGGTTTCTGTTTAAACCTAAAAAATAGGCTTCTAAGAATACGCTGAAGGTATAAGAAGGAAAGTGTAGTGTAACTGATTAAATCCTTTTTTTCGCTTGATGAAAAATAAATCGAATCTGCAGAAGAAAGTATACTGGTAGCTATATTATATCCAATCTTCGGAATTACTAGAGCAATAGATTCTTCCATCCATCTGGCCGCAACACTTAACATATGATATTCTCCCCCGCCGATAGTTTTAACACTCCAGCCGTTAAATAGAATAAGTATGTCAGCCACACACGAAATCTTTCTTGCTCCTCTTAAAACTGTTTTCAGCAATCTCCTCTAAGGGAATCGAAGAGTGTCTGATGCAATATTCATAGTCTTATTAATATAAAGAAATGGCATTAAAAAAGCCAATTTAATACACTCAATCCAAAATATGATGATAACTGAATATTGATAATCTCAACAAATAATACTCAAATCTGTTGATTCAGATATTCCTTCTAAAACGTGTGCCTAAAAATCTATCAAAATGTTCTCTAAATATTTTTTTTAAGTAGTTACTTCTCCAATCAAGGATGATATAGAGTACACAAAAAGCAATAGTTACGGCAGAGATTACTAACCCCATTTCAAAGGCATCCTGCCGGGGGTATCTTAAAACAATATCCAGGTCCCCGGTATCTTTTATAGGAAAGCCGTTTATAGCTCCATACAGATGTAATGGATTGACAACACTAACTTTTCTATCATCCTTATAAACGGTAGCTTCCCAGAGAGGATCGTACGGGGTAGCAAAACCTAAAATAAATGGTTCGGTTGAATTTGCATGTACATTCCAGAGAGTGGGATTAACTTTATGGAACTCTTTAACAATGGATGGTGATTTTAAAGTTCTCTCTGAGATTACTTTATTAACTTGAGTACTACCTTGGGGATTTATAGAATCAATTTTACTCGTTATCTTACTTAAATAAATGGCATCAAACATAGTTACGGCTTCTTGATTTTTTTGCGAAGACCAGCCTGCGTTTAATACTGGTCTTATCTGGGTTATCTTCTCGGGGATGGCTATATCACATATAATGGTACTCCATTCGAGAGGTCCGTTAGTGGCATCAGGACATTGATCAATTTGATCCCATTGCCTTGAACTTTGGTTGTATCCCTCTAAAACAACATGGGACGCTGTAGCAAATTTGTTTAGTTTCATATGAGTGACGAGTTCATATTCGGTGTTTTTGGTATTGTTCCAAATACCTTGTAGTTCATGGGGACTAACCTTTATCGGATTACCAGTAATGTATGACCAGGTATCATTTCTATTTTCAGTTGTAGATATCTGAAAACTTGTATTGTCATTCCACCCAGATGTATAATTTGATGTACATTTGAAATTAATTCTACATTGATTATGAGAATCATTCCAAGTTGCTGGTAGCTGACTATTAAAAAATATTTGATTACGAGAATCATCCCAAGTTGCTGGTAGCTGACTATTAAAAAATATGAAATCAGCATTTGAAACCAACCTTCTATGCTCGGTATCATTCAAATAAGACATAAGGTAGCTTTTTGTTTCTTGAATTTTATGAGAATTGCTATGTTTTTCGTTCATGTATATTCCATCTATATAGTTTTTCCCATCAATATTTTTAATAGTAACGTGTAGGGGTTCAGTAGAATTACCTTCAAAGACCTTAAATAAGACAATTTTCTTACCCGAGCTTTGACTGGTCTCTACTGAAGCTAGAGAGTGATTGGAAGTCAATCCGTTAATATCAGAACTTATTCTCCCTCCTTTATTCCACACCAATGCCTTTAACCAGATCTCAATGACTTTGTCACGATACTTCGTTGTGGGCACATCGAATGTTAGGGAAGCGTTTCGTGTGCCAGTAAAGGCCCCGTGGTGAGTTCTGGAATCAATTACATAATCGTATCCAAACCATAATTTACTATCTACCCATCCTGCATGTTCTTTGCTCCTGGTGCCAGCATTAAACGAATCAGCATACGTACCTAGGTCTATGAAATCGTCGCCAAGTAGTTTTTTCTCCTGCGGATCGTCTAAAAAGTTCAACGCCTCATTTCCATATGTTTCTGGATAAGCAGCTATATTACCAATGGATGTAAAGTTAGAGATTAAAAGCAGTGAATTAAAATCAGACAAACCCCCCACGGGCACTACGGAGGCAAAAATTTTAGATGCGTTATTAGAGTTTTCATATATCTTGTAATTACTGTCATTATATATGACTGATAAGTCCTTTTGAGAATCTAGTGCTGATTCAAGTGGAGCGTTCCATTTTTCCTTGAATCCAGGTTCCAGTCCTAAAAGGGTATATATAGGATAGTCGGACACAACGTTACTCCTTAATATTATATATTTTATTCCCACACCAGTTAGAAGTTTCCCAAGATGATCAGTTTTGTTTTCTGATATAGCTGAGTGTAACCATGAAGAAATACTTGTTGTAGGATTGTTTGGGAGAATATTGGAAGAGAACAACTGGTTAGGTGACCAGACTACAGATGGGTCATAACCTTCATGTTTTAGGCCATCATATTTAATTGGGGCAATGAATGGTAAAAGTAGAATATTGTAGGTATTATTAAGTGAAAATGTTTTATAAATATTGTGAGCTTCTTCAGGGTAGTTGAATGTCTGAACATAGCTCCCAAAGGTCCCGATCAGGAGAGGATAACCGTTAGAAATTACTACAAGAGATATCAAAATTAATGATAGTGGAAGCTTTAAAAAATTACTTATCCTAATGAATCTCAATTTTTCCAAAAAGAAAGCTACCAGAAACGTTATCGAAAAACTATAAAGTAGAGCAATATGCCATATTTCTCTAAATATATAAAAACCAGCCAAAAACAAATTTTTGAAAACATCAGCAAATGGAGGGTTAAGACCCTTTAACAGGAACAGTCCTAATAAAGATATCGTTGCGAATGAAATAGTATACTTATCTCTTTTGAATAATAATGTTGAGAATCCAATAATAGGCAGCAAAAAATCTAAATAGAATATGAAAGGTGGGATAATACCGTCCCGATAAAGGTTGCCGTAGCTGTACGGGTTTGGATCATAACCCAGAAGTCTGAAGCTCTTGAGTAGGTCAGCTGCATTAAGTACCAGATGAAATGACAAGAGTTGACTGGGCCTAAACGATGCATTGGCATCTGGCCCTTTCAATGTTTGAGCAAGCATTATGGGAAATAACGTTATCATAAAAGCGATAGAAAAAATAACTAATAATCGTAACATGTTTTTTCTAATATTTCCGAAGTCAATCAATGAAAAGATTATTAAAATCAGAAATATGATGACCAGGAATTGAATCTGGGATATTCCGAAGGCGATCAAAATACCGCAAATAAGAAAATATTTGATTTTGTTTTTCGTCCTTCCCATAAGATAAACAGTTAATATTAGAGGTGTGAGAAGATATGCCACAAGGTACCAAATATAGCCCGCTACAATTCTTGTGAAGACTACGGGTGAAAATATATATAAAACTCCAACGGCGAAAGAAGAGTAAGAGCTGAGTTTAAGTCGTCTCCCCAAGCAATAAGAGGTAAATCCACTTAATGCTAAGACTGAAACTAGAAATCCTTTAGATAGCACTTCCCCACCTAAAAAAGAAAAGGGAAGATATAGCGCTACTCGGGTCAACCAATCTGTAGGAAATGGCTTATTCCCATACTGCTCATCCCATATAAAGAAGGCACTACCGGTGAAGACGTTGTTCATTTCAGGGTATGGACCGATACTCCAATCGTGGAAAAAACCAATTGTACCTGGAGATAATAAAATCAATCTCATAATAAACAAAGCCACTAAGATGTACCCAATAAGAGCAATGTAGTAGTCAAAATTCTTTATCTTTACGAAGTTTTTTATCTTTACAAGATACATTTAGCTAATTCACCTTTGTCGCAATAACAGAAAACATGGATGAAAATGATGGAAAATGGGCAAAGAAGGAATCAACAAAATTACCTCTACCTTTTCTTACATTTCCTTTGTCAATAATAAACCTGAGACCTTTGATTTTTAGCACGTGGAATCCATTGGCAACCAAAAGCTCCTTAGCAGCTCTCGGGGAAAAGACCCTAACATGTCCAACAGTATCTCCATCATTAGCAACTAACCTTCCATAGTTCCTTGTCTCGGTTACTTCGTAGTGAATTGGCAGACTTCCTAATAGAAAAAGAACTCTATTATACCAAGCTAAGATATTAGGCGTAGTAATGGCAAAAATACCATTTTTAACTAAAATTCGATTCGCTTCTTTTACAAAAAGACCGGGATTTATCAAGTGCTCTATTGTTTCAAGACTATAGATTATCTGGAAGCTATTATCCGGCAACTGAAGCACAGGATGATTTAAATCTGATTTAATAACTTCGATTTTTTCTGAACTCTTTAATCCCGGATCTATATCAACTGCGAAGAGCTTATCTATCTTTACATTGTGTGAAGCAAGTATGTCAAACATTTTTACAGCTGCCCTTCCGTCCCCACATCCAAAGTCAATTATTTTTATTTTAGGCACGTTAGTGATCATATGAAAATATTCGAGAATCAAAGCTGAGCTTACATTCACCCGTTCATCTAAATATTGATCTGTCTCAGGCTTGTCATCTTTTTTCACATTTTCAACCTCTTTTCTATGAGTTCGAGTAGATACTGGATTCCTATTATCTATTTTAATGTTATTTGGTAAAATCTGTGATAAACTTGACATGCAATATTTTCATATATGTGCCTACTAGAGGATCAATTAAGTTCATTTCTCTCATGCCTTTCTAGCTGATGATACTATATTAATCAAAACATTAAAAAAGTAATTAATAAGCCAAGAATTGGAGTGAATAGGAAGAGACAGTATCGATGTCTGCACAGAAAAAGTTTGTAAGCTCCAGTTTGTTGCTGTTTCTCGATAGTATAGTACTTGGGGCAGGAGGATGGCTTTATTGGCTAGTAATGACAAAGTTCACTTCAAGTTCTGAAATAGGTCAAGCCACGACGGTTTATAGTTTAATCGTTTTGGTCGATACTTTAACGCAACTTTCACTGGAGTATCCCCTTCTCAAAAAATCATCCATTGAGCGTTCGCGAATCCTAGGCGCAGCGCTAACGATAGAATTAGCAATAACGTTATCCGTTACACCTTTTGTCATCTTCCTTCTTAGTAATGTGTATGATGAAAATCTGCAAAAATACACATGGATTGCAATTGTAATGCTTCCTGTCTTAGCTATAAGTTTTGTCTCACATTTTGCCCTTCTGGGCGTTTCAAATTCGAAGACTATTTTGGTAGTTGATACGGTTGCTACGGGAATGAAATTAGGAATTGGGTATGTTCTTGTTGCTCAATTAGGATATGGTTCCCTAGGTATCCTTTTGTCATTTCTCATTCAGGCTCTTTTTATCGGTGGTACTACATTGTTTTTTTCTTTGCAGACTTTCGGGATTAAGTTCGGAGATTTAAAGGTCATTAAGGAAACTGTCAAGGACGGCTTAGCGAATATGCCATCAAAACTATCTAGGACGCTTATATTCAGTCTTAGCGTTGTTCTCCTTGCCTATTTCGGCGTTCGTGCGTCTGAGGTTGGTCAGTTTTACATAGCTCTACTTATTACCGTATTCGTTGGAAGTCTGGTTTCAAGTATGGCATACATGGTCATTCCTGCATCCAGCATTTCGAAAAGGGACCTAACGTCTGGAAGTTTGAGAATGGGCATAAGTGTGACTTCCCCTATGATAGCGGCGCTACTTACTTCGCCAACGTTTATTCTATCTTTATTGGGGAACCAATATTTATCTGCGGAAACAATACTAATAGTTCTAGCCATTGCTATTTTTCCTCTCACAATAGTCACAAACGCAATTTCAAAATTCAACTTCTCGGGCAACTCAAAAAAATTGGTACTACTTGGTACAATTCAATTATTGGTGTTCCTGATTTTCTTTTTCCTCTTAGTTCCTTACGCTGGCACCGTGGGTGCCGCTCTTTCTATCCTTATAGCATATTCTGCGACCTCAATCACTGCGATTTTATGGCTAGATAGGATTTTAATCAAATACATTCTCGTGTCCGGAATAGCTATCTTTATCGGGTACTGTGCGGGAAAAACACTGGAAGTATTCCTTGTTGGAACCGGAACTGCCATTAGTAATATATTACCACTCATAATTGCTCTGTGTGTTACCCTGTGCATCGTCATGATACTAAAAAATATCTCTATATCTGAAATCAGAGAATTGGTAAGGATCTCCGTCGGGAAAAAACAGTAGGATTATCTGATTCTTCAATTCAGTAACTCCTCATTCTAGCTTAAGTCACCATTGCACCTGAGGCTTAAATTGAAGGTGCAATAGCTCCTGATAATCGTAGAAAGTTAAAATATATACTAAGGATAAAGTCTTGTTATTTTATTCATTGTCCCAAATTTTATTCTCTGAAATTGGGCGTCAGCCATATGCCTTATTAATCCTCGGCAGATATTTTGTAAATTTTTCCATTAGTATTTGAAACAACATACAAGTACCCATCCGGGCCAACTTCAATATTCGTAATTACATTGAAATTTCGTCCCCACACAAGACCCTGAGTTTCGTCCACATCGTTTGCGACCTTATCTGCAAGTAAGCCTCGTAAGGAGAGAGCATCTCTGTTCTTGTTTAAATTAAAATGGAAAATATCCCCCGACGTGCTCCCCACAAACATGTCATTTGCGTATTGCTTACCAAGAGCCTCAGATTTTAAGAATTTGAGAGCGGTTGGTCCTACTGTAAGGTTCCATGTTAGTTCTGGTCCACTATACGTTCCTTTCCCTTCAAAGTTTACTAGGCTGGTTGGAAACGTAACATTAACAGATTGTGTCGATCCATGGCTAGCCATTACAGTTGTTCCCTGCACTACGGCCCATCCGCTATTAAATCCAGGTTCAACCAAATTAATCTCATCGCCAAATTCAGGTCCATTCTCCGTATCCCATAGTTTACCGCTTATAGGATCAAAATCAATTCCATAACTATTCCGAATTCCGTATGCATAATACAAATTTAAGGGATAGGTATTACCTAGTATGCCTTTGCCTACCGGTTTACCATCTTGAGTAATTCTAAGGATACCGCCGGTTCCGTCAGCAGCTGAATCTTTATAATTTTGAGCTTCAGATCGATGAATATTAACATCACCAATAGGAACGTATAAGTTGCTATCTGGTCCGATTAAAATTGCACCACCATTGTGATAAGACACGGCACCTCCTGCTGTGGGGAGATCTAGAAGTAACGTTGGATTGATTAGCTTAGAACCATCCTCTGACAATTGGTATCTGTAGAGCCGATTACCAAGTGCTTTTCCATGATCAGCGCCTGCGCGCTCAGTTTCAGTGTAATACACAAATACATAAGTGAGTTTATTATCGGTTCTATTTTTCTGCACAGCCAATCCTAACAAGCCCCAGTCAGGCTCATTTCCCACATTAACTCGGAGTAAAGGTTGAGGTAATATTGTGTCATTAACGATCCTCTTAATAGTCCCTAGATTTTGTTCCGCGACCAAAAAATCATTTGGCCCTAAAAATGCCATGGCGGTGGGACTTTGAAGGCCTTCTGCTACAATCTTAATTCTTAAATTGGGATCGGATACAACTGGGCCCTTCAAAGTGCCATTATCCACCCTTTCTAGACTAAAAGCATCAAACATGGATACGGCTTCTTGATCTCTTTGAGAGGACCAACCTGCATTCATCACTGGTCTTATCTTTGTTATCTTCTCTGGTATTGTTATACCACAGCTAAAGGCACTCCAATTGAGAGGTCCACTAATACCACCAGGGCATTGACCAAGTTGATACCATTGTCCCCAAGTTTGGTTGTATCCCTCCATAAGTATATGGGTTCCGCCAGCATATTTGTTTAGTTTCATGTGAGTGGTAAATACATATTGTTCATCAGGATTAACATCTATAGGTTTGCCAACAATGTACGACCAATTATGTTCACTATTATTAGTTGTAGATATTTGTAAACTCGTATTATCTTTCCATCCAGATGTATAATTTATTGCACATTTATAGGGGTTGACACATTCCTTAAAGGGGTCAGTCCAGTAGGACGCTAGACTATGAATTACCATTGCCGAAGCATTGTCCAAAACCAAGAGATCAGGAATTGACTGGGAATTTTCTATAGTTGTATTTTTATCAGAATTAGGCAAAGAGATTGACGAAAAATTTATCTGATTTGTTAGCGATTTGACTTGTTCATCTGCTGTGATGAATTGAGCAGTAATATTTTTCGTAATGAGGGTTGCATTGACCACACAGAAAGATATCGCAAGTAATGCAATCAAGACTACTCTCATGTTCATCAATTTATCTCTGCATTTAATGCTACATGAATATAATGTATTTAATGTTATCTTCTATGAAACTACTGGATTATTTCCCTCGAATGAAATAAATAATAAAATAAAATCATATGGTGTATAGAGAGTCAATTGACTCTTTCTAGAAAGATAATGATCGACAAATTTAAATAAACACTTAGAGTCTGCTATTCTCTATCAACACTAATTTAATGATAAATTAGAATATTCTGTATAAGTCTACACCTCGAACTGACGTAATAAATAATGTTTAAAACGCGATTCATTCTTTCTACAATAGGGATTGGTACCGGGATCAATGTCCGCATCATATGCCTCAATACTAAGAAACCTTGGATATGGTAACTCAATCCAGTCAATAATGAGCTCGGCTATTCTAGCTTTAGTATCCTTTTTCTATATCTATACTGCAGGTTCATTCTTTAGAATCAATATCCATATTTTACAGAATCGAATTAGCTATAATACATATTTTGATTTTTTTATAATTAACAGACATACTGATCACATAATCATTGCAACCGGGATAATTCTGTGGTCTCTATTATCTTTACGTGGAAAGGCAAGAATTATTATAACAACGATCTATGGAGTGGCAACATTATTAGCAGTAACGAGTGGTAATGCAATTCTTCTTGATATCATTGCAATAATGGCTATTCCTATTGTAATTGGTACCTTGATCTACAACAAATTGGCATCTGTAAAGATAGTAAATACGAATTCAAATTTGTATATAAATTACATTGCAATAATCGTTATTGTTACAAGTATCATTGGAATTACAATGTCAATAGGATTCCTGTTTAATCCTCCAGTAAATCTAATACCTTCTATACCTAATTATATGTATGAGATATTCATATTATTTTCCAGTCTTTCTCCACTTCTAATGCTTTTACTTGTGAGCTGCTTGCCTCTAAAAATACTGATAAAAGAAGTCAGGGCAGCTATAGGACGAACTAAAAAAATCAACACTTATTCAATTGATTTTTCTGATAGATATGTCATAAAATCAAAAACAAAAATAATTTGTCTAGTACTCATTATGTTACTATCAATAGTACTAGTACTTATCCCACACCAGCCCATTATAAATATTGACAATCAGCAGATAGGGGTTGACACTCATTATTATGTTGATTGGGTCGGTGCGTTAATACATTCGAGTAATCCTCAGGAGTTCCTTTACCAGGCATTTGTCGCACAGAACGGAGGAGATAGACCAATTACTTTAATATTTTTATTCACCCTTAGCAAGATCCTTCCTACCAATCTTGTCAATACGATTGAATATGCACCTTTGATACTAGGGCCAGCATTAATTTTTATTACATATCTATTAACACGCGAGTTAACATCAAACGAAGTAACATCCCTTTTTGCTGCTTTCCTAACTGCAGTATCGTTTCAAACATTGATAGGGATTTATGCAGGCTTTTACTCCAATTGGTTTTCATTAATTATCGGTTATTTGTCATTTGTTTTTCTAATTAAGTTCTTAAAAAAATCAAGTAAGCTGACCCTATTAATATATTCAGCGTCGATCATGCTTCTGCTCTTTGCGCATGTCTATACATGGAGTGTATTTTTGATAGCATCTGCCATATTCCTAGTGGTTATGCTTAGACTAAAGTACTATAGTAGAGAAAATATAATTTTACTGTTATTGGTGCTTTTTGCTTCCGTCATTGTAGATATTGCAAAGCCAGCAATAATAGGCTCTTCCAGTGGAGTAATGCAAGACATAATTATTGGTCATGCAGGAGGGATCGGTCTAGGGCAATTTGCTCTAAGATGGAGTAACCTCATAGAAATTGTCCACAATTGGTATGGTACCCTATTTGCCAACTTTATAATTCTTATACTTGGAATATATTGGATGTGGTTGTCTAACTTTAGAGCGCAGGTCAATATTTTCATTATAATCTTTCTGTCAATTGGCTTTGGTACTATTTTTCTTGGAAACCCAGGCATTCAAGGCAGGATACTTTACGATATTCCATTTCAGATTCCCGCAGCATTGTCATTGAGTTATATTAAAAAACAACATGGCGAATCGGTGATATTTTTAACCATTTGTATATTGCTTGTAGGCGTATCTGTTAGAGCAGTTTTGAATTTTAATTACTAAAATTCGGTTATAATGGCTGGCATACTTAAATACTATTAGATTTTGTCCCGAGGAATCTTTATTGACACGCGATAAATCTATTTATATATGGATAATTAATAAGGAATGTATTTTATGGTTAAACCAATGGATTTGTTAGCTAATAAAAAACGTTTAATAGCCGTGGGCTTGGCGGTTGGTGTACTAATTTTGTATGCTGTCCCATCAGGTCAGGTAAGCTTTGCTCCAGGCAACGGGAATGGTAATGCATATGGGCCTAAAGGAAATGGACCTCCAGAATTTGTGCCTCGTGGACCTAACCCAAATCCAGGTGAACCTCGGGGACAGCCAGACGGGGTACCTCCAAATGGAAATGTACCGCCCGGACAAGAGAAAAAGGACAGTGCAAACACTGCACAAAGTCAAACTCAAGCTGAGGATGGTAACAATAAGAACAAAGACAAGAATACTAACACCGACAACAAGAATACTAACACCGACAACAAGAATACTAACACCGACAACAAGAATACTAACACCGACAACAAGAATACTAACACCGACAACAAGAATACTAACA
>Ga0075425_100006724_pt1 | contig 12089 bp, 11 predicted proteins | sample SoiMethybrSBSTD4_FD_75300 | JGI IMG/M metagenome (GOLD analysis project Ga0075425, IMG submission 75300) | Bulk soil microbial communities from a Populus tree surrounding site in Tennessee, USA - Soil MetaG P. TD hybrid SBSTD4 | ecosystem: Environmental > Terrestrial > Soil > Tree plantation...
ACAACGCCGACAGGAGTGCCCGCGCGAGAAGGATGGACGGTCAGCGTGATCTGATCTCCGGCCTTGAATGTCGTCTTCGACCAGCCGTCCTTGCGAAGGTTTCCAGGACTCTGGAGCTCCCCACCCCAATGCACGACCTTACCGGAGCTATCCTTCACATCAAAGAAAAGCTGAGAGTGCGGATTGCTGAATATCCACTCAGTGACGGTTCCCGTCAGGGTCACGGACTTATTGGGATCGTATGATGCATTGGTTCCGTGATGCGCAAACAGGGAAACAGTGCCGGCCAGTAGCGCGACTGCAATGAGAATGCTCTTCTGCATTATCAGATCCTCCTACACCGGCGCGCATTTTATCAACAACCGGCCTTTCCCGATATCGAGAAAGGCCGGTTTGAGTTAGATCGTGACTACTCAGGCTCTCGCGGCGAGTGCCGCCTTCACGCGGTCCGGCGTCAACGGGATCTGACGAATTCGCGCTCCTGTCGCGTCGTAAACCGCGTTGGCGATTGCTGCCGCAATCACAGTTACGGCGGTCTCACCCGCGCCCATGGCTCGTGCGTCTGGACGATTGATCAGCACGGTCTCGATGCTTGGAACATCCGCGCCGACGTAGAGCGGCCGGTAGGTGCGCCAGTCGATCGAGGTTACCTTACGATCGTCCCAGGTGACTTCCTCGAAAAGCGCGCGGCTCAGGCCATGCAGCGCGCCACCTTCGAGCTGGTTTCGCAAACCGTCTGGGTTCGAAATGGGGCCGCAGTCATTTGCAACGACGAAACGCTTTACGTTGATCGCGCCGGTGTCCTGATTGACCTCCACTTCGGCTACTACTGAGCAGTATCCGTTGTCGCCTTCGTACAGAACACATGAAATGCCGCGCCCGGCAACAATGCCCGTCCGCCGGTTGCCTGGCCGCGGCGATGGCCGCGTTTCCCAGCTGGCGGTTTTTGCCGCGGATTTCACAACTTCAATCAGCCGCGGATCGGCGAGATGACGCAGCCGATACTCGACCGGGTCCGCCTTCACCGACGCGGCGATTTCATCCATGAACGACTCGTGCGCAAACGTGTTCTGCAATCGCGCGGGCGCCCGCAACGGACCGGTGAAAAATGGCGACTTGACGTCGTGGGTCAGCACGCGTTGGCTTTGGATCTTCCCCGTGCCCCCGCACTGTGCGCCCACGCAACCGGTGACGTACGACGGCACCGCATTGCTGTTGTTCCCGTAATTCGTGGGCTCGGGCGCCGGCGTGCGCGGCGCAGGTACGTTGGGCTGAAATCCGACGAGAAAACCGGTTACGACGTTGCCGGGTGCGTTGTCTCCCGGCCGTGCACCCAGGTTCGGGGCCCACGATTCGTGATCCCACGCCACGATTGTGCCGCTGGCATCGAGGGCCACGCGTTGATCGATCACGTAAGCGAGACCATAGTTTTCCCACGCCATCTCATCTTGACGCGTGAGCTGAACGCGCACGGGCTTGCCCACAGCCTGCGACAGCAGCGCGGCGTCGTAGGAAACCGTGTCCGCGCCGTTGCAGCCGTAACATCCGGACGCCATTCTGAAGATTACGCGCACGCCGTCGGACGGTATGCCCAGTACCATCGCAACAGAATTTTTCATCGGATACACGGCTTGTGTCGCCGACCAGACCGTGGCTTTGCCGCCTTGAACGTCGGCAACAGCACATGCTGTCGCGAACGAGGCGTGCATTTGATACGGGTAAAGATATGTCGCCTTCACGACCTTCGCGGGAGATGCGAGCTTCGCGTCGACATCCTTGGAGTTCACGGCGAACGTGTCCCGTGCTGTCTGGCTGCGCAGATAGTCGTGGAACGTATTGTGGGCGGGCAGCCCGGGTCCCGGCGTCCACGTGACTTTCAGCTTGCCGGCCGCCTGAATTGCCTGCCATGGCTTTTCCGCGACGACACCAACGAAATTCTTTTTCGCGACGACCTTCACGAGGCCCGGCATGCCGGCAACCGAGCTTTCATCGACACTCGCCACAGTTGAACCGACAGCCGGCGGCCGGACGACACGTCCATGCAGCATGCCGGGAACGCGGACGTTGTGAACATATTCGAACTGGCCGGTGGCCATGGCGGGGATTTCGATTCGCGGGATCGGCTTGCCAAGAACCGTCCACTCGCTCGGGTTCTTCCGCTTCGCCGCACGATTTAGCTCGGTATTGAACTTTCGTCCTCCCACGAGCTGCGCATAAGAAACTTTCTTGGAAGGATCGGCCTTCGCGCTGATCACGCCGTCTTTCACGGCAAGCTGATCAACCGCCACACCCAGCTGCGAGGACGCGCGCTGAAGTAGCGCCTCGCGGGCCGTCGCTCCAGCCAGAGCCAGATTTGCCTGGTTGAAGTTTGTCGGATGCGATTGCGCTCCCGAGGTCGTACCTTGATCCGGCGTGAGCGCCGTGTCGCACTGGAGCAGCTTGACGCGTTCGAACGGCACGCTGAGCTCTTCGGCGACTAACTGCGTTTGAGCCGTGAAAAGGCCGTGGCCCAGTTCGCACTTTCCGGTGTATGCCGTTACGTTGCCGTCCGCGCCAATAGCAATCCAGGCATCAAGCTGATTGCTGCCGGCGCCGTCCAGGCGCTGGGCGGCAGCGGATCCCGGTGCAGCCAACCGGCTCGTCAGGAGTCCCGTGCTGAACCCGACAACCAGGACACCGGACCGCTTTAAAAAACTTCGGCGCGAGACTCCGCTTTGTTCGAGCGCAGCAAGCGCGTCGGGCGTCAGGGCTTTGAGTGAATCGAGAGGTTTCATGCTTTCACCCCCTGCGCGTACGCTTTGATGGCGCGTAGCATGCGCGTGTGCGCGCCGCAGCGGCACAGGACTCCTGATAGCGCCTGGCGGACCTGAGGCTCTGTTGCCTTGGGATTCTTATCGAGGAACGCTTTCGCGGTCATGATGACGCCATTCACGCAGAATCCGCACTGCATGGCCTGCTCGTCGATGAATGCCTTCTGAATGGGGTGCGGTTTCTCGACAGTTCCGAGCCCTTCAAGCGTCGTGATCGTAGATCCAGCCACGTTGCTTACCGGCGTCATGCAGGATCGAATCGCCTGTCCGTCGGCGATTACCGTGCACGACCCGCATTGTCCCAGCCCGCAGCCGAACTTCGGCCCCCGCAATTCGAGATCGTCGCTGAGCACGTAAAGAAGCGGCGTTGCCGGATCCACATCCACTGTATGGCTCCGGCCGTTGACCCTTAGATTGAAATTGGCCATGTGCTTTCCTCCCAGGAAAAGAATGCATGACAAATTGCCTCCGCGAATTCTATCACTCGACGGATTTATTGAAATTCGATTCCTTTCGCTATACCTTCAAGCCTCACAATCAACCAAACCTTTGGAGAACGAATATGGCGCGAATGGTCCGGCCGCTTTCAGTTCTGTCGATTCTGTTGCTGCTCATCAGTACCACTGCAAAAAGCCAGCAGTTTCCACCCGGCTACATCGATCCCAAACCGATTCTCGATGCCGCCGTGAAGGCGATCGGGACCGACAAGCTGAAATGCGTAACGCTCTCGGGTACGGCCTACGATGGCGCAGTCGGGCAGCAGCGTGAGGCCGGAAGGAATGTTGACTGGCCGCGTATCGACGCGCTGAACAACTACACGCGAACGATGAACTGGGAAACCGGTACATTGAAGGAAGAGTTTGATCGAAAGCCGGGACTCGCGCCGGCATCCTGGAAATACGGCGCCGGGTGGATCGACGGGCCGATTCAAAAGAACCCGCACCAAGTGTTCATGCTCAATGGAAAGTACGCGTGGCACATGGATGGACTCGACGGCCCGCCCGTCGCATCATCGCCGGATCTCGCAGAAATCTACCAGATGGAGCTCGTCCTCAATCCTCACGGATTCCTCAAGGCTGCGGCAAGGCCTGGCGCCAATCCGAAAGCTGTGTGGCGTTGGGAGCTCGGCGAAATGGGACGCGACGGCCCGGAAGTGCAGCCCGAGAAAATGCGTGTCGTTTCAATTACCGTCAACGGCAAATACCGCGTGGATGCCACTGTGAATAAAGAGAACATGCTCCAGCGGATCCATACGTGGGTTCCCGACCCGGTGCTGGGCGACATGAACTACGAGCACGAATTCACCAACGCGAGCTACATCGATATCGGCAACGGTATCAAGTTCCCGACTGGGTGGCATTCACACACGGGCTGGGACGACAACTTCAACAATCAGAGTATCAGCGCCGGCCACAACGGATTCGGCGGAACGATGAAGGATGTGAAAGCCAACGTCTGTCCGGATCAGGTGACTGTTCCCGATCCCGTCCGCAATGCCACATTTCCTGTGCGTGTCGAGAGCCGGAAGCTGGCGGATGGCGTTTATTTGATGGGCGGTTCAAGCCACAACAGCGTTGCCGTCGAGTTCAAAGACTTCATCGCCGTCTATGAAGCGCCGCTCAATGAGGAGCGAAATCTTGCGGTCATCGAAGAAGTCGTCAAGTTGATTCCAAACAAACCGATCCGCTTCGTCATCAACTCGCATCAGCATTTCGATCACGCCGCGGGATTGCGAACCTACATGCACATTGGATCGACCATCATCACGCAATGGAAAAACTTCGATTTCTATAACCACGACTTCATCAATTACGCGCCGCGGACCCTCAAACCCGATATGACTTCACTGTGGCCGCCGACGGAATTGGCCGAAGGTTACTACTATGAACTGGTGCGCGAGAACTACATCCTCAGCGACAACACGCGGAACCTCAACCTCTATTACTTGAATCCGCTGCAGCATGCGGAGGGCATGTTGATGGCCTGGCTACCGAAGGAACGTTTGCTGATCGAAGCGGACGTGATCAACACAGACGCGCCTTTGCCGGCCGAGGCGACACGGGATCAGGTGAGCTTGATGAACGCGGTCAAAGCGTTGAAGCTCGATCCCTTGCAGATCGTGCCAGTCCACGGGAATCCGATTCCGTGGTCAGACTTCGCGAAAATCGTCAAATAGCGTAGCCGCGAATTGCGCGAATGATGAGGATCGTTCGCGTAATTCGCTTAATTCGCGGCTATGATGTCAATTTGAGTTTTCTGGTCTCCATTTTTGCCTCCGACATCCTGCCGATTTTCGTCATCGCAGGTATTGGATTTCTGCTGGCGCGCCGATTGAAAGCCAGCGTAACGACACTTGCTCACGTAGCGTTCTACGTTTTCTCGCCGTGCTTTGCTTTCACCACACTGATCACGTCTAACGTCACGGGCTCGCAAGTCGGAAGTATGGTGTTGCTTGCGATCCTGGTGATGGTTGCGATGGGTGTTATTGCGCGTGTCGCCGCCATCCCGCTCCGGCTCAGCCGCGCCGAGTTGAGCGCATTCATGCTCGTTGTGATCTTTTCCAATGGCGGCAATTACGGATTGCCCGTCGTGATGTTCGCTTTCGGCAACGAAGGGCTCTCGCGGGGCACGCTGTATTTTGTGACCAGCGCAATCTTGACCTACACGTTCGGCGTGTTCCTCGCCGCGGCCGGCCGCCGAAGTCTCAGAGACGCGTTTTCGGGAATTGCACGGGTTCCGGCTGTCTATGGAGTCACGGCGGCACTCGTCGTGCTTGCGACACATGCGGCCATTCCTTTGTCGCTGATGCGTCCGGTACGCCTTCTCGCCGACGGTCTGATTCCGACCATGATCCTTGTCCTGGGAATGCAACTTGAACGCGTGAAGAAGTTCGAGCGTCCCGGATTCGTCGCACTCGCAGTGGTGCTGTCTCTAGTCGTAACGCCGATCGTCGCGCTTGGATTGACCTGGGTGCTGGGAATTACTGGTCCGGCGCGTCAGGCGGGCGTTCTGCTTGCGTCGATGCCGAGTGCGGTGATTACGACAATCCTGGCGGTGGAGTTCGATGTCGCGCCTACACTCGTCACGAATGTCGTCTTCGTGACGACGGTTATCAGTCCGCTCACCCTGACGTTTTTAATTGCATACCTCAGGTGAATTTTTGCGAACCGTATTCCCCTCCTAGAAGAAATCCCTTTTCAACCTGGTCCGCCCAGCGCCGATAATCCGTGAGAATCAACGAAAGCACAGCGACTCGTTTCGCGCTCACGGCGGAGATCGCCCTTCTGGGGGGACTTTGGCGTGAATTGGCAGGGTAATTTGCCGCAGAATTTTTGTGCCGCTGCTCGCAGTTGTTCGATCGTCTATTCGAACCCACGGCTGACGCCGTGGGCTAATACTGTGTCGCTCGCTTCGCGAGCGGATTCAGCCGCATAGCGGCGCTACACAGTAGCCCAGGGCGACAGCCCTAGGAGAATTTCCTAGTGTTCTAGAAGACGCTGTCTCCCTGGGCATTGCGCGGCGCGATCGTTAAGACGCCACCTGCCGAGATCGTCAGGTTTGCAAAGCTGGAACTCGTCTGGCTGTTTAAATTAGCTATCAATGGAGTGCCGTCTGGTTTGTATAAATCCAAACGCACCGTCATTGTCGTTGCTGTAGTGTTCGTCAGGACGATCTCGCTTGCCCACGCCGGAGTACCGCCGACAGCAAACTGTGGAAGGAGTACAGCTCCGGCTCCGCCGACGCCGGTTGCGATTGAGGGGACCGCGCCTCCGGGCGAAACATTCGTAATAGGTATTGTGCTGAAGTTCGTTCCGCGAAAACGCAAGCCGACCACGCCCACCGGGCTAGGCGAGGTCAAGGTCAGTGTGCCGATGAAATCCGCAGGCAGGCCGGTAAATAACTCTGTGACAAATTTCGATACCTGCGACATCGCGGGAACGGTGAGCGTTATCGATGTTGCAAAGGGGGTGCCATCATCTCTTCTCAGCGTCAACGTTACACTGACGCTGGTGCTTTGAGGGTTGACGACAGCGACACCCACATTCCTCGTCAGCCGGGTGCTCGTGTTGACAAAAATGAGCGCGTTCGTGGTGAGGCCAGCCGGGATAATAGCGGCCTGGAGTGTATCAGTAGCACTACGACTGAATCCGAAAGTTTCGAAAACTACCAATCCACTGGTTGTCGTGGATACCGGCGTAATTACGGCCCAACCGACTTGTAGAGGTTCTTGCGCGAACGAAAAAGCAGACAGAGCCAGAATCAAACTCAGAGCCAGAAAAAGTTGGCGCATGCGCACTCCTTATCGTTAAGTTGTTTTGTTGACGTGAGCGTGAAACATAAATTCCACCATCTTCGGTCCGGTTCAGTAAAGCGGTTTCCGCATGTCATCGAATGAATTGCGTTGCGACTCGGGTTTTCCACAGAAATTGCCGATCGATGCGGCGATGAATCCATCGTAACGCCGATCGAAACTAAGAGCATCCCGGTCTGCAGGGCCTACTTCTTTGTTGCGCGTGTCATCAGATATGACTGATGAAGCTGGTTCTCGCGATAGGACAGATCGATGATTGCTCTAAACGCGGAACGGAGTTCCTTCAGCCGCGCGGGTTCACTCTTCAGCGACTCCACGAGTTTGATCATCGGACCACCCGTGCGTTCGAAAAGGTTGATGATATGTTCCGGACTCATTCCGGGTGTGTAGAGAATGTCGCGATCAAATGTAAGGCCCGTTACCGCATCACCTAAACGTTCGCGGACGATATCGGGATTGCCCCACTGCACCGGAGGGGCGGCACCAGCCGGCGGGGAAGGCAGGTAAGACGACATCAACGTAAAAAACTTTCCTGAGAAAAGCTCCGGCGGCCACGTTGAGAATGCGATTCGACCTCCAGGCCGCAGAACCCTCAACATCTCGCCCACAGCGACAGAAGGGCGGGGCCCGAAGATGTGGCCGAACTGGCTGAGCACGACATCAAAGGCCGCGTCTTTGAATGGAAGCGCCTCAACGTCTCCTTCGTGAAACTCGATGGAGACTCCTGCCAACTCCGCATTCTGCCGTGCCTTTTCCAGAAGCGCCGGCGTGAGATCGAGGCCGCTTACAGTGGCGCCAAAACGCGCCGCGGTGACGGCGACGACTCCGGTGCCGCATCCGACGTCCAAGACTTTTTCTCCCGGCTGCACGCCCGCAAACCGGACCAGTTTGAACGCGGCGGGAGTTGTAAGTAATTCAAGCGGCGCAAAGAAAGCCCATCCTTCGCGCTGGGTAGCCTTCATTTGAGCAAATGGATCGTTTGACATGGTTGTAAATGATAACTGAATTCGACCCTCACCCGGCGCTTGCGCCGTCCCTCTCCCACAAGGAGAGGGGTGGCGCGAAGCGCCGGGTGAGGGTCGAATTCAGGCAACTCGAACACTACTCCGCTCTCAGTCGGTGTTAAGATGCGGTAAACCAAATTGGGGGTCGAAATGAGGACGAACATTTCTTCATTCGTGTGCGCGCTTCTATTCGTGCTCGTGATGTCCTTGCCCCTGGTTGCGCAGGGGCAGCGAACGCCCTGGGGCGACCCGGATCTTCAGGGCATCTGGAGCAATCCGTACGTCATACCGCTCGAACGTCCCAAGGAATTCGGTACCAGAGAATTTTTGACGAAAGAAGAAATCGCTGCGGCAGAGCAGAAGCTCGCCGCCCAGGCGAAGCTGCCCGGCCGCGATGCCCGCGACGGCACCGGCACCGAGAAGGATGTGGCGCGCGCGTATAACAACCATTGGTTCGGTGATCCCTCGCTACAGCGAGGCACGCGCACATCGCTCATCATTGATCCGCCGGACGGCCGGATTCCGCCATTGACAGCCGAGGGGCAGAAAAGAATCGAGACGAAGAAGGAGTTTCTTCAGGCGCTGCTTCAGGGCACATCGGGTGGAAGGCCGGGCCCAATCTCGCCACGGAGAGCCGAACGTTCGCCGGACTACAATCTCGATCGCATCAATCGAGCCGATGGGCCGGAAGATCGCGGCGGCCCCGAACGTTGCTTCGGCTTCAGCCTTCCGGTCCTGCTCGACTCCGGAACATTTGGGGGCGTTCAACGGATTGTGCAGTCGCCGGGCTCTATCGGTATCGACTACGACATGGGCCAGGGGCAGGGTTTTCACCGCCTCATTCCAATCACAAACCAGCCGCATCTTCCAAAAGGAATCCGGCAGCGATACGGAGACTCGCGAGCTCATTGGGAAGGCGATACTCTTGTCGTGGACGTTACGAATTTCACGCAGAAGACGGATTTCCACGGATCGCGAGAAAACCTGCATCTGATCGAGCGCTACAAGCGGCTCGATGCGAACACGATTTCGATTCAGATTACAATCGATGACCCTACCACATTCACCCGGTCCTGGACGACGATGCAGGAACTGACCAGGAACAGCGATCAGAAGAATCAGGTCTACGAAGGCGGCTGCCACGAAGGCAATTACGGCATGATCGGAATGCTTCGAAATACACGTGCGGCCGAGAAAGCTTTTGCGGAAGGCCGCGGACCCGATCCCGCAACTGAGGACAATGCGACGGGCGGTGGCGGGCAGTAACAGAGGTAAGAAATGTCTCTTCTCGATTTAATGAGATCGTTTGCTGATTCGTCGTGGAGTATCGGCCTGCATGAGTCGCGATACGGTTACCCGCTTGTGGAATCGATTCACGTCTGGGCTTTGTGTTTGTTCTTTGGTCTTGCCGTGATCTTTGACCTGCGTCTTCTCGGCTTGACCATGAAGAAAGTTCCGGTATCGGATCTGGCTCGCCGGCTGATGCCCTGGACCGTTGCAGGTTTCATCGTGATGGTGATCAGCGGGACTCTGCTGTTTTCCGCTATCCCGCTGCGGTCGTATCAGAATATTTTCTTCAGGGTCAAAATGGTCATGCTCGCGCTGGCGGGAGTGAATGTCTGGATCTTTCACACCAAGGTATACCGCCGTGTTGAGGCGTGGGATCGTGACTCGGCTCCGCCCATCGCGGCGCGACTTGCCGGCGCGTTTTCGCTGGTTTTGTGGGTGTGCATCATCTTCTCAGGACGAATGATCGCGTACAACTGGTTCGACTGCGACCATCAGCCGCAACCGGAGATCATCAACTACCTCACGAGCTGCGTGCCGTCGGAATCCGAATACTGATGTCCCTGCTGAATTTTTTTCAATTTTTCGAGCAGTCGGCGCTGGGTGACACGATCCGGAATTCCGTCTGGCTGTTTCCCTTCATCGAAGCGTTTCATCTCGTCGGCCTGGGTGTGACGGCGGGCGCTGTGCTTGTCGTTGATCTGAGGTTGCTCGGATTTGGATTGCGGGACTATCCCGTATCGCAAGTTGCGAAAGACGCGCAGCCATGGCTGCTGGGGAGCCTGACGCTGATGTTCGCGTCGGGTATTCCGCTTCTTATCTCGGAAGCAACCAAGTGTTACTACAGCTTTGCGTTCTGGGTGAAGATGACGTCGTTGTTTCTGGTTCTGCTCTTCACGTTTACGATCAAGCGACGCGTGACGATGATGGACGAACTCGAAGTGATATCCAGGGGCAAGATGACGGCATTTGTGTCGCTGGCACTCTGGTTTGGCGTGGCGTGGGGCGGACGCTGGATTGGATTCTCTTAATCTATTTGACATCCCAACATTGGACATCCCAACGTTCGACAGCCGACGTCAAATGTTGGGATGTCCAATGTCATATTTTCAGGGTCTCTCTTCCGGTGCGCCGGTTCCCGACGATCCAAGGAATAACGTGCGACCATCAGGCAGCGTCAGATTTCTTCCGTTCGCGCGTCGCGAGCCGTCTTTCGAGCGATAACCGTCGACCACGATCTGCGTACCTGGAAGCAGCGATTGCTTGGTGAATCCTCGCCGATAAAGAACGTTCGGCGTACCGGCTTCGATGGCCCACTTCTCGACGGTCCCATTGGGTTGCTTCACATCGACGTGAATCCAGACGTGTGGATTCGTCCATTCCATCCGGGTCACGGTGGCATTGAACTTGACCGGCTTTTTCGCATCGAACTCGGCTGCAAACGCGTGATGAGCCCAGGCGGGCGCTACAGTCAGAACGACGAGCGCCGCAGTGAATGCAATCGTCATTATTCCTTTTGCTCGCATCGGATCAGTCCTCCTCACTTCTGTTCGCTGTCTTCAGGATTTCCCGACCATTGTCGCTGATAGACGTCTTCGCCGGGCGGAATCTTGCGCGTGATGTCGACATTCATCGTTCGGCCTTCCCAGTGCGAGACCAGCGGCTTTTTACGCAGGTGGCCGTAGATCGTTTCCTCAACCTGTTCGATGCATCTGAAGTCGAGAACCTGCGCATCGGGTTCCATGCGGCGATATAGAGGGACCGTAATTTTCCATGGCCGCGTGAAGACCTTCGAATCGTCAATCGTCGCTTCGTAGCGGATCGCGTCGCGGCTGGTGGGTGTGTAGCGTTCAGTGACGTGCAGCGCATCGCTGTGGAAGTCGCCGGCACGGTCGAACCACGTGTACGGCGTGAAATTCGTAACGTCGACGACGAGCGTATCGCCCTGCCATCGACCGATCGAGTAACCCATGTACGCATCACCCGGATACGGATCGACGGGATCCAGATTTATGGTTCGCTGCGCATTCGCGAATTCAAAGATCATCATGATCTTGCTCGTTCCCTGGACAACCTGGAACGGATAGGGAAGATACATCGCACGGGGCACACCCGGCATATAGCATTTCAATTCAGGATCGCGATCGAGCCAGTTCGCCGCGTTCTCACGTTTTCTCTCCGCAGCCCACGGCTGATAAGGAATCTCATCGCCTTCCACGACTCCGATTCCCGGCGGAACCCATCCGACCGTGCCGAGCGCAACCACCGGCGCAGCGAGAACCGGAACGTCAGGATAGACGCCGGGCTGCGCAACCATCGGTCGTGTTGCATGAGTCAGGAGATCCCAGTTCGCTGTGCTGTTGGTTTGCCAGATTCCGCTGAGATCGGGCTTGCCGTCGGGAGTTCGCTTGACTTGCGCCGTCTGAGAGTCCGGCACCGCACCCGCCGGGTGCACAGCCAGGACCCCAGCGGCGACAATAATCGCAGTGGTAATAACAAGCACCGCATCTCTAAATCGGTTTCGCATTTCTTTGAGTGTAAGGGATTATACAGAAATTGAGGGGTGGTGGAACAAATGGGTATGAAACTGTAACGGCGGTCATAAGACCGTGTGAACAAATTGGAGTCGAGCAATAGTCCCCTCCTTGCATCACCGCAAGGAGGGGTGGCCGAGCG
>Ga0075425_100006725_pt1 | contig 12088 bp, 17 predicted proteins | sample SoiMethybrSBSTD4_FD_75300 | JGI IMG/M metagenome (GOLD analysis project Ga0075425, IMG submission 75300) | Bulk soil microbial communities from a Populus tree surrounding site in Tennessee, USA - Soil MetaG P. TD hybrid SBSTD4 | ecosystem: Environmental > Terrestrial > Soil > Tree plantation...
GGCTGCCTGCCGGGCTTCGTGCTGATGGCGGCCGCCGACGAGGCCGAGCTCAAACACATGGTCGCGACCGCAGTGGCCATCGACGACCGCCCGTCGGCCTTGCGCTATCCGCGCGGCGATGGCACCGGCGTGGAGCTGCCGGCCGAGGGCCGGCCGCTGGAGATCGGAAAGGGCCGCATCGTGCGCGAGGGCTCGGCGGTGGCGCTGCTGTCGCTCGGCACGCGGCTCGGCGAATGCCTCAAGGCGGCTGACCAGCTTGCCGCACTGGGGCTGCCTGCGACGGTCGCCGACGCGCGGTTCGCCAAGCCGCTCGACACCGGTCTCATCCGCCGGCTGGTGCAGAACCACGAGGTGCTGATCACCGTAGAGGAGGGTTCTGTCGGCGGCTTTGGCTCGTTCGTGCTGCAATATCTGGCCACCGAAGGGTTACTCGACCGCGGCCTGAAGGTGCGCCAAATGGTCTTGCCAGACGTTTTTATCGAACAAGACAAACCCGAGAAAATGTACGAGGCGGCGGGCCTCGACGCTGGAAGGATTGTCGCGACCACCCTGACTGCACTCGGTTTTAACACGTTCGCGCGCAAACGAGTTGATCTAGCCTAGTTTCTGTCTCGTAATTTCTGATTTCAAGCGGCAGTCGCTCACTCTTGCCGATCATTTGGGCACGAGTGAGCGGGTAGGATTGCCCTGTCGAGGCCTGCGCGTGGCTGTTTTGTCTACGCAAGGAATGTGAAGACGCGCTTGGGTAGCGCGAGCCAATCGCTCCGAGCGGAGGTTGCATATGTTCGCGCCTCAGGATTTATCCGGCGTCTCGTCGCCGACGAGTTGATCGCTTCGTCAGCAACGCAATGATCATGAGATTGTTGGCGAGTATCGCCGCACCGACCCACAACTCGAGTTGGTCGCTTCCCTCAGCAAGGCAGCGCTTCATGCCGCGACCGCAGGCTGGCACGGAGATACGCCCCTCGATGACCGGCACGGAAGCGTTGGCCTTTCTTGAACGCTGCACTCTTCTCGAACGCTTCGCGCACAGGAATTTTCTTGCCGCCTCGCCCAGGAATGCACACCGTGCTGACGCCGCTGCGAGCGCATGATGCCAAGTTTTGCTCGCTGAAGAATCCGCGATCGGCGCCATACAATTTTGGAACATGAGCCAAAGCTTTCATGTGGCGCTCGCGGGACGGCGGCACATGGTCGGCGTCTGAGGGATTTCCCTTCAACACCTTGTACTGCGTGATAAGGCCCTTCGCGCTTTCGGCAAGACAGACCTTGTGGCCGAACTCGAGCCGCAGCTCTCGACACCACTCAGCTCTCTTGCGTGCCTGCGGACTTGCCCTTCGCACGCTTCAGGGCCTGGACGTAACGTGGCCCAGACTCAAGCAGCAACTCCTGCAGCGCATGACCTTTGTCCAAACAGCGCTCGACTTCCGGCACAAGGTCTTCGGGAATGTAAATGGAAAAACGGCCCCTTCGCTCGCCCGCAAAGAACCAAACTCGCGTGCTGTGTACCAGACTGGCAGGCTTGGCAATTCGCTCGGATACATGGAGCGCGGCGCTTCATCTTCGCCATGCTTTACCTCCCCAGTTCAGGAACGCCTCGTTGCGCCTACTTCGTCGGCAGTTTCCTCAGGCCGGTCTTCGACGTGGCGGTCACTGTGACCGGGCTCAATGCTATCAACGCGTGCATCGCCGAGATCGTAAAGCCCACACCGAGCGTGATCGACAGACGCCAAGCCAGAACGCACCATGCAAACCAGTTCATGACCCCACAACGATTTATCCGCGGTACTACTCGTCCCACGCCTGCACCGCGGTCTGGCGCACGATCTCTTGCCCCCTCGCACTTCCAGCATTGCTGCGAAGAACACCTTCGGCTGTCGCGGTCATGTACGAGAAATCGCGGCTGGCAATCCCAAGGGCAGCATTCAACAATCTGCCGTGCCGTCCACTCGGCGGTTGGATACGGAGTGACCTGCACGTGCGGAACCTGCCAGCACGGCTTCGACTCGCGCCAGAACGCCTAAGATCAGAACGTCCGCATCGCGCGCAGGGGCTCCCACGATGACGCTGTGGTCGCGCCAAGCGGCTCCCGCTTTCTCGCTCTTGCTCTTACGACACGATCCAGCACCTGCCTCTCGCATCTTGTTGCGTGAATCAAGTTGCATATCCCGTGGATACTTGCCCATCACCTATTGCCTGATGCACATCCGCGCGCACTTTTTCGCGCTGCGGTATTGAGCGATTCGAAGCGGGGGCACCATGAGCATGGAAGCGCAGATCAGCACTGCACATCAGGACTTGGATGCGTTCGGTCATGGCGAGCCGCCCGTTCAAGCGCCAACAACGCTCACGGACCGCATGCACGCGCTGCTGGTTGCCCGAGCGGACACGCTTATGGGCTGTGCGGAGGGATCGCCGGAAGAAACGGAACTTGCGGCCCTGGCCGATGCGATTGATGCCTACGAGGCCGTGCGTTGGCCCCAGGGGAGAATTTTCGACACTAAGGCCCGATAAGCGTGGGAGTTCTTTGTCAGCACGACGGAGGGGCGAGGCGATATCCCGTGGGCCGCGGCTCGAGCAACGTGCTGGATCGCTCGGGGCGCAACAGTCAATTTGGCGGCAAGTGCCGCAACGATCGCAACCCCTGTGGGACGCTCAAAACGGGCGACCCGAGCCTGCTGCGCTATCCTCGGTCATGGCTTGAGGCATGGCGTTGAGCTCGCCGACGCTGAGCTTGAGTTGCACGATGCCCTCTCCAAGCAGGAAATATCTGTCGTAAATAATGAGGATTCTCCGATCGGAACCCATTTGGGTTGTCTCGGTGACGCGGATGCGCTCCACGTGGCCGCGAGGATCCCGCGACAGCCCTGACACCCTGCCAACCAGTGTTCCATCGGCCGCATGGACAGGATCTCCGACCGAGAGTCCCCGCTTTGCCGATACGACTTCGACCTGCGTCACCGGAGGGATGCGAGCGAGCCAGTCGAACCGTTGGTAGAACAACGCGTGCGCGAATAAAAAGAGGACTAAGCTCCCCCCAACGCACGTGGCTATCGTCCTACCATGCCGCGGTGGCACGAGGGTCCTCCTGATCGCCGCCCACGCCGTTTGCCAACGCTTCCCCTCTCTGTAGAGTTCCGTGCAGAGCTTAGTTTTCCATAAGCTTTCCAGCCGTTCCACCGGCGTGATGGTGTCCATCGCGAACCGCCGGATGATCGCTCGCTATCGATCCTGACGGTGCACTCGTCGAACCCGGAGTATGCCACAGCGGCACACTTCACATCACCGGCCCTATGAGAGAAGCGGACTTTCTGGGAGGAAGGATGGCACGGAGGTGGCATTGGGCCCCCTGAAGCCAATGGTTTCCGGGGCGCCCGTTTGCAGGTTCGTCCGCAGGCATCCCGTTGGCCTCAAACTTGGGTTTTTCGCGCCTGCCAGCGGCCCCGGGTGCTTCCTTGAGGTTTCGGTCCGGGTCGGGAACTCCATTCAAAGTGGGGTGGTGAGTTGAGGGGGACCCGGTCGGAGGCGGTGGCGATTCGTGTGAAGCTCCCGACCACCCGGGGAGCCCCCCGCGGGGGGTACCGCGATGGCAACCGCCGGTCCAAGCCCGAGGCGTCGCTGGCAGCGGAGCCATTCCTTAGGGGGCAACCAGGGCTAATGACACCAATGGCCAGCGCTTCTGCGCGTCCCTTCCGCCGGCCAATGCCAGCTTCCAGGGCCGCACGCTTGGCGCGTTGTTGGCGAAGATGCCAACCTCGGCTTGCGTCAAATCGCGTCCCTGCAAATGCAGCGGCGGAAGTACAACACGCTGGAATGTAACCATACCTTGGATGGTACGTTGACTACAGACAATCCAGCGCCTGTTCTCATCATGTCAACGGGACGACGGGGCGAGGGGGCATGGACGACGATCTGCTCTTGTGGGTGGCGGCGGCCTATTCTGGTTTGCTCGTCATAGCTGCGGTTTGGATAGGTGTCGCCCTGTCGACTCACCGCACCCGCCATCGCCGCCAGCTCGAGCGTTACGAGCAGCGTCTGCGCGACGAGTTAGAGGCGACGTACCGCCGACGCGCGGCGCGGCGATATGAATGAAGGGTGTGCGCTTCGCGGAGACACGCCACTCCTCTCGGTCATGATTTTATGATGTGTTGCCCTTCTCGCACGCGAGCAACGGGTCACGCGAGACGTGCATGTTCCGCAGCGAGCGCAATTGCTGGGACTGGCGGTTTTGCTGAGTTCACGGATTATCAACCTTGATCCGTCACTCTCACGAGCAAGCCCGCTGGCGTCACCAGTGCGTCCCGGCGGAGTAGGGAGGGGACCCATCAGCGCAGCTGCAGGGTCCCCTCTACCTTCCTTGACCGTCGCAATCCCGCCTCACCGAACGCGCGGCCATTTGCTGTTAGCTGCTCGTCGACGTCGCGATGGCGCAGCGCCACAGCCAATCGCAAGCTTGCGCACAATCGCCCACCGTGCCGCATCGATCTGCGGCCATTGTTGCCGTCCCCGATGTAGGGCGCAGAGGTCGCACGTGAAGCTTCGGCGTTCCCGGCAACGCCGAGATGCCCCCTTTGGCACTCTCCCGTGGGTCCTGCATAAGCTTCAATCGTGACGGTTGCCCAACTTATTGCACTCGATCGACGGCAGCACACATCACCGCGATCAGCTCTTTTCCATTGAAAGGCTTTTGCAGGAACGCTGCTGCTTTGCGAAAGGAAACCGGAGGCTGAGCGTATCCAGAGATGACGATCACCTGGACGCCTTGCCTGAGCAGCTCTTCGACGAGATCAGATGCAGTTTCGTTTTTTAGATTGACGTCGACCAGCGCAAGCCGGGGTTGTTGCTCGGTGAGGAGCTGTTTTGCGTGCGACGTCGTCGCTGTTGGGCCAATGACGTTCATTCCGATCTGTTCCAGAAGCGACTTTAGCCCTTTGGCGACGTGCCAACTATCCTCAACGATAAGCACAGACACTCCCTTTAACGTGAGCTGGTCCGAAACGGGTCGTTCTGGCAGGGCTGAAGAAGACATATCGGTTTCCTCCAAGTTCCCATCCACTCTCATCATGAAGATGGCCTTTCCTACCCGCACCGAACCCTAGGCGAGGCCGCTACCAGCATAGGTTGCGCCTCCGGTAACCCCGTTGCACGTATCTCGCACCCCTTCTTCTCGTGCCAGGAACCCTTTTCTCGGGTGCTTCCATCGATTTGCTCATGCGCGTCAATCGAGGCGTCTTCCTCGATCATCCGTTAGCTGGTTTCAAGTTCAGGATCTCTCGCTCGCAGGAATGCGTGAGCAGGAGCTTTCGAGGGCGGCTCGGCATTGGCGATGAGCCAATCGGCTGGGATCTCCAGACGGCACCGGACCCCCGACGGAGCGAACGCGAGATCGACCGTACCGCCGAACTCGTAGGGAATGAGGTCGCGAATCGTGCTCATTCCGAAACCAGAGTGTTGGGGAGCCATCACAGACGGTCCGCCGACTTCGCTCCATAGGAGGATCAGTCGAGAACGCGGGTGACCGTTCTGTAGCCGTTGCCAGCCTATCGAGACGCGCCCATTTTGCTTGGAGAGCGCGCCGTACTTGGCGGCGTTTGTCGCCAGCTCATGCAGAACCATTCCCAGCGCCTGACCGGCTTCCGCCCTCACTATGACTTCGGGACCACTGATGTCAGTATTGCCTCTGGTCGCATAAGGTGCGAGCTCTCGTCGCACCAGTTCTAGCACAGATATCCCCTGCCACCGAGTGGCGCTCAAGAGCTCGTGCGTCCTCGCCATCGAGCTAATGCGACCCTCGAGCGAAGCTACGAAATCGTGAATCGAATTGCTTCCGTCCATGGTGCGGGCAGCAACCGTGCTTACGGTAGCAAGTACATTCTTGACGCGGTGATCGAGCTCAGCAAGCAATGTGCATTGGTGTTGATGAGCTCGTTTGCGCTCGGTGATGTCAATGTTAACGCCCACCACTCGCTCTGGTCGACCGTCACACCGGTACGCAATGAAACTGCGTTTCTCGATCCATCGAACCTCGCCGCTCCGGCGGTGTATTCGGTACTCGATACCATATTCGTTCCGCCGTTGGCGGAAGGCGCCCCTTTGAGCTGCCTCGACCTCTCGACGGTCATCGGCGTGTACGCCGGCGTGCCATTGGCTGCGTGCTATCTCGGTCGTCCCCTCGGGGAACCCGTGAATGGCTGCATAGCCCTCGGAGATCTGCATCTTCTCCGCCTCAACGTCGAAGGCAAAACTACCGACAAGAGCGGCCTTGCCCGCCAGCTCCAGCTGCATCGTGCGCTCGCTTAAGGCAAGCTCAGTCCTCTTTCGCTCGCTGATGTCGCGAGTGAGGCCTTTGATACGCAAGAGGCGCCCGCTTCCGTCAAACTCGCCTTTTGCCGTCTCTTCCAGCCACACCTTGGAACCGTCCGCGCGGACAAGTCGGAAGGTTACGGCATACGATGGTCTATCGGGTTGCAGTTGGCGGATGCATGTTTTCAGGCGTTGTTGATCTTCAGGATGCACTTGTCTCAGGAATTCATTGCGCGGCTGACGGGCACCGCCGCGCTGGTCATCCCCGACCATGAGAGAGGCATTGTTGCTGCGGACGGATTCGCCCGTGATGGCATCCCATTGAAAGGCCATGACTTGGCCAGCAGCCAAAGCATCTGCCAGGCGGATTTTGCTCTCCTTAAGCACTGCCTCGGTGTGCTTGCGTTCAGTGACGTCAATGTTCGCGCCCACAACACGTCGTGCGCGGCCGTCAGGGTCATACGCTATCGAGCAGCGCGCCTCGATCCATCGGCTCTCCCCATCGGCACGGACGACGCGATATTCGCAATGGTGCTCCCGATCCCGGTTGGCGATCGCTCCTCGCAGGCAAGCATCAACGCAAGGCACGTCATCGGGGTGAACTCGCACTCGCCAATCAGCGCGCGTGGTCTCGAGGGTCCCCTCTGGCAAGCCGTGGATGGCAGCATATCCCGGTGAAACCTGCATTCTTCCCGTGGCTATGTCGAACGCAAAGCTTCCGATCAGCCCAACCTTACCTGCGAGGGCAAGCTGCGTGTTGCGTTCGGCGAGTGCTTGCTCTCCGAGCTTGCTCAGCGTGATATCGCGGGTGACGCCAAACAATTGCGCAGGAGCACCGCGGTCATCGCGTACAATCGAGCCCTCGACCGCAACCCATCGGGTCTCTCCGGCATGGAGGTGGCCTGCGGGCGGAATGACGCGGTACTCAACCTTCCAGTTCCCGCGGGCAAGCTGTGCCTCCGCAATGGCGTCTTCGATTCGACTGAGATCCTCAGGATGGACGAAGCGCCTTGACTCTTCGATCGTGGTTGGAGGCGCCGTGTGTCCATTGAACAGTCCAGCACGCTCGTCACACGCGAACTGACCGGTAGCAAGGTCCGCACTAAATGCGCCAAGCACCGCTCCATCGAGGGCCAGCTGAAGGCGCTCCGCAACTTCCTTGACTGCCTTTTCGCTGCGGCGCTTTTCCGCAAACACCGCGGCAAGCAGCACGACTAGGATCGCCTCCATGAAGACGAAGATCTGAGCGGATAGTATGCGCTCTGCAATCGGCTTGCCTGAGTCGAAGTATCCAATATTGAGGGTTGCCGAGCCGATGATCGTCAGCCCCACCGTCAGAGCTGCCCCAGCCGCAAATACGGGGCGGCAGCGTATCGCGATCCAGAGCAGGAATGGAAACACGAGGGCTTCCGGTAAGGCGGTTGCCCAAGGCCCATCGGGCAGGGAGACTAGAAAAGCGGTGACCGCGGCGACGACAAAGAGCCCGGCCCAGCCTTCGATCTGCTCGTGACGCGCTAGCCGCTCACGCATAGCATCGCCCAATCCGATCAGCAGGGGGGCGACCGTCACAATCCCCAGTGAGGATGCCGCGAACCAAAGGCCCCACACCTGGAGAGGGGAGGCGGTCGGGGAGTAAATGGCAATGGCAATCGCGGCGCCAGTCGCCGCAAGAGCAGATCCAACTGCAGCTGCGGCCAAGAACACCAGCACCCGCTGCACGCCCTCGAGGTTGAATGCTCTCTCGAACCGGCGTTCGAGCAGCCAGGCGGTAAAGAGGGTTTGCGATGCGTTGAGAAGGCCGAAGACCATGGCGAGCCATGGATTCCGCCCGATCATGACATTGCTAGCGGCTGTTGCGAGGACGACAGCGACGGCCAAGGGCAGGCGTGCCTTGGGACCCAAGGCGATCAAGGCGCCTAACGCTATGCCTGAGGCCGGCCAGAAGATTGCCACGCCCGGATCGACGCGAAGAGCCAAACCAAGTCGGGCTGCCAGGAAGTACGCGACACCCGTCGCGACCGTGAGCCTCACACTGCCAAAACAGGATTGACTGATGCCCGAATGAGATCGCTCCACCCGGCCCCTCTCCGTGCCACCCGGTGATAATCGAATGTTTGCTTGTCGTCTGGCACGAGAAGCCAATCAGGCGCTTTATCCCATCGGGTGTTCTCCTGAGATTGCCACGCTGACAACCCTGAGCTCGCGCTCCGCACGTGCGCGAGGGCGCACCATCAAGCGCCCGTCGGAGCAGGGAGCAGAAGCACAGAAAGCCAGGAATTACTGTGGGTTAGAAGCTGCGCCGGCACCAAAAAAGTGGGCGACAAGCCAGTCTTGCATGTCGGCCGGAAGCCACGGGATCAAGACGATCGGCGAGCGTTTCGAGCGCATATCCAAGGCGCCAAGGGAGGCGAGGGTGCTCCTGGGCCAGATTGGGGGCGTCGGGATCCCGGGTGAGCTCCCCCGCGTGCCCAAGACAGTCCTGGCCCTACGGAGCACGTTTCGGCGTCTTGGCCCTCTCGGTCTTGCGACGGCGGGCGGTCGCTTTAGGGTGCACCTGCGAAGACGATCGTGACGGGGCTGGCGTTCTTGACCACTTGACCGGTGGACGTCAGCTTGCCGGTGCTGGCGTCCAGCGCGAATGTCACGACGGTGTCGCCTGCCTCATTGGCCGCGTACAGAAAACCTGCCCTGGGATCAAGACCAATGAACCGGGGCGTGGAGCCCTGCGTCGGCTCCCAACCGACCGGGGTCAATGTACCGCTCGTCGCATTGGCGCCGAAGATAGTGATGCTGTCATGACCACGATTGGAACAGTATACGAAGCGGCCATCTGCTGTGACGGCGATTTCGGCAGTGGTGCTGTATCCGGTAAACTCGGGCGGCAACGTCGTGATGACCTGCGTTGGCATCAACGTTCCATCCTTGTCCTCCCAGCGGTAGGTTGTTGTTGTGCTGTCAAGCTCATTGAGCACCCAGACCACCGGAAGTTTTGGGTGAAACGCCAAATGGCGCGGTCCGGCACCGGGGCGCGTCTGGACCGAGCCGGCCTCGGTCGGCGCGAGTTGGCCGCTACTTGCGTTGAACCGAAAAACGAAAACGCGATCTAGACCCTTGTCGGCGACAAGGACGAAGCGGCCAGAGGGATCGAACACCACGTCATGGGGATGCGAACTGGCTTGATCGACCTTGTGGGGACCGGGTTCGCCCGGCAGCTGCACGAGCTGATGTTGATCTTTGAGTGATCCATCCGGGGCAATGGCCAACACTGCAACCGTGCCGCTGCCGTAGTTCGCCACGATCAGGAATTTGCCGCTTGGATCGACGGCTTGTCGAACCCCGTTGTTGCCGCCGGTCGCTGCGCGATTGAGCACCTTGGCTTGACCCGTCCCTCGGTCGAGCGCAAAAGCCGTGGCGTAATCGCCGTCGCCGTGAACGGAATAGAGAAAGCGTTGATCGGGGCTTAGCGCGAGAAAGGACGGGTTGGTGAGATCGCCAATGTGTTGAATGTGCGTCCAAGCCCCTGTCGCGGGGTTGGTGCGATAAACATGAATTCCATCACCGCGCGCCTTACGCTTTGCCGTCGTAAATGATCCCACGTACGCGTACGTTTGAGGGCCCTGAGCTGCGGATTGCGAAACGGCTTGGTCGATGAGCGAACCAAGCAAGGTGCCTAATAGAGCAGCACCGGTAACGGTATATGTCCAGGTCATCGGTCATCCTCCCGGTCAGCATTCGCGTGCAGCTTTGGCAACGAAACGGAAGGGGCGAGGATAGCATTTCCCGCGATTCAGGTCGCGCAGCGCGTTGATGCTGCACCGCATTGGCAGCCGATCCGATAGATAGGGCCGCTCTATGACCGGTGCGAGGTCAATGGGTCGCGTTTGATGTTGTTGCTGCGGGGGGTACTCCCTGTCGGACGCATCACGCTCCACAGCATAGCCACGCAAGGCTTGCACCTGATGATTTTTTGGGGGGCGCAGCGCGTTCGATTGGTCCAGTTTCGGCAATTCAGTTTCGGCAACCCGGTGTCGGCAATCGGGCGTCGGCCATCGGGTGGGCCCACGCCTTGGCGATGTGATAGAATGCGCTGCCACAACCGAGGCACGCAATGCACGAGCCGCAAGATCCGCTCGCCTCAGGGCCTGCGCACGATAGGTCCCAGGATCTGCGTGCCCAGCTGGCAACTCTGGCGCGCGACGAAACGGCTGAACTCAAAGTTGGCCTTGCCAAGTTAACTCTCGACGATGCTCCCGATGAGCTCCACGCCGCTGCTCGTATTCGCAACTATTTCCTGGCCGGCTTGGTCATTATCGGTCCGGTGGTCATCACGCTCTACATTACATGGCACTTCATCAGCGCCGTTGATGCTTGGGTGGCGCCTTATGTGCCAGCGTCCTATCTTCCATTTCCGATCCCCGGAGTCGGTCTCCTTCTTGCCATCGTCGGCCTAACGCTCATCGGTGCGCTGGCCGCCAATCTGATTGGGCGCTCGCTCATCAGTGCCGGCGAGTTGATGCTCGGGCGCATGCCAATTGTCCGCAATGTCCATCGCGGCTTGAAGGAAATCTTTTCGTCGGTCGTAACTGCCACGGGTCCAGACATGACCTTCGATCGCGTGGCCCTGGTGCAGTTTCCATCCAAGGGCATTTGGTCGCTTGCGTTTATCACTGGAGAAGCAGCCAACGCGATCAAGGCTCAAGCATCTGGCCAAGACTTGGTCAGCGTGTTCATTGCGCACGGCTTGCTGCCACCGTCAGGCATCACGTGCTTCATGCCGCGCAAGGACGTGATGCCGATCAATCTATCGGTCGCGGATGCGGCCAAGATTATCCTTTCGGCGGGAATGGCCAATCCCGAGACAAAAGACCGCGTTGGACCCGGGCCTCCGCCCTAGCGCCACCGCACTGGCTGCTGTCGGCGCCCTTTGGCGGCCGCCACGCTTTGTTTGCGCTCCTGAGGCGGGATAACCCAGCGGCGCGGCTGCGAAAAAAATGGCGCCGGCCACGTCGCTTTATTGCACCTAACTGCAGGCAGCGTTGATCTGGTGCAGACTAGCCGTGTCGGCACGGCCTTGGGTTTCAGATACTTCCTTAAGCGTGATTTTCCCTGGCGTGAACAGGCCCATCTGGGGTGTTGCAGCAAGATAAGTTCCAATGCCCGGTCGCAAATTGATCGTCATGCTCTCAGCGCCGTCGCCGAAGAAGTTGTTGCTGAAGGGCAAATTGGAGATCGAAACTTCGTGCCGGCCTGGCGGCAGATCGCAGAGCACAAAGCCATTGGGCTGGCTACCTGCAATGGTCCTTCCATCGACTACGTAGTCGGGCTGAATCGCAACCCCGAGAGCGGAGCTGCGGTAGATTACGAGACGCGCAGATTTGGCGGGGATTGCGCCCGTGAGAATCTCGCCTCCTGTCGGGCCAGATGTTGCGCATCCAGCAAGGAAAGTGGGGCAAATCGCGGCGACACAGAATTTCAGCATGCGATGCATTAGTCGCTCAGCGGCAACACGAGCCATCTCTGCCTTTCTTTGATTGTTACCCCGAGCACGACGGCTTTGCAGAACTGACAGCCTAATAACGGTGGTCGTTTCCATGATAAATAGGGGTGTGAGAGGATGCTGTGTGTATGTTGCGGAAAGAGCGCATCGGAAGGGGCTCACGATTCTGTGCGCCCCTGGAGGCGCTCCGCCGTCCAGGACAATCGCGGGTACGCTCCTGCCCCCTAGTTCGTACGCTGTCGCGAGCTGCCTCGGCGGTAGACGTCATTCAAAGTGTTCTTGAATCTT